>Ga0068855_100006489_pt1 | contig 14224 bp, 9 predicted proteins | sample KBSCornC52_FD_66592 | JGI IMG/M metagenome (GOLD analysis project Ga0068855, IMG submission 66592) | Corn rhizosphere microbial communities from Kellogg Biological Station, Michigan, USA - KBS Corn C5-2 | ecosystem: Host-associated > Plants > Roots > Rhizosphere > Soil ... | reverse complement strand
GTTTTTCCGTCGTGGTGAATTTCGACCGGCTTTCCGTGAACCGGTTCGGGCGCGCGGGCGACCTTGCCGCCGAAATGCTGCCCGATCGCCTGATGACCAAGACAGACGCCGAGGATCGGCGTCTCGTCCGACAGGCGATCAATAACGTCAAGTGTAATGCCAGCAGCATCAGGCGTGCCCGGGCCCGGCGAAAGCAGGATCTTTTCTGGTCTTAGATCCTGTTCGATCTCATCGACCGTCACCTCATCGTTTCGCACGACCTTCATATCTGCACCAAGTTCGCCCAGGTACTGAACGAGGTTGTAGGTGAACGAATCGTAATTGTCTATAACTAAAAGCATATTTCAAGAAATAATTACCAATTTATTAATTATGAATTAATAATTATTTTTGGGCTAGCTCAAACTCGTACCCAATAACCATTGGCCGCCGTCCACAACCAGTGTCACGCCGTTGATATAACTCGCCGCGTCGGAGCATAAAAACAGCGCGGCGTTTTCGATGTCCGCTATTCTTCCAAAACGCCCAAGGGGTATCTTTTTCGTGATCTTTTCTTTCAGCGGTTCAGGCAGCAGGCGTTTCATGCCCTCAGTGTCTTCGATCGGGCCCGGAGCGATGCCGTTTACGCGAATGCCATGGCGGCCCCACTCAACGGACAAATTTCGCGTGATCGCGTCGACACCGGCCTTTGCGGCGGAAACGTGAATCTGCATTGGCGTCGCGAGATAATGCAGCGTTGCAGAAATGTTCAAGATCTGTCCCTGTGATCTTTTTAGTTCATCAAACGCGGCGCGGCAAACGTTGAACGTGCCTTTTGTGTCGATATCCACCACGGTCCCAAAACCGTTCGCCGAAAGCTCATTTGCCGAGCACAAAAAGTTTCCAGCGGCTCCGTTCACCACTATATCGATCTTGCCGAGTTTTTCGACGGTTTCGGCGATGGCGTTCTGAACAGCCTCGTAATCGCGAACGTCGCTTGCGACGGCGTGACACTTGCCGCCGTTTTCGGTGATAAGCTGCTGCATCGGTATCAGGTTCTCAATTTTGCGGCTTGTTATTGCGACCTGTGCTCCGTGTTCGGCAAATGCTCGCGCAACGCCCCCTGTTATTCCGGTGCCGCCGCCTGTTACAAAAGCGACTTTACCCTGTAAAATATTTTCTACGAAAAGTTTGTCCGCCATGAAAGGGAATGTTACCACAATGACTGCTTGCGCAAGGATCGCCTATATCTGGTTGTTCGTCGTCGTTGCGTTTGCAAGTTTCTCATGCAAGCCGAAGCCGACGGACCTTCGCAAAATGGTTCCGGCTGATTCGCTCGCTTTTTTGGAGACGAAGGACCTTGCAAAGGTTCTCAATGCGATTGCAGACAGCAAGGCGTTTCAGCAAGTTGTTAAGAATAGGCCTGATTTTTCGCCTTTGCAGGATGTTCAGTTGGCCGTAGCCGTTACAGGTTTCGAAACGTCCGAGAAACAGTTGACGGAAGAAAATTCGATCCTGCATTTTCGTCCGCATTTTGTCGCGATCGCCGCAACACACGCATGGAATTGGCAGGCACGCGATTTTACCGAAAACAAACTTGGCGAGTTTATCAATGATATTTACGGCGGCGACGTCGAACTGGAGTCCGGCGACAAAAATGGCGGCACATTTTACACATGGACGGCGAAGGACGGGCGAAAGGCATTTGCTTTTGTTCAGAACAGCCTGATCTTCTTCGGAAATGACGAATCGGCGATCGAAAAATGTCTTGCGGTCGAACGCGGCGAAGGCGATAACATTTTGAAGGCCCGAAATTTCGCCGATGATGCCGGGAATGTACTTGCGTCTGGGTTTTTATCGACAGACGGCGTTTCGCAGATCGCAAATCTTATAGGTGTTTCGACGGCAATGTCCGCCGGGGAAAACGAAGATGTAAAAGGTTTTATCGCACAGGTGATTCCGCCGATCCTGCGCGGCTCTATCAAGGAGATCTCGTGGACAGCGACAAAGGGCGAGCAGGGAATCGAGGACCGTCTGACGATCGCGACCGATCCGCAAGCTTCGACGGTTTTTAACGAAACGCTGGTTCCTGCCGGAGGCGACAGCGAGGCCTTGATCCAGTATGTTCCGGTCGACGCGTTTTCAGCGACACGATACGATCTTAAAGACGCCCAGATCGCATGGCGGAGCGTTTTATTGGTTGCACAGAAATACAGTGATCCGCTCGGAGCGAGAATTTTGAGCGAGTTTTCCGGCAGCCTGTTCGCTCCGTACGGTATTGCAGATCCGGAACTTTTCCTGAGCGGCATTGCTTCAAATATCGTTACTTCAAAGATCGATCCCGAAGGCGAAAAACCGGTCGTGATCGCAGCGATCAAGGACGCCGAAAAAGTCAAAAAATCCTTGGTTGCCGAATTAAGACTTCAAAAAGACGCAGCGAACACGTGGAAATCGGAGGATGGTGAACTGGCTGCCGTTATTGTCGATAACGTAATAATCACCGGCGATTCAGAAGCTGTCGCGAAAGCGCTCGACGCAAAACGGAGCGGCAACAACATCAGCAAGAGTGACGCTTACAGATCGTTCATGGACAGCAAGGCCGCCGCAACCACGACTGGACGGGATGCGGAAATCACCGGCAAGATCGCGGAGGTTTTGGCTGAGAAAAGATCGGACGACGCGGAAGCCGCGACGATCTATTTGACCGAAACCCGGTTTAACCAAAACGGCATCGAACGCCGAACGGTGTCGGATTTCGGGTTGATAGGCTCGATAATTGAACAATTAGGCGGTGACCAATAATTTTCGAAACACCGTTGTTTCAACCACGGAAAACACGGAACAAGCTTTTGAATTTCCGTCCTTTTTGTGCGTTCCGTGGTTACGATCAAACTGTCTATGCCGAAAGCACGCGATTATTTTTTCCTGGCGTTTCGTTTTAACCGTCGCACGCTTCTTTCGATCCACCGCTCGGCTTCCTCAAAATACAGAAATTTCCTTTCGTCGAGCCGAAAAGCCGGCGTATGGTTATACCGACGGCCGTTGACATGTCTTGTCGGGTGCGCGATGTGTAGCATTTCGTGAAAGACGATGTACTCGACGACGAAAGCCGGCACGCTCGCATCGTCCAATGACTTGCTGACCACTACTGTATCGTGCGTCGCGTCGTGGTGGCCGAGGATCCGATAGGTCTTTCGCGCCGACCATGTCAACACGGGTTTTGGCAGCGCGTCGCGAAAATATCTGCGGTTTAACGAACCGAAGATCTCATCCAGATCGTAAACATCACCCTTTGAGGAGGTTATGACCTTGCGCCCGCGTGTTCGCTTCGTTTCGGTCGCCCGATCGCGTATTTCCGCGGTTTTTATGTAATCGGAATAAGCGTCGCGGGCTGCGACAGGTACTTTTTTCCTGAACAATTTTGCGACGAGAATATACGCCAAACCGCGATGTGCACTTAGCGGCATATCGTGGCATATCTCGGCAAGCCGCACAAAAACCTGCCCGTTACGTACGCGTATCGTATGATTAATGCCCACATACGGGTAATACGAGACGTCTATCGCCGGTGTTTTCCGTTTCGGGCCGAAGATCTGAAAGGCTTCGGCATATAGTTCTTTGAGGTTTTCAAATGATTCTGACATTAAGGTGTTTATCAGGGTTTAACGAATAATCCTTGACAGGTTTATCAATAAAATGTTACTTAATTTAAAGGGAAAAGCATATTGCCCGCGCGTATGCTTGAACCTCCCAGTGAAAACATGCCGCTCCGCGATCCAAACCCAACGATCGAGAAAAGGTCGAACTTTCCCGATTCTCGCGGGCAGGTGATTCTCTCGGCTATCATCAGCGAACACTTCGTCACAGGTGAACCGGTCGGTTCAAAAGCCCTTGCGGAAAAATTTGCCAATGCTTCGGGGTTAAGCTCGGCGACTATTCGCAATGTAATGGGCGATCTCGAGGAACTCGGTTTACTCGAACAGCCGCACACCTCGGCCGGACGGGTTCCAACGGACAAAGGGTACAGGTTTTACGTTGATAATCTGCTCGGCGTTCTCAGCATTTCAAACGACGATCTTTACCGCATAGGCGAGGAATTCGGTTTGAAGGCAAGCGAATTCGTCGAGACGCCCGACAGGCTGATGGAACGTACCTCGCAGCTGCTCTCTGCTCTTTCAAATAATGTTGGCATTGTGGTTTCTCCTTCGCTTGCAAGCGACCGCCTGCAGCATATCGAATTTGTCAATCTCTCGGACAATCGCGTCCTGGTCGTGCTCGTTTCACATCCGAATATTGTTCATAACAAAATAATACGGCTGAATGCGGCGTTTTCCAGGGACGAACTCGAGCGAACGGCAAACTTTTTGAATGCCGAGTATGCCGGTAAAAGCCTTTCCGAGATTCGCGCGGAAATTCTCAAATTGATGCACGAGGAAAAGGCCCTGTTTGACAAGATACTGCAGACCGCAGTGATACTCTGCTCGCAGAGTATCGAGGATGAAGAGGACCGTCTCGGCGAAGTTTTTGTCGAGGGAGCCTCGAACATCCTGACAAAAAGCGATTTTGCCGATCTCGAACGCCTGCGTGAGCTGCTTCGCACGATCGGTGAAAAAACAAGGCTTGTGCAAATACTGAACGAATGCATTGCAAAGGAAAGCTCGGTGAGCGGAAACGTCCAGGTTTTTATCGGACGGGAAAACCGCACGCCGTCGTTCAGCAATTGCACGCTCATTTCTGCACCGTACCGGGTCGGCGACGGCTCGGCGATCGGCACATTGAGCGTTCTGGGCCCAACGCGTATCGAGTACAGCCGTATGATCTCGATCGTCAGCTACGTCGCCAAAACCCTCGAAAAAATGATGTCGCAGGACGTCTCGAATAACTAACCGTGCGGCCGCCTCAGGCCAATAATTTAATGACATCCGAACAGGAAAAATTTCAGGGAATCGAGTTTCCGGACGACGCCGATGATATGGATTCGGTACCGGTCGATGATTTTATCCGCGAGCTCGAAGCCAAGGAAAAAGATCTTCACATAACTGCCGATCTTTCGATAGAGATCGCCGAAGCCGATTTTGACGATCAGAATATTCCGGACTTTTTGCAGGCCGACCTTGCTGCCGATCAGCCGACTGAGCCGGTTAAAGCGTCCGCTGATAATTCGCTTCAAGAGGAAATTCGCAGCCTCAAGGTCCGCGTGACCGAGGCGGAAGCCGCGCGTCTGGCCGTGATGGAAAAAGCGCAGCAGCGCGTCCGCGATTTTGAAAATCTCAAGAACCGCACCGAGCGCGAACGTCAGGAAACGTTCAGCAACCAGATGTGCAATCTCGCAACCGAGATGCTGCCGGTACTCGACAACCTCAACCGCGCTCTCGATTTTGCGTCGGAGATCCCGGAACAGAAATCTAACGAATTCCAGCATTTCTTTGACGGCATCGTGCTTGTTAATCAACAACTCAACGAGATATTTGCCGGAATGGGCGTCGTTCCGATCGCCTCCATAGGCGAACGATTCGACCCGCACTTTCACGAGGCCGTCGCCACCGACGACACGACCGATCTCCCGCAAAACACGGTCACGACCGAATTGCTCCGTGGTTACCGTATTGGCAGCAAGGTGATCCGCCACTCGATGGTAAAAGTCGCCGCAGCCTCTCAAACTCCCAAAGGCGAATAACAGGGCCGCTCTTCCACCTTCACGAAAACTCAACAGGAAATAAAACTATATGGGTAAAGTAATCGGAATCGATCTTGGCACGACCAACTGCTGCGTCTCCGTCCTCGAAGGCGGCGCGGTACAGATAATCTCAAACAAAGAAGGCGGTCGAACGATGCCGTCCGTCGTTGGCTTCACAGACAAAGACGAGCGGCTGGTCGGTCAGATCGCAAAACGCCAGGCCGTCACCAATCCGGCGAACACCGTCTATGCCGTAAAGCGCCTGATAGGCCGCAAATACAAGGCGCCCGAAGTCGAAAAAATGCGCGAAAACGTGCCGTTCGAGATCGTGCCTTCGTCCAACGAGGATGCCCACATCCGCGTGCTCGACCGTGTTTACAGCCCGCCTGAAATTTCGGCTATTGTTCTGCAGCGTCTCAAAGCCGCTGCCGAAGAATTTCTCGGCGAACCGGTCACCGAGGCGATCATCACCGTCCCCGCATATTTTGACGACATGCAGCGTCAGGCAACACGCGACGCCGGAAAGATCGCCGGCCTCGAGGTCGAACGCATTATAAATGAGCCGACGGCTGCTGCGCTCGCATATGGTTTTGGCAAAAACAAGAATGAAAAGGTCGCGGTTTATGACCTTGGCGGCGGCACGTTCGACATCTCGATACTCGAGATAAACGACGGAGTTTTTGAGGTTCTTTCCACTTCGGGCAACACATTCCTCGGCGGTGAGGATTTCGACCAGCGGCTTATTAACTGGCTTGTCGAAGATTTCAAAGCCGCGAACGAGATCGATCTTAAGACCGACCGGCTCGCGCTCCAGCGTCTCAAGGAAGCTGCCGAGCGTGCAAAATGCGAGCTTTCGACCGTTAACGAAACCACGATCAATCTGCCGTTCATCGCGGCTGATGCGACGGGGCCCAAGCACATCAACACGGTTCTGACCCGTGAAAAATTCGAAGAGCTCGTTCAGGACCTTGTCGAATCCTCGGTCGATCCGTGCCAAAAGGCGCTGTGGGACGCAAAGCTGCAGCCGTCCGACGTCGACAAAGTGATCCTTGTGGGTGGGCAGACGCGCTCGCCGATCATCGCCCGAACAGTTGCCGAGGTTTTTGGCAAAGAGCCGTCGGCTGAGATCAATCCGGATGAGGTCGTCGCGATGGGAGCGGCCATTCAGGGCGGCGTGCTGACAGGCGACGTCAAGGACATCGTTTTGCTGGACGTTCTACCCCTCAGTCTCGGCCTTGAAACCCGCGGCGGTCTGTTTGTAAAACTCATCCCGAGAAACGCGACGATTCCGCTCAAAAACACGATGACGTTCACGACCGTCGTGGACAATCAGCAGACGGTCGAGATCCACATTTTGCAGGGCGAACGCGAAATCTCGAAGGAAAACCGGAGCCTCGCGCGGTTCGAGCTTGTCGGCATAGAACCCGCTCCGCGCGGCGTGCCGCAGATCGACGTTACGTTCGAGATAGACGCGAACGGCATCGTCAGCGTTTCGGCACGGGATAAAAATACAGGCCAGGAACAGGCAATGCAGATCACGGCGTCCTCGGGCCTCGCACCGGACGAGATCGACCGTCTCATCCGCGAAGCCGAAGAGTCGGTCGAAAAAGATAAAGAAACGCGCGGCATCATTCTTCAGAAGAACCGTCTCGAATCCTTGCTGACAAGCACTCGCCGTGCGATGAGTGAGATCGGCGGATCGTTCACACCCGAGCAGATGCAAACGATCAATCGCGTTCTGAACGATGCGGAAGGCTACCTGACCTCCGACAAACCCGCCGACATCCAGGCCGCGATGATCAAGGTCGAAGAAATGGCCGCAAAGATCACGGAAGCAATGCTCAGCATGGCGTAAACGGTTGCGGAGTGCGGATTCGTCTGATTTCCGGCTAACGGCTGACAGCTAATAGCTGACGGCTGATTTTTGTAAACCGTTGATTTCGGTCTTACCTAGTATTCCCACGCAATACTTGAGAAAAATTTCAAGATATCGCAAAATATAGTTTGGCGTCAGTTCAATACTTTGGGCTGACGCCTTGTCAATGGTAGGTGACAATACCGACCACTGATCACTGCTGTTTATGGCTAAACGCGATTATTACGAGATCTTAGGTGTTACGCGGACGGCGACAGATGCCGAGATAAAGCGGGCGTATCGCACGCTCGCCGTCAAGCATCACCCGGACAAGAACCCGGGCGACGAGCACGCTGAAGAGAGATTCAAAGAGGCCGCAGAGGCGTATTCGGTTCTTTCCGACGCCCAAAAACGTGCGGCTTACGACCGCTTCGGGCATCAGGGCGTAGGCGCGGGCGCAGCCGGTTTCGATCCCGGATTTACCAATTTCGAAGACATTTTCGATCTGTTCGGATTTGGCGACATGTTCGGCCAGCGCTCGGGACGTCGGACGTCGGTGCAGCGCGGGGCCGACCTGCGTTACGACCTCGAGATCTCGCTCGAAGACGCCGCAGCCGGCAAGGACGAAAAACTTCGCATTCCACGTCTCGAACAGTGTGAAACCTGCGGTGGTTCTGGTGCGGAGAAAGGCACTCATCCCGAAACCTGCATAGCGTGCGGAGGCCGCGGCCAGACACAGTATAAACAAGGCTTTTTCAGCGTAATGCGGACTTGCCCGAACTGCGGCGGGAAGGGCACGATCATCAAAAATCCCTGCAAGAAATGCCACGGCAGCGGACGCGTCGAAAAGGAAAAAACGCTTGAGATCAAGATACCGGCCGGCGTTGAAACAGGTTCGCGCCTGCGCGTCGGCGGCGAAGGCGAAGCCGGCGTTGGCGGAGGCCCTTCGGGCGATCTCTACGTCGTGATCCACGTCGCCGAGCACGAAAACTTTGAGCGGCAGGGAGCCAATCTTTACTCCGCCGTGCCGGTCACATTCGCCCAAGCCGCTCTCGGAGCCGAGATCAAGGTAAAAACCCTTAACGGCGAAGAGGATCTGAAGATCCCTGCCGGAACGCAAACCGGCAGCGTCTTTCGAGTAAAAGGCGAAGGAATGCCAGTCCTCGGCGCCCGCGGCAAAGGCGACCTTTTCGTAGCCGTAACCCTCGTCACACCCAAAACGCTCACCAAAGAACAGCGCAAACTCCTCGAACAACTCGCCGACATCGAAGACACCAACTTCGCCGACGAATCCTTCATGGATAAGGTTAGAAATATTTTCGGTTAAACCCCCCTTCTGAATTGGGGTTCGGTTTATCGGCGGGGTGGCAGGGTTTTCTTGAAGTCCCAACGGAAACAAACAGTTACGGACGTAGCGTGTAGGCTGATATACCTCCGCTACCTTCCCTCAATCCGTCCGAGAAGATCGCGGTATCGCGGGTCGTCGCGGAGTGAATCAAGCTGCGGATGCACCTTCATCTGTAGCATTATCCACTCACGCCGTCGGAAGGCCTCCTCAAGATGCTCAAACGCTTTCTCCTTTTCGCCGGCACGGCCGTAGGCACACGCGATGTTGACATCGAGCGTCCATTCTCCTTCATTTATCCTTTCAAGCACGACGGCGCTCCAGCCTGATGTTCGATAAATATTCTTATAGCGCTGAATCGTCTCCTGATCTTTTTGCCGAACGGCGAACAGTTTCATCAACCACTCGAACGCTTCGTCGTATTTCTCCTGTGCCTCAAGTGCTCTTATCACCTGATTGTAAAGGTGCGTATTCGTTGGGTCGAGGACGAGCATTCGCTGCCATTGATCGGCGGCCTCATCGTAACGCCGCGCGAGATATAAGGTCCAGCCAAGATGCGTCTGATTAAAGTACGAGATCGGCTCCAGATCCATCGCCGTCCGGCTCTCAGCGATACCTTCGTCGTGTCTCCCGCTAAAGTTCAGAACGTGTGAATACATACGATGTGCTGTGGAATAGTTAGGATCAAGCGCAATAGCCTGCTTGCAGAGGACCTCGGCTCCGGCAAGATCGTATTCATAAGCAAATTTATCGATACACAACACGGTGTAGGCTTCGGAAAGATTCGGATCGATAGCCAGGGCCTTATTTACAGCTTCGACCACGTCCTGATGGGCCTCGGCGTAATCTTGCGCGTCTGAGGTCCTTATGGTCAATGCCAAACCGGCCCAAGCCCGAGCGTAGTTCGGATCGAGCGCGACTGCCTTCTCTAGAAATTCGCGTGCTTTTTTCGAGTTCTCCGTGAAGCGTCTGTCGATCAAATACATCGCCTGCTGGTAGAGGCGATAGGCTTCTTCATTGTTCGTCCCACGCCGTTTCACCGGTGCGGCCGGTGAAACGCCAAAACGGGCCATCAGCCTATTGCCAAAGTCGGCTGCGATAGTATCCTGGGCCGCGAAAACATTGGCGATGTCCTGCTGGTCCTGAAAAGTTTCCTCGACCTTGCCGCTGGCTACGTTATAAAGCTGTGCGGTAACTTTTATTCTCCCATCGGCTATTTGGTAATTGGACGCCAGCACGTAATCGGCCTTCTGTTCACGGCCTGCTGCGAGCGGGTCTATCGGAGCATCGGCATACCCGCGAACGGAGCTGATCGGTCTGACAGTGAAATTCTCGACAGAAGCCAAACGATTGATCAGGGATTCAGCGATGCCGACCTCATACAGCAAGTTATGATCGACTGTGTTTATCGGAGCGATCGGCAAAACGACGAGTGAGCGCGGCACGCCTGCCGAGCCGGTTCTAACGAGACTGACGTAGCCAAGGACAAGTGCGATAACGACCGCAGCGGCAACGCCGCCCGCAATAACATGTTTTCTCAGAGAGAGCGCCGGAGCTGCGTCGAGGACCTCTTGCGAAACAAGCGCTTTATCCGCCGATTCATCTGCTGCAGCAATCGCGCCCTTTTCGACACTTGGAGCTGGTCGCTCGATCGGGAGAATGCCTTCCGGATCAGTCTTCTTGTCCTCCGGTAGAAGCGGCAGTCTGTATACCCAAGAGACATGACTTGAGGCCGTTCCATTTGGAGCTCCGGCTTCATTGTCGCGACCGTTATCTTCCAGCAACCCGGACAAAGAGACCTCAAGAGTCTCAACCTTTCCAATAAACCGATAGCCGCGCTTAGGTACGGTTTGAATGAACCGGGAGCTTTTGGGGTCCTCCCCAAGCGCTTGTCTGATCGTCCATACGCTTTTCGAAACGGCGCTTTCTTCGACAAACGCGTTTTGCCAGACCCGGTCCATCAGCTCGTCCTTTTGAACAAGGTGGCCGCGGCGCTCAATGAGCAGGACAAGGGTTGCAAAAGCTTTTGGAGTCAATTGGACAGGCCTGCCGTTGTGGAGAAGCATGCCCTCCCCAGGAATGAGGCGAAAATCTCCAAATTCGTATGTGAGGCCGTTCTCAGCCATCGTTTCTCCTAACCGGTGAAGAAAAATTGGAAGAAAAATGGAAGATTTTTGAAAGACTTCTTCAGGCTCCTATGCCTATTATCAGTCACGTAACCAAAAATGACTACACTCTTGCCGGAAGGTACGGGACCAATACCTCACAACCTTCGGCAATGTCCTTTGACCGTAGCATTGTATGCCCGTTTTAGCGAAATAACAACGAAATTCTGTGGCCGTTGGGGGCAGCAAGGTTGGAATGAGGTATTAGGCCGCCTTTACATGCCGGGTTCCTACCGGCTGTTTAGGCATCGATCTCGGAGTTCACAATGAACTATCCAAGCTGGAGGCAATAGGAGAAAATGAGACAAACAAATCAATGTAACAAACTCACATCAGCGGGCATCTTCACGCTATTTCTGCTCGCCGTATTGTCAACGACGGCATTTGCCGGTGCGAGCCGGGCAAAAGCAAATTCGCCTGGCAATAATGCAAAAACACAAATAATTGTCAGTGACGCAGTCGTGCTTCAATGGAACCAGATCGCGGTTGCTACGATCGGCTCTCAACCGCCCTTTCCGGCCGCAAGGTCAATGTCGATCGTACAGCTCGCGGTATTTGAGGCCGTGAATGCCATCGGGGGCAAATATGAACCTTACCTTGGTACGATCAGTGCTCCCGTGGGAGCATCGGCGGAGGCCGCCGCGATCGAGGCAGCCCATGACGTGCTGGTAGGTTTATTTCCGGCACAAGCCGGAAATCTGGATACGCAGCGGGATGCCTCGCTTGCGTTGATATCTGATGGACAGGCAAAGACCGACGGGATTGCGGTCGGGCAGGCGACCGCCGCGGCGATGCTCGCGAATAGGACGAATGACGGTTCCGCAACGCCGGCATTCTACTTGCCGACAACAGCCGATCCTTACGAGTGGCAGCTTACACAGGGTTGTTCAGCCGGCGTCTTCAGGCATTGGCCGAACGTCAGGCCTTTCGGAGTCGAAAGTTCTTCACAGTTTCGCGCCGAGCCTCCGCCGGCCCTCGACAGCGGAGTGTACGCACAGGACTATAACGAACTCGTAGCGGTTGGAGACATTAACAGCACCACGCGTTCACAGGACCGCACCGATGTCGCTCGGTTTTATGCCTCGGTCACCCCTCATTATGCATTCAACGCTGCACTTCGGCAGATCGCAAGTACCCGCGACGACGACATCGGCGATACCGCACGCGCACTTGCCGTATTGAATATGGCAATTAGCGACGCAGCAATTTCCGTGTTCGACTCCAAATATTTCTACCATACCTGGCGTCCCGTAACCGCGATCTCGCGGGGCGACGAAGACGGCAACAAGTGGACGTCACCGGGCGCATTCACTCCGTTGATTACCACGCCATGTTTCCCCGGCTATCCGTCTGCACATGGAACGTTGTCGGGCTCGGCTCGCACGGTTTTAGAGAGAACTTACGGCAGATTTGGGCATTTGATCACTCTTTCTCACCCAGCTGTGCCAGGCATCGAACTAAGCTATAGCGATCTTAGAGTGATCACAGATGACATTTCGGATGCACGGGTCTATGGCGGTATCCACTTCCGATTTGACCAGGTCGCCGGAAACCGACAGGGCCATGACATCGGTCAGTACATCTATAACAATCTGCTCCGGAAGGTTGGGGACGAGTAAGGCTCAACCGGGTGAGCAATTGGAGCGCCGAAAACTTCACCGGATCGGCGCTACCAGTTTTCACAAGTGTTTTTAATGTAACAACAGCCGCCGGAGGCCTTTGTCTCCTAGAGGAGATAATGATCATGAGAACGAATACTTCACCCGACCAGACATCCGGTCGGCTTATTAGATCAACAAAAAATTCACTAACAATGATTGGCGCGATCTTGGCGTTTGGAGGAACTCACATGCGTCATCTAATAACCGCACTTTGTTTGCTCTTCATTTTTTGCGCTGCAGAAAACGCGGCGACGATCACGGTCACAAATACCAATGACAGCGGCGCAGCGAGCCTCCGCCAAGCGATAGCTAACGCTGCGCCCGGCGATACTATCGACTTTGATGCAACTGTTTTCTCCTCGCCGCAAACCATTACTCTGACGTCAGGCGAGCTGATTATCGACAAAAACCTTACGATTCAAGGGCCGGGACAGGCGCTATTGTCTATCAGCGGCAATCATGCATCGAGGGTATTCAACATAAATAGTCAAGCCATTGCCGCAACGCTCGACGGGATGACGATCAGAAATGGCGGGCAGTCCGGATATGGCGGCGGCATTGCAAATGGCGGCATCCTGACGGTTACCAACTGCACGATTTCAAACAACGGAGCCTATTCTGGGGGCGGCGGCATCTTAAACGGGGGTACGCTGATGGTCAGCAACAGCATTATCTCTGGCAACTCTTCTGAAATTTGGGGCGGCGGCATCTTCAACGGGGGCACGCTGACCGTCAGCAACAGCGCTATCTCCGGCAATTACACTTCTTACTTCGAACAGGGCTCCGGCGGCGGCATTTACAACGGGGGCACGCTGACCGTCAGCAACAGCACTATCACAGGCAATACAGCTGAAATCGGCTATGGCGGCGGGATAGGCAACGCAGACGGCAATGTGACTATCAACAACAGCACTGTCTCAGGCAACGCCGCCTTTTATGGCGGCGGCGGCGTTTACAACACCTACGTATGTGACGACATAGACAACTGCTCCGGCCATACGGCTTATATCTATATCAGTAACGGCACGATCTCTGGCAACACTGGTGCGGGAATTGTTAGCAACGGCGAATACGGCTCAAACTACAGCGTCGAACACCTTTGGAATACAATTGTCGCAGACGGTATTGGCGGCAGCATCGAAACGGCCAGCCACAACCTGATCGGCGATGCGGCTTCGTCGGGCGGGATCCAGAATGGCGTGAACGGCAATATCGTGGGTGTCAACCCGCTGCTCGGGCCATTGGCGAACAACGGCGGGACCAACATGACGCACGCCTTGCTTTCGGGCAGTTCGGCCATAAACACTGGAGACAATTGTGTCCTGACAGAGAACGGCTGCGGTTACAGCCATCCCGCTCTCCCGACCGATCAGCGAGGCGTACCGAGAAGCGGCAGCGTCGATATAGGTGCATTTGAGTTTTCCGCGCCGGCACGGTCTGCACTGGCTGATTTCGACGGGGACGGGCGGACGGACGTTTCCGTCTTCCGCCCCAACGAGGGGAACTGGTGGCTGCTGCAGACCACGGCGGGTTTCGGGGTGG
>Ga0068855_100006485_pt1 | contig 14232 bp, 9 predicted proteins | sample KBSCornC52_FD_66592 | JGI IMG/M metagenome (GOLD analysis project Ga0068855, IMG submission 66592) | Corn rhizosphere microbial communities from Kellogg Biological Station, Michigan, USA - KBS Corn C5-2 | ecosystem: Host-associated > Plants > Roots > Rhizosphere > Soil ... | reverse complement strand
CGACGGCCTAACCGTTAAGGACCTCCCGGAGCGAAGCCTCGATTTGGCCAGCGCAGTAGGCGTCGCCATATTCCGCTTTCGCTTTGGCAGCCAGCTCAACCAGGGGTGGCAGCTCCATCACCCGCCGGGTCAGGGCCGCCGTTTTGGGCGCCGCTTCCTCAAGCAATCCCCATAACCTGGGAAAGCGGTCACCCATTGTCGACCACAGGGTGGCGGTTACGACGTCCGCGATCCCGGGTGTTTCACCGCCAAGCAGGTACGCGGTGTCCATTCGTAATCCGTGGCGACGTCCCGTCTCCTCCCAGAACGACATCCACTTCTTGAGACGCGGGACGAACTTCGCCCAGCTCGCTTCCGTCCACATCTCACGGCCACCATCATTGGTAATCTCGTCGATCACGTCGTTGGCGTCGTTGACGATCTTCATGGTCAAGGCCCGCAGCGCCGGTGTTGCAGGAAGCAGGTCGAGGGTCTCGCCCAGATAGAGCAGCACCGCTGGCATTTCGGCGATGGCGAAGTCAGTACTTTTGTCGATCAGCATCGGGGGACCCATGAACGGAACCGGCATGTTCTCCACCGGCCCCATCATGAGCTTTCCAATCTTGTCGTCCCCCGCCTCCGTCCAGGACTTGCCAGCATAAGCCAGGACGGCGCGCACGAACTGACCGCGAAACGGAACGGACCAATAATAAAGCTCATAGTCAGACATCTGAGAATTCCATCCAAATGGGCTTGCCGACGAGGCAAAAAAAGGAATTTGGCGCGGGCCGATTCAACCAACGCCAACCGGGCCGTCAGGTTTCCCGATGACGAGACACGGCCTAAACGCGGTCGAGTTCCGCTCTGGCGCTGCGGTAACTTGCAATTTTGGCATTAAGGACTTTTTTCGCACTTGGCCAACTGTCCGGACCATGGCGCCTCCCCGCGACTGAGCGCCAGCCGGCCACCCAGGCGGTCAGGTAACGAGGGTCCCTGGGCACCCGGTGCCAAGAGCCCTTTCGGGGGTTGCTACAGCGGCTTGTGCATCTATGGCAGGTCCGGCACCCGGCACTGAAAACCCCATCCCTGGGGCATCCCTGCCGCTTCAACCCAGAAAATGAGGTTGTTGCGGCTCGCGGGGGTGCTGGTATTGGCGGAGGGGGAGTCCGGACGGAATAGGCTGTTCCGGCGGGCCTGATGCCTGTCGGACCTACGGGTCGACCTCGTAGCCACCCAACGGAAGCACCTGGATGCGCGCGGCCCGGCGGCGGACCGTCGAGGACATTGTCGCCACATCGATCCCCTCCTTGAAGCCCTTGCTGGCCACAACAGCCGCCGCAACGCCTTCATGAAGGTCATTGAATGGGGTCCTGCCATCCGATGCTGGCCCCTTCCTCCAGCGTCTTGAACCACAAATCAAACCAAAACTGAATAATCGATTCCGCTCGGATGTGAACCGCTTCTAGGGTTGTGGTGGCGCACCGATTTTGGCGGTTCCAACAGGCCGCCGAACCAACACAGGCGATCATCTGGGAGAGCGAGAAGGCTTCCGTCGCCCTTTCCGCGTCGGCGTACATTGAGAGCCTACATTAGCTCGAACATCCCATTGAATTGAGGGAGGTCCTCATCATCGAGCGCGGTGGTCATTAACGCGTCATGTCAATGGTGCTGGTTGGTGCTGATAATATAAGAGTCCGACGTGAGCTTGGCGTATTTGCCCCAATTGTTGAATGTCTTCAGCGGAACGAGCCGGTCGTCAGGCCCTCAATGAAGTATCGTTGCGCAAAGGCGAACAGGAGCACGCTGGGAACAAGGGCGACCACAACACCGGCCAAAACGACCGACACGCTCCCCGTCCCTAGATTTCCCTGTAGCCCCACCAGGCCAAGCGGGAGGGTATAGGTCGACTGATCCGACAGGAAAATGAGAGGCCGATAGAACTCAGACCAGAACCCCGAAAAGTTCAGCGTTGCCAGTGCCGCCGCCGGGGGCACAGCCATTCGCGCATAAACGAACCAGAAGACCTGCAGCGGACTGGCCCCGTCGATGCGCGCCGCTTCGCCCAGTTCCTTCGGCATCTGCAGAAAGTACTGGCGCATGAGGAAGGTGCCGAAGGCACCACCCAGGGCCGGCACGATAAGTGAGCTTAGGGAGTTGGCCAATCCCATCCATTTGATCAGCACGAAGACCGGAATCATGGTCGCCTGCAGGGGCACCATCATCGTAGCGAGGAACAGCACGAATATCTTTCCCCGGCCGGGGAAGCGGATCATGGCAAAGGCGTAGCCGCTCATCATGCAGGTGGCTGTCTGTCCGGCAACGATCAGACCGGTGACGATCACGCTGTTGATGAAGAAACTCAGCAGCGGAATCTGCTCGAAGACGGCGCTGTAGTTGCCCCAGTCCGGATTGACCGGAATCCAGGCCGGCGGATTGACAAAAGCTTCCGCCGGCGTGCGCAGCGACGTGCTGAGCGTCCAGACGAGGGGGCCGAGCGCAATGATCGCCGCCGCGATCAGCACGACGAGACCCAATGCCCGTCCTACACGAGCCCGGGAAATCATTGGGCTCATTGATAGAACACCAGCTTGCGTGCGCCGAAGAACTGCATTGCAGTGAGTACGATGAGGACTAGCAACAGCAGAACCGAGATGGTCGATCCATAGCCGAACTGCAGGTTCTGGAATGCCGTCTGGTAAATGAGCAGCACGGTGGTGGTGGTCGAATAGCCCGGCCCTCCTTTGGTCATGACGTAAGGCTGATCGAACAACTGCATGGCGCTGATGATGCCGACCACGGCGACGAAAAGGATGGTCGGGCTGATCATCGGCAGCTTGACGAAGAGAAAGGTGTGCCCCGGCCCGGCGCCATCAATGGTCGCGGCCTCGAGGACGTCCTGGGGCATGGTGCTGAGGGCGGCCACAAACAGCACGAACGCGAACCCGACCTGCTGCCACACGGCGATGATGACGATGGTCGCCGTGGCGCCGAAGTCACTCGTGAGCCAAGGGACATTCGGAATTCCGAGCAGCCCGAGATAGTAATTTATAACGCCGAACTTCTGGTCGAACATGTAGCCCATGACGATCGCGACGGACGAAGCGGAGGCGAGGAGAGGGAGATAGAACACAGTCCTGAAGGTGGCGCGCACGAAGGTATTGCGGCGCTGCTGGACCAGCAGCGCCAAACCGAGCCCGATCAGGATTTCGAGCACCACAATCGACACGGCGAGGCCAAGGGTTACGGCGAACGAATGCAGCACCGTCTGATCGGCCGCGAGCTGCTCATAGTTGTCGAGGCCAGTGAATCTGGGCGGCGAGATGACGTCCCATGAGTAGAACGACAGGCCGATCGACGCCAAAATCGGGCCCGCCGTGAACAGCATCACGATGAGCAGCGACGGCAGGATCATCGCGTAGCCGAAGAGGGCCTCGCCGCGCATCGGCCGCGACGACTGACGCCGGGGGCGGGACGGCAATCCGTCCCGCCCCGCACTCGCTGCAGACTCGAGAAGCGAGGTCATATGGTTAGACTTTGGCAGCGGCTTCGAGATCTTTCTGGAGGCCATCGAGCGCCGACTTGGCGTTGCCCGACGCGACCGCCTCGGTGGTCCGCCGGTTGAGCGCATTGGCGAGCGCGTTGTAGTAGGGCGGCGCCGGGATCGGCGTCGTGTTCGGGAACTTGGTGAGCGTGTCGTAGAAAACGTTCCAGTGCTCGGGACCAGTCGACTTGTAGCGCTCGGCGGTCATCAGCGAACGGCGCACCGGCGTCGTTGCATTGCCGGGGAACTGCAGGTCGAAGGCATCGGCCGCCGAGAGCTGCTTGACCACTTCCCAGGCGAGGTCCTGGTTCTTCGAGCTCTTGAGGATGGCGTTGCCGACGACGCCGAAGAGGTGCTTTTGCTCTTTCCATTTGGGGAAATACTGCACGTCGAAGCTATCGGGTGTCATGCCGGCATTGTGCAGGCCGCCGGCCCAGAAGCCGCCACCGATCGTCATGCCGATGCGGTTGGAGGCAAAGAGGCCCTGGAGCGTGCCGCCGCCGCCGACGTCGGGGGACGGGGCGAGCCCTTCCTTCCTCAGGTCGATCATCAATTGCAGTGCTTCGACGGTCGGCGCCGAATTGGCCGTCGGCGCCCCCCATTTCCAGCCGCCCTTCCGCGTCTTGACGGCATCGTTGCCGGGATAGGCGGCGCCCCACAGCCAGTCGCCGTTATCGAACCGCTGTTCCTCGAGCAGGTTGCCGCCATTGGCGTACATGAAGGACGTCCAGCTCCCCCAGAGGCGCACGATCCAGTCGAAGGCGTTAACGTCGGGCAAGGCGCCGATCTTTTTCGCGTAGCCATGGAAATCGTCCATGGTCCAGTTCTCCGGCGGCCGCTCGAGCCCCGCCTGCTTGAAGAGCTTCGTGCTGTAGAACATGTTGCCGGCGTTGAAATTGACCGGCAGCTCGAACAGATGCCCGTCATACATCAGCCCCTCGATGAGGATGGGGTCGACGTCGTCGAACATTTCCTTGAGCTCGGACATGTCGCGCTTGACATAGTCGTCGAGCGGGATCGCCAGATCCTTACCCGCCATCAGCTGCACGCCCTCGGTGGCGACGCCGACGATATCGGGCGGCGCGCCGGCGGCGATCTGCGTCAGAATCTTGGCGAAGAAATCGTTCCAGTCGGTGCCGTTGTAGCCGACGACCTTGAGGTCGGCGTTCTGGTCGGCCTTCTTCACCAGCGGCAGGAGGCTCGCCTGCATCGAGGTCGCCTGCTTTGGATCGCCGAAATAGGCGAAGGTGATCGTGGCGGAGGTCGAGGACGCCAGCGCTGGCCGGGCAAGGCCGCCCAAAGCCCCCAGTGCCCCCACACCCGCCGCGGCCGAGCCGACCTTCAGCAGCGTCCGCCTTGAAATTCCGTTCGAACCAGACACCAGGCGCATCGCATCTCTCCTCTTTTGCTCTGCGTAGAACAACCAATCCCACGTTGCATTCCAAGTCAATACGTATTAAAAGCTCAATTCATACGTTGCAATGGACAGACCGTCGATACGTTCGGCGGGAGTGTTTTGTCGTGTCAAGGGAAGCCAAGTCAGACGACCGATGAGACCAGACGCCAAACGCAACGAGAGTGCAGCAGCCGTTGGCGGATCAGCCACAGCATCGGCGGTCGAGGCGGCTGGAACTCGGGATCCTGCCTCTAATCCCGGGTACAAAGTGGATCTCCGCCGGCCGTCGGCGCGAACCCGGCTTGCGGCCAGGCCCGAACCCGGTATGCCGGTAGGCGCTCGCGTCCGCGGCATCGGTGGCACCAGGCATGCCGGCCTGTCTCGGTCGAGGGCTCGCGGCAAGCCGCTGCCGCGAACAGCAAGCTGTGCTGCGGGGGACGCTCAAATGGATGGCAGGACACGAAAGAGACGGGTCAACATGCATGACGTCGCCCGCCGGGCCGGCGTCTCCCAGAGTACGGTCTCGCTCGTCGTCAACAATGTTCCAACCGTTGCCACGGAGACGCGCGCGCGCGTCAACAAGGCCATCGAGGAACTGGGCTTCCGGGCCAACCGGTCGGCGCGAAACCTCCGCGGTTCACCCAGCCAGACTCTCGGCTTCGTCACCAACCAGATGGCGACCTCGCCCTTTGCCGGCAGGACCATTCTCGGCGCGCAGGAGGTGGCCTGGAAACACGGCCACGTCCTCCTCATCGTCGATGTCGGCGACAGCGCCGAACTGACCGACACCGCTGTCAACGTTCTCATCGACCAAGACGTCTCGGGCATCATCTACGCCGCGATGACGCCGAAGAGCATCTACATCCCCGCCGCGCTCCGCGACGTGCCGTTCATCGTCGTCAACGCCGACCCGCGCGGCATCGAGGAGTTCCCGCTTGTCGATGCCGGCAACTACGATGGCGGCCGCCTTGCTGCCAAAACTCTGCTGGCCGCCGGGCATCGGCGCATCCTCTATCTCGCCGGCGAGCCCGAGAACCCGGTGACCGGCGACCGCGAACGCGGCTTCCGGGACGTGATGACGACACTGCCGGAGGGCCTGGTCGAGTTCAGGGTCGTTTACGGCACCTACGAGATCAGTTCCGGCTACCGGCGCATGCGCGCCTTGATCGAAGAGGCGTCGTGGTGGCCTTCCGCCATTTTCGCCGCCAACGATCGCGTCGCCCTGGGCGCAACCCAGGCGCTGTCGGAGAGCGGCCGCCGGGTGCCCGACGACATGAGCCTCCTCGGCTACGACGACCAGCCGGCGCTCGCTGACCAGGTGCATCCGGCGCTGACCACAATCACCCTACCGCATCTCGAAATGGGCCAGCTCGCCGTAAATGCCCTCCTCGAGCAGATCGAGTCGGGCCGTCGGTCGGGACCGGTCATCGCCCATCCGCAGCTCGTCGTGCGCGAATCCATCCGCTCCGTCGGTCCGGCCATCGAGACGCCGGAAGGCGTCGAAAAGCCAACGCCGACGCCCACCCGCTCTCCCGATCCGCGGCGGCGGAAAAGTGGCCCGTCCCATCTCCCCGCCGAAAGCGGCACGAAACACTGACGCCCCATCGCTGCCGTACCGACCCAGCTGCTGATCAAAGAGGAACGAGCCGTCCAATGCGCAACAACGAGCATCTCTTCCCGAAATTCCACGTCCGGCCCCCACGCGGCTTCGTCAACGACCCCAACGGCCCCTGCATGATCGACGGGGTGTTCCACCTCTATTTCCAGTATCGCCACGCTACCGACGCCTCGACCCCGGTGGTCTGGGGCCACGTTTCCAGTCCCGACCTCGCCAAATGGACCGCCTACCGCTCGGCGATCACCCCGGTCCCCGGCGGCCCCGATACCGACGGCATCTATTCGGGCAATACCGTCGTCGATAACGGCGTGGTGCGGGCGTTCTATTCGGGCAAGCTCCTCGACCATCCGCACCAGCAGCCGCTGCTGGCGAGGTCGGACGACAAGGGGGCGAGTTTCGGTCTGCCCCGCCACATCGTGCCGGCGCCCTCGGTCGCCGAGGTCCATACTTACCGCGACCCCTATGTGTGGCAGACGCCGGGCGGCTGGGCCATGGTGGTCGGTGCCGGGACCACCGCCGGCCACGCCGAGGCTTGGCTCTACACCTCCCCCGATCTCGAGCACTGGACGCCAAGCGGTACGCTCGCCGGCATGGCGCGCCAGCGGGTCAACGGGCTCGATACGGGGGAAATGTGGGAATGCCCGCAGGTGGTCGTCGAGCCCGGCGGCACCCTCATCCTGATCGTCAGCGCCTGGAGCCGGACCGGACGGCATCACCAGCTGATGTCGCTCGTCGCCCCGACCAACGACGGCATGCACTTTGCCGCCGAGCCCGCCATCGCCCCCTATGACCACGGCCCCAACCTCTACGCCGTCTCTACCATGAACGAGAGCCCGATCGGCCCCCTCGCCTGGGGCTGGGTAAAGGAGGGACGCGATGCGGCCTGGTGCATCGAGGACGACTGGTCGGGTATGCTCTCGCTGCCACGCCGCATCCGCTCGGGCCGCTCCAGCCGCGTCGAAAGCACCCCGCCCGATAGTCTCAAGGCGCTGCGCACCGGCACAATCGCTGCGACTTCCGGGAAAGCGACGGGGCTACCAGCGCAGTTCGAATTTGAATTTTCCATCGCGCCGGGCGAGGGCGAGGCTCGGTTCGAGTTGGCGTTCTCCGCCGACGAGCGCCTGCTCCTCGTCGTTGAGCGCGGCACCGGAAAGGCGACGCTCGACCGCTCCCGCGCCAGCCGTGATCCGCGCGCCCACACCGCCGGCTGCGAAATGCCCGCCCGCGACGACGGCGAGGCATCCTCGCGCTTCCGCGGCTTCATCGACGGCTCCGTGCTCGAGCTCTTCCGGGACGATGGCGCCGTAGCGACGCTTCGCTTCTATCCCCTGTCGCCGCCGCCCTGGACGCTCGAGCTTGCGGCCGCTGCCGGCGACACTCTCGAGCTCTGGGCGCTGTGACGACCCCAATTGCCACTTCCCCCGCACGGCCAATCATGACTCTCAGCGACCAAATCCGTGCCGCCCGCGATCTCCGGCTGCATCTCCTCGACGATCCCTTTCGCCCCGCCTACCACTTCGTCGTGCCGGAGGATTTCGCCAAGCCCGCCGATCCCAACGGCGCCATCTGGTGGAACGGCCGCTACCACCTCGGCTACATCTACCAGGACGATGGCGTCCATTATTGGGGTCATGTGTCGAGCCGCGACCTGCTGCACTGGCGCCATCACAAGCCCTGGCTGGTGCCGACGCCCGACAGCCCCGAGCTCGGCATCTACAGCGGCAACTGCATGATCAACAAGGATGGTGCCGCGACCATGTTCTACCACGGCTATAAGGTCGGCAACTGCATCGCCACCAGCGAGGATCCCCAGCTCGACGTCTGGAAAAAGCTGCCGACCAACCCGATCGTACCGGTCGAAGCACCCGACAAATGGCGGGAATCTGCGAGCCTCCCCTACGCCTCGTGGGACCCCTGCGGCTGGCTCGACGGCGACACCTATTATGCCATCTTTGGCGGCACCCGCCCGGCCGTTTTCAAGGCAAAGACGCTCGATGACTGGAGCTATGTCGGCGACCTCTTCGCCAATGGCGTCGACGGTATTAGCCTCCGCGAGGACGTATCCTGCCCCGATTTTTTCCGCCTCGGCGACAAATGGGTGCTGATGGGGATCAGCCACGAGAACGGCTGCCGCTACTATGTGGGCGACTGGAAAGACGAGCAGTTCCATCCGCAGATCCACGAGCGCATGAGCTGGACTGACAATACTTTCTTCGCGCCCGAGAGCATGGCCGATCCGAGTGGCCGCCGCCTCATGTGGGCTTGGATCTTCGACCAGTGGGATAAGGAAACCGAGGCGGCATCCGGCTGGTCCGGGGTATTTTCAATTCCGCGCGAACTTTGCCTGCGCAATGACCTGCGTCTGGGCATGCGTCCAATCGAAGAGCTGAAGTCGCTTCGCTACAATGCGCGTAGCCTCAAGCCCTGCTCGCTCGAGGCGGGCCAAATGGTTGACCTCATCTCCGCACCGGAAAATGTCTTTGACCTTGAGGCAACATATGACCTTGGAACGGCGTCTGTTGTCGGTGTCAAGGTCTGCTGCTCCCCTGACGATCAAGGCGAAGAGACGGTAGTTGGCTACGACAGGCAGAGAGGAGAGCTGTTCGTCGATACCGCAAAGTCATCCGGTCGGGGCTTGGGCCTGAGGGTACGGGAAGCCGCCCCATTTGCGCTGGCACCAGGCGAAGCGCTAAGGCTTCGGATCCTGGTGGATCGCTCCGTGATCGAGGTCTTCGCCAATGACCGGCAGGCGATCGCACGCCGCATCTACCCCGATCGTGGTAGTCGGGACATCAAAGCTTTCAGCACTGGTGGCAACATTAGGATCACCGGTTTGGACTTCTGGGAGATGATGCCATCCAATCCATATTGAGTTTCGCGCGCCAACGATGCGTTGGCGGGACTGGAGGCAGCGACCGAATAGGCGGGTAGGCCGGTCGCTCGCTTTGCAAGCGTGCACGAGCAACTGCCGAGCCCTTTTCCGAGAGCGGTAGACCGGACGGGTTGGTGGCAGAACCCCGTCGAGCGCATACTCGCCGGCTAGGTGGAGGAGATTGGCGGTACCGATCTCGCACGGCATCAAGGTTAGAGGCGCCGCGCAGGGCGGTTCCGGCGTCGACGTCGAACTCAGCGACGAAGTGCGCCGATCTCCAGGACCGACGAGATGCGTCACCTCGATGCGACCTTCACTTTCGCCACCGCCGGGGGAGCCGCTACCGCGCGTGAGATCGATGAGGGATTAGTGCGACCCACCCGGTGGTCTCATGGGCCAAGCCCATCAACAACCTAGGCCATGATGGCCTAGGTTGCAAACAAAGCAATTTCGCGATTAGCCAGTATGGTGGAAAGATGGACTCACGCCCCGGATGGCGCCCGTTGTTTTCGCTTTGGAATCGGTTTCGCGCGAGTGGATCTCGGCTCTTGCCTGATCCTCCTCAACGATGTCCTAGGTGGGGGGTGGGACGGCATGGGGACGGGCGATGGGTCCGGCAGCACTCCGGCTTTGCACCTGTATAAGATTCAAATACTTCGTCCTGGGCACACGGCCGGCGAACACCCGCTGCGCGCCCGTCTCAAGTCGATCAGGCAATATGCGCTGTTTCCTCTAGTCCTTAGCCTGCGACTGCGTTTCCCCAGTTAGCTTCGCGCCGCCACGCGTAGCTGCAACTAAAACCCACTCGCCAAGGACCGAAGCGTACGCGATCGCGTTTGGTTCCCTCCTGTCGCCAGTGATCGATGGAGTTGTCGCAAGCGGCACGGTATCGGCGATGGCTGTGGTCTGGATCATGGATTCGGATGGGCCAGATCCTTCCTCGAAGAGGTTCTCCGTAGCGCATTTTGGCAGGCGTTGGACGAGGACGACGACTTGCTGCTCGGGCCTTCTGTGGCGGACATGGCTGCTTGAAACTACTGGAAACTACACTAGAACTCATGGATCGGCATCATTCGTCAGGATAATTCGGACACATAGTCCGTCCCGTCAGTGGCCAAGGGAAGATAATATGTCTAGGGGCGTGGATGGTGTTGCCTCCCTTATTGAGGCTTTCGATTGGTCGGCGACGAGTCTTGGATCGATGGTCGACTGGCCGCGGACCGTCAGCACGATCGTCGCCACGATTTTGAGGTCGCAAGTCCCCATGGTGACGCTCTGGGGCGACGATGGGGTCATGATCTACAATGATGCCTATTCGGCCTTTGCCGGTCGGCGGCATCCGCAACTGCTCGGCTCGAAGGTGCGCGAGGGTTGGCCCGAAGTTGCTGATTTCAATGACAACGTCATGAAAGTCGGGCTAAGCGGAGGTACACTCGCCTATACAGACCAGGAACTGACCCTCTACAGGAATGGGACCGCCGAGCAAGTCTGGATGAACCTTGACTACTCGCCGATCCCTGACGACGACGGCCGACCGATCGGCGTCATTGCCATCGTAGTGGAAACATCCAGTAAGGTGAAGGCCGAGCGCTGGCTCAAGGGTGAGCAGCAGCGGCTGCGTGATATGTTCGAGGAGGCGCCAGGTTTCTTCGCGCTGCTACGTAGCCCCAACTACGTGTTCGAGACAGTCAATCCGGCCTATTCCCGGTTGATCGGTGGCCGCAACGTAATCGGCAAGCCGCTTGGCGACGCGCTTCCTGAAATTGCCGACCAGGGGTTCCTGGAGCGCCTCGATGAGGTAGTGGTCACCGGGCGGCCTTTTTCGGCCACCGCGACACCGACGCTGCTCCAGCAGCGCGCGGGTGAGCCGGCGCAGCAACGCTTTCTGGATTTCGTCTATCAGCCGGTACGCGACCAGTTTGGAGGCGTGACGGGTGTTCTGGTCCAAGGCATCGATGTCACTGACAGGGTGGCGGCAACCACCGCGTTGCAAGAGAGCGAACGGCGCTTTCGGCTGCTCGCGGAGCGAGCTCCCGTGATGTTGTGGATGGGCGACAAGGCTGGCAAATGCCTTTATCTCAACCGCCCGATGCGCGAGTTCTGGGGAGTCCGCGAAGATGCCGTCGTCGGTTTCGACTGGAACACCACATTATTTCCGGGCGATGTCGAGGCGCTGGCGGTCCCCTTCGAGCGCGGCATGACCATGCACACCGGCTTCGAAGTCGAGGCGCGCTATCGGCGGGCAGATGGCGCGCTCCGGATTCTGCACACCACAGCCGAACCCCGCTTCGGCGCCAACGGGGAATTTCTCGGAATGATCGGGGTCAACCTCGATGTCACCGAGACGCGCGACGCCGAGGCGGCGCTGCGCCAGGAAACGCAATTCCTCGAGGTGTTGAATAATACCGGCACGGCACTCGCCGCGGAACTCGACCTCGAAAAGATTGTACAGCGGGTAACTGATGCTGGCGTTGCGATGACCGGCGCGGAGTTCGGGGCGTTCTTCTACAATGTGCTGAACGAGGCCGGCGAGAGCTATATGCTGTATACGTTGTCGGGAGCGGCGCGCGAAGCCTTCGCCAATTTTCCGATGCCGCGCGCCTCTGCAATATTCCGACCAACCTTTCTCGGCGAAGGCATCGTCCGCGCCGACGACATCCTGCAGCATCCGCTCTATGGCCTGAGTCCGCCTCATCACGGCATGCCGCCCGGTCACCTTCCGGTGCGCAGCTACTTGGCCGTCTCCGTCGTCTCTCGTTCTGGTGAGGTGCTCGGCGGCCTGTTCTTCGGGCACGGCCAGCCCGGCCGGTTCAGGCCCGAGCACGAACGGCTATTGACTGGCATTGCTGCACAGGCCGCGATCGCAATCGATAATGCCCGGCTGTTCGAGGCGGTAAAGCGGGAAAACCATCGCCGCGCTGAGGCGGAGGAACGGCTGGAGGCGCTGACCGAAGCGCTTGAGATCCGGGTGCGTGAGGAGATCGCCGAGCGCCGACAGGCCGAGGCAGCCCTGCAGCAGGCCCAAAAGATGGAGGCCATCGGCCAACTGACCGGTGGACTGGCTCATGATTTCAATAATCTGCTGCAGGTGATCGGCGGTAGTTTGCAATTGCTTGGCAAGGAGATCGCTGGCAACGAGAGGGCGGAACAGCGGGTGGCCACGGCGCTGGCAGGCGTGGGGCGCGGCGCCAAGCTCGCGAGTCAACTCCTCGCGTTTGGGCGGCGCCAGGCGCTCGAACCAAAGACGATCAATATTGGCCGGCTGGTTTCGGGCATGGACGAGCTGCTGCGCCGCACGCTGGAGGAGGCCATAGAGATCGAAACGGTCATCTCCGGCGGCCTTTGGAACAGCACCGTCGATCCTTCCCAGATTGAGAATGCCATCCTCAACCTCGCCATCAACGCCAGGGATGCCATGACCGATGGCGGCAAACTGACGGTCGAGGTGGGCAACGCATCAATCGACGATGCCTATGCGAGAAGCCATCCCGACGCGGTGCCGGGGCAATATGTCATGGTAGCCGTGACCGACACCGGCGCAGGAATTCCTCCGGCCATTATCGAACGCGTCTTTGAGCCGTTCTTTTCGACCAAGGAGGAAGGCAAGGGGACCGGGCTCGGTCTGTCAATGGTCTATGGCTTCGTCAAGCAGTCGGGGGGACACGTTCGCATCTACAGCGAGGTCGGACATGGCACCACCGTCAAGCTCTATCTGCCGCGGGCGATCGAGGAGGAAGATGCCATTCGCCCGGCAGACCAGGGCCCGATCATTGGCGGCCAGGAGACGATCGTGGTCGCCGAGGACGATGACGACGTGCGCGAGACGGTAGTCGAGATGCTGAGCGAACTTGGTTATCGCGTGCTGAAGACAAAGGACGCCGTGTCGGCTCTAACGGTCATCGAAAGCGGCGTACATGTCGATCTGCTGTTCACCGACGTGGTTATGCCGGGCGAATTGAAGAGCCCGGAACTGGCGCGTCGGGTGCGCGAATCCTATCCCGCGACGGCAGTGCTGTTCACCTCCGGCTATACGGCGAACTCCATCGTGCATTCCGGTAAGCTCGATCCGGGTGTCCAACTGTTGACAAAGCCCTACACGCGCGAGGCACTGGCACGAAAAGTACGGCAGGTACTGGGGGAGCGACGTCGGCAGCCGAGTTCGGCTATCGAAGCACCGACAGTGAAGGTGACGCTGGCAGCAAAGTCGGAGCTGACGGTGCTGCTTGTCGAGGACGAGGCCCTAATTCTCATTGACAGCGCGGAGATGCTGCGGGCTCTTGGCCATCGCGTTATCGAGGCGGCGAGCGCAGAGGCGGCGATGCAAGCGCTCGAAACCGCGGAAAGCCTCGATGTGCTCGTCACCGATTTTGGGCTTCCCGGCCTTTCGGGAGCTAATCTTGCACTGCGGGCCCGGCAACGGTGGCCGCTCTTGGGGGTGGTGTTTGCCACCGGGCGATCATCCGATGCGGTAACCGACGCCCTGCCCGGTGCAGTCGTTCTCAACAAACCATACGGCGCCGAAGACATGGCACGCGCCATCGCGGCGGCCTTGCACGACACGACGTGCGAAGCGACATAAGACGCAAACCGGGCAGTGTACCAGAGGCTAGTAAGGTCGAGGGCGGGCAACGAGGTTGCTTGCCTTATCAGCCCTGCAGTTGCCCAACTCCAGACTGCCAAAGGACACTCGTCTTTCCACAACTGTCTTGAAGGGGTTGAAGACCTAGCCTCCTACGCAGCGGCTGGCATGCTCCCGTTCCCAGTACGGTTAGAGTCCCGCTTTCGCGAGGCCGCGACCCTCAGCCAGACCATCGAGGCAAGGCCCA
>Ga0068855_100006482_pt1 | contig 14233 bp, 10 predicted proteins | sample KBSCornC52_FD_66592 | JGI IMG/M metagenome (GOLD analysis project Ga0068855, IMG submission 66592) | Corn rhizosphere microbial communities from Kellogg Biological Station, Michigan, USA - KBS Corn C5-2 | ecosystem: Host-associated > Plants > Roots > Rhizosphere > Soil ... | reverse complement strand
AGCACGGAACTGAGGTTGACGATCCGGCCTGCGCGCTGGCGGCGCATGACGGGCAATACGGCCTGGATGGTGCGCAGCGTGCCGAACACGTTCGTGTCGAACAACGCCTGCGCCTCGGCGATCGACGTTTCTTCCACGGCGCCGACGAGAGACATGCCGGCATTGTTCACCAGCACGTCGATGCGTCCGGCGCGGGACTCGACGAGGCGCATGGCCTGGTCGACGGAAGCGGCGTCGCGCACGTCCATCTCCACGAGCTGCACGCCGGGGATGGCAACGGCGGTCGCGCTGCTGCGCACCGTACCGTAGACCTGGCAACCGGCCGCCACGAACCGCTCTGCGGCCGCCCGCCCGATGCCGGATGAGACACCGGTCACGACGACGACTTTTTTACTCGACATGTCATTCTCCTTCAATTGATGGGTTGGGCGTCACCGGCAAGCGGCGATGCCGGCGCGGGCACGCGCGCCGGCGCCGGTTTGATGCGGAACCAGATCGCGTACATCGCGGGCAGGAACACGAGGGTCATGACGGTGCCGGCGAACGTCCCGCCGATCAACGTATAGGCCAGCGTGCCCCAGAACACCGAATGCGTCAGCGGGATGAAGGCCAGCATCGCCGCCAGCGCCGTCAGGATGACGGGACGCGCCCGCTGCACCGTCGCCTCGACGACGGCGTCGAACTGCGTCAGCCCCTCCGCCAGGTTGTGCTCGATCTGCCCGATCAGGATCAGCGTATTGCGCATCAAAATGCCCGACAGCGCGACCAGGCCGACCAGCGCATTGATGCCGAACGGCTGGTGGAACAGGATCAACGTGGGCACGACGCCGATCAGACCGAGGGGGCTGGTCGCGAACACCATGATCATCGAGGCGATCGAGCGCACCTGGAAGATGATGATCAACAGGGTCAGCGCGACCATGATCGGAAACAGCGGCAACAGGGCGGCATTCGCCTTGCCGGCCTCCTCGATCGAACCCGCCATCTCCAGCTTGTAGCCGGGCGGCAGCGCCGCGGCGATCGGCTGCAGCGTCTTCCACATCGCCGTCGACACGTCCGGCGGCTGCAGGTCGTCGGCGATGTCGCCGCGAATCGTGATCGTCGGCACGCGGTCGCGCCGGCGCAGCACCGGCTCTTCCGGACGGACGTCCACCGAGCCGACCTGCGCCAGCGGAATGCGCTGGCCGGCGGCGCCGACCAGCGTGAACGCACCCAGCCGGGCGGGATCGAGGCGGACGTCGCCGGCCGCGCGCGCCACCACCTGCACGGAACGGATGTCCTCGCGCACGGCGGTGACGGGCACGCCGCTCAGCAGGAACTGCAGTTGCTGCGCGACGCCGTTCGACGTCAGTCCGACGGCCTGCAGGCGATCCTGGTCGAGCGTGAAGTGCAGCGTCGGCACGCGGGTGCCCCAGTCGGTGTTCACGGTGCGCATCTGCGGGCTGGCGCGCAGCACGCCTTCGACCTGGCCGGCGATGGCGCGCAGCGTGTCGCGGTCCGGACCCGACAGGCGGAACGCGACCGGATACGGCGAGTACGGCCCGAACACGAGTTGCGTGACGCGCACCCGCGCTTCCGGCGCCAGGCCGTCCGCGATGGCGGCGCGCAGGCGCAGCTTGAGGGCGTCGCGGTCCGCCTCGCCGTCGGTGCGGATCACGATCTTGGCGAACGACGGGTCCGGCAATTCCGGCGACATGGCGAGATAGAAGCGCGGCGCGCCCTGGCCGATGTAAGCCGTGACGATCTTCGCTTCCTTCTGGCGCGCCAGCCAGGCCTCGACTTTCGCCGCCGCCGCCGACGTGCGCCCGATCGACGTCCCGTAAGGCATCTGCACTTCGACCAGCACCTCCGGCCGGTCGGACGTCGGGAAGAACTGCTTCTTGACGACGGCCATGCCGGCGCCGGCCAGCCCGAACGTCCCGACCACGATCAGCGCGACCAGCCATTTGCGGCGGATCACGGTGCCCAACAGGCGCCGGAACCGGTTGTAGTTCGGCGTGTCATAGATGGCATGATGCCCACCTTCGACCTTCGGAATCTCCGGCAGCAGCTTCACGCCAAGATACGGCGTGAACACGACCGCGACCACCCACGACGTGACGAGCGCAATGCCCACGATCCAGAACATATTGCTCGTGTATTCGCCGGCCGACGACTGGGCGAAGCCGTTGGGCATGAAGCCGATCGCCGTCACGAGCGTCCCGGACAGCATCGGTGCCGCCGTGTGACTCCAGGCATAGGCCGACGCCTGCACGCGGTTGTAGCCCTCTTCCATCTTCACGACCATCATTTCGATGGCGATGATGGCGTCGTCGACCAGCAGGCCGAGCGCCAGGATCAGGGAACCGAGCGTGATGCGGTCGAAGTTCTTGCCGGTGACCGCCATCACGACGAACACGGCGGCCAGGGTCAGCGGCACGGCCGCCGCGACCACCAGCCCCACGCGCCAGCCCATGCTCACGAAGCACACGACCATCACGACGAGCAGCGCGACGAAGAACTTGACCATGAATTCGTCGACGGCACCGCCGATGTTCACCGCCTGGTCGGTGACCTTCGTCAGGCTCGCGCCCAGCGGCATGTGCCCGTTGATGGCAACCACCTCGGCGTCCAGCGCCTTGCCCAGGTCGAGTCCATTCCAGCCGTCGCGCATCACGACGCCCAGCAACAGCGCGGGTTCGCCGTTATTCCGGATCAGGAAAGTCGCCGGATCCTCGTAGCCGCGTTCCACCGTCGCGACGTCGACCAGTTTCAGCGTGCGGCCTTGCGCCACGATGGGCGTTTCGCGGATCTTCCGCAATTCATCGAGAGCGCCGTCCAGACGCAGGAACACCTGCGACCCCCTGGTGTCGATCGAACCTGCCGGCGTCAGCACGTTCTGCGCGTGCAGCGCCGCGAAGATATCCTGCGGGGCGATGCCCAGCGTGGCCAGGCGCTCGTGCGAGAACGACACGAAGATGCGCTCGGCCTGTTCGCCGATGATGTTGACCTTCTTGACGCCGGCCACGTGCAACAGGCGCTGGCGCAGCGCTTCCGCATCGCGCACGAGCCTGCGCTGGGGCTCGCCCCTCGCCTTCAACGCGTACAGCGCGAACGTGACGTCGGCGTATTCGTCGTTTACCATCGGGCCGATCACGCCGTCCGGCAGTTCGGCCTGGGCGTCGTGCAGTTTCTTGCGCGCCTGGTAGAACTGGTCCGGCACGGCGGCCGGCGGCGTGCTGTCCTGCAAGGTCACGGTCGTGAACGCGAGGCCCGGGCGGGTGAAGGTTTCGGCGCGGTCGTAGTAGCGCAATTCCTGCATGCGCTTTTCCAGCGGCTCGGCCACCTGGTCCTGCATTTCCTGGGCGGTAGCCCCGGGCCAGGCCGTGACCACGGTCATCGTCTTTACCGTGAACGGCGGATCCTCGGCGCGGCCCAGCTTCAGGAAGGAAAGCACGCCGGCCAGCGAAATCAACAGGATCAGGAACAGCGTGACGGACCGTTCGCGCACGGCCAGCGCAGACAGGTTGAAACGGCTCGTTTCACTGCCCATCCTGCGGCTCGCTTCACTGCTCGCTGCACTGCTCGTTCCGCGGCTCATTGCGCGCCTCCCGCATGCGTCCCGGCGGCGGAGGCGACCACCTGCGGCGCGCCGTCCACGCGCACTGCGTCGCCATCGTGCAGCAGGTGGGCCCCGAGTGCGATCACACGGTCGCCAGTCTTCAGCTCGCCGTCCACGCGCGCCGTGTCATCGCCGATGCCGCGCACCCGCACGCGGCGCCACGTCACGCGGGCCGGATTGCCCGATACCACCCACACGCCGGCGCCCTTGCCGGCGTCGAACACGGCCCCGGCCGGCACCTGCAACCCGACGGACCGGCCGGCGCCCTCGTCGGCCAGGCGCACCGTCACCGTCGCACCCAGCGGGGCCGCCGCCAGCGCGCCGTCGAGCACGTATCGCGCTTCGTATGTGCGCGTCAGACGGTCCGCCGCGTCCGCAAGCTGCCTGAGCCGCGCGCCGCCGCTGAGGTTATCGCTACCGTACAACCTGGCCTGCGCCGCCGAACCCAGCGGTGGCCGCACCGTCTCGGGCAACTGCACGACCGCTTCGCGCGGCCCCGCATGGGCGAGACGCACGACGGGCTGGCCGGCGGCCACGACCTGGCCCGGTTCCGCCAGCGTGTCGACGACGACGCCATCGGCATCCGCCACGAGCACGGCATAGCTTGCCGCATTCCTGGCGACGTCGTACTGGGCTTCGGCGGCGCTCAACTGGGCCCGGGCCGAGTCGGCGCCGGCCTTGTACTGATCGTATGCGGATGCCGAGACCGCCCCGTCCGCCACGAGGTCACGGTAACGGGCTTCGTCGTCGATCGCCTGCCTGGCGCGAACGCGCGCGGCAGTGACCGCCTCGGCCTGCGCATGCGCCTGCAGGCCGAGGTCGCTCGGATCGATGCGCATCAGCGGCTGCCCCTGGCGGACGGTCTGGCCGACGTCGACCAGCCGCCGCAAGACCTTGCCCGGTACGCGGAAGCCCAGGTCGCTCTGGACGCGGGCGCCGACGACGCCGGTATAGGAATGGGTGGTGGCGGATGCGTTCTGGACGAGCGCCGTCTCGACCAGGGGTACTTGCGTGCGCGGATCGGACACTGGTTTGTCTCCGCACGCCGCCAGAGCGATCGGCAACAGATAGAGGAGATGTGGTCGGCGTGAGCGAATGGACATGGGAGGCTCCCTCAGGCAGGAAAGCCCCCATTTTTCTACTAGTGACCAAATAAGTCAATAGTCACTGCCGCTTATTTTCGATCCTTTTATGGCGCCAGGCTCCTGAGCACGAGACTGGACAGGTGCTGCGCGGCTTCCTGGGCATGGTCGAGGTTGTATTGCAACAGCACCGGGTTGATGTAGGGCTTCATGACGAGGCAGATGGCCCCGGTCGCCTCGTCGAGCGGCGTCTTGCGTTCGAACTCGCCCGACTCGCGTCCTTCGCGGATGACGTTCGCGACGAGTTCCTCGACATAGCGCTCATAGGCCTGGACCGATGGCCAAGGCTCCAGCGCGGCAGTCGTCGCGATGTCGTACAGCTTGCGGTCTTCGAAGAACAGTTGCGAGCCCGCCTCGACGAAGGCCCGGAACATGCGGCGGAAACGGTCCGATGCGCTGGACGCGTCCGCGATGGCGGCATCGACGGACTGGCGCATCTCGGCGAGGCGGTTGCCGCAGATGACCTCGCCGATCGCCTGTTTCGAATCGAAGAACTTGTAGATGTACGCCTTCGAGAAACCGATCGCCCTGGCCAGGTCGGAAACTGTCGTCTTTTCGTAGCCGTAGCGCTTGAAATACTCGGTGGCGGCCTCGACGATCTGCGTGCGGACATCGTGGTCGGACGGTCCGCGGGATTGGGGATTGGGGCTGGGTGCTTTGATCATGGCGATAGCTTAACGTGACGAAACTGGGTTTGACAAATTGTGACCATTGAGTATTATGGTCACTAGTCACCCACTCTTTCAAGGATACACCATGTCCACCACGCGCTTGCTCACGGTAGCCGCGCTTGCCGTCCTGGCAACAGGCTGTGCCGTTGGTCCCGACTACCATCGTCCCGTTGCGCCACTGCCGGAGCGGTATGTCGGCCAGGCCGCCTTCCCGCAAGCCGACGCAGCGCCCACCGCCGCCGGGCTGGCCACATGGTGGAACGGATTCGACGACCCCGCCCTCGCCCGTTACGTGTCGCTGGCCCTGGACGGAAACCTCGACCTCGCCCAGGCCGCGGCGCGGGTCGCCCAGGCGCGTGCCGGCCTCGGCGCCGCCGACGCGGCGCTGCTGCCGTCCGGCGCCGTCACCGGCTCGGCCGCGCGGGCGCACCAGTCCGCGGAAACGCCGCTTGGCAGGGTGCTCGCGGCCACGCCCGGCACGGACCGCTGGGGCAATGCCTATGACGCGAACGTGACCGCCAGTTGGGAAATCGATATCGCCGGCGGCTTGCGTCGGGGCCGCGAGGCCGCGCTGGCCGATGCCGAGGCCGCGCAGGCCGGCGCCGTTGCTGCCCGGCTCATGGTCGCCGCCCAGACGGCGGACATCTATATCCGCATCCGCGGCCTCCAGGCCCGCCTCGATATCGCCCGCCGGCAGGCCGACACGCGGCAGGAACTGCTCGCGAAGGTGAAACTGTTATATGGCAAGGGTGTCGCGCCGGAGTACCAGGTCCGCCAGGCCGAGGGCGAGCTGGCGCAGGCCGAGGCCGGCATCCCCGTGCTCCAGGCCGGCCTGGACGCCGCACTGAACGCGCTGGACATCATGCTCGGCGCCACGCCGGGCACGCATCGCGCCGAACTGCAGGCACCCGTCGCCATTCCCGTCGCGCCGCGGATAGGCGGGATGGGCATCCCGGCAGACCTGCTGCGGCGCCGGCCCGACCTGATCGCCGCCGAGCGGCAGGTTGCGGCCGCCAATGCGCGCATCGGCGCAGCGATGGCGGAATACTATCCGCACTTCTCGCTCGGCGCCCTGCTCGGCAGTGCGACGACGCTCGGCAGCGGCAACCTGTTCAGCGGCGGCGCGAGCCAGGCATCGGCCGTGTTCGGCCTGCGCTGGCGTTTGTTCGACTTCGGCCGCATCGATGCGCAGATCGGCCAGGCCAAGGGGCGCGAAGCGGAAACGCTCGCCGCTTACCGGCTCGCCGTGCTGCATGCGACGGAAGATGTCGAGAACGCGTTTTCCGCGCTGCTCAACCACGAGCAGCAGGCGACCGTCCTCACGCGCGGCGAAGCCGCCCTCGCGCGCGCGCGCACGTCATCGTTCGCAGCCTACCAGCGCGGCGCGGCGAGCCTGATCGACGTGCTGCGTGCCGACGAGACGCTGCTGCAGACGGCGGACGCCCGCGCGCAGGCGCAGACGGACGCCGCGCGCGCAGCCGTCGCGGCCTACAAGGCGCTGGGCGGCGGATGGGAGCCGGAAGGCAGGAACAACGATGTGCGGGACACGGCGGCGCTGCATGACGGCACGCCGCGCAAATCGTCCTGACCCGCGCTGCTCACGCGCTGGCAGGACGCGTCATTGCACGGCCGTCAGCGTGATGTCGAATACGAGGCCCGCGTTGGGCGGAATCGAACCGTTGCCTTTCGCGCCATAGCCCATGCTGGACGGGACCAGCAGCGTGCGCTTGCCGCCCACCAGCATGCCCGTGACGCCCTGGTCGAAGCCCTGGATGGTCTGACCCTGCCCGAGCACGAACGTGTACGAACCGCTGTCGAACTGCGTGCCCTTGTGGTCTGCCGCTGTGGCGCTGTACAGCCAGCCCGTATAGGTGACGGTCGCGGTCTTGCCGGCCGTGGCGGTAGCGCCGGTGCCGACGACGACGTCCGTCGCCGTGAACTGGGCCACGTCGGCCGCGGCAGTCGTGCCCGAAGATCCACCGCCCCCACCGCCGCATCCGGCAAGGCTGAGGACGGCGACGAAGACGGCGACGGACATGGCGGCGCAGGAAGACTTCAGTTTCATTGGATCCCTAGTAATGAAGTGATTTGTATGGGGAAAATAATCTTACCCGCAGCTCATACTCAAGGATCTTTACACGGTTTTTTGTTTGTTACAGCCGCCGTTCGTGTAGCATCAATGCGAAAATCAGGAAGTCTTATGCCTTACCAGTCCACCCTCGCCTTCAATACGTTCGGACGCGGCAGCCGCGACATCACGGCGGCCGTCGCCGACGTCGTCGCCCGTTCCGGCATCCGCTGCGGGCTCGCGCACGTGTTCGTCCAGCACACGAGCTGTTCTCTCCTGATCACGGAAAACGCCGACCCCGACGTGCGCCACGACCTGGAAACCATAATCAGGCGCCTCGCGCCGGATGGCGACCCGGCCTACCAGCACGACACGGAAGGCCCGGACGACATGGCCGCGCACGCGCGCACGATGCTGACGTCGACCGGCGTCACCGTGCCGGTGGGCGACGGACGCTTGCTGCTCGGCACGTGGCAAGGGATCTACCTGTGGGAGCACCGGGTGGCCGAGCATCATCGCAACGTCGTCGTCACGGTACTCGGGGACTGAAACGCCGGACTCCCCCCGCACCTCCGGTATGATGCGGGGATGAATGCAATTCCCTATGTTCCGTTCGTCATCGGCGTCGCCGGCGGTAGCGGCAGCGGCAAGTCGACGGTGACCCAGCAGGTGCTGGCGTCGTTCGGCGCCGAGATGGTCTCGGTCGTGATGCAGGACGATTACTACCGCGACCAGTCCGATCTCACCCCCGAAGTCCGCCGCAGGCAGAATTACGACCACCCGCAGGCGTTCGACTGGCCGCTGCTGGTCCAGCACGTCCGTGCCCTGCGCAACGGCGAAGCGATCGAGATGCCGGAGTACGACTTCACGATCGACAACCGCTCGACGAAAACCATCCCGGTCGAACCGGCCCCGGTCATCGTGATCGAAGGCCTGTTCGCCCTGTATGACGCCGACTTGCGCGACATGATGTCGTTAAAGATCTTTGTCGACACCGCCGCCGACGTCCGCTTCATCCGCCGCCTGCAACGGGATATCGCCGAGCGCGGCCGCTCGCTGGAGAGCATCGTCGCCCAGTACCTGGAAACCGTACGGCCGATGCACAAGCAATTCATCGAGCCGACCAAGCGCTACGCCGACGTCATCCTGCCCCACGGCGCGAACGACCCTGCCATCGACGTCATCACCACCAAGGTGGCGAGTGTCATCGGGCAGCTCAGGTCATCATGATGCGGTCCTGATCCCGCGCGCCATCACGGAGCCGGACGAGCACATTTCGCGCCGCCAGGCTGCATCTCGCGCCACCAATCGGCGCTTCGTCGCATGACGGCCCGGCCCGGCGCGGGCGCTGGCAAAGTGGTTCCAACTTAACGCAACCACGGAGCCGACCATGCTGATCCAGATCCTGACCCACACCCCGCTCTACGTCTGGGCGATCCTTGCCTTCCTCGTCAACCGCGGCGTGAACGCCATGCGCGACCGCGAGGTCGAAGTGCGCAGGCTCGCGATCATCCCGGCCGTGATGCTGGTCCTGTCGCTGCAGGACATCGGCACGAAATTCGGCCTGGGTGGCTGGGCGCTGGCTGCTTGGGCAATCATGGCCGCCGCAGTGGCGCTCCTGGCCGGGCTGTCCGGCAGCACGCGCATCGCCGCCGGTACTGCCCCGGGCACCGTGCGCGTGCGCGGCAGCCGCCTGCCGCTCGTGATGATGCTGGCCGTGTTCTTCACCAAATACGTGGCGTCCGTCACCCTGGCCGTCGCGCCGCAACTGCGCCACGACACGCTGTTCGCCGCCGCCGTGTGTGCCCTGTTCGGTGCCTGCAACGGCTGGTTCGCCGGCCGGCTGGCGGCCGACCTGGCGGCCTGCCGCACGCTGCCGGCCCGCGCGGCGCTGGCCGCCTGATCGTCGGACGCAACCGGTCAGCTGAAACCGACGCCACGCGCCATCATGGCGGCAAAGATCGGGATCAGCGCGAACACGTGGATCTCCAGCAGCATCTGGCGGCGCACCGCGCCGACTTCGTCCAGCGGCGGGACGAACGCGGCATCCGCCTTCGCCAGTTTTTGCCAGGCGAGGATGCGCAAGGTGGGCCGGACCGAGATCAGGCCCACGACGGCGAAGGCGCCGATCTTGGCCCAGAACATCGGGTTGTGCATATAGAATTCCGCGCCCTTCGCGCCATACTTCACGCGCAGGAAGCCGACGACGAGGATCGCCAGCGCCATCACGCCATAGGCCGCGTCGAAGCGCCCCAGCAGGCGCACGGTCTGCGGCGACATCGCGGCGGGCCGCATCAGCGCCAGTTCCGCGGCCAGCGCGGAGGCGATGCCGAACACGATCAGGTGGTGGACGATGGCGAGCACGAGGTCGGTCATGATGCGGTCGCTGATAGTGATGGGATGTCAACTGTAGCGATACACTCCGAACCTGTCAAAACTCACCGCAACATAGACTCCCACACCTTCTGCAGGCGCTTGGCCGACACCGGCATCGGCGTGCGCAGCTCCTGTGCGAACAGCGATACGCGCAGCTCTTCCAGCATCCAGCGGAACTCGATCATGCGCGGATCGAGATTCTTCAGCGGCTGGTTCTTCACCGTGCGCTGGAACTGCGATGCGGCCGTTTGCCACTCGGCCATCAACTGGGCGTCGCGCGACGGATTGCCGCGCAGCTTTTCCAGGCGCACGTTCATCGCCTTCAGGTAGCGCGGGAAGTGCGCCAGCTGGCTGTACTCCGTCTCGGCCACGAAACGCTTGTGGATCAGGCCCTGCAACTGCGCCTGCATGTCGCCGGCGACGGCCGGCGGCAGGCCCTGCAGGCGCTTCGGCAGGCCGTGGAACTCCGCGAGGATCTGGCCCACGAGGCGCGCGGTCTCGTTGATCAGCAGGCCGATGCGCCCCTTGCCCTCGTCCTTGCGCTTGTTGAACGAGGCCGCATCAATCGGCAGCGGGTCCTGCAGGCAGGCGATGTCGAGGGCCTTGCTGACGATCTGCTCGCGCAGCTCGTCCGGCGAACCGACCGACATGAACTGCATGCCCATCTGCTGCAGGCCCGGCACGTTCTTTTCCGCGAACTTGAGCTGGTCCTTGAACTGCAGCGCGAACAGGCGGCGCATGCCGATGCGGTGCGTGCGCGCCGCGACGTTCGGGTCGTCGAAAACCTCGAGGTCGCAGTGCGCGCCCTTGTCGACGAGCGCGGGGAAGCCGATCAGCGTGATCTTCCCTTGCGTGATCTCCAGCAGTTCCGGCAGCTCGCCGAACGTCCAGCCGGTGATGTTCGTGTGGGCGCTGGCAGGTGCCGATGCGGCCGGCGCGGCTGGCGCGGGCGCCGGTGCGCCCTTCCCTTTCGCCGCCGCAGGCGCCGGCGCCAAGGCAGCGTGCGTAGCCAGCGGCTTCGCCCCGGCCTGGCCGGCGGCCGGCGTGGTCTCCGCCATCCGCTGGAAGCTCTGGCGCGCCTGGCCGCCCAGCTCCGCCTGCAAGGTGGCCAGGTTACGGCCCATGTCGAGCTGGCGGCCGTGTTCGTCCACGACCTTGAAATTCATGAACAGGTGCGCGGGCAAGGTCTCCAGCTTGAAGTCCGTCGTCATCACGCGCACGCCGGTCTGGGCATGGATGTCGGCGATCAGGGCGTCGATCAGGTCGCCGCGGCCGAAGCGCACGGGATCCTCGTTGCGCTCGAAGAAGCGCGCGGCATAGTCCGGCAGCGGCACGCAGTGGCGGCGCAGCTTCTGCGGCAGCGATTTCAGCAGCAACTGCACCTTCTCCTTCAGCATGCCCGGCACGAGCCAGTCCGCGCGCTCGCGCGGGATCTGGTTCAGCGCGAACAGCGGCACGGTCAGCGTGACGCCGTCGCGCGGGCTGCCCGGTTCGAAGTGGTACGTGAGACCCATCTCGATGCCGGTCACGTTCATCGTCTTCGGGAACAGCTCCGTCGTGACGCCCGCCGCCTCGTGGCGCATCAGCTCTTCGCGGTTCAGGTACAGGAGCTTCGGGTTGTCGCGCGACGCATCCTTGTACCACTTCTCGAACCCGGCACCGTTCACGACGTCCGACGGGATCTCGTTGTCATAGAAGGCGTAGATCAGCTGGTCGTCCACGAGCACGTCCAGGCGGCGCGACTTGTGCTCGAGGTTCTCGATTTCCTTGATCAGCTTGTGGTTGTGGGCAAAGAACTGGGAACGCGTCTCGTAGTCGCCGCCCACGAGCGCGTCACGGATGAAGATCTCGCGTGCCTCCGCCGGATTGTGCTGCGCATAGTTGATGCGGCGCTGGCTGTAGACGACGATGCCGTACAACGTGGCGCGCTCGCTGGCCGTGACCTGCGCCGTGCGCTTTTCCCAGCGCGGCTCGCCCCACGATTTCTTCAGCAGGTGCGCACCGATCTTCTCGACCCACTCCGGCTGGACCTGCGCGATGCAGCGCGCGTACAGGCGCGTCGTCTCGACCAGTTCCGCCGCCATGACCCATTTGCCGGCCTTCTTGCCCAGCGTCGAGCCGGGCCAGATGTGGAACTTGATGCCGCGTGCGCCGAGATAGGCACCCGAGTCATCCTCCATCTTATAGCCGATGTTGCCGAGCAAACCAGTCAGCAGCGCCATGTGCAGCTGCTCGTACGTGGCGGGTGCCTCGTTCAGGCGCCAACCCTGCTCCTTCACGATGGTGAGCAGTTGCGAGTGCACGTCGCGCCACTCGCGCAGGCGCACCTGCGACAGGAAGTTCTCGCGGCAGTTGTCCTGCAGCTGGCGGTTCGTTTTCTTGTGCTCGATGGCCTGCTCGAACCAGCGCCAGATCTTCAGGAAGCTCAGGAATTCGCTCTTCTCGTCGGCAAACTTCTTGTGCTTTTCGTCGGCCTGCTGCTGGTATTCCATCGGCCGGTCGCGCGGGTCCTGCACGGACAGCGCGGAGGCGATGATCAGCATCTCCGTCAGGCACACGTTTTCGACGGCGGCCAGGATCATGCGGCCCACGCGCGGGTCGAGCGGCAGCTTGGCCAGCTTGCGGCCCATGCCCGTGAGTTCGTTGGCGTCGTCGACGGCGCCCAGTTCCTGCAACAGCTGGTAGCCGTCGGCGATGGCGCGGCCCTGCGGCGGCTCGACGAACGGGAACGTCTCCACGTCCGTCAGGTGCAGGGACTTCATGCGCAGGATGACGGCCGCCAGCGACGAACGCAGGATCTCCGGGTCCGTGAACTTCGGCCGCTGCGCGAAATCGTCTTCTTCGTACAACCGGATGCAGACGCCGTCCGCGACACGGCCGCAACGGCCCGCGCGCTGGTTCGCGGCGGCCTGCGAGATCGCCTCGATCTGCAGCTGCTCGACCTTGTTGCGGTAGCTGTAGCGCTTCACCCGTGCCAGGCCGGCGTCGACGACGTAGCGGATGCCGGGCACCGTCAGCGACGTCTCGGCCACGTTCGTGGCCAACACGATGCGGCGCGCGTTCGTCGTGCGGAACACGCGGTCCTGTTCTTCGACCGAGAGGCGCGCGAACAGCGGCAGGATCTCCACGTGCGGCGGATGGTGTTTCCTCAGCGCCTCGGCGCAGTCGCGGATCTCGCGCTCGCCCGGCAGGAACACGAGCACGTCGCCCTGGCCCAGGCGGCACAACTCGTCGACGCCGTCGACCACGGCATCCATCAGGTCGCGCTTGTCGCGCGCGGCCTGTGCCTTCGATACGGACTTGCCGTCGGCCGCGGGCGCGAATTCCTGGTCGCGTTCGACGGGACGATAGCGCACCTCGACCTTGTACAAACGGCCCGACACTTCGATCACGGGTGCCGGCTTTTCCGGCGTGCCGAAGTGGCGCGCGAAGCGGTCGGCGTCGATCGTCGCCGACGTGATGATCACCTTCAGGTCCGGCCGGCGCGGCAGGAGCTGCTTCAGGTAACCGAGCAGGAAGTCGATGTTCAGGCTGCGCTCGTGCGCCTCGTCGATGATGATCGTGTCGTAAGCCTTGAGCAGCGGGTCGGTCTGCGTCTCGGCCAGCAGAATACCGTCCGTCATCAGCTTGACCCAGGCGCCGGACGACAGCGTGTCGTTGAAGCGAACCTTGTAGCCCACGTGCTCGCCCAGCGGCGAGCCCAGTTCGTGCGCGATGCGTTTCGCCGTCGACGACGCGGCGATGCGGCGCGGCTGCGTGTGGCCGATCATGCCCTTCTCGCCGCGGCCCAGCTGCAGGCAGATCTTCGGCAGCTGCGTCGTCTTGCCCGAGCCGGTTTCGCCGGACACGATCACGACCTGGTTCGCCATCAGCGCCTTCGCGATCTCCTCGCGCCGGCCCGAGACGGGCAGGTCTTCCGGGAAGACGATGGGCGGCAGGGGATTGCGGAAGGCGGTCTTGCGCTCCGCGTCCTTGCGGGCTTCCTCGCGCGCGGCGCGGTCCGGGCGCGGGCGCGCTTCGCCGTCGCGCTGGCGCGGCGGACGTTGCTGCGCACCTTCGTCCGTGCGCGGCGCGCGCACTTGCTCCCGCCCCTGCGCCTGCGCGAGCGCAGGGGCGAGCGCGCCCTCGCGCGCGGGCGGACGCGGACCGCGACGGGCGTCGCCGCGCGGTTGCGAAGTACGGTCGGGGGAAGCGGCGCGCGCCGGGTTCGACGCTGGCTTGTTACTCTGTTCAGACATTGATTTTTACGAGGATTTGGTGCGCAAGTCGCGCAGCGAATTATAATGCGGCAAATGGAAAACCCTACCCAATTCGTCCAGTGGCTGCGCTCCGTCGCGCCGTATATTCACGCCTTTGGCGGCAAGACGTTCGTCGT
>Ga0068855_100006480_pt1 | contig 14235 bp, 14 predicted proteins | sample KBSCornC52_FD_66592 | JGI IMG/M metagenome (GOLD analysis project Ga0068855, IMG submission 66592) | Corn rhizosphere microbial communities from Kellogg Biological Station, Michigan, USA - KBS Corn C5-2 | ecosystem: Host-associated > Plants > Roots > Rhizosphere > Soil ... | reverse complement strand
TCAAATTAAGGTTCAGATCAACTCGCTGGCCGTCGCCTGAAACAGTAAAGGATTGCTGACCCTGTTCCGTGACGGCGCCAGTCGTGTCGTGTACGACGTAGTTCGCCGTCTTGATACCTCCGGGTTTGTCCACATTTCGCAGTCGAAGCTGTAAACGCACCGGCTCGGCGTAGGTGAACAGGTTTCCCGGCTGCCCGCTCTCAATTTCAAACCAGCCGCGTTTGCGTCGGAAACTTGCGTTCACGCGATGCTCCCATGGCCATGTCTTTCCTTCGGCGTCTCGGAAGGTTGCGATCAGCAGAATGCGGTTGTCCTTGCGCACCAGGTCCAAATCGGGCGGAACAGTAAACCGGAAGACATGGCGGCCATGCCCCGGCTGCAGAATGTCCAACGTTGAGAAGAGACCAGGGTAAGGAATGTGGCCTCGTTGCTTCACATATTTGCCGTCAGGAGTATCGATCCAGGGTCCGGCTCCCCAGAGTGCCAGGGTGGTCTTCCGGTCGTGGTCAGAAGGATCGAGATAGTACTCGACCGGCACTTCCCACGTGTCGCCGGAAACAAGCGGCCTGCCTCCGTTCGAGACATCCACCCACAGCCAGCTTTTGTTGTATGCGTGTTCGGGCTCTTTCGCCCACAGAGCAAAAGGCAGAAGCGTGAGTATGGCGGCGCAGAAAAGTGCGATCCGACGGGGCCTGGCGGTCATGCGTCCTCTCCTTTCGGCGCGTCTGGGCATGTGCCTGGTGCAGCCGATCCATGATGAATGGAGCTTACCGGATTAGCGAGGCTATGGTCAATCCACCTGCGGGCACTGCTTTTGTCCTGCGAAATACACAGCCAGGGTTATAGGGAAAAGTCGGCCGCCAGTCAGGTTTTTGTACCTGGTGGCAATGACCGTTCGATTCTCAGGAACACAACGATTTGTGTCTGCGTCTTTTTGATACCTGCGTGTTGCGTTGCGGTTTGTAATGGTCCCGATTGACCTGACCGTGGGACCTCCCTCGATCCGAGTGCGAATTGGTCGTTGGCTGCGCAGTACCTTCAAAAGAGGTCAACGAACCACCTGGTTTCTCGTCGGATTACTTGTCTCTGCGCATATGTTTACCGGCAAGCGAGCGCCTTCCTGGAGGTGCAGGATGCTGACACCTGCTGCCTATTGGATTGCTGGCCTGTTCATAGGATGGATGGCTATGAGCTTGAAGACTCGGTTCGCATCTGATCTATTCTTGGATGATGTCCGGCAATACGTCGCCTTTCTGGACGAGTGGTTCTCACCCGAACGGTGGTCATCGGCTGAGCCATCGATTCCGCACCGAAGCGGCGTTCCTACCTCTGCTGAGATCGCATATGTCCTGCTGAGATTCGGCCGATTCCGATCGAGTAACTGGGAACAATGGAAAAGCAAAGGATTTACGGCCATGGACAGCGCCATCGACAATGCTGTCTTTCAGACCAGGGGGCTATTGAGGGAGCTACGCAAAGGCCGAGCGGCACGAGCCGATGGAACGAGCCCGGCGGCGCACGGAGTCAGCGCAGAGAGGTATATGTCTGTCTCGCCCCCGCAGCGGACCGGCGCGGCTTCCGCGTTCATACAGGACCCTCTGCTCCATGCAATTGCGGTGCACGTCTATACGAGCTGCGAGGAGTGCGGTATCCGAGCTCAGAAAGAGTTTGATCGGATATCCGCCTCGCCTCCTGCAGGCCTGAGAGATCAATAGCCTGGTCGGAAATCGCAAAACAACGACTAATTTGGAGGTATACGATGGATAATTTCGATCTGGTTGTTGCTTCTCACTTACGATGGAGCTTTGTATGGCAGCGCCCTCAGCAGCTGCTCTCACGGCTCGCGAAACATCATCGGATTCTGTTTGTAGAGGAACCTGTTTTCGCGCCGCAGGGCGTAGACAGGCCCGCTGCTCGGCTAAACGAAGTGCTGCCAAATGTGATTGTGTTGGAACCGCAAGTACTTGAGTCTGAGTGCGGCGACACGCCCCTGTGGATGTGGCCGTGCCAGGAAGAGATCAGCCGGCAGGTTCGCCAGGCTTTGAAAGCGCTGGACTTCCAGCAAAGGACGCTCTGGCTCTACACTCCCACGCCTGATTTCCTCGTCGAGACGGTGCGGCCGGATATGATGGTCTACGATGTGATGGATGAGCTCGCGAATTTCAAATACGCGCCGGCGCAGCTAAAGCAGAACGAAAAGCGTCTCCTCGCTCAGTCTGCGGTGGTGTTTACAGGCGGCGCATCGATGTACGATTCAAAGAAGCATCTTAATCCGAACACGCATCTGTTTGCCAGCGGCGTTGATGGAAAGCACTATGCCTCTGCCTGCGATCCTGCGACGACTACACCGGAGTGGATGGACGACATTCCGTCTCCTCGCGCGACGTACGTCGGAGTTATCGATGAACGAATGGACTATGAGCTGATCGCGAAGATGGCCGATGCCTTCCCGCAGATACAGTTTCTAATGTGCGGTCCCGTCGTGAAAGTGGACCCGGCGCAGCTACCCCAGCGCCCTAACCTTCACTATCCTGGCCAGCAGACGTATCAAGATTTGCCCCGCATTCTGAAAGGCAGCGATATCTGCCTGATGCCGTTTGCGCAGAACGATGCAACGAAATACATCAGCCCGACCAAGACACTGGAGTATATGGCGACGCATCGCCCGATCGTTTCCACCTCCATTCCGGACGTAAAGCGCTTCTATAGCGATATCGTCTATCTGGCCGATACCGCCGAAGAGTTCGTTCAGCAGATCGCTGCGGCATTCGAAGAGCCGGCGCATGAGCGCGCCCGCAAGCGGCTGCGCGAAGAGAAGATCCTGGCCGAGCAGGCGTGGGATGCCATTGCCGACAGTATGGAGACGCTGATGCAATCAGCCTGGAGCAACACGCCCGTCGGCAAGGCCCAGGCTGCGGCCGCTCGCGTATCGATCAAGTCTGCCGGCAAGTCTTCGGTCAGACAGACGGGAGCCCGCGTGTCATCGTACGGCGAGGCCGCGAACATCACGGCTAAAGGAGGTGAATGACATGACGACCCGACTATCCCAGGATCAGCGCGTCGTGATCCTGGGCTGCGGTCCAACCGGCCTTGGCGCGGCGTATCGGCTGAAGGAACTGGGGCACGATAACTACCAAGTTTACGATAGCGCCGCGCAGGTGGGCGGCCTGGCGACTTCCTACAAGGATGACCAGGGATTCACATGGGACATCGGCGGGCATGTTCAGTTTTCGCACTATGCCTATTTCGACAAGCTCATGGATGATGCCGTGAACCCGCCTGCCGGTCCCGGCTGGCTGGATCATGAGCGCGAGTCCTGGGTGTGGATCGAGGGACGGTATGTTCCCTATCCCTTTCAGAACAACATCCGGTATCTTACAGAGCAGTCGCGCTGGAAATGCCTGCAAGGCCTGATACAGCTCTACAAGCAGCCATTTCAGGGCCGCCCGCGCAATTTCCGCGAGTGGATCGATGCAACCTTCGGCGAAGGGCTGGGCGAGGTGTTTATGATCCCATACAACTTCAAAGTATGGGCCTATCCCGGCGAAGAGATGGATTACAACTGGATCGGCGAGAGGGTGGCAGTCACCGATCTCGAGAAGGTGCTTTACAACGTTCTTCACGAGAAGGACGACATTTCGTGGGGGCCGAATAATACGTTCCGTTTCCCGATGCACGGCGGCACGGGCGCGATCTGGGAAAACGTCGCCAATCTGGTCGGGCGCGATAAGATCACGCTTAACGCCAGGGCCGTCGGAGTGGACCCGGCATCGAAGACCGTACATTTTTCGGATGGCAGCCAGACTGCGTACGACGTGCTTATCTCCACCTTGCCGATCGATAAGCTGATCGACATGGCGGACCTTACTGCCCTGAAGGAGCACGCAGCCAAACTGAGGTACAGCAGCAGCCATATTATCGGTGTTGGCCTGAGCGGCAAGCCTCCTCAGACACTGAAAAAGAAATGCTGGATGTACTTTCCCGAAAAGAACTGCCCGTTCTACCGTGTGACTGTGTTTAGCAACTACAGTCCGAACAACGTTCCGGACATTGAAAAGCACTGGAGCCTGATGGCCGAAATCAGCGAGTCGCATCATAAGCCCGTCGATGAGGCAAAGGTCGTTGAGGATACAATCGAAGGTATGTTCGCCACGAAGCTGATCCAGAAACATCACGATGTGGTCTCCACATGGAATTACCGGGCGCACTATGGGTATCCGACTCCGGCGCTCGGAAGAGACGCCGCGCTCAACAGCATCCATCGCGGGCTGGAGCCGTTGGGAATCTATAGCCGGGGACGATTCGGCGGATGGAAGTACGAGGTCAGCAATCAGGACCACAGCCTGATGCAGGGAGTGGAACTGGTGAACCATTTGTCGCTGGGAGTGCCGGAAGTGACTTACTGGTTCCCTAATACGGCCAACAACATGACGTACGCTAAGCGGACCTAGCCACCGGGCCGTTCCATGAGACAATTCGCAGATGACGGGCGGCATGGCCCGTCATCTGCTTGTGGGTAAATCGGCGTCTTATCATCGCTGTGGCTTCTGTCGCCCCGCTCGCGAGCGTGGCCACGTCCGACTCGCCGAGCATGAACAATCGACCCGATCCAGGCAGTTCCATCCTCGCGAAACAGCAAAATCCAATGACACAAAAGAAGCAGAACACAGACCAGAACAGCGTCATAAACACGAATCCCGCCAGCATGGGCGGCGAGTATACGCCGGACTCGGAAGAAACTATTATCTCGCCTCGGAATGCGAGCCCGCTTCCTCGTGCCGTTCTACGCCCCAATGCCTACTATCTTCTGGACGGCGTGTGGAACTTTGCGATCGATCTGAAAGATAGCGGGCTGCGAGAGGGATGGTACGTCAATCACGAATACGAGCGAAAGGCGATCTGGCCCGGCTCGATAGAGAGCCATATGGCGGAGGCAAAGGAGCAGCAGCAGCACACGCCCGCGTGGCAGGACAAGGTGATCGCCTGGTACGAGCGCGAATTCGTCGTACCCGACTTCCTGTCTCCAAGGGACGATTTGCAGCTGCTATTCACTTTCGGATCCTGCGGCTACGAAACACGGGTCTGGATGAACGGGCAGCCTCTCTCAACTGTTGAAGGGGACGAGGTTCACTACGGGGCTTTTACCAGCTTCTCATTCGTATTGCCGGTCGGAAAGATGAAGCCGCGCAATCGGCTTACGGTCCGAATCGCGGACACGATGGATGCGGAGATTCCGCGCGGCAAGCAGGAATCTCACGTCTATCAGCGCGGAGGCATCTGGTACCAGACCTATACCGGGGCGGTCCGCAGCGTGTGGCTGGAAGCGGTCGAACGCAATCGACTGCGGTCGCGCGTGGGTATCGTGAGCGTCGTCGAAGATGGGATCGTAGGCTTTCAATTTACGACGTATATCAGCGACCCAGGTTCCTTCACGCTACGTCTCAAGGTCTTCGACAAGTCGTCGTCCACGGAGCCAATCGCTGTCTCCGAGTATCCCTTGCTTCTGGAGTCCGGGCAAAAGACTCAGTACGTTGTCCTTCAGATTCCGGATGCTAGAATGTGGTCGCCTGACACGCCACACTTATATCGACTCATTGCCCAACTGGTAGATGCGGGCGGACATGCCGCACAGATCGAGACCAACTTTGGTCTTCGGAAAATCGAAGCAAGGGGACGATACGTCTACCTGAATAACCTGCCAACCTATCTCGACGGAATTCTCTACCAGCCAGGTACCTCCACGTACGAAGAAGTGGTCCGCCACATGTATGCGATGAAGAAGCTGGGCTGCAACCTGGTAAGAGTGCATATAAGCGGAATCGACCCGCGCGTGTATAATCTCGCGGACCGAATGGGAATGCTGTTATGGGTCGAAGTTCCGAGCCCCCACAGCTCCAGCCAGCGCAGCCGCGAAAACCATCGGGCAGAACTACTGCGGCTGTTGGCATTGATCGCAACTCACCCGTCGGTCGTCATTTGGAGTCTTTACAACGAGGACTGGGGAGCTCAGGACATTGCATCCAACGCTGAGACTCGCAACTATATCGCTGAGCTCTATGACTTCATGCTGATAAACTATCCTCAATTCTTAGTGGTCGACAACGATGGATGGCACCATGTTTCTCACGAAGGAAGATTGAAATCAGACCTGCTCACCGCGCACCTGTACACACCGGACGTGCGTCGGTGGGCCGAGCTGCTCGATTGTTTGGAGCGCGGAGAGATTAAAGACGTCGCCGCGTATCCGCTGGTTGTGGGAGACCCCTACTTCTATCGAGGGCAGACGCCACTCCTTGTGAGCGAATGGGGCGGATTTGGCTTCGAGAACTATGGCGGACCGAGCGGCGATGTTGAGCGCGCGGAACTGATTCGCCTCTTCAAGAAGGAGTTACGGAAGCGCACGATTGCCGGAGACGTCTACACCCAGGCAACCAATATTGAGGATGAAGTCAACGGCCTGATCGACGCCAAGACCGGTGAGCTCATCGTGCCCGAAGGCTTGCTTGACTCCAGTTAGTGTCTGGCTCTCAATCACTCGTGCTGAAGGCGTTGAGACTCTCAAATCCACGCGCGAAATTCATAACTCTCGTTGGGCATCCAAGCAAGGGCGCATCGGAATGGATTCCTCCAGGGTTGGTGCAAGGAAGTCGCAGTTGCAACGCATAACGCGGCCGACGCCTGACGAAATTGCGGCTGCTTCGGGCAGGCTCGTGCCCGATCTCATTCGCCCCGACCTGAAGGCGCTCTTCTGCGGCATTAACCCCAGCGTGTATACGGCCGCTGTGGGCCACCATTTCGCGCGGCCGGGAAATCGCTTCTGGCGCGCGCTCTTCGATGCCGGTATTACAGACAGGCTGCTCGCTCCTCACGAAGAGCACATACTGCTGTCCCTGGGTTACGGCATAACAAGTCTCGTGCAACGGCCGACTGTCGCTGCTGCGGAACTTAGCAAACAGGAGCTGCGCGAGGGAGCCGTCCGATTGGAAGAGCTCGTGATCGAATGCCGGCCAGCATGGATCGCATTCGTAGGCATCGGCGCATATCGAATAGCATATGGTCGACCGGGAGCTGCCTTCGGCCTCCAGGACTGCGAGATTTCAGGCAGCAAGGTGTGGGTGCTGCCCAACCCAAGCGGTCTGAATGCGCACTTCACACCGAAGGATTTTGCCGACCGATTTCGCGAGCTTCGACTGGCAATCGAAGACCAGGAGCGCCCTTCGGGGTGAACCAGCTTACACTGCCGTTCGCGAACTCAGACATCCCTGCTGATCAAATCCAGCGCCGCCAGCGAGCAACACTCAGCGTTAGAACGAAAATCACAATTATGAGGCCGATCATTGCCCAGAAGCCGGGTGTGGTTGCAGGGTCCACCGGGCTCTTAAGCAGCATTGCCGCTATGCCGACGATCACGCTGGCCGGAAACCAGATGAACGAGGACAGGGTGAGGACTTTGATCACCTCATTGGTTCGCAATGTGGTTTGAGTGGTGAACATGTCATACGAGCCCACCAGCAGCTCGCGCGCATTCTCTACGGCCTCTATGGCGCGCGTAAGACGATCCGCCAGTATCCTGAAGTGTGCAGTCGATGCGGAATTCGCGACTGCCAGAAAGTCCGGACGCGACATAGCGGCATAAACCTCTCGATGAGGCGTAAGAACCCGGCGGATGAAGCCGACCCGCTGGCGAAGCCGGGCCAGCTCCGTTAACAGGTCTCGCGTGTGGCGGGGACGAAGGGCGTGCGCGTCGATCTTATCTACTGCCCTTTCGAGGTCCTCGACAAGACGGAAATACGTGGTGACGTGCCAATCCAACAACACGGCCAGAAAGGCCGGCGCATCCAGTATGCCGAGATCGCTGTCGGCTTTCACTCGCTGGTCGAAACTGTGGAGGAACGCGACGGGCTGATGATGCAGCGTAACGATCAGGTTCGCGCTGAGAATGAAGTCCACCTCGACGAGCTTGTATTTGCCGGCAACCTCCTCGATGGTGTTGATGTTAAGTTGGGAGTAAGCGCCATAATGGTCGAGACGAGGCCGGTGTTCTTGCTGCATGATCGTATACAGGGATTCTCGCTTTAAGCCGAGCAGCACTGCGACTTCATTAAGCTCGTCGTCGCTGTATTCGCTTAAATCGATCCAGAGCAACTGACTCTCATTTAATTCTGCCACAATCTGGGTCGACAGGTCGACTTTGCGGTCCGTTCCTTTTACGTCATACAGTATGCTTCGAACCGACATTATCGTTGTCCGGTCGCAACAGGTGGGTACGGGCAGGCAGTGTATCGGTCCTTGCTCGGTTTACAGTCTTCCCGTTTGGCCATTCTTATTCTTTCATAACGCATTGAACCAGACAAAGGGCCGGAAAGGAGAACCCTCTCCGGCCTGAGTGCGCGATCAGTAGCCCTGCAGGATGCATTCGTTTACGCTCGCGGAGCGGCTCGTGCATCCTGCCGCCTCGTTATCGGACCGGCCTGCCGGTCTTGTCATCGATACGGTCCCCTGTGACGGCATCCGCCATTTTTTCCGAGACGCCGCGAGTATCCGGTCCGCCGTACGCATCGCGGCCGCCTGTCTGGATGCCTCCCTGCCCGGCGCCGGAGGCTCTCTCCCAGGCATAACGAATGGAGTTTTTGAACCTGTCCCACGTGTTGGGCTGCCGGCTTTCCCAATCGCGACGCACCTCGGGTTCTATGGTCGCCCAATCGCGTCCCCGATAGTTGGGCAAGTTATACATGTCATAGCCGTATCGATAGGCCGGCTGGTACTGATCAAAGCTGCCGCCCAGGTTGGCGTATCTCGTTTGATAATCGTTTCGGAAATCCGATTCGAATGTGTCGTAGTTTCTGGTCCGGCTGGTGTGCTCGCTGCCGGCAATCGGCTGCACATCGACGTCCGTGCGCCGAACTGTGTCTTGAACTGTCTCTGTTCGTTCGGTTGCCTGCTTTCCTACCACGACTTCCTCAACTACCCGCGCCTGTTTCGAAACCACGGGTTGTTCAGATCGCTCGGCGACCTCTATGGTCTGATCCTTGAACGCTACCACTTCCCCGGGATTGAGCGGGCGGTCCGCCGGTCGGCGATCGACATTGACATGCTCGTCGCGCAACGTCACTTGCTGCTGTACGGGCTGCTCGGTGACGTGGGTGTAGACTCGAACGCCACCCTTAGGCGCTTCTCGTTTTTCTACTTGCAGCTTTTCTTCCATCACGGGAACGACTGTCTCGCCCTGCCGGTTCTGGTTCTGCGCCCACGCCGGCTGCGGTGAGCTAGTTGCAGGCTGAGGAGCAAAGTTCGCCGCTGGTTGAGGTGTGGCGTTCGCCGAAGTCGTGGGCCGGAAGCCTTCCTGAGCGTATTGTGCAGCGCGCTCGTCTATATCGACCGCACCGTCCTGGCCGAGGATCTGCGCCACTCGCTGAGCCATCTCGTCGTGGGCTTTCACTGCTAACAGCGTGCCGCCTCGACGGACGCCTTCATTGTAGTGCGCGGCATCCTCTTCGGGGACGCCCACGGATGTCAGCGCGCCAATCAATCCGCCCACAACAGCGCCTGCTCCCGCTCCGATGATCAGCGCCATCAGCCATCCGGCGCCCACGACCCAACCCAGACCCGGGATCACGATGCCTGAGAGCGCCATGATAAGCCCGGCGACGCCGCCTATTCCTGCTCCTATGGCTGCGTCCTGCCCGACCGCGCTGCCGGTGCGCTCATCTGTGGTCGTTCCGTCCGTGGAGACGGGGGCATATCGCCCACCCTCGTTGTTCGCCACAATGCTGATGTCGTTGTGCTGAATACCCGCGCCTTCCAGGTCGAGCGCTGCCTTTTTGGCCTGTGCCATTTCATCAAACAGTCCTACAACGGTCTTCAAGGTCGTTCCCTCCTTACAGTGAACAGCCGGCGCGTGCAGTGGCGGCCTCTGGACTGCCACGCGACGCTCCGGAAATCAGGTTTTCGGCGTCTGTGCGTCCTCCGTGCTTCCAGATGCCTCGACGCGCTCTACGGTGACGTGCTCGCTGCGCAAAACCACGGTTTGCGGCTCCTGCACGATGTTCTTGGCGCGGGTGATGTGAATTTCTTCTTTGAGCATCAGCCGCTTTTCGAAGACAAGCACTTCCTCCAATACTGGAATGATGAGCTTGTCCGCCTCGTATCGCTGAGAGGGCGCTGGTCCCTCCCATACCTTGTTGATCGGCACGCGTTCAACGATGACCTGCTCCTGCATCAGCGGCTCTTCTACAACCTCTTCACGCTGACTTACCTGTTTGTTGATTCGCACGCGTCCGGTCTCGACCTGGCGGGTTCCGACTTCCAGCTCTTCTTGGAGTACAGGCACCACCAATTCCATAGCTCGCCCGGGGGCGTGTGAGTTACTGTTTTCCATGGCGCAAAGCTTCCTGCCAAAAGGCCGCTTGCAAATGCACGATGCCGGGCCGGTTGTTCAGGTGCGGCCCGGAAGGATGCACAAATGCTCGAAATACAAAGAAGCCAATGGTGAGAATGATCACGAGCGCGATGACCAGCACAAGCGGAGGCGGCACCTTTGGCTCGGGACGGTCGTAAATCTTGACCTTCGACGGCGTATCCGACATTTCGGGCTATGTCCTTTCACGCAAACGCCCCACTACGAATGCACAACGATGGGTAAAGGCGAGGATCGACTCCGCTTCTTCCAGGCCTCCCGAATTACTCATCGTGCGGGTTGTGAACTCTGGCTGAATCGTCGGCGGTTAGACGCGGGAGGGCACTGATTGTTCCCATGAAAAATACGGGGGCAGGCGCTCAAAAGCCGGTGGGGGCGTGCTGATTTGTAGAGTCGGTCTGGCGGCCAAACTTAACAGCCGCCGAAGCTCGCGCTTCGGCGGCTTTAGCCTTTCACAACGCGGGGATCGTGAACTCCCGCGTCCTGCCTCAATTCCCGACATGCCATTATCGCTCTGTACGGAGGATTATCTCGCTCGATAATGTTTAAGAATTCCAAGAGCATACAGGCGGCGAAATGATAGCCATCCACCATCTCAAGTGTAATGGCCTTCGATTTCACCGCGCCTCTCTCGTCCTTGGACAACGGCAGCGAAGCCAGATACTCTCTGAAGTCCGCCCTCACCGCATCGTCGATCGTTTTGGCCTTCTTTACATGATCCACTACGTCTTCGCGATTTATCACGTGTGCTTCATGACGAGCGCGCCGCAGGAAACTCGCTCGCCCAATCTGAGCTATCCGAAATTGCGGGTTAGAGTCCGCTCCTACATGAATGCTGCGAACGAGGCTGAAATTCGCCGAATCCAGCGGGCACTCGACGGTCAGTCGGCGGAAGCCGACTTGTGCTTTTGTCAGCCGCGACCTCGGTCGCCAGGCAGTGGAACAAGAGAACAGAATGACCCTAACAACATTAATGCGGGGCAGGTAACTCGCAACGAGATGGTCAATATGCCGATACGTTCTGTGGATTATAACACCCGACGTGCCAGTGCCGCGCGATGAAGAAAAGGAAGATTCGCCCTTGAACCTCTATATCGTTGAACACGTTCGCAGGTGCGTGCGGCCAGAGCTCCGATGGATTGAGGACGAGCGCTTAGGCTGGCTTGCTGAAGACACGCACATTGGCTCCATGCGGCAGCGCAGCACGGCGGACAAACTCACTTTCGCTCTCGTTAATGAGTTCTTCAGCGCTATCGAAGCGGAGCATTAGAGATGGTTGCCTTCAACGGACCTGGCATCGTTGTGACGACACCGGACGGCTGGGAGGACATCAGTGATCTCGAAGGGGGCCTGCCTCCTTTCCTTACGCTCTGCAAAGCGGACGGATACGGCGCGCTTCAATTCTCCGAGGGCCCGGCCGACCTGAACATTCCATCAACTTCGCAGTCTCTGGCGGATTGGCTCTGCGCAAATCACTGTCCCGAGCGCTGGGGGCCAGCTCTGGAATCCATGACAGAAGATACACCGATGATGCTGGCCGCCGCCACTTTCAAATATGATGGCGAGCCGATGCGAGTCTGGGCCCTCTCAAACGGGTCGAGGTCAGCGATTGTCCACTATACGGTTGAAGAAAACAGCTTCAATCCAGCAGAGCTCGCAGAGTGTGAACAAATCGTTCGCGGCATTCGGTTCCTGCCTGCCTGAATCTGAACATCGTCATCGCGCTTTGGGTGCCCGGATCGCGTCTCGAACGAACATGTACGCTTCGGCTTCGGAAGTGGTCATCTCCTCGGTATCTATAACATAGTTGTACGCCTGCTGATGCTCCGGTGAGACGATGACGCGGATTGGCGCACCGCGCTCTCGAAGCGAATACGGCCAGATGCTTAGATTGTCTCCCCACTCATAGGCCAGACCTCGCAGATCTACCACAAGGCCGGATACATAAGCCACATCGCAAAAAGAATTCAGCGTCCAACGAATGTAAAGCGCGTCGTTAGATCCTGCGCTGCCGTAGCGGTACGTACCCCGAAACTCGACACACCCTGCATAATGGTTGGTCTTTGACACACGCCATTTCCAACAGGAGGACTCGATCTTGCTGATATTAAGCGGGACGGGCTCGAGTTTAGGCAGGGAAAACCCACTTGTGTTCATAAGTCTCCTTCTTGATCGCTCCTCAAGAACATGGTGTTATTGATTGTATTCTCGACGGTTGTATTGTCTGCTTTGCTAAATGAAGCATATCAGATTTACAGGTACCGCGACCAGCCGGAGAAGGAGTTCTTTGTAAACTCCAGTCTGGAGCAATTCGCGGCGTTCCTGGTACTTCATCGGCGCCTGCTGAGCGAGACCGCCCGCGCAGCCACAGAGATGAGCGCACAGAGCAATGCCGACGTGCCGACAGAGGCAGCGTGTGCGAAGTATGAAATGCAGATCGGTGACTATTTGGCGCACGCCAAGCATCATATGGGCAATTTGGATTCTACGGCTATCGCGGAGAGCGAGAGCAACTACTGGCCCCGTTGGCTGAAAGAGTCTGACGATTGGGGCAAGTGGGAGGGAGATGAGCTGTTGGAACTCTGGTGCGGGTCTGCGTTCGATCACACCGACCACGACGATCTCGCATAGGCTGCCGGGCCGTCGGGAGATGACTGGGCTGCGGTCACTTGCCGCCCGATTGGAACGAGGGAGGGGAGTAACAGGCTTTAAGCCAATTGGGCCATCAATGTCCCCTCATTCTGCCAGACGCACGCGCGCCAGCTGAACGAATCGGGTGTCCAGACCGGTGTCGACGGCGGCCCGCCACCTCGCGGTGGCGCCGGCGTGATCACCCAGGATTCTGCAGCATTCGCCCAGGAAATAGTGCGCTCGTGGCACCTCCGCTGGGTCCGGGGCGAGGTTCATACACGCCTCGAAATGTTCACGACCGGCCGCCGCATCGCCCAACTCCACGGCAGCTCGCCCGAGATAGGTGTGGTAACGGAGGAGCAGCGCCCGATCGTCGCTCGTTCGGGATGCAAAAGCGGCCGCAGCCCTGGCGGAGTCTTCCGATTCAGATCTACGACCGAGCGCTGCCAGAATCCATGCACGTATGGCATGGTAGGTGGTCGCGATCTTCTCATCTCTTGCGAGCGTATTCTCCACGCTGTCCAGGCGGGCGAGCGCCTCTTCAAGCTCGCCGCTTTCCGCGGCAAGAAGGCCACGATTGAGTTCTGTGGTCGCCTGCATGCGTTTCTCGGAACGGGGCACCGTGAAGCCGGCCGCGCTGGCGCCATCCTCCAGCTTGGCTCGCGCCTCCTCCAACCGCCCCCATGTTAACAGAGTCTCGAACGCTACATAGCAGGCCGTCCGCCGCGACTCCTTGCCAATCGTCGCAGCACGATCGCAAGTCTCCAGCGCTTCGGCGAGCTTGCCCCGTCGCCGCTGCACTTCCGCCAGAAGAGCGATGTACCGGGCTGCGAGAGCCCTATTTCCTGATTCTGTCGCGGCTGTGAGCGCCTGCGCCCAACGGTCCTCGGCTTCGTCCAGGCGTCCCAGGTTGCCCAATGCCAGCGCAGAGACGCTTAACGCCGAAGTACGATGAGACGGATCGGGTTGGAGCCCAAGCGCCTGATCCGCTGTACGAAGAGCCTCGTTGATCCTTCCCGCCTCCCAGCAAGAGAGCGCCAACGAGACCATCAGGTGCGTGCGGACGCTGACCGCCATCCCCTGTGAAAGCGAAATTGCGCGCTCGTAGATAGGAATGGATTCGGCGAAGCGACCCTCCTTGCGAAGCGTCTTGCCGCGCGCCATGAGCTGCGCCGCGGTGTCCGAGC
>Ga0068855_100006478_pt1 | contig 14237 bp, 7 predicted proteins | sample KBSCornC52_FD_66592 | JGI IMG/M metagenome (GOLD analysis project Ga0068855, IMG submission 66592) | Corn rhizosphere microbial communities from Kellogg Biological Station, Michigan, USA - KBS Corn C5-2 | ecosystem: Host-associated > Plants > Roots > Rhizosphere > Soil ... | reverse complement strand
TATTTTGCGTGATCCAGTGCACGATTTTGCTGACGATTGTCTTCTTTTCGCTCGGCTACAGCGGCGGCATCACGGCCTTTTTGCTCTCGCTCGGCACGCTGATCATCACGGCCATGAACTCGGTCGCGGTCGGGCTGTTGCTGAGCACCCTCGTCGGCTCCAGTGAAGCGGCGATGGCGCTCACGCCGATCGCGCTGATTCCGCAAGTCGTGCTCGGCGGGTTGATGGTGCCGATGACTACCAACCCGCTGCTCGAATGGCCGATGTACCTGATGCCCGCGCGCTGGGGCTTTCAGGGCTTGGTCGCGCAAGAGCGGCTGGCGATCATGAGCATGCCGCCGTGGGTGATCGACATCAAGAAGCCGGACCTGACGAGCGTCGAGAATTTCATCACCGCCGGGCGCTTCCGCTGCGCGGAAGCGCAAATTGCGAGCTCGGATTTCATGGGCGCATGGGGCTTCTCGAACTACAATTTGCCGTGGCTCCCGCCGGCCGTGCTCAGCGCGATGATGTTCATCACGCTGATCGCGATCCTCGTGATCTTGAAGCGGCGCGATTCGATCTGAGTCGAGCGATGGGTTCGGCGCGCCTTCCCGAGTCTCGGCCCCGCCGGCATACGCGGCGAAAACGCGCGCTCTTCGCCTGTGGCTCGCTCGCGGCGTTGCTCAGCTTGCCGTCCGCGGCGCGCCAATCGCGCGCGGATCCGGCCGCGCCGAGCGAGCCCGCAGCACGATCGCCGGTCTCACCGCCCAATTACACGTTCGTCGACGCCGGTTGGGATCGGCCGATCCGCGTGCTGCCCGCCGCGAGCGAGAGCAAGCGCGTGATCGTCTACTTGCACGGCTATTGCGGCGACGTGAACGCGGTCGGCGCGTTCGTGCCCGCGGCCACGGCGCACGGCACGCTGATCGCGCTACTCGGCGATCAGCCGTGCCCGGACAAGCCCGGTCGCTTCAAGTGGAGCCGCGACATTCGCGGGCTCGACGAGCGCATTCGTCGCGCGATTCGCTTGGTGAATCGCGCACAAAAGCTCGAGCTCGACGGCAGCGACATCACCCTCTTCGGTTATTCTCAGGGCGCCTTGCGCGCCGAGTCGCTCGCGCGCTTCTACGGGAACCACTACCCGCGCGTGATTTTGGGCGGTCCGCCCGAGCGCCCCAAACCTCCGCACTTCAGCCACGTGCGCGCGGTGGCCGTATTCGGCGGCGAGCTCGAAGACACTGCGGACATGGTGGGCGGTGCCGCTGATCTGGTCGCGGCGGGTGAGCACGCGCGCTTCTTCCTCCTGCCGGGCGTGGACCACGGCGACTTCGGCGGCGAGATCGCGGGCAACCGCTCGCTCAGCGAAGTGCTCGATTTCGTCGATCCAAAGCCGAACGCCGCCCCCGAGACGAGCGAGACAGTCGAGACGAGCGCCGCCAAATAGCCCGGCGCGGTCGGGTTGGTTTTGTGGGCCCACGCGGGAACGGGCGCGCTGCCTGCATAGAACGGCCGTAGGCAACGCGGTCAGGCGCGCGCCTGCTTTGCGGCCACGCCGGCCCGGCGCTGCATCCGGCTTCGGAGAGAGCGCAGGCGCGCATTCTGGCACCACTGCCGCCCCGGAGGGCGCTCCCAGCTCGATCGCGCGCCGCTTTCAGCGATCCACGCTGGATCCCGGGTCCGCGACTGGCCTTCTCGAAGCGCAACGTCTACGCTTCGGCCCCGATGGGAATGATCGTGGTCTGCCAGTCGTGCGGCGCACGTCGTACGTTGCCCACGCAGCTTTACGACGCAAAGGTTCGCGGTCGCGTCGTGAACATCCCGTGCAAGCAGTGCGGCACGACCATCGTCGTCGACGGCACGCTGCCGCCGCCCCCCGAGCTCGGCGAAGACGCCGAAGCCGACGTGCAAATCCCGAGGCAGGCGCGCCTGCCGAGCGAGCCTGATTTCGTGAACACGCCGTCGGTGTCATCAGACCCGAACGCTGCGCCGGCTCCGGACAAGCCACGCGAGCGCCAGATCAGCCACGTCGACGGGCCCGTCTCCGAGCGCGGCCCGAGCGCGCGGATCGGGCGCTACGCGTTGTTCGAGCAGTTCGCCACGGGCGGCATGGCCACGGTCCACTTCGGGCGGCTCGACGGTGCCGGCGGCTTCTCGCGCGTGGTCGCGATCAAACGGCTTTTGCCGCACTTGGTTCAAAACCGCGAGTTCACCGAGATGCTCTTGAACGAGGCGCGGCTCGCGGCCCGCGTGCGACACCCGAACGTCGTCGCCACGCTCGACGTGGTGGCGTCCAAAGGCGACGTGCTCTTGGTCCTCGACTACGTCGAAGGCGAGGCGCTCAGCACGTTGTGCCGCGCGCAAGCCAAAGAGAAAAAAGATTTCGTGCCCATCCCGATCGCGCTCGGCATCATGCAAGACGTCTTGCACGGGCTGCGCGCGATCCACGAGGCGGTGGACGAAAAAGGGCGCGCGCTCGATTTGGTGCATCGCGACATTTCACCGCCCAACGTGCTCGTGGGCGTCGACGGCGTGGCGCGCGTGCTCGACTTCGGCATCGCCAAGGCGCTCCAGCACCTGGATGAGTCCATGACCGGCCGGCGCATGGGCAAGATGGGCTACATGTCGCCCGAGCAGATCAAGGGCGAACGACTGACGCAACGCTCGGACGTGTTTTCAGCAGGCATCGTGCTTTGGGAGCTGCTCGCCATGCGCCGGCTATTCCCCGCCGATCAGCCGGAAGAACGCGTTGAAAGCATCTTGCGCGGCGAATATCCGCGGCCTAGCACGCTGCGCGCGGAACTGTCGCCCGAGCTCGACGCGGTCGTCATGCGCGCGCTCGAGCTGTCACCCGACGCGCGCTATCCGTCGATCGCCGCGTTCTCCGAGGCGCTCGAACCGCTGGCGCGCGCCGCCACGCGCCGCGAGATCGGCGATTGGGTGACCGAGCTCGCGCGCGATGCGCTCGGCGAGCGCACGCGCATGGTCGCGCGCTTGGAGAACTGGGCCGGCAGCCCGCAAATCCCGCTCAGCTCGAGCGCGTTTGCGAGCGAAGCGCCGCTCCTCACCCCAGCCGTGCCCGAAGCCGACGACAAGGAATACATTTCCACCGCGCTGAAGGACAACCTCGCGACGAACTCGCTGGCGATCGCCAAGGCGACGGCTGCCAGCGTCAAGGCGGCCCAGCCCGCAAAGCGCGCGAGTGGGCTCTGGATTTTGCTCGCGATCCTGATCGCCGGCATCGTCGGCTACATCGTCCATCACTGAGGTTTCGCCGAGCTGGACCCTGCGGCGCCCGCAGGGCGCCCGACCTCGGCCGCCGAAGGCTTTGCCGAGCTGCGACGCCGCGCGTGACCATCCCAAAACTCATGGCGCGAAATCAGGATGCTTTGCCTCAGCATTGAAACCTGAGCAAAGAACCGCGTCGAGTTGCCGGCACAGCACGCTCGAGCGAGGCGAACGGCGCCCGCCTGGGCCGGGACTTTGGTGCGGTTACCAGCCGCCTTGATCTTCTTTTTTCTTCGGCTTCGAGACGGGGGCGGCGGCGGCCGGAGCAGCGGCGGGCGTTGCTGCCGGGGTCGCCGCGGGCGCGGCTGGTGCGGCGGGCGGCTCTGCGCCGGCCTTGTCGCTCGCGGCGTTGGGCTGGGGGGCGGCAGTCGTGGTGGCAGGCTCCGGCACGACGTCGGCATCCTTCTTCGGACAAGCCGAGAGCAGAGTCAGAGATCCAATCAGCGCCGAAGCGCGAGCGATGTCGACGAGTCGCATGCGAGTATTCCTCCGAGGCCGAGCCGAGCACGGGTCACTCGAGTTGCAAAGTGAAAACGCAGTTTACAAACCGCGAAAAACGCCCGTTTTTGGCCAAAGCTCCGGCTAGGCCAGAGAGAACCGCAAAAAAACCATGGTATACGGCGAGCTTGGGCGACGTTGGGCGACATTGAGCGATGGCGCGCAAGCGGTATCTGATCATCGGTGATGGTGCGGCCGGACTGACGGCCGCGGCCACGCTGCGACAAGCCGATCGGGAGGCGGTGATCGGCGTGTTCAGCGACGAGCCGGTGCAGGGTTACTACCGGGCCGCGCTGACGAACTATTTGCTGGGTGAGCTGCGAGAAGATCAGCTCTTTGCCGTAGCGCCCGACTTCTACGAGCGCCTCGCTGTGCATCGAATTTACACGCGCGTCGTCGGCGTGGACACGAAAAACTCCCAGGTTTGGTGCAGCACCAGCGCCGAGCCGACCGGCTACGATCAGTTGCTCGTTGCCTCCGGCGCGCGCGCCCGCTCGCCGCTGTTCGAGGGAGCCAACCTGCCCGGCGTGCTCACCTTGCGAACGATCGCCGACGCGCGACAAGTGTATGATGCCGTGCGCTTGCGCGGCGTCAAAACGGCGATCGTGCTCGGCGGCGGCGCGCTCGGGCTGGAGTGGGCGCATGCATTGCTCGAGCACGGCGTGAAGGTGACGCTGATCGAACGCGCTACGCGACTCTTGCCTGGCGCGCTCGACGAAGTTGCGTCGGATTTGCTGGCCACGCGCTTGCGCAAGGCGGGCATCGATGTGCTGTTCGGCGACGAGGTCGCGCGCGCCCACGCGGCTCAACGCGGCGGATTGAGCGGAGTGACGCTCGCCTCGGGGCGCAGCGTGGCCGGCGAGCTCGTGTGCGCTGCCTTGGGCGTCGTGCCAAACAGCGAATTTTTGCTGAACAGCGGGCTTTCGCTCACTCCGAACGGCGCGGTCGTCGTCGATCAGCGGCTGCGCTCGGCCGCCCCCAACGTGTGGGCGGCGGGCGACGTGGCGAGCGTTGCCGGGCAGTGGCTCGCGCTGTGGGAGCCTGCCCGCGCGCAGGCGCGAGTTGCCGCGCAAAACATGGCTGGCGCCGCGCTCGATCACCAACCAGGCGCCCACTACTTCGCGACCCGCTTGTTCGATCTGGATTTTGCGCGGGTCGGGCGGATCGAGCGCAGCGAGCGCAGCAAAGAGCTGATCGATTTTCCGCGCGGGACGGGCCAGATCGCCTACCGCAAATTGGTCGTCTCGGACGGCCGCCTGCAGGGCGCGCTGATGCTCGGCGAGCGCTCGCTGAAGGTGCGCGCCATCGGTCGCAACATGAAGCGCTTGGTCGACGCTGCTGTCGATGTGAGCGAAGTCGAGCAGCGGTTGCTCGACCCGAGCTTCGACGTCGAAGCGTGGCTCGAGCGCAAGCGCCTCGTCGAGCGTCCGCCCACGCCGACAACGAAGACGATCGTGCCGCAAGCCAAACTGAAGCGCACGCAGATGGTCAGCTTGGGCGGCATGCTCGCAAGCGCGACCCAAGCCATCCAGAGCTCCCCGAACGGCGGCACGGTGGCAATCCCGAGCGGCGCCTGGTCCGCGCTACCGCCCGGGACGCGCACCGCGCCGGTCCCAGCACAGCCGGGGGCGCGCTTCGGCGCCGCGCTCGCCGCGCAGAGCGGCCAAACCACGGCCGTGCCGAGCGGGCCGCGGCGCACCAAAGTCTTGTCGATCGGGCTGCACGCGGAAGCCGCGCCCGAGGCCTCACCGAGCCTGCTGCCACTCGATGCGCGTTTGGAGCTCGCCGGCCGCTCATTTCCGATCACGCTGCCGGTGACGAACCTCGGGCAATCGCCGGAATGCCAAATTCCGTTGCAAGATCCGGCGCTGAGCGCGTTCCACGCGCAAATCCTCCGCTACGACAGCGGGCTGTACGTGCGCGATTTGGGCAGCAGCACGGGTACCTGGATCAACGGGCAATGCTTGTTCGGCCCGCACGCGCTCGGTGACGGAGATCGCCTCGCGATCGGCAAGCTCGAGTTCGTCTTTCGCTCCAATGCGCTCGCCCGGCGCGCGCCTGAAGCCCCGCGCCAGAGCCTGGCCGGGCCACGGCTCGAAGTGCGCTCGGGGGGCTCGCTCGGCTTGAGCTTCGCGCTCGGCGCGCACGCGGTGGCGCTCGGCGGCGCGCCGGACTGCGCGATTCGTCTCAGCGATCCGAGCGTGAGTGCGCACCATGCCCGATTCGACGCGACCAGCGCGAGCCACACCGTGACCGATCTCGGGAGCTTCGGCGGCACGTTCGTGCGCGGCGCGCGGCTTGCTCCCGGTCAAGCCGCCGAGCTCAGTGAAGGCGCTTGGCTGCGCTTCGGTGCGGTCGACATCTTGTATACGAGCGCGGCGCGACCAGATGCCATGGCCAGCCTCAGACCGAGCGCGCGCGTCACGGTGACCTCGGGCAGCGACTCCGGCAAGAGCGCAGCCATCGGCGAGCGACTGGTGGTCGGTAGCGATCCGCGTTCGGGCTTCGTCTTACCGAGCGTGGCACCGCAGCAGCTCGAGCTCGCGGCGCATGGCGGAAAGTTCTGGGTGCGCGATTTGAGCGGCGGGCGCGCATTCCGCGCGGGCGCGCCGCTCGGTCCGGAATTCTGCGAAATTCAGCACGGCGAACTGCTCTTGCTCAGCGGGACGGTGATGCTGCATTTCGAGGAGGCGCCGTGAACGAAGCAGAGCTCAAGCTGCGCGCGCGGGTCGAAGCCGAGTCGATGGCCTGCATTGGTTGCAACGACTGCCTCCTGGCGTGCCCGATCCCGGAATCGAAATCGGTGACGATCGCCGAACTGAACCGCGCCATCCATCTGCCGACCATCGACCACCGGCACGTCGCCAATTTCGTGCTCGCCTGCACGCAGTGTAAACAATGCGTCCCGGCCTGCCCGTCCGATTTGAATCGCGCCGAGATGGTGCTCTTGAACAAGCTGAAGGTCGAGGACAGCCTCGCCGACTACCAGCTGTCGCTGCAAGCGCGCACCACCACCTTTCCTTCCGGCATCTCGCTCGACGGCCTGGCCAACGAGCTCACGCGCCTGGAACTGTTCGCGGGCGCCACCGCGCAGGCGCTCCGCCGGCTGGTGCTGAAATCGACGCTGCGCATGCTCGTGCCGGGCGAAGATCTGTGTGAAGAGGGCGAATTTCACGAACGGTTGTGCGTCGTGCTCGAAGGCTCTCTCGAGCAAACCTCGCGCGGCGCGCGCGGCGAGCGCATTCACATCTTGGTCATCGGGCCCGGTGCTTTCTTCGGTGAAATGGGCGTTTTGGCGGACGCCGCCGAGCCCTTCGGGGTCACCGCTCGTGAGCGCTCGATCGTGCTCGAAGCGCCCAAGATCGCGGTGCTGGCGCTGATGGAACTGTGTCCGGATTTCGGACAGGCGCTGCAATCGCTGTACGCGCGACGCGCGTTGTTCAGCTATGCACGCCAGCCGCGGGGTTTCGGCGCGCTGCCCGAAGCGGCGCTCGAAGAGCTCTTGGCGGGCGCGGAGCTGCTGCTCGTGCCCGCGGGCACCGTGTTGTTCAAAGCCGGCGAGCCGCCGCGCGACTTTTACCTGTTGCGCAACGGCTTCTTGCGGGCCTCCCGCGAGACCTTGAGCGGACCGGTCGTGCTCACTTACTTCCGCGAAGGCAACATCTTCGGTGTGCTCGGCCTGCTGCACAAAGATGCCGCGCACAGCTACAGTGTGGAGGCCGTGAGCCGGGCGGAGGTGATCCGCGTGCCGGGTAGCCTGCTCGGCCAGGTGCTCGCGCGGCACCCCGCTGCGTACGGCCCGCTATTGGTCGGATTCGAAGCCGAACAGCTGGCGCGGACGCGCGACGTGGGCGCCCTGCCGGCGCCTCAATTCAGCCCGGATGCCGCGGCAATGTCCGGCCGGCCCTCACTCCCCGCGAGTCAAAAGCGGCTCGGTGAAGAGACGCGCTCGCCGCTCGCCGAAGGCGTATTGGTCGAAGCGGGTCTGGCCAGCGGGCGCGAGGTCTTGGTCATCGACCAGACGCGCTGCACGGGCTGCGGCAATTGCATCGATGCCTGCGAGCGGCGCCACGGCTATAGCCGCCTGCAACTCCGCGGGATCCAGGTGGACACCTACATGTTTCCCACCGCGTGCCGACACTGCAACGATCCTGCCTGCTTGATGTGCAGCGTAAATGGGATCGTAAGGCTCCCGAGTGGCGAGATCAAAATCGTAGTCGACAATTGCATCGGCTGCGGGGCGTGTGCCGAGCGCTGCCCCTACGGCAACATCAGCATGCACGCGGTGACGCAACCGAAACCCGGATTCTTTCCGAGTCTGTTCGATTTCTTGGCCGGCAAACGCGTTCGCAAGGAGGCGCTCGACGCGCTCGATCCACGCGTGCAGCGCATCGCCGTCAAATGCGATCTGTGCGCCGGGCACCATGACTACGCATGTGTCACGGCGTGTCCCGTCGCGGCCGCCTTCCGCGTCGACCCAGGCCGCGTCGTCGTCGATCCGAACCGAGGCTTTTGAGGTGGCGGCAAGCGGGCTCACGCGTCGACTCAAGCTGTTCGAGCGCCAGTGGCCGTGGCTCGTCAGCTCGATCTTGCTGGCGTTGCTCACGACCGCGGTAGCCGCGTTGCTCGATGCCGGCGTGCTCGAAGCGTACGAGCTTTTCCCAGGCATCGCGCGCGGCTACACCTTCACCGGAGTGCTGCTCGGGCTAAGCTCGCTCGCACTGTGCGGCCTCGCCTTCTTCTACGCGCTCCGCAAGCGTGGTTTGCAGGAGGCCCTGCCGTTCGGGAAGAGCACGATGACGGCCTGGCTATGGGCGCACGTCTACTTCGGGCTGCTCGCGCTGGTGACTGCCGCCGTACACGCCGGCTACGGCCTGATTTCGCTGCAATTTTCGGCCGGGAAAATGGCCTTCTTCGCGTTGTTCGCGTTGGTCGTCAGCGGGCTCGTTTGGCGGGTGTTGTACGCGCTGGTGCCGCCGATCGCGGCGCGCGAGGTCGGCAACTATTCGGCCGGCGCGAGCACCGCACGCGCCGAGTCGCTCGCGGTGGAGATCGAAAAGCTCAGCGCCGGAGCTTCGGCGCGCTTTCACGAGCTCACGGCCTGGGCGTTCGCCAGCCGTCCCACGGACATTCAGATCCGACAGGCTGCAACCAGCTTGCCCAGCGAAGAGCAACCGCGCTTCGTCGACGCGACCGCATTGGCCGCGCAGCGACAGAAGTTCTTGGACCGCGCGCGCAAACAAGCCCGCTATGCGCGCGTGCTGCAAGGGATGCGCATCGCGCACGTGCCGCTCAGCCTCTTGTTCTTGCTGGCGGTGCCGCTGCACTTGGTCTTCGCCTACGATGTGCCGGCGCGCGTCGTGCCGCTCGGAGCCGTATCCGGCGCCGCGCTCGGCGGCTTCGAACCCGCGGACAATTGCGCCAATTGCCACTACCGCGCAGTGCAACAATGGCGACGTTCGATGCACGCGCGCGCCATGACCAGCCCGATCATGGTCGCGCAGAACAATCAAGTATCGAGCCAGGTGCTCGCGCAAGCAGCGTACCCCGATCCCAAGCGCATCTGCGTCAATTGCCACGGCCCCGTCGGCGCCGCGCTCACGAGCGGCTCCACCCTGCCGCTGACCGCCGACTCGGCGCTCCAAGACGACGCGCTGCTGAACGAAGGCATCTCTTGCACGGTGTGCCACCAGTGGAACGGCACGCCCGAAACGGCGAGCGGCGGCCTGACCCGTTTTCAAAATGGCCTCCGTCCTGGGCACACTTATTATGGTGCGATCGTGAACCCAGTGGGCAACGCCTTCCACAGCAGTGAAAGCACGCCGAGCTTCCGCGAGCCGGAGCAGCTCTGCCGCAACTGCCACTCGGTCGAGTACGACAAGAATGGCGATGGCCAGTTGCATCGCGGCACGGACCTCGTTCTCCAAACGTTATTTGACGAGTGGCAGGAGTACAAACAGGCTGGTGGCGGCGGAAGCTGCGTCAGTTGCCACATGCCGCTGCTCAGCGAGACGCGCGCCGCCGAACATGCCGCCATCCCGTTCGAGCAGGACCATGAAGCCGAGGCGCGCAAGGTGCACGACCATTCGTTCGTCGGCGCAGACTACCCGCTCGACGACCGCGACGCGCGCGACGCGCTACGCCCTGCGCGTGAAGCGCTGTTGACGCGAGCCGCCTCGCTCGCACTCGTGCCCGGCTCGCTCAAGGCCGAGCCGGGCACGCTCGGCTTTGCCGTCGAGGTGGGCAACGTCGGCACCGGTCACAACTTGCCCGGCGGATTCGCGTTCGTGCGTCAAATGTGGCTCGAAGTCGCGGTGCTGGATGGCGCGAACCGCGTACTCGGAGAGTCGGGTCGCCTCGCCGACGCCGGCGATGATTTGTGCGACGCCTCGGTGCTCGACGATCCGAACAACCCCGTGCGCCCGTTTTTGAAAGGCTGCACCGCGAGCGATCCGCTGCTCGTCAATTTTCAACAAATGCTCGTCGACCGCGCACAGCCGAAGCTCGGCCCCGACGGCAAGCCAACGCTCGATCGACGCGGCGAGCCGCTGCTCGAGCGCGCACCCGGTGGACGCGAGGCCGTCATTCAGCACCTCGAGTCAGGCGCGACGCCGCGCGTCCGTCCCTTCGACCACAAGCCCACCGCAGCGCTCGCCGCCGGCGAACGCCACGCCTTCCCATATTCGTTCTCGTTCGCAGCAGGCACCCTGCCGAAGTCGCTGCGCGTGCGGCTGATGTTCCGCACCAGCCCGCCATACTTTCTCCGCGCGCTCGGCGTAGAACGCCTAGTGCCCGGACTCGAGCTGAGCGAGATGGCTCGGCTGGAACTCCCCATCCCCTGACGTCCACTCCGGCCAGCCGAGCAAATCGTTTCCGATGCCGTTCCCGTTTCCGATGCCGTTCCCGGGTCGTGCCCGATGAGTCGACGGCGCTGCTCGGGTCAGCGCGCCGCTGCCCAGGCGGCCCACGCCGGTCAGCCGAGCAAATCGATCGCGATGCCGTTCCCGGGTCGGTGTGCGCGCGCTACGCCGAGGCGCTCCAAATGAGCCAGTACTTGCAAGACGCAGGCTTCGTCCCAGGCGTCACCGACGATCTGCAGGCCGACAGGCAGGCCGAGCGCGTCTAGCCCAACCGGCGCGACCCCTGCCGGGACCCCCGTCACGTTGGCCAAGAACGCGAAACGGCACATTGCGTCGAGTAGCGGCGGATCGATAAAGCCCGTACGCGCCTCCGCGTCCGTTACCGGCGGAGCGCTGACCGCCGTCGCGGGCAAGGCAAGCACGTCGACTTGACGCAAGACTTCGGCAAGCTCAGCGCGCAGTGCCGCCCGAATGCGCTGCGCGTCAACATAGTCGTCTGGCCGAAATGTCTCGAGCCCGGCAAGAAAGAGCTGCATGTCCTGCCCGAGTTCGTCCAGATGGCGCGTGCGGATCTCACGCATTGCCGCAAAAGCCTCGACGCCAATCGTCAGATAGCCGATCGCCGCGGCGTGCCGCGCGAGGCGCAGTGTTACTCGCTGAATGATAGCGCCTTCGCGTTCCAGGGCGTCGATCGCCTGCCGTCCCGGCCCCGCTATGTCGTCAGGTAGCCCCGCCCAATCGTGCTCATCGACCCCAATCCTCACCCCCCGAACCCCTCGCCCAAGCGCCGCAAGAACCGTCCCTGGTTCGACCCTCGGCGAAGCTAGGGAGGCTGGGTCGTTGGCATCCGGACCGCTGGCCAGTTCGAGAAAAAGCGCGAGATCGCGCGTGGATGCTGCAATGGGGCCGAGGTGCACGACGGATGTCGCACCGGGTAAGCCGTGACCGGTCGCGGGCACTCGGCCGTACGTCGGCTTCAGCCCGAACACCCCGCATAAGGCGGCCGGGATCCGGATCGACCCACCGCCGTCGCAGCCCAGGGCCAGCGGGGTGGTGCCGGTCGCGACCGCGACTGCCGAGCCACTCGAACTACCGCCGGGCAGGCGCCCCGGGTCGTGTGGGTTTCGCGGCATTTGCCGGTGGGCATTGCCACCGAGCGGTGACAGCCCAAATTCCGTCATCGGCGTTTGGCCAATCACGATCGCCCCCGCGGCGCGCAGCCGAGCTACGGCCACGGCGTCTGCCAGCGCCGGAGCGCGCCGCAAGCAGAGCGAACCCATGCGCGTCACGAAGCCGCGCGTGTCGACTTCCTCCTTGACCGCAATTGGCACGCCCTCGAGCTCACTCCGCGGAGCACCGTTTGCAAAGAGACGTACACTCTCTTCCGCTGCGGCAAGCGCCCGCTCGTCATCGTATCCACATAGCGGACCAATCGTGGGAGTGCGCGCGCCCAGCGCCCGCGCGTGTGACAGTGCGCGCGTCACGACCTCGACCGGACTCACCGAACCCGCGCGGTATTCCACGGCCAAACTGGCGATTGATCTCGGCCAACCATCATGGGTGGGAGCGTCGAGCGCAAGACTCGCTCGCTCATGACTTTCGCGCGCTCGGATCGGGGCATGCGAAAACGGCAGCGGAGCACGCACCTCTGGGCCGAGCGCACGCAGCGCGTCGATACCTAACTGCGCGCGGAATAGACGCGTGAGCGGGACGCGCGCGGGCGTCTTGCGCACCGCAGTCACCAGAGCGCCGAGCGCACGGCCGGAAATGCGGCCCAACGGGAGAGTCACCATCGGGCGCGGATCTAACACCGCCCGCGGCGAGCAGGACGTATTTTGGCGATATTTGCTCGGTCTGTTCAGCCTCCCGAATACGCATCGGTCAGGTTTCGCGCGCGTTGCGCGCGCGCGGCGCGCGATTTAGAGCGCGTTTGTCTGCATTCGAAAGTGAATTTCGAGTGCCAGCGTCATTGCACGAGCACGTGCGGAGAGAGCCCTAGAAACCTGGGCCAAGCATTGGTAGTAAGGCCTCCGTGACAAATTCGGCCAAGTACAACATCCCAGTCGAAGAGCTCGCGCTCGACTCGAACTCAATCCGTGACAGCTTCGTCAACCACGTGCAGCACACGCTCGGGAAGCACCCGAGCGCTGCAACGCGGCTCGATCACTTCGTCGCCACGGCGCGGCTCGCGCGCGACCGCATGTTCGACCGCTGGACGCGTACCTGGCAAAAGCGCGAACGCCAGCAGCCGAAAATCGTCTACTACCTGTCGCTCGAATTTCTAATCGGCCGTTTGCTCGAGGACGGCTTGGTCAACCTGGGTGTGCTCGAAGAGACACGCACCGCGCTCGCCGAGCTCGGCATCGACCTGCAGCAGGTGCTGGAGCAGGAGCCGGACGCGGGTCTCGGCAACGGCGGTCTCGGTCGGCTTGCGGCCTGCTTTCTCGATTCGATGGCTACGCTCGGCATCTCCGGCATGGGCTATGGGCTCCGCTACGACTACGGCATCTTTCGACAAGACATCGTCGGCGGCATGCAGCAGGAGTCGCCCGATCAGTGGCTGCAGTACGGCAATCCCTGGGAGGTTGCGCGCCCGGAGCGCATGTACAAGGTGCGCTTCGGCGGCCGGGTCATCCAATACACCGGCAGCTCTGGCCGCCTCGTCCACGAATGGGTCGACACGCACGACGTGCTCGCGATGGCGTACGACGTGCCCGTGCCCGGGTACAAGAATCACGTCGTCAATACGCTGCGACTCTGGTCGGCCAAAGCCACGCGGGATTTCGATATCGCTTGGTTCAACCGCGGCGACTACATCAAATCCGTCGAGGAAAAGAGCTCGACGGAGAACATCACGCGCGTGCTCTATCCGAATGATCAGCAGCCCGCCGGCAAAGAACTCCGCCTGAAGCAAGAGTACTTCTTGGTCTCAGCGACGCTGCAAGACGTGCTCGGCCGACACTTGCGCTACCACGCGGATCTGTACAACTTGCACGAGCAGGCCGTGTTCCAAATGAACGACACGCACCCGGCCTTGGCAGTCGCCGAGCTGATGCGTCTCTTGGTCGACGAGTATGCCATGCCCTGGGACCACGCCTGGTCGCTGGTCAAGCGTTGCTGCGCGTACACCAATCACACCATTTTGCCAGAAGCCCTCGAGCGCTGGCCGGTGTGGCTGATGGAGCGCGTCCTGCCGCGGCACCTGCAGATCATCTACGACATCAACGCCGCCTTCCTCGCTGAGGTGAAGAAGCGCTTCCCGGGCGACGACGAGCGTTTGCGCCGAGTCTCGATCATCGAAGAAGGCCCTGAAAAACGTGTACAAATGGCCAACCTCGCTGTGATCGGCAGCACGCGCGTGAACGGCGTGTCCGCCCTCCACTCACATCTTTTGCGCGAGCACCTGTTCCACGATTTCTACGAGATGGAAGGCGCAAAATTCTGTAACCAGACCAACGGCGTCACGCCGCGGCGCTGGCTGCTGAAATGCAACCCGGGGCTATCCAAGCTCATCACGTCACGGATTGGTGAGGGCTGGGAAATCGACCTCGACCAATTGACGCGACTTGCGCCACACGCAACCGATCCGGATTTTCAAGCGGAGTGGCAGGT
>Ga0068855_100006475_pt1 | contig 14242 bp, 10 predicted proteins | sample KBSCornC52_FD_66592 | JGI IMG/M metagenome (GOLD analysis project Ga0068855, IMG submission 66592) | Corn rhizosphere microbial communities from Kellogg Biological Station, Michigan, USA - KBS Corn C5-2 | ecosystem: Host-associated > Plants > Roots > Rhizosphere > Soil ... | reverse complement strand
GCCATCACCGCATACTCCTCGCGGTCATTGAGCGCCGCCAGCCGCAGCAGCAACGCCGCAGCTACCGGGTTCGCCGCAGGGGTCGGCGAATCCTGCAACGGCTTCCGCCGCGTCACCAACGCGCCCAGCCGTACCTCTCCCTCCGCCGGGGCCTCCGTATCGAAGAACGCCAGGCCGGTCTTGTCGTAGAACCGCGCCACCGCGCTTGCGGCAATCTCTTCGGCGGCAGTGTAGAAGCGCATCTCACCAGTTGCCTCCCAGGCATCGAGGGCTGCATGGCCTACAAAGACATAGTCATCCAGCACTCCGGCGATACGCGCTGCGTCTCCGCCGGTCTCGCCGTAGGCCACCACATGCGCCATGCCTGTGCTCGAATCCCAGGCCTCTCGCAGCACACGATCCAGAGACTTCAACGCAAACGCTTTTACCTCCGGCAGATCCAGCACGCGTCCAGCCTCTAAATACGCCGAGATCAGCATCCCATTCCAGGCTACGTAGACCGTCTTATCCACATAAGGAGTAGGCCGCACCAGCCGCGTCGCATAGAGCTTCTTCTTCGCCGAGGACAGCAGTTCGCGCGCCGCCTCCGTGGTCAAGCCGTTCGACTTCGCAATCTTCTCCAGTGTCACGCGAACATGCAGAACATTCTTCAGCGGATTGTGGTGCATATCGCCGATCTCGCCGATGTCGTAGAAGGCGCCGGCCACGGCCATCTCTTCCGCGGTCAACACCGCAGCCGCTTCATCCCGAGTCCACGTAAAGTAGTCGCCATCGTCATCGAGCGAGTAGTCCGCATCCTGCGAAGCATAGAACCCTCCCTGCTCACGGTCGCTTAGCCACTCGTCCATCCACTGAATCATCTCCCGCGCTACGCGCGCGGACTCCGGCTGCACATAGGTCTGGTAGGCGTGAACATAATTCTTCAGCAACTCGCTGTTGTCGTAGGCCATCTTTTCAAAGTGGGGTACCACCCACCGCTCATCGACCGAGTAGCGATGAAACCCGCCTGCCAGATGGTCATAAATCCCGCCCTGCGACATTTTCTCGAGCGTCACCATCGCCGCCGTCTTTGCGGCCTCGTTTCCACCGGCCCGCGAAGCCACATCCAGCAACAGATCAATCGCTCCTGAGTGCGGAAATTTAGGCTGCGACCCGAATCCGCCCGACCGCGAATCGAACTGCGCCACCGCCGACTCAACCAGCTTCTGCACCAGCTCCGGTCCCGGATTCCCGGCCCGGCCCATGAACGACTCGTTATGCTCAATCGCCGCGATCACGCTCCCGGCCGATTCGTTGACCTGGTCCCGCTGCTTCTCGAACGCCTCCGCCATTGTCAGCAACACCCGCTGAAAACCCGGCCGCCCATGCTGGTCCTGCGGAGGAAAATACGTTCCTCCAAAGTAAGGCTTACCCTCCGGGGTCAGAAACGCGGTCAGCGGCCAGCCTCCTTGCCCGCTGATGGAGGACACTGCTGCCTGATAGCGCGAATCCACGTCGGGGCGCTCATCGCGGTCCACCTTCACTGGCACAAAATGCTCATTGATGACCTTGGCGGTCTCCGCATTCTCATAGGATTCACGGTCCATCACATGACACCAATGGCACCACACGGCGCCTATATCCAACAGAATCGGCTTGTCTTCGGCCTGCGCCAGCGCAAACGCCGCCGGGCCCCACTCCTGCCAATCCACCGGTTGATGCATCGCCGACCGCAGATAGGCCGAAGCCGACTGCTCCAGGGAATTTCTCTTTTCACTCATAGTCTTAAGTTTAGAGCACCCGACCCCAGCCCATGCCCGCCACAGCTCCTTCCGGCGATTTGCTTCACCTGCACCCGGAACTAATTTCCCTATCTGAAGCTAGTCCTTGAGCAAGAGTGGAATATCCCTTCTCAAATTTGCGCGCATTTTGCATAGATCGGAGCGCATCTCACGGTCTAGCACGGTTTAGAACGTCCATCCCACATGAAATGAGGCCCGCTTATGCGTTATACCCCTTTACTTACCTCACTCGCCCTTCTCAGTGCCCTGGCGATTCCGACTACGGCCCATGCCGACACCTTTGACTTTTCCGCCACTGGCTCCTCGGGAGCTTTCAGCGGATCTGGAACGCTGACCGCATCTGCTCAAGGAGGCGGTGCCTACCTCATCTCCGGCATCACCGGAACCGGGGTCACCGGTCTGATCGCACCGGGAGGCTTTAACGGAAATGACAACCTGCTTTTTCCGACGTCCACACCAACGCTGGATGCACACGGATTCAGCTTCAAGGACATCAATGGACCGGACCACTTCGACGTGAATCTCTTCAACAACGGCAGCGGATACTTTGCTTTCCTGAATGATGAAGATAACTTCAGCCAAACAGTTCCTGTAAATTTTAGCGTTGCTGCATCGGCAGTGCCTGAGCCTTCTACCTTGATCCTTTTAGGCACGGGCATCCTGGGCCTGGCAGGCGCAACACGGCGCAGGTTTCTCGCCCGCTCGTAAGAAAAGGAAGTCAACATAGTTCGGCCGCCTCTTTACGAGGCGGCCGTTGTTTTTTGTAAAAGGGCCCTTCTTACTGAGCGGTCGGTGCAGGGCCAACCTCGATCGGCTTCGCCGTGGCCGGGGCCTTCGGCGTCGTCAATCCCGGAATGACCGGGGCCTGGGCCACATCACCCTTAGCCGCATCTGTAATGCTGATCCCATACTTGTCCAGCGTGTTCGACAGAAGCTCCGACAACGCTGCCCTGTCCTTGGCATAGACGGCCGTGTCCGAGATCAGCGTGTTCTCCGAGGCCGCTAGATTTCTCTCCTGCTGCAAAACATTCGCGGAGGTCGAAGCGCCCAGCTTGTACTTCTTCTGCTCGGCGTCGAGACTCTGCAACGCATAATCCCGCCCAGCCTGCGCCGCCTTCACCTGAGCGCGGTCATTGGTCAACGCATACTGCCCATTGATGACGTTGATCCGGACCTGCGTATAAAGCTGCTGCAAGCGCATCTGCGACTGGCGGTACTCCATCTGCGAACGCGCCTGGTCTGCCTGAGCCGTCCGGTTACGCAGCGTGATCGTGATATTTACGCCAACGCCCTTGTCTGGACTCGAGCTGTCAAACAGACTTCCAAACGTATTCCGGTAGCTGGTTGGAGCAAACGGCGGACAAGGGGCCGATGGGTTGGAGAAATCGCAGATCTGTTTCGGGTTCTGCGCGCCGCCCAGACCGCTTCCGCCATAAAAGGCATACGCATCTACCGTCGGCAGCAGGCCGTTCTTCTCCGCCTTGATCGTGATCTCGTTGTTCTTCATGTTCAAGACTGCCTGTTCGATCTGCGGATTGCTGGTGTAAGCCTGCTTGACCAGGTCTTCGACCGACATGTCTTCCTCTGGCAGGCGGTCCAGGCTTACGCGGTCGGTCGGAACCACCGGCGCGCTCGAAAGCTGCGGATCGTTCAGGTTCCGCGCAATCGCCTGCTTCATAATCAACTGCTGATACTCCAGGTTCGACTGCGAGGCAACCAGCGCCTGCTTATCGGCCGCTACCGCAGCGTCAGAGTTCACCACGTCGAGGGGAGCCAAGGTCCCAATCTCCAACTGCCTGCGGTTGTCCGCAGTCAACTGCGTGCTCTGCGCCAGCGCCCGTTCCTTGGCCTGCTCGTCTTCATAGGCGCTTACCAGACCCCAGTAGATGTTCTCCACCTGGTTGACGGTATACAGCAACTGTTGCCGGAAGGCAGAATCCGTGATCCGGCGATCGTTCTTCGCCTGTACGACAAAGCGGCCATTAATTCCCCAACCAAATCCCTGCAACAGGTGTTGCGTCAACTGGGCGCGAAAGCTGGAGTTCAGCGATGGGCTGTAGCTCGAAAACGGATTGTCCGTCGTCACGCGTGAGTTGTTGAAGGTGACGTTCAATGCCGTTCCCGTAACAAAGCCCTGCTGATAGCCGAAGTTGTAGGTTCCTGTATCGGTGCTCAACTGGGGCAGACCGCCGCTGAACAACGTATTGCTCTGCTGCTGCTTGACCGCCTCATACTGAAGGTTGCCGGTCAATATCGGGTCCCGCAGCTCGGGGGCAGGTCCACCGCCGTTGGTGCTCAATACGAGACCCTGTGCTCCTGCGCCCGCTCCACCCGCTCCGCCCGATGTCCCACCCGGCCCTCCGCTCGACGTTACCGTTGTGCCGGAGCCGCCAATCGTATTTGTCACGATACCCGCCGGAGCGCCGCGCAAATTCGATCCGGCCTTGGCCCGCAGAATGTCCGTGTCCGCGATGTCGAGGTTGATCCGCGCGATCGCGATATCGTAGTTGTTCTCGAGCGCCAGCGTCACCGCGTCCGACAGGCTCAGATAGATCTTTCCATCCCGTAGCAGAGCATCCAGATTAGGCGTGTTTCCCAACCGCGGCAGCGGCACCTGGGTCGCCGTGTAAGGCGCAACCGGGTTCCAGAAGTGGCCCTTGGGCCGCGAATAGTTGTGGTCTGTGCCGCGCAGGTAAAGCGGCTCCGTCAGCTTCGGCTGAGGCGCCTGGGGCAGACCCGGCTGTCCCGTCGTGTCGTTCACCACCGCCTGCGGTGTCGCGGGGGCGGTCGGGTTCGTCTGTTGCGCCAGTGCCGGTTGCATATTCACGCTCATCAGCAACAGTCCGATACTCGCTGCCGCCTGCATGTCCCTTAATCTCACGATGGCTCTCCAACTCTTCCTGATTCATCTCCGGCGCCGCCCTTTTCGCACAGGTAGCCTCTTCGGAGTCCTTCAACTCTCGGCAGCCCAGCAAAAAATCCACGGGGTTGCCCTTAGAAATCTAACTTTTCCAATTCACTTAAGACGCGCCGCACATTCCACAGGATTCTTAAAGAAAGCCGACCGCCTTGAGCCGGTAAACCAGCCATGGGCAGTAATACGCATGGATCCGCCGCTTCGTTCCCGGCAACCTGGCCAAATCTTTACCTTGATTTTCAACTCGCCAAGTATACCAATCCCTTTCGAGCCGTCTAAAGCCCCAGCTCGCTCAGCCCCGGATGCTCGTCAGGACGCCGTCCGATCGGCCAATGAAACAGCCTGTCCGACTCTTTAATGGGAACGTCATTGATGCTTGCGTGACGCACCTTCATCAACCCCTTCTCATCGAACTCCCAGTTCTCGTTCCCATACGAGCGAAACCAGTCTCCGGCCAGATCGTGCGACTCATACGCAAACCTCACGGCGATCCGGTCGGTATCGAACGCCCACAACTCCTTAATCAGCCGATACTCCAGCTCCTTACCCCACTTACGCTTTAGGAATTCAACGATCTGCTCGCGCCCGGTGACGAACTCCGAGCGATTGCGCCACCGGCTGTCCACGCTGTAAGCCAACGCGACCCGTTCCGCGTCCCGTGAATTCCAGCCATCCTCCGCCAGCCGCACCTTCTGAACTGCAATCTCGCGTGTAAACGGCGGTACAAGAGCGACGTTCGTTGCCATGACCTGTCTCCTCGATTCTCTTTCACCACCATCCTAGAGCAACCGGGAGTTGCGCTTCATGGCGAAAGCGTTTCCGGCAGGTCATTGCCGGCCCACCCCATCCAGGAGACGTCAAAAATCACAGGCAAATGGTATGCTGATCCATCCCTCAGGCTCCCGCTGATCTTGCACTCGACTCCATTTAAACGCCGAAAGGACCGACTCATGTCCGCACCGCAAAACTTCAAGAACCACACCCGCTATTACTTCCCCTTTCACTTTGTCCTGATGCCGATTCTCGTCTTCAATCTCATCTTCTCAATCTATGACTCGATCCACCGTTTTCCCGAGCATAAATACCTCTTCCACTGGTGGATCGTCATGTCCATCGCCTTCATCATGATGGCGATCCTGGGCAGAAGACAGTCAGTCAAGGCGCAGGACCGCATCATCCGGCTTGAAGAACGTCTCCGGCTGGCCACGCTGCTGCCCGCAAACGAACAGGCACACATTCACGAGTTCACCACAGGCCAGCTCATCGCCCTGCGCTTCGCCTCCGACGCCGAACTCCCCGAACTGGCGCGCCGCGCTCTTACCCAGAACCTCGACCGCAAAGACATCAAGAAAGCCATCGTCGAATGGCGGCCAGACGACCTCCGCGTCTAGATGCTCTGAGTTGGGCCGTCGAGCGGTGTCAGGCCCTGAAGAAATTCTGGAGAAGGAAGAGGAGATTCGCGGGGCGCTCTGCCAGCCGGCGCATGAAGTAGGGATACCACTCCGGGCCGAAGGGAATATAGACGCGCACACCGAATCCGTCCGCCGCTAACTGGCGTTGCAGGTCACGCCTTATGCCGTAGAGCATCTGGAACTCGAAGGCGCTTTGCGGAACATAGTTCGTGCGCACGAAGGCCAGCAGCGCTTCGATGATCGCTTCGTCATGGGTGGCGATTCCGCAGAAGACGCCGCTGCCATCTTTACTGAAGGTCACCATTCGCTTCATCAGCCTGACGTAATTTGCATCGACCTCGGCCTTGGTTGGAAAGGCGACATCGGGCCCTTCTTTATAGGCGCCTTTGCATAAGCGGATGCGGATTCCCTGCCCCAGCAGCCGTTCGGCGTCCTCTGCCGTTCGGTAGAGATAGGCCTGCAAGACTGCGCCGACCCGTCCAGGAGACCGCGCGGCCAGCCGTTCGGTGATGGCGAGGGTGGCCTCGGTGTAAGCAGAGTCCTCCATGTCGATACGCACGAAGGAATTGGTACCGGCGGCGTGCTCGACGATCTCGCCGACGATGCGTTCGGCCAGCGCCGGATCGAAGTCCATGCCCATCTGCGAGAGCTTGACGCTCACATTCGCGTTCAAGCCACGTTCGTGAATCGCATCGAGCAGTTGATGATAGATGGCCGCCGATGCCCGGGCCTCGGCCTCGGTGGTGACGCTTTCGCCCAGCGAATCGAGACTGACCGCGATGCCCTCGCGGTTGACATGCTCACAGGCGATAAGCGCGTCGCTGACCGACATGCCGGCGATAAATCTGCCCGAGAGTCTGCGCCCCATGGCGGAACGCTCGGAGAAGGCCCGGAGCCTCTTATTTTGAGAGAGAGCAATCAGCGCGGATCGCAGCAAAAGCAATACCCCTTGTTCTCGACAAGGTATTGTCCCATGCCAGTCGCTCGAAGGTGAAGCCTTAGGGACGCTGGCCCATGGTCTTGTTTTTCACCGCCAGTTGCAGTGGGGTCACGGTTGGCGCAGCCGCACCGATGTACTCGAAGATGCTGTTGATATAGTTGTCGGTCGTCCAGACATTTCCCGATGCATCGAGCGCAATGCCCACCTCAGCGGTGGCTGCAGCGGAGATATAGCCGGTTTGGGGCGGTGAGATGCTTGCACCGGATGCGGAGAGATGGCTGATAGAGCCATCGGTATTCGCGGTCCAGACAGTATTGTTGCCATCGACCGCCACGGCGCTGACTGAAGCCGGGGTCGGATAACCGGCACCGGAGAGCAGCACTCCCGCATTGCTCAGTTTGCTGACCGATGCGTGACCGAAGTTTGCCACCCAGGTATTGCCGTTGGCATCGATTGCGATGCCGTAAGGCTGCGACATGCTGCCGGTATAGCCGCTCCCATTTGCCGGAGTGCCGGTATTGTTGAATCTCGACACGCTGTTGCTCGACCCCGAATTTGCGACCCACACATTTTGCAGGGTATCGACGGCCACCGCATACGGGGCGTCGAGGCCGCCGTTGACGAACTGCGCCATCGACCGCCCGGCAGAGTTGAGCTTGGTTACAGAATTGCCGCCGAGATTCGCAGTGAAGACATTCCCTGCGGCATCGAGCGCGATCGCTACCGGCTGGACCAGCCCGGCGGCGGTATAGCCCATCCCTCCTGAGAGAGGCGTGCCGTTGGAGGTGTGCTCGCTGACACCGTGCAGCAAGCCTTCGTTGGCGCTCCATATATTTCCCGATATGTCCGCTGCCACCGCCTCGGGGTAGCTCAGGCCACCGTCGCTGAAGCCACCTTTGCCGGAGAGTGGTTCGCCTGTTGGGCTGAACTCACTCAACGTTCCGGGATCGATAGCATTCGGCACCCAGATGTTTCCTGAACCATCAACCGCCAGCAGTTGCGGCAAATTCAGACCGCCGCCGGTGTATTCGATGCTCAGCGTCCAGTCGGAGGGCGCTCCTGCAAGGGCCGGTTGAAAGATGAGCGTAGAGGGCTGAAGAGCAGCTAGCTTCGCCACGTTATTGCCAGGGTTTAAAGCGATGTCGAGGATCGCCGACAGCGTGTCCGCCGGTGCGGTCCCGCCGGGAGGCGCCGCCAGCGAAAAGAGTTGCGGACAGGCACCGTCTCCCTTGGTGACATCGCAAGCTGCCATGATATTGGCCAGCGCATTGATCGTCGTCTGCGGTACGGTGCCGTTTCCCGCCGGAGTGGTTGTGCGCGCCAAACCGGTGGATGGATCGATGAGGTTCGGCACAGCGGAGAACGCATTCACCAGTCCGCGAACGTTGGTGCTGCTGGTCCCTACCGCCGTGCTTCCGGGTGTCATGAACTGGGCCAGCGCGTAGATCGAAGCCACCGACGAGACCTCACTCACATCGACGACTGTATTGCCACCCAGATCGCCGCAATTACCCAGCGCCGCCATCAGCACGGCGCTGGGGTTATCCCCCGCACCCGCATCGCCGCCCTTTGCGATCACGTAGGCCTGCGCATCCTCCGATGGGCAGGTAAAACTGTCTGGGATCTTGAATTTTCCATCACTGCCAGTCGCAACGGCGCCGCTCAGCAGAGAGACCGCGCCTGTGCCGTAACCGGACGTCCCCGCTACATATAGATTGACCGAGGCGCCCGAGACTGGCTGCTGTCCACTATGGACGACGCCGGTAAGCGCCGCTGTAGTGCCAGTGCTTGAGCCCGAAGCCGTGCCCGGTACCGTTCCACCTGCGCCACACCCCGCCAGCAGAAGACTCGCTCCTAGGCCAAGCGCCAAGGCGATGCCACGAGGGGAGACATGAAAACCCATACAGCTCCTTGGTAAATGGTCATTGTTCAAGGCCCGCGAACGAGCCAAAGGAGCGAAACAAGTGGATCAAAGACCAAGGTAGCAAGGGAGAGTGCCGGAGTCTGTCCCACGATTCGGACAGGCCGGTACAACCTTCGCGTCACCAGGGGCATTTTCAATCGGGGAGTGTGTCTTCTGGATCAAACAAAGACAATGCAGCGGTCTCTCCATAGGCAGGAGACGATAAAGCTGCCTGTTGCTTCGGTCGAGATGACGTGCTTGGGTACGAGAGGGCTTTGGAGAAAATAGGGACTGACTGCGTCGAAGTCAGAGACGGGCTAGCGGACTTCAGCGCTCACTTTAGTCACATGTTCCACCGGAGGGGTGACCATGGCGCTGGTGTCCTTCATGGTGGCGATGGCCTCGTCGTAGCGACCGGCGAGCGAATTGGCACGAATCTTGGCCATGTCTTCCAGCATCTTGAGGCCGTCTTTCAGATAGCTCATGCGGCTGCGCTCATCGTGGCCCCAGGTGACCGGCACCTCGCGGACGACATACTTCAATTTGCGGGCAATGAACAGAATCTCGGGATCGAAGCCCCAGCGCTCGATGGTCTGGAGGCGGAAGATCGTCTGCGCCGCGGGTCGCTTGAATGCCTTGAACCCGCATTGCGTGTCCTTGAACGGCAGCCCCATCACGGTACGCGTGATCCAGTTGAAACATCGACCGAAGAACTGGCGATAGAGCGGCTGATGGATCGTCTGCCGCGTCCTGTCCATCCAGCGTGAGCCGATGGCGACATCCGCTCCGGCAGCCAGCGCAGCGATCAGGCGCTCTGCCTCTTCCATGGGAGCGGAGAGGTCCGCGTCCGTGAACATGACCATCTCTCCGGCGGCCTGGAGCAGGCCATTGCGCACCGAGTAGCCTTTACCCTTGTTGCCGGGGTTCTGAATAAGATGAAGACGCGGAAAATCCTGCATCCAGCGTTGCACAATGGCTGCCGTGTAGTCCTTCGAGCCGTCGTCCACGACCAGAATTTCAGCGTCCCACCCTTGTGCAGCGATACAGGAGGTCACCCGTTCGAGAGCAGCTTCGATGCGCGCTCCCTCGTTATAGGCCGGAATAACAATACTTAGTTGAGGATGCGACATCGACGACCGAACTTTCAACGAAACCGGGATGAATTACGCCAAGTGCTATGGGGAGCGATCGAAACTACCGTCGTTCATCATACTGCAATATTTAGACGCGCAGGCAACCTTTTAGGACGCATAGCCTACCAATTTCAGCGACTCTTGTTTTGGAGGCTGCTGCCGCCTGCCGTCTTTGCTACACTCCTCAGCATGCCGGAAGATTTTGTACCTCAGCCGCCGCCTCCTCCTCCGCCCTATGCCGCCGCACCCTACGCCCAGCCCACCCAGGCCTACCCGCCGCCTTATCAGGGATATCCCCCGCAATATGTTCCGCCGCGACGGCGGTCGCCGTGGTTCTACATCGGCATCATTGCCGGCTCGGTCGGCGCCGTGGTCCTGTTATTCACCTTCATGGTGTGGATGACGGTGCGCTCGGCCACGGGAACGGCCGGCCTCGATCTCGGGTCGGGAAGCCGCATTGCCGTCATCGATATCAACGGCGTCATCCTGTCGCCAGACGATATCGACACGCAGCTCCGCAAGTTCGGCGAAGATTCTTCGGTCAAAGCTATTATTCTGCACATCAATTCTCCCGGCGGCGGGGCCGCGGCCTCGCAGGAGATCTATCATGAGGTGCTTCGCGTCCGGCACGACAATCACAAGAAGATCATCGCCTCGGTCGAGTCGGTGGGCGCGTCCGGAGCCTACTATATCGCCAGCGGCTGCGACAAGATCTATGCCAATGACGCCTCGGTCGTCGGTTCCGTCGGCGTCATCATGGAGTGGACCAACTACGGCGACCTGATGCACTGGGCCAAGCTGAAGAGCGTCGTCATTCATGCCGGAGAGCTCAAAGACGCGGGCGATCCCAGCCGGGACATGACGCCAAAGGAACAGGCCTACTTCCAATCTCTCGTCGATAATATGTACGGACAGTTCGTCCACGACGTCGCTACTGGCCGTCACACCACCGACGACAAGATTAAACCCCTCGCCACCGGGCAGGTCTGGACCGGCGAGCAGGCGCTTCCGCTGGGCCTGATCGACAAGGTTGGCGGCTTTCGCAATGCTCTGATCGACACCGCCCGCAGCGTAGGCATCTCCGGCGAGCCGAACATCGTGCGTCCTCCTAAAAATAAAAGCGGCCTGCTCGGCCTGCTGACGGGGAACGCCGACGATCTGTTTTCCAATCCAGGCCAGCTCCTCAACCATTCTCCCGGCTTCTACTTCATGTGGAAGTAAAACGCCGCTCTGCCGCCTTTAAGGCGCGTAGCGGCAGCTGCTTGCGTAAATTAAGATCGGATCTTTTTACGCTTTGGAGTGACGGATCGGAGGATTTTCGCATCTCAATTCATTCAGATTCACTCATTGTCTTTTCGTTGCGATTTAGCCCGCTAATCGCTCCCATCCCGTCTACAATCAACGCTAAGGAACTACTTTGCATCTAAACCTTATGGCCCTCCCAAGCACGAAAGGAACCCGCATATGACCAAAGCAGACCTCGTAGACAAAGTGACCGCCCTGGGCGACCTCACCCGCCGCGATGGGGAGGTCATCGTCGATACCCTCTTCGAGGCTGTCATCGGTGCTCTCAAGTCCGGCGACAAGATCGAGATTCGCGGCTTCGGGAGCTTTCGGACCCGGCAGCGCAACGCTCGCACCGGCCGCAATCCGAAGACCGGAGAGAAGGTCGACGTTCCGGCCAAGCGTGTTCCTTTTTTCAAGCCCTCGAAGGAACTGCGCGACTCCGTCAATCCGTCTGGCAACAAGGGTCCAAAGGCCGACGCGCCAGACACCAAGGATATTGATCCGCACCATCCCCCTGCTATGTAGAGGTGGCATCCGCCATTGGCAAAGAATTAAAGAAACGCTCAGAATGCAAAAAAGCTATGCTACCAGTGCTTCCCCGGCTGGTAGCATAGCCATATATGCAGCGCCTATCGAGTTTTGGTATTGGTCTGGTTCTGTGCTCGTTTGCCGCGCTTCCGCTTGCGGCACAGACCGGCCCCGGCTCTGCGACTTCGGGATTCGACCCTGTCGCCATCCCCCCGGCCAGCATCGCAAGCCCGCTCGTCGAGCCTACCCTCTCCCCTGGCGTTCTGATGCTGCTGGAGCTGGACGGCAAGTTTGAGAAGTCCGTGGCTGCCGGCGGCGGCAAGGCATTCGCAAGCTGGTTTGCGGACGATGCCGTTACCCTCAATAATGGCCGCCCCGCCGTGATGGGCCGCGCCGCGATCGCCGCGCAGGCAAAGTGGGACCCAAAAACCTATCAACTTACATGGACCCCGCAAGGAGCCCAGATGGGTCCTTCCAACGACATGGGCTTTACCTGGGGACACTATGAAGGCCACTCAAAGGACAAGAATGGCCAGCCGGTCGTCATCTCCGGGCGCTACTTTACGGTGTGGAAAAAAGTGGCCGACGGAAGTTGGAAGGTCGCCATGGACGCCAGCGCCGACGGGCCTCCGGGCGCAGGCGAATGCTGCACTTTGCCCAAACCTTAACTCGGCCGCTACCCCAAAAGTAGCAGTGCCAGCACTTATCGCTTCCCCTACCATCGAGAGGCTAGATGAATGCTCTCCATGTCAATGACGACGTCCTGCGGATCGAAGCCCTTAATCAATATGAGGTGCTCAACGCCGCGCCGGATTCGATCCTAGATGACATCACGAAGCTGGCTGCGCAGGTCTGCAATGCTCCTGTTGCAGCAATCTCTCTCATTGGAAGCGATCGCATCTGGTTGAAATCGCGCTTCGGGGCACACTCGCCGGATGTCGTCCTTGGCAGCCTGCCTTGCGAGACGACGATCCTCGGCGACACTCTTTACGAGATCCGCGATGTGCGGCTCGATCCCAACTACGCCCCCGATGGAATTCTCCTCGAAGGACGCCATTACTGCTTCTATGCGGGAGTGCCACTCATCACTCCCGGAGGCATCAACATTGGCGCGCTCTTCGTCGTCGATCTTCCGGTCCGCGCTCTTACGGCGGAGCAGGCCTCGGCCCTGAGTGTTCTGGGGGGGCAGGTCGTAACCCGGCTTGAACTCAACAGCAGAATCCGTCAGATCGGCCGCGCCGCCCGTTACCGCCAACGCGTGGAGTCCGCCCTGACCGTCGAGCGCAACTTCGTCTCGGCCGTCCTCGATACCGTCGGCGCACTGGTCGCGGTCTTCGATCCGGCCGGCCGCATCGTCCGCTTCAACCGCGCCTGCGAGATGGCTTCGGGCTATGACTTCACCACGCTGGTCGGCCGGTATCCCTGGGACAAACTCATTCCCCGACACGACATTCCCGAGGCCATCGAGGACTTTGAGCGTCTCCGCTCCGGCGACTTCCCTGCCACGTTTGAAAACCAGTGGCTGCACCGCAATGGAAGCCTTCGCCGCATCGCCTGGACGGCCACCGCGCTGCGCGACCCGCAGGGACAGATCACATTCATCATCGCCACCGGCATCGACGTCACCACGCAACGCGCCGCTGAGGCCACCCTGCGCGAAAGCGAATCCCGCTACCGCCTGCTCGTCGAGGGATCGCTGGGGATGGTCTGTACCCACGATCTGCGCGGGGTCCTGCTCTCGGTCAACGTTCACGGCGCAGAGACGATCGGGCGAACCGTGGCGGAGATGGTTGGCCATTCGCTCAAGGAATTCATCGTTCCCGAACGCAAGGCCTTGCTCGAAACCTACCTCGAACAGATTGCCGAAGCCGGCGAAGCACAGGGATTTCTTCACCTCGCTCATACCGACGGCGAAGCCCGCGTCGTCGCTTATCGCAACAAGCTCATCCTTGCGCCGGGCCGCGCGCCTTACGTCCTAGGCTTTGGCGTCAACATTACCGAACAGATCAGGGTCGAAGGCCGCCTGCGAACGCTTACCAATCAATCGGACTCCATTCTGGAGTCGGTGGGCGACGGTATCTACGGGCTGGACCTTGAAGGCAGGGTAACGATCGTCAACCCGGCCGCTGCCCAGATGCTGGGCTACCGGCAGAGCGAGATTCTGGGTCGCAGAATGCACGAACTGGTCCACCACACCCGCGCCGATGGCACACCCTATCCCAGCGAAGACTCCCCCATCCGCAAGAGCCTGACCCACTTCGATACCGTACGCGTCTCCGACGAGGTCTTCTGGCGCAAGGACGGCACCAGCTTCCCTGTCGATTACGTGGCCCGTCCGCAG
>Ga0068855_100006473_pt1 | contig 14244 bp, 11 predicted proteins | sample KBSCornC52_FD_66592 | JGI IMG/M metagenome (GOLD analysis project Ga0068855, IMG submission 66592) | Corn rhizosphere microbial communities from Kellogg Biological Station, Michigan, USA - KBS Corn C5-2 | ecosystem: Host-associated > Plants > Roots > Rhizosphere > Soil ... | reverse complement strand
AGGCGGCCGAGAACGATTCGGATTGATTGAAGAAGAGCGTCCAATTCCCGTTGGGAGACGTATTCCCGAAGGTACTGGTGAAGGTGGAGCTTCCCATGGGACTGGCGTAGTTGAAGGTGCTCGGCGCGTTATAAAAACCGCTGGAACTCGAAAGGAACGAATCGGATGCGTTGAACTGGTTCAGGTATGAACTTGGCCCGTACGTCCCATGCGTGAGATTTCCCTGTCCAACCAGCGGGTTACCGTCAGCAAATACGTAATCACCCGATCCGACCGTCCCCGTTCCGCTCGGGTTTCCGGTGTTTGAGAAGAAATCCAGGGCGTTTCCTGTCGGCCCTTTTACCAGCGATTCCATCAAGTCGGTCGGAACGGTCGAACTGACGCCTTTCAATGTCAGGGTCATCGCGCTGACCGTGCCCGGCAATTTCGAGACCGCGATAACTGAGGGGTTTGGGGTAGCGGCCCCTGCAGATCCGATCGGGGTGCTGATTGCGCCCGCATTGCAGAAGGTGAATGACGTGCTGTCCGAGGTCATGGTTGTCGCGTTGTCGATCCGCTGCCAGAACGACGTCGTGCTCGCATTATCCGAGGTGTCGCCGTTGTAGGTGGCCACGATTTCGTGATCGCCTTCGGTCAGAGCGCTGCTGGTGAACGTGGCCTGCCCGTTCGAGTCCACGCTGGCGACATTGTTTCCGCTCACCGTACCCGCCGGCGCCGCGCCATTATCTGTAAACGTCACCGTGCCGCCAGACGTCACCGGGCTCCCGCTGCCCGTCTCCTTCACCGTTGCCTTCAGAGTGACCGCGCTACCCAACGTTCCGGGATTCGCGCTCGAGGTGATCGTCGTGGTGGTGCCTACGCCGGTGTTCAAGCTGAACTGGAGACACCATCCGCCCGCGATCGTTTCCGGACTGGATTCCGATTCGAACGGGTAGATGGCCCAGTCGCCGTCCGCCGGTGCGCCGTTGAATTCGTTCTCAAAGGTGCTGGTTACCGGACCTCTTGCCGTGGGGAATTCTGGATTGTAGCCGTAGTGAATCGTCCCCGGAACCTGGGGAATTCCGGTGTCGATGATCGGCGCCGTCGCGCTCGGGAATGTGTCGGCGTGCGAAGTCGGAGCATTGTCGGCAGCCAGGTAGTTTGCGGAAGCGGGCGAGTTATTTGAATTAGGATATTGTCCCGCCGTATCAAAGAAGTTCAGGTTGATTCCGCTTGCCGTATTTGCGTTAAATCCGTAATCGAAGAAGTCCAGGTTGTGCGACCCGTCCGGCGCTACCAGCAGATGCTGAGCTCGTGCGTATCCCGACACATTGAGAAGCTGCACCTCAACCGTCGACACCGTCTGCCCGGCCGGGTAGCCGCTTACATGGATCACGGAAGGGTATACCGATCCGCTCGTATTCCCACCGGGTACCAGAACCGAACCCGGATTGCACCACGTATTGCCGTTCTGAGTCGGATGTACTTCAACGACCTCTGTCACGCTGCCGCTGCTCGTCCCATACGTGGAGTCCCCGCTGTAAGCCGCCGTGACGTTGTAAAGACCCTGGGACGACAAACTACTGGTCGTGCATGTCGCCTGTCCACCGCTCACAGCTACCGCCGAGCAGCCGGGGATCGTCGAGCCGTTTGCCGTAAACGCAACAGTCCCCGTGGGAGTGCCACCGCTCGCACTCACCGTGGCAGTGTAAGTCGCTGAGTTGTTGGGACTCGCGGTGAAGGATGGATTCAGGCTCGAGTTGACGCCCGTCGTCGTCGGCAGCAATGCTGCGAACGTCAGCGTCAGAGACCAGTTCGTAAACGAAACCGGGGCGTCGCCGAATGGATAGTCGTTCTCAACCTTGAGCGTCCAGCCGTTATTCGCCGCGCCGCTGCCAAATACACTGGTGAACGTCTGGTTGCTGTAGCCGTCTAGAGCTCCGTCCACTTGCGGAAGCTGGACGTTGGGCGGAGCGAAAATCGCTGGCACAGCCCCTGTTCCGTAGAGCCAGCGCGAGGTCGGCGCGTAGGTCACGCTGCCGGAGGATGGCAACGTATTACACGGACTCGTAGTATCAAAGCACCCAGGCGCCGCCGAGGCTCCGTCCTTGAAGGTGATGTTGAGGCCGGCTATCCCACCGTTGTCGAAACCATCGCCGCCGGCGCCCAGCAGCATGAACGTCTGCCCGTTGGGGCCCGTCAGCATAAAAGAGGTGTAAAGGAGGCTGTTGCCGGTATTCACATCGGAAGTAATACCGTTGATCTGCACCTGTACGCTCGCCACCGTGCCCGACGCTCCGGTCACGTTGATGGTGCACGATCCGCTCTGAGTCCCAGTCGTGATCGAAACCCCGGTTCCTCCCTGCGTGCATCCCAGCGACGATGAACTATACGTGGTCTGCGCGCTCGCCGGCCGCGCCGGCGCGAGGAATGCCACTGCCGCAAACAGACCAAGGGCAAGGCTGAAGTTAGGGCGCGATGACCGGCCGGTCAGCAGGGAGACAGCAGGTGACGACATGGGTAGACCTCGTAGGTAACCGGATCCCGAGTTCCAGTGTGAGTTCAGGAATCGTGGAAGAGCCGGGGGAAAATTCGAGAAACGGGGCAAAATACACGCAAGCTGAGGGGACCGATCACGACATGGTGCGATCCTCGTATTGACACCGATAAATTCGCCCTCAGGCCAGATTTCCTGCGGGCAACGTTCATTTGGCTTGAAACGAAGGAAAAGCCGAAAAGAAGAGCAGGGAAGAAACCGGAATCAGCCCGGCGCATCCAGCGCAGGCAAAAGGGGAAATAACCCGAAGTTTCGCCACAGTGCCTTTATAGGCACCGGGTGTCAATCAATTTCCGCAGACGGCCGAGTGACTGCAGGTGACCAGGAGTAACAAACCCGGTTCTGCTCCACCCCCCAGTTAAAGCCCTCACCGCGGTGAATAATTGTCGATTGCTCTTGCGAGCATAACTCATACCCGAGTAATCTGTGCGGAAATTCGTCGCCATAAATTTATAAATTCAACTTGCCAGCGGCGGTCAACAGTGCTAGTTGTGGTGAACTGACTTATTTTTCCCCGCGTCTGCCTGAGTCCAAGGAGGATTCCCTGCATGAGTGAGTGTTTTCTGGGTGAGGTGCGCCTCGCCGGATTCAACTTTGCCCCCGTGGGCTGGGCACCTTGTAACGGCGCCCTCGTCTCGATTGCCGAAAATGCCGCGTTATACAACCTGGTCGGCACAACCTACGGCGGAGACGGCATTAATACCTTCGGATTGCCCAACCTGCAAGGCCGCATCCCCATTCACCAGGGCAACCTTGGTGCCAGTAGCTACATCATTGGCCAGGTTGGCGGAGTCGAATCCGTTACCGTCAACGCGAATCAGATTCCGGCCCATAATCACACGCTCATGGGATCGAGTGATTCCGCGAGCTCCAACCTCCCTGCGAATGCTACGGTCGGTGGCGTGGAAATTTACGCGAGCAGAGCTCCAAACCAGCAGATGAACTCCGCAATGGTCGGCCTTGCCCAGGGCTCGAGCCTTCCGCATGACAACATGCAGCCCTACCTGGCGCTCAACTGGATTATCGCCATGGCCGGGGTCTATCCAACCCAGGGTTGATCGCTCATTCGGAAGTGCTGCGAGGAGAGAAGGAATGAACAACAATTTTATCGGCCAGCTGCTGCTGGCATCATGGGGTTTTGCTCCCAGTGGCTGGTCCTTGTGCAACGGCCAGATCTTGCCAATCAATCAATACCAGGCGCTGTTCTCGTTGCTTGGGACCTATTACGGCGGCAATGGAATGACCACATTTGCCCTGCCGAATCTGCAGGGACGGGCACCGATCGGATTCGCACCTGCCCAGCCCATCGGCTCGAACGGCGGCGAAGAAACCCACGTTCTCACCTCGTCCGAGGTGCCCAGCCATACCCACACGCTGAACGCGTATGCCAGCTCGGACGTTGAGATGCCGTTGAATAATCTGCTCGGGGGCGTTCCAGGCACCATCTTCGCTCCGGCCAACAACCTGGTGGCGATGCACAACCAGACGATCTCGACCGTGGGCGGCCAGGCGCACGAAAATCGCCAGCCTTACCTTGTCATGAACTGGTGTATCGCCCTCAACGGCATTTACCCCTCCCGCAATTAAAGGCGGCGAATCAGGAGACGGAATTCATGGAGCCATATCTCGGTCAGTTGATGTTGGTCGGTTTTAACTTCGCTCCTTACCAGTGGGCCCTCGCAGAGGGTCAGTTGATGGCCATTTCGCAGAACACTGCGCTGTTCGCGCTGCTGGGCACATATTACGGCGGCAATGGCGTCAATACCTTCGGCCTTCCCAATCTTCAGGGAAAGGTTCCGCTGGGCTACGGCCAAAGTTCTACAGGCACAATGTACGATCTCGGTCAGGAAGGCGGAACTGAGACCGTATCGCTCGATGCCACCTACTTGCCGCCGCATACCCACTCAGTGCATGCCGACGCCACGCCGGCAAATTCGTCAGCCGCAGCAGGCAATGCTTTTGCCAAGTCCGGCACTGCGGGAAACGTGTATTCCAACAAATCGGACAAGGTCGTGCAGTTGAACTCCGGCGCGCTCTCGCCGTCTCAGGGTTCTAATCTGCCGCACAACAATATGATGCCCTATCTCAGCCTGAACTGGATCATCGCCCTCAGCGGCATCTTTCCGCAGCGTCAATAGTCACTTTCAACAGAGGGGCCGGTTCAGGAACCGGCCCCGATATCGATAAGACCTATGTCCACTCTGGCAGTTCGCCCCGCTCTTCCGCAGGATGAAATCTTTCTCTACGAGCTCTACTCGGCCGTGCGCGCACCGGAGTTTGCACTCGCGCCCATAACTGCCACGCAAAGGGAACACCTGATGCGCATGCAGTTTCGCGGCCAGATGTCTGCCTATACACAAACCTATCCGAACTCGTGCTATCACATTGTCCTGCTCGATAGTAAGCCGGTGGGCCGGCTCTGGGTTGCGCCCGGCGAGCGCGAGTTTCATCTCGTCGATATCGCGCTGCATCCCGGCATGCAGAGCAAAGGCATCGGCACGGTGCTGATTCAGCGCCTGCAGCAGGAAGCGGCAACAGGCCGTCTTCCCATCAGTTCCTGCGTTTCTAAATTCAATCCGGGTTCATTGCGCTTCCACAAGCGCCTCGGGTTCCACATCGTGCGCGAAGATGAGATTCAGTACTACATGCAGTGGAGGCCAATCCCTTCGCTCTAGACGAAATCGAAGGTGCAATCGCTGCGACGCTTATTGGAAGTCGTTCTGCGGAGGCGCGCTTTTGCCGTCGCGGATTACTGACTCGGCCCAGCCCCGCAACACGTCTTCCAGTTGCTCCCGTATGCTTTCCGCCTTGCTGTAACGAATCAGGTGCACGTCCGCGCGCCCTTCCAATTCGCGTCGGAACTCCACGAGTTCCGGGTCGCGTTCGTCTGGGGCATCCTTCAAACAGACCGCCACGTCCCGCATGGGCATCGACGCGTCCTCACGGCAATCGAGGGCCAGTAGAAACAGCTTACGAAAGAGATTGCGGGGTCCCCATTCATCTTGAAATATCTGGATAAAGAAACTTGACCATCGCACGTTATCGGAGACAATCCCGCGATTTCCCTCCATCTGTGCGTTATCGCGCAGACCGACCGAAACCAGCAGCGCTTTAGCCGGCATGGCGACTGTTTCATTCACATGAGCAATGGCGTCATGGCAGGCTTGGCGATCCTTCTCGAGGTCACCGGGAGCTGAGATAAATACGCGATAGGCATCGAACCCGTGCGGCATGCGACCAAGAATATCGGAAGCGAACCCGCCCACTCAACCGGAAGCAGAAAGAGCACACGTTGGGACTCGCGAGAATTCATTCGGACAGGCGGTGTTCTGTCCGGCATACGTTACCAAACCTCGCTGTCAGACGCGAACTGGTCGTGTTGCCGCGCTGAATCGTTCACACTTTCAACTCCTCAGACTAGGCCATGCGCGGGACGCCGTGACCCCATGTTTCAGGAGGAGCCAGTTCGCGGCGCATTGTCGGCTCTGTCATATCACGGCGGTCGGAAGTGAAGATCGCCTCGCCTTGAGAGATCAGGTAGTCAGCCGTGCGAGCGGCCAAGGCCTGGATGGTGAGCCCCGGATTGGCGGAGCCTTGGGTGGGCATGACGCTGCCGTCCATCACGAAGAGATTAGGCACATCGTGCGTGCGGCCGAACTTGTCGACAACAGAGGTGCGAGGGTCGCTGCCCATGCGGCATGCGCCCACCAGATGGGCATAGCGCGCTTCCTGCACCACTTCGACTGCGCCGGCAGCTCGCATCACGTCCATCACTTTTGCTTTGCCGGCCTTAATGAGCTTTTTGTCGTTGTCGTGGAGGTTGAAGCTGACGTGCGCGATGGGCAGACCGAACTGATCTTTCTCTTCGGCGAGCGTGACGCGGTTCTCTGGCCAGGGCAGAATTTCCCCGAGAACGCCCAGGGACACCCAGTGGTTGTAGTCCATCATTTCGCGGCGAAGGCCCCAGCCCCAGGCCCTCTTCGCAGAAACCATCTGTTTGCCGAAGGCGAGCGGCAGGGGAGCGACGGTCTGGATGGCGAAGCCTCGGGCGAAATCGTTCTTCGCGTCGGTTTCGTAAAACTCCTCTGACAGGGCGTGAGCCGGCGGCGCTTTATACATGCGCACGAGCTGATCGAAGCGGCCCAGGACGACGTTGCCTGCCTGCGCCATCAGGTAGCGGCCGATGACTCCGCTGGAGTTCGCGAGGCCGTTCTCGTGCCCGGGACATGCGGAGTTGAGCAGCAGGCGCGGCGTTTCGATGGCATAGCCGCTCACAATCACGGCTTTGGCGCGCTGGAAGCGCATCCCGCCGTCTGCGTCGAAGTAATGGACGCCAGTGACGCGGCCGTGCTTGCCCAGTTCAATGCGCGCCGCCATGCAGTGGTCGCGGATCTCGGCGCCTTTTCGCAACGCGTCGGGCACGTGCGTCACCAGGGTGCTGGCCTTGGCGCCGACCTTACAGCCCTGAATGCAGAAGCCGCGATAGATGCAGTGCGGGCGGTCGCCACGGGAACCGGCCAGAATGGCCACGGGGCCGCCGATAGAAACCGGAATGCCGAGCGCCGTGCATCCTCTGATCAGGGCATTGCCCACTCCGCCCATCGGATGCGGCCCGTAAGGATAGCCGTGCGGATGGCCCCACGGGAAGTAAGCGGGGCCGGAGACCGGCATTTCGAGCTCGAGCTGCTCGTAATAGGGCAGGATCTGCTCGTAGCGAATAGGCCAGTCCGCGCCCACACCATCACGGGTGTAGATCTCGAAGTCGGACGGATGGAGTCGCGGCGTAAACGCTGCCCAGTGCACCGATCCGCCACCCACACCTCTTCCGCAGTTGTTGGCGCCGAGGGCAAGCGGGTCGGCGCCGCCGGTGATTCGCGGATCTTCCCAGTAGAGCTTGTGCGCGCCGGCTTCGTCGCTCACCCAGTCGCGCTCCGTGTCCCAGAACGGCCCGGCCTCAAGGCCAACCACATTGAAACCTGCGCGAGCCAGGCGCTGCAGCAGCACGCCGCCTGCGGAGCCGATACCGACGATCAGGTAATCCACCTCGTCGGTCTCGCGAAAGCGTTTCATCGGCACATTGATGTGCTGAATGGGGCCGAGCATATGCCGTTGATTGTGCGAAGCGTCGAATTCTCCACCAATCGGTGTCTTCACCGTTCCCTCGCTACCTTGTGGCGATGCTGTTCGGCCTCGGTGTGGTGGTGCGATGCGTCGTCTACATCATCGGAAACGCTATCCAACGGCGCATTCCATGCATAGCGCCGCTCTTCCACTTCCCATGGTTCGGGTTCGCCGCGCTCCAGGCGGACGTAGGCGCGCGGATACGCAGGGCCGCCGAAACCGATCTCATCCCACGCCCACGGATGCGCATAATAGGCATCCAGGGCATCGCCGATGATGAGCTGCCAGAAGCGATGGACACTCATGCGCTGCCAGATCTCGTGGCCGCCTTTCGGATGTCCGTCATGGATGGCGCAGAGGACCACATCCTGCTCGCGATGGTTAATATGCAAAAACGGCTGACCGAACTGCGCTTGCGCTTCCGCATCGATGGCCTCGATGCCCAAGGTCTTGTACACATCGCGGTCGTGCGGCATGTCTTCAAAGCGGTAGCCGGCCGTGCGGCCCTCATAAAGGCGACTGTCGAGCGGCGGCACGAGCGGAATGCGGCGTTCAGCAATCCGATCGGTCTGGGGAACCAGATGATCGAAAACCACGGTCCAGAAATACGACTGGTCGTCGGTAAAGAACTTCAGTTCGGGCGGATTCTCGACCCGGTCGACGACGAGGTCGCGGGTAGTCTTATCCCAGAATGCTTTTTGCCCAAGCGTACTGAAGCCGGGATAGTAGCCTGGCGTCTGCATCTCGGGGAGCTGCTGGCCATTTTCAGGATTGCGGGGACGCATGGGGCCATGCGGATCACCTGATTTCATGCGTGTTTCCTCCGCAGCAGGCTGGCGAGAATGCCGATCATGCCGGCGGCGCCGAAGAGCAGCGGCGCGAAGATCGGCGGCCCGTACATGATGTTGTAAATCAGGTGTCTGGTGCCACCGGGCCGGCGCAAAACTCCGCGTGCGTGATAGTAGAAGCCAACTGCGGCATCCGCGGCGGCAGCGGCGGAAAGCAGCGGCAGCGCGGTGCGCGCGACACGTCGGCTGCGAATGGATGCAATGGCCGCGGCGGCGAGCGCGGGAGCCAGAACGATTGGTGTCCACTGCACCCAATAGCGGAAATTGTTTTTGTAGTGCGAGTAGTACGCTTCAAATCCGCTAAGGAGCGCGCTGACGGCGCTCACGATGGCTACCTGCTTTTGAAAGCGGCCTTCGCGGATGTCTTGTTCTTCGCTGAGAAGTTCCCGTCTCTCTCGTGGAGGAAGCAAGCGCGCCAGCAGGGGAGGAGTGCTCCCGTCTTCTTGCGCGCCGGCATCTTCTCGCTGCAGGTACGACGCGACTAATCCCAGATATGCGGCCGTACCGAAGAGCAGCGGCGCGAAAATCGGCGGCCCCATGATCATGTTCGTCATCGGCAGGCGCCATCCTCCTGGTTTCCGCTGGATACCCCGCACATGAGAGTAGAAGCCGACTCCCGCATCCGCGAGCGTAACCACCGACGTAAGCCGCAGCACCGTGCGTGCGGCGGTGCGGTTGAATACCGCGGCCATGGCCGCCGCGCCGAGCATCGCGCTGAGGATGACCGGGGTGTACATAACGCGCCGGCTGTAGCTGCCGCGATAGTGCTCGTAAGCCACCTCAAGGCCACTGACGATGCTTGATCCCGCGGTGATGAGCGAGAGCGTGCGCTGGAAGCGGCCTTCACGCACATGGTTCGCGATGATTTCGGCATCCCGTTCCGGATGAAGGACCGAGATGTGTTCCGTCTCGGCTTGCACCTTAAATCACCTCGCGAATCTTGTCTTCGGCGATAGTCTTGATGATCCCCGCAGCATCCTTCTGGCCGCGCAGCAGCGCCTTCACGAACTGGATAGCTTGGTCCGTTGTCACCTTGCCGGGCATTGGCGGCTCGTTGGGGTCCACGATGGCCTGCACCACCGACGGCCCGGAATGCGCAAGGGCCTGGCGCAAGACGCTCTCTGCCTCTTCAGGTCGCTCGATCGTGAATCCGAGTGCGCCCACTGCTTCGGCCACCTTGGCAAAATCGATGGGCCAGAGTTCGACGCCGAACTCCGGGTTGCCGTCGAGTATCATCTGCTCCCACTTGATCTGACCCAGCACGTTGTTCTTGATCACCACTACGCACACGTTCAGGTTGTACTTGGCCAGCGTGGCCAGATCGCCCATCAGCATGGCCAATCCTCCATCGCCTACCACGCACACCACCTGCCGGCCGGGATATGCCGCCGCCGCGCCAATGCAGTACGGCATGCCATTCGCCATCGACGCCAGCGACCCGGAGAGCGAGAATTGCATGTTTCCCCGCATCTCGATGTAGCGCGCCGTCCAGGTCGCAATGGTGCCGCTGTCAGATGCGACGATGGCGTCGTCGTTCAGAAGCTTGTTCAGGGTGTGCGTGACAACCTGCGGCTTCATGGGCATGTCTTTGCGGGTGCCGCGTTCGGTCATCAATTCGTTCCAGTCCTTCATGCGCTCCTGCGCCTTCTTCAGGAACTTGTCATTCTTCTTCTCGATGAGCGGAAGCAGGGCCTGCAGTATGGTTTTGGAATCGCCGGTCAATCCCACGTCCACAGGATGCCGCAAGCCGATGCGCGTTGGATCAATCTCGATCTGAACGCATTTCGCCTGTCCGTGCTTGGGCAAAAACTCCATGTAAGGAAAGCTGGTGCCGATCATAATCAGGGTGTCGCACTCATTCATCGCGTCCACAGACGGAGCTGTTCCGAGCAGCCCCAGGCCGCCAGTGGTGTAGGGGCTGTGATCTGGCAGCACCGCTTTGCCGAGAAGAGCCTTCACCACCGGTCCACCCACCAGTTGGGCCAGCTGCTCCACCTCTTCGCGGGCGTGCAGCGCACCGCGTCCTACGAAGATGGTCGTCTTCTCCCCGGCATTGATGACCGTTGCCGCCGCCTCAAGCAGCGCTGCGTCAGGCTTCAGAGAAAGCGGAGCGCGCATATCACTGCTGTGCTGCGGCACGTTGGCCTTGCTGCGATGCGCCTCGTCGACTTCAAATTCCTGGATATCTTTGGGAATGCAGATGTGTGCCACTCCACGCCGCCCGTAGGCCGTGCGAATGGCCATGTCCACCACGTTGACTGCGTGTGCTGGACCCATGACGCGCTCATTGAACTCAGACACGTCCATAAAGAGCTTGTCGAGATCCACATCCTGCTGATAGTCCATACCGATCAGATCGTGGAATGTGTGCCCTGTAATTGCGAGTACCGGCACCTGGTCGCACTTTGCATCGTAGAGACCGTTCAGCAGGTGAATTCCGCCTGGGCCCGACGTTGCCACGCAGACGCCGATCCTGCCGGTGAACTTGGCGTAACCCACAGCCGCGAATGCCGCCGTCTCCTCGTGGCGCACTTGCACAAACTTCAGCTTGTCCTGGTGCGTGCGCAGTGCCTCGAAAAATCCGTCCACGCCATCGCCAGGCAGGCCGAAAATCGTGTCCACACCCCACTCCAGCAGCCGCTCCACTATAAGATCCGAAACCGTCTTCTTCGCCATCACTCTCTCCGTCTGCGCCGCGCGGCTCCACTCCGGCAGCGCCGCTGAACATCAAATCCTGTAACGCTCGCCGTCTTTTTCCTTCAACATGAGCCCGTGTCCCGGCCGTGAAAGGTCGGGCGCCACGCGGCCGTCACGCGGCTCGCAAAATCCGTCAAAGAACATGCGCTCGATGCGCGCGTGATCGTGAAAGAACTCCATGTGCACGGCGCGCGGCACGGCGCAGCACACGTGCAGGTGCATGCTTGGCGCGCAATGCGACGACAGCGGCATATTGGCCGCCCAGCACAGCGATGCTGCATCGAGAAAGCCGCTGATGCCGCAGCAACGCGTGGCATCCGCCTGCAGCACCGAGACGGCTTGCGCGTCGAGCATGCGCTTCTGGTACCAGGCGGAATATCCGTATTCGCCGGCTGCTATATCCATGCCGGCAGGCGCGCGTTCACGCACCTCGCGCAAGCCGGTCAGATTGTCAGAGCTTACCGGCTCTTCAAACCAGCGGACGCCCTGGGTGGCAAATTCCTCTGCCAGCCGCAGAGCCTGCATCACGGAAAAAGCCCCGTTACCGTCCACGAATAGCTCCACATCTTTCCCAATTGCCTGGCGGGCTACCCGGACGCGGCGTGGATCGTCGGAAGGATGACTGCCGATTTTCATCTTGACCAGGAAGAAACCATCTCGGGCCCATCCCCCGAGCTGATCCGTAAGCTGCGCGTCGTCGTAGGAGGTGAAGCCGCCGCTACCATACACCGCAATGTCATTGCGCACCCGGCCGAGCAGATTCACCAGCGGCACGTCGAGAAGGCGCGCGCGCAGATCCCAAAGGGCGTTGTCGATGGCGGAAATAGCCATCGCGGTCACGCCAGTCTCCCCGGAATTCCGCACTCTGCCGCGCATATCCGAAACGATGGCGGCGTGCGCCCAGGCATCTTTTCCCTTCACGACTTTGTCCAGCAGCGTGTGTACGGTCTGGCCGGTGGATTCGTCGGCATAGGTGTAGCCGATCCCCGTGATGGAGCCCGATTGCAATTGCACCAGCACCATCGTGGAGCTGTCCCACGAGATGGTGCCATCAGCCTCCGGCGCGTTCGTCGGAACACGATACATGCGTACGGTGGCCGAGGTGATAAGGTCTTGCTCCCGCATTATTCAGAACTCCGAGTGGTGGCGATTTCATCGCGACGGCACACGCGGTGACGAGAGTCGGTGTAAGCAGCGGATTCAACGTTAGTTTTCGGCGGCAATGGCGACCTGCAACAGTGGTTACGATGGCAGGCGCGCATATTTCGTTGCGTCTCAAGAGATTTTGAGAGTTTCATGGAATCAACGGCTTGCCCTCACTTGTCCCGTTCGATTGAGCATTGCTTTCTGCTCGCTCGTCGTGGATCTGCGCCAATGTCAGTCAGATGAAACGACCGGAGGTGACGCGCGTTTTGCAGAAGAGAGGGCGGGGGCAGAAAGGGAGGCGGCAGGGGGAACGGGCCGGCGCAAGACGGGCGTGCCGGCGATCGCGAGAAAACGTTTGTTCTCGACCGCCGGCACGGTTATCGATTCATATCAGGCGAATTCTTCGAGGCTGAAACCGAGTTCGTAGTTTTCGCCGTGCTGCAGGAGCTCTTCCCAGGTAACTTCGGACTTTCTCAATCCAGCCATGCGCCCGAGCATGCAACTGAGTGCGGTCTGGACGCCTTCGGCGATCTGATTATGGGCCGGGCCTGACACGATGCTGGCGATGAACGTCCGTTCTTTTTCACGATCGGCGTGCGCCAGGTTGTCGGAGAAATTGCCGTTTGCCGCAAACTGTCCGGAACCCTGAGCCGTTGACTCGGAATCCTGCCAAGCCCACGCGTTCTTGCCTGTGATGCGGACGGGACCGGAGTAGGGAACCGAGGCCGAGCCGTTTTCGCCGAACAGCTTCAACCCTGCGTCGAAAGTGCCGTCATCGCCGAACTGCGTGGATGCAAAGGCGAAGTGAACGTTATCGGGATAGGTAAAATCGACCTGGTAGTTATCCCAGCAGTCGCCATAATGCTTGAGAATGTTACGGCCGCCGGTTGCCGTCGCCTTCAGAGGTCGCGCGCCGAGCATCCAGTTGCACAGGTCGATAATGTGAATATTCTGCTCGATGAGAATATCGCCTGAGAGTGCGCGATCCCATAGCCAGTTGCGCAGCCGGTATTCATCCTTACCTTCGCCGGGTCTGGTCTTTTCAGTCGATGCCGGGGCGTTGTAGTTGCCGCTCACGGCCGCGGTTTTGCCGAGCGCTCCCGCCTTGACCTTCTGCGCGATGGCCGCTATCGGCGGCGCATTGCGGCACTGGAAGCCGACATCGACGCTCTGGTTCGGACGAATCCGTTTGGCAATGGCCAGCGCCTGGTTGGCCTGGCGTATATCAATGCCGACCGGCTTCTCGCAATACACGTGCTTACCGGCCGCGACACCGGCTTCGAGATGCTGCACATGAAAGTACGGCGGCGTCGAGATCTGCATCAGGTCAATGTCCTTCGACTCCGCCAACTGGCGGTATGCGTGGGGACCTCGGAAGAGGAGCTTGGGGTCAATTGCCGCGCGACCCAGATCGGCATTCACTTTGTTGAAGTGCTGCTTGCCCGCCTCCAACTTATCGGCAAAAATGTCGCCCAATGCGACGACCTGCGCCGTCGTATTCTGCGAAAAAGAAACGGCCACCTGGGTACCGCGATTCCCGCAGCCCAGCAGTCCCAGCCGAACAGCCGAGTTGGCCTCGTATCCGAATGCGGTCTTCGTTTTCAAAAGAAGCATGGCGGAGGCAGCCTGGCCACCAGCCTGTAAAAATTGTCTGCGATCCATTTCTGTGGGTCCTTTGTTTCTATTTGTCGATCACTCTCAAGTCGTCCCGGATCAAGAGGCCACTTCACGCAGAGTCTTCTCCAGGTACAGCTTTTCGCGGCGCACATCTTCGATCTGTTGTGGTCCGGAGGTCTCCCGTTCGATGGTGATCGCTCCGGTGTAGCCCAGGCGGCGAAGCTTGGTGAACACGGTTCTGAAGTCCACCAGGCCGGTGCCGATCAATACCTCTTCACC
>Ga0068855_100006463_pt1 | contig 14265 bp, 10 predicted proteins | sample KBSCornC52_FD_66592 | JGI IMG/M metagenome (GOLD analysis project Ga0068855, IMG submission 66592) | Corn rhizosphere microbial communities from Kellogg Biological Station, Michigan, USA - KBS Corn C5-2 | ecosystem: Host-associated > Plants > Roots > Rhizosphere > Soil ... | reverse complement strand
CGGTCCAGCGACGTGGCCGCCACCGTGTCCCGGACGTTTTGTCCGTTCTTGAAAGTGACGATGCCGGTGAAACTCACCAGCGACCCGATCGCCAGGACCTGTTTCATCCGGTCCGGATTGTCCCCGAAACAATGGAATACGCCGCGGACTTTGCCGGCGAACGGTTTCAATTGCGCCAGCGTGTCGTCGAACGCTTCGCGCTGATGGATGACGCAGTTCAATCCGAATTCCTGGGCGATCTCCAGGTGTTGCTGGAAGATCTGCGCCTGCCGTTCGCGGCGACGGGCGGCTTCCGGAGGCGAAAGTTTTGGCGCGGACGACGGATGATGGTAGTCCAATCCGGTCTCACCGATCGCCACGACTTTTGGATGCCCGGCCAGTTCACGCAGGAGGTCGCGGACGTTAGGCGGGGCTTCATGGGCGTTGGCCGGATGCCAGCCGATGACGGCGAAGACATTCGGGATCTTTTCAGCCAGTTGGATCGCCCGACGGCTGCTGTCGAGGTCGGTCCCGATCGAGATGATGCGGGTGATGCCGTTGCCGGCCGCGCGCTGGACGACGTCCATCAGGTCGTTCGCGTAATCGGGATAATCCAGGTGGGCGTGGGTATCGAAAAAAGTAGGCATGGCGGCCTCAATCCGGTTTTGGCGGGTTGTCCTGCATCTCTTTGACGCAGCGCGTGATCTCATCCTTGTCGCCCAGCGCGATGGCAAGATCGAGCATCCGTTTCAGGACTTCGAATTTGTCCATGTAGTCGGGATTTTCGACGAAGATCTTTCGCAGTTCATCGTACGTCTCCCGCTTCTGGCCATCGGCGGTGAATTTGTCGGCGATGGTGAGATGAAGGCGGATGCGTTGTTGCGGGGATGGATCCAGTTCCAGCGCTTTTTGGTAGAGCGCGAGCGCCGAAGACGGTTTGCCTGCGGCGTCGCAAAGGGACGCCAATTTTTCGGTGAGCACGGCGCTATGTTGGGTCGTCGGCAGGTTTTCCAGCGAGCCGATCAACTGGGAGAGCGGTTGGCCACGCAACTGGAAGCCGTTGATCATGCGCAGGAATGACCAGGCGATGAGCGGATTATTGTCGCCGGCAAGGTGCGCGTGCAGCTGTTCCGGCGAACGGGCGAACGGGCGATATAACGGGTCGCCGACGACCGTCGTCTGCCATGACAGCCCGACCTGCGCGCTCCAGGCGGCTTCGCCAAACGTGCAGGCACTCAGGGTCCAGCGTTCGAAGAATACCGCGATGTTTGGCGTGAACTGCAGTGACGGTTCGTCGACGCAACCCATCGTGCAGGTCGCGCCTTTGGCCAGCAACGGCCCGACCCAATCGTTGGTCGTGTTGCGGATCGTCGCGGCGCTGAACGAATGGAGATGATACGCGAAAGCGCCGGGCATGAATTCTACTTTCGGCAACCGGAACGGCCCCGAGACATCCTGGTCGTACCAACCGGCGTACAGCGCGATCTGGCTCATCGGAAAATCGCGCCGGAACGTGCCGGGATTGTCGTCGATGACCGTCTCGTAACCCAGGATCTTTGCCGTCCGCGCCATCATGAGGATCAGCTCATCGCCCACGATGTAATTGGTTTCCGTGGCCGGGAGGCCCCGGGCGTCGAAATAAGCGCGACCCCAAAGACCATCGCGTTCGGCTGCCAATGCCTTGTCGACCAGGCCGCGGGCGACTTCCGCCGTCGGACCATCCAGCCGGGCGACCAGCAGGATGCCGTTGGTTGGATTGAGCGCGGCATTGTTCGTTGTCGCATACACCCAGTTTTGGAGCGGACCGAACGCCGGCAGGCCGGCGCCGAGCAATGGCAATACCGTGAGTTCCGAATCCACCGCCGCCGCATTGCGCCGGAACGCACCGGGATAATCGGCGGGGATGTTTTCGCGCAGGCCGGGATCTTCGGCGATCCGCAACGGCACGCCATAACATAAGACGAGGTAGCGGATCTTTGAGGTGATGACCCGGCGCCCGTCAGAGCCGGGCAGGTTGGTGAGGGCGGATACTTTGCCGACCTTCCACAGGCCGTCGGCCTCGAGCCTTTTCGCCAGCGGCCGCTGGAGCAGGTCCGTGAAATCCGCGCGGGACATGATCTCCGTCGTCGGCAGCGGCAGGCCATAGACCTGTTTGGACGGCACCTGCCGCATCCGCGCATAGTACTCCGCGACGGCTTTGGATTCGGGAGATTTTTTGTTGTAGACCACGACCACTTCGCTGCCGTCGGCGAAAGCGACCGGCGGCGCCGAAGCCAGGACCAGGACCAATGACAGTAACCAGTAAGTTTTTTTCATCGCCTCTTGCTCAATGGAGGATTGCAAAAATCGCTTTCGCTGTCATCCCGCACTTTTCACCTTCAACCCGTCATACGCCAGGGTGATGCCCGCCGGCAGCTCGGCCTGCGCCTTGTCATGGTCGTAATCGTGGGTCAGGTGAGTGAAGTAAGTCTGTTCCGCGCCGATCCGCCGGGCGGCGGTCAGGGCTTCGTCCAAACACATGTGCGTGGGATGCGGTTTCGGCCGGAGTGCGTCCAGGACCACGATCTCCACGCCGCGCACACGTTCCAACGCTTCGGCCGGGATCTCTTTGCAATCGCTGAGATAGGCCAGCCGCTTTTTTCCGTTTTGCACGAACAGATAACCGTTGGTGATCATCGATCCGTGCGGCAGGGGCAGGGGGACGATCTCAAGGTCGCCCAGCGTGAACGGTCCGTCGACCAGGTGTGGTTCCGGATCAAAATAACCTTTCCAGATCGGCCGGCCATCGAAAGCGTAGACGAACACCCGCCTCAACGCTTCCATCGTCTCGGCGTTCGCGTACACGGGCAACTTGCCGCCGCGCACGTCGCAGAACCGGCGGCAATCATCCAGGCCCATGATGTGATCGGCATGCGCATGGGTCATGACGACGGCGTCCAGCCAGTTGATCTTTTCCCGCAGGCATTGGACGCGAAACTCCGGCGCGGTGTCGACCACGAGCTTCACTTTATCCGTCGCGACATAGATCGACGGGCGCGTCCGCCAGTTTTTCGGGTTGGCCAAAAATTCCGGGGGATAGTCTTTGGCGATGACCGGTACGCCTTGCGAAGTGCCGCTGCCCAGGAATGTGAATTCAAACGCCATGCGCTCAACAAATTAGCAGAATTCGAAAAATCGGCGAATGAAAAGCGCGCGCCGCACAGGCCGACTACTTTTTTGGTAGTGGGTCACTTTGATTGTTCCCTCTCCCCGCCCCAACGGGGAGAGGGTTAGGGTGAGGGGATTTTAGCTGGAAAGTCACGGCCTCCTCACCCCGGCCCTCTCCTCCTTTGAGGGAGGCGAGGGAGTGAAATTCCAAAATGACCCACTGCCAGCGTTTCGACGCGCGGCTAGGCGGACGTTTTAGCCGCGGCCGGCTTTTTGCTTCGCCAGGCATCCCAGACGCGATAACCCAGGAGCACCGCCAGGACGGCGGCGAAGGCGAGCGGCAGGCGCACATCTTTTTTTACCTGCATATAATAATGTAATACACCGGCGATCGCGGCGACGTAGGCCAGTCGGTGCAGCGCGCGCCAGCGTTTGCCGCCCAATTTTTTGATCATCGCATTGGTCGACGTGATCGCGAGCGGCACCATGAGCAACAGGCCGGTGATGCCGACCCACAGATATTTGCGGACGACGATTTCATGCCATGTGCTGGCGATGTTGAAGCCGCGGTCGAGACTGAAGAAGCACAGGAAATGCAGGCTGGCGTAAAAGAAAGCGTACAGACCCAGCATCCGGCGCAGGGGTAACAGCCAATTCGCATTGTAGATCTTTCGGAGCGGCGTGACGGCCATCGTCAGGATCAAAAAGATCAGGGCCATCATGCCGGTCGTCAGGATGAGAAAATTCTGCGGATTCGCGCCAAGCCGATTGTGCGATTGGTCCCAGACCAGCAACGCCAGCGGCACCGCGCCGTTGACGAGCACGAGCAGCTTGATGAACCGGATGTCGTATTCTTTCACAGGCTTTTTTCATTCCCTCGCCCCGCTAAAACGGGGAGGGGGGCAGGGTGAGGGGATTTTAGTTGAGAGCTCAGCCCCACCTCACCCCGGCCCTCTCCCCCGTCGGTGACGGCGGAGAGGGAGATGTCATTTTTTGCTTTCTTCAAAAATTCTTCCTTAAATCCATGCCAGCATACAAATGGCCGACCTGTTCGGCGTAGCCGTTGAACATCAACGTACGACGGCGGCCGGATTCGCCGATGCGTTGTTCTGTGGCCTGGCTCCAGCGCGGATGATCCACGTCGGGGTTCACGTTGGCGTAAAAACCGTATTCATCCGGCGCGGCGCCGCTCCAGGTCGTGCGCGGTTGTTCCTCGACGAGTTTGATTTTGACGATCGATTTGATGCCTTTAAAACCGTATTTCCACGGCACGACGAGCCGGACCGGCGCGCCGTCCTGCGGGGGCAGGGCATGTCCATAAAGACCGCTGGCGAGGATCGCGAGCGGATGCCGCGCTTCATCCATCCGCAAGCCCTCGACGTATGGCCAGTCGAGGACATGGCTTTGCTGCCCGGGCATGCGCTCAGGGTCGAGCAACGTTTCGAACGCCACATAGCGGGCGCTGCTGAGCGGTTCGACGGCGTCGAGCAATTTGGAAAGGGGATAACCGACCCACGGGATGACCATCGACCAGGCTTCGACACAACGCATGCGATAGATCCGTTCTTCCGGTGCGCTGAGCTTGAGCAGGTCGTCGAGATCGAACACGCGCGGTTTGTTGCACAGGCCTTCGACCGAGACTTTCCAGCCATCCGTCTTGAAACCGGCCGCGGCGGCGGCGACTTTTTGTTTGCTGGTCGAGAATTCGTAGAAATTGTTGTAATGCGTGATGTCCTGGAGGGACGTCTGCGGTTCGTCGACGTGGAAACCGGAATTGTCCGCGGTCCGGTTGGTGACGTCGGTGGCGGAAGGCGATGGTGTGTTCGTGACGATGCCTTCGATCTTCGCGGTTTTCGCGATCGGGCCGGCATCGGCCTCGGCAGGATTCAATTTGCGATAGGCGACGCCGGTGGCGACGGCGCTGGCAGCCAGGACACCGGCGCGGATGAAATTCCGGCGGTTGAAATAGACCGCGGGAGGCGTGATCTCGCGCGCGAGGATTTTATTTTCGTCCTTCAAGCAGTTAATGAGTTGATGACCAAAGCCTAATGCCGTGCCGCCGGTGAACTCAAGCCCGAGCATTCGACGCCGGAGCAGCAACTTTGTTCAATATACGTGGCGATGGCATTAGCCGCGGTCATAGGCTACGCCGTTTTGTTTTCGTTTATTGACAGAATACTGTTGCAGAACCGCGAAATACTGTTAGAACCAGCCCGGCGTTGGTACAGGCCATCGTCGTCATTCAACCAGTAAGGAAAATCCCAGTGCATGAAAACACCCATCCGGCACGCCATTGTCGCGTTATTGACACTTATAGTCAGCATTTATCATTCGCCCGCGCAAGGCACGGCGTTCACTTACCAGGGCCGCTTGAACAACGGCGCGGCGCCGGCCAGCGGCACGTTTGACCTCACGTTCACGCTCTTCACCGTCAACAGCAACGGATTGCCCTGGGCGGGGCCGGTGACCAACCGCGCGGCGGTCGTGACCAATGGTTTGTTCATGGCGACGATCGATTTCGGTCCGGGCGTGTTCAACGGCGGAAGCTATTGGCTGGAGATCGGCGTGCGCACCAACGGCGCTTCGGTGTTCTCGACCCTGTCGCCGCGGCAGCCGGTGACGCCGACGCCCTACGCCATCATGGCCAACAGCGCGAGCAACCTGTTGGGAACTTTATCGACGGCGCAATTGACCGGGACATTCCCGGCCAGCCAGATCGCCGGCAACCTCCCCGCGAGTCAGTTGAGCGGAACGATCGCGTCCTCGAACTTTTCAGGCACGTACAGCGGACCGGTGACGTTCAACAATGGCGCGGACATGTTTGATGGCACATTCATCGGCCAATTTGTCGGCAGCAGTTTTCTCGGCGGGACGTTCACCGGACAATTCCTGGGCGACGGCAGCGGGGTGATCAACCTGAACGCATCGCAACTGGCCAGCGGGATCGTTCCGGACGCGCGGATCTCGGACACGTTCACGCGGACGAACCAGGTCTGGCTGTTGAACGGCAACGGCGGGACCAATCCCAACAATCATTTCGTCGGCACCACGGACAACCAGCCGCTGATCTTCAAAGTCAACGGAATCGAAGCCCAGCGGTTCGAGCCGGCGACGAATTCGCCGAACCTCATCGGCGGTTACGCGGGGAATTTCACCGATGGCGGGCAGGATTTCGGCGTCACCATCAGCGGCGGCGGTGAAGCGGGCCTCCCCAACGTCATCCAGGGAACGAACGCAACGTTTGCCACGATCGCCGGCGGCGCGGCCAACACGATCAGTGGCGACCAGGTCTTCCATTCGGTCATCAGCGGCGGCAGTTACAATTCGATCATCGGCGATTTTGCCTATCGATCGGTGATCGGCGGCGGCACCCTGAACACGATCCAGGGCGGGTATCTGTCGATCATCGGCGGTGGCGACGGCAATTTGATCTCGTCCAACAATTACACGGCGACGATCGTGGGCGGCTCGGCCAACAACATCCAATACAATTCCTGGGCGGCCTTTATCGGCGCCGGTTACAACAACGTCGTCCAGACCGGTTCCGGATATTCATCCATCCCCGGCGGCTACGGGAACACGGTCCACAGCAACGCTGGTTTCTCGGTGATCGGCGGCGGGGAGTTTCATAGTATCCTGCCCCAGGCCGATTATTCCTCGATCGCCGGCGGGTACAACAACAGCATCCAGGGCGACGCGCGTTATACGACGATCAACGGTTACCCCTACGCCGCGGTCATCGGCGGCGGTTATTTCAACAACATCAGGACCAACAGCGACTGGGCTACCATTGGCGGCGGTATTTTCAATACGCTACAGGCTCATAATTCCGGTTCCACCATCGGCGGCGGCTACGATAATATCATCCAGGGTGATTCCAACCGCTGGGTCGGGTTCTTCCTGGTGAGCTCGACGATCGCGGGCGGTGCGGCCAATACCATCCAGCCTTTTTCATCCTACGCGACCATCGGGGGCGGTGTCGTGAACGTGATCGGGACGAATTCCTCCTACTCCGTGATCGCCGGCGGTAACGCGAATGCGATCCAGGCTTTTAACGAAGAGTCGACCATCGGCGGCGGCATCCTCAATTCCAATTCCGGCTGGTGGACGACGATCGCCGGCGGCCAGAACAACGTCACCGGCGGCAATAACGCGACCGTCGGGGGCGGCGGTGCCAATAAAGCGCTGGCACTTTCGGCGACGATCAGCGGCGGTTTCGCCAACCAGGCGCTGTTCACCGATGCATATATCGGCGGTGGTTACCTGAATCTCGCGAATGGTTATCGTTCGGTCATCAGCGGTGGTTCGGCCAACGTCATCTCGAACCAGTACGGTGTCATCCCCGGCGGATTGAGCAACGTGGTCATGGGCGCGTACGCATTGGCCGCCGGGCAGCAGGCGCAGGCGTTGCACGACGGAACGTTTGTCTGGGCCGATTCACAGCCGGCGCAATTCAGCTCCACGACATCGAACCAGTTCGCCGTGCGGGCGACCGGAGGTGTTTCCTTCCAGACCGCCGGCGCGGGCATGACCCTCGACGGCCAGCCCATCCTCTCCGGCGCGGTTCTCGGCGGCCAGTTGTCTGGGACTTATACGAACGCGGTCACCTTGAACAACCCGGCGAACAGTTTTTCCGGCAACGGCAGCGGCCTGGCCAATGTCAACGCGGCGACGCTCAACGGCCTTTCACCGGGCAGTTTCTGGCAGATCGGCGGCAATTCCGGCACAACGTTCGGCGTGAATTACCTGGGCACCTCGGACAATGTGCCGTTGGACCTGCGTGTCGCGGGTGAGCGCGCGTACCGTTTCTGGCCGAACGCCGGCAGCGGCGCGCCCGAGGTCATCGGCGGTTCGGCGGCGAATTTTGCTGTCGGTTACGGCACGACCATCGGTGGCGGTGGCGCGACGAATTATTTCGGGTCGGTGTTCACCAATTATGTCCTGGCCGATTTCGGGACCATCGGTGGCGGCGCGGGGAACGGCATCCAGAACAACGGCTTTTATGCGTTCATCGGTGGCGGCCGGCAAAACACCAACAACAACAATTACGCCACGATCAGCGGCGGCTATCTCAACCTCGCGAACGGGTTTGGCGCCGTCATCGGCGGCGGCACGCAGAACACCGCGACCGCGGAAGGGGCGACCGTCGTCGGCGGCGAGATCAATGCGGCCAATGGGACCTGGTCGACCGTTGCCGGCGGACGATTCAATACCGCCACCGCGCCATATTCGTTGGCGGCCGGACAGAACGCCCATGCGGTCAACCAGGGCGCGTTTGTCTGGGCCGATTCGCAGGGAACATCGTTCAGTTCCACGGCCAACGACCAGTTTAACGTCCGGGCCCAAGGGGGTGTCGGCATCAATACGAACCATCCCGCCGCCGCGCTCCATGTCGCGGGCGAGGCGATCATCGGTCCGGACGCTTCCGCACCGCGGTTCGGGATGAAAGCGATCCACCTGGGCGGGACCGGAAACGCCTTTATCCATCCCGGCGATACCAACCTGATCATGCAGTGGGACGCTGCCAACCGCATCCTCATCGTCACCAACGCCGCGACGGGTTATTTTTATGACGTGCAGATGCAGGTCACCGAAGAAGATGCTCCGGCCGGAAACGCCGCGAATGCGCGTGATATCATATCGCCTGCCGGCCCCGGGTCCCTGCGGCTGACCAATTCACTCGTCAACAATGCCGGTTGGAACGTCACAGCCGTCAGGGAAGGCCTGACCGGCCCCGGCTTCCAGTTCAACGGCACAGGCTACAGCGCCAACCTGAGCGGCCTGATCACTTATTGGTATTAAGCCGTTGCATAAATCCTGATAATTGGCAAAATCGAAAAGTAGATGAAAACTCTAAAAATCCAGGCCCGGGGCGTCACGCTGACCGTGGGGTTTTTCATTTTTGTGTGGTCGATCGCTTTTTCCGCGTCGGCCCAGAGTTACTCGATCAACTGGTATAAGATCGCCGGCGGCGGCGGGACCAGCACCAACGGCCAGTATTCCGTCAGCGGCACTATCGGCCAGCCGGATGCCGGCGTCACGATGTCCGGCGGCAACTATTCCGTCACGGGCGGTTTTTGGAGTTTCATCGCGCTCATCCAGACGGCCGGTGCGCCGGCATTGCAGATCTCGCGTTCCGGTAACAACGTCACGGTCTATTGGCAGGATGTCTCCGGCTGGACGCTACAGCAGAACAACAACCTCGCCGTTCCGGTCGGCTGGTCGGCCAGCGGCGGCGTCACCACGTCCAACGGCACCAATTACCTCAACCTGGTTTCACCCGGCGGCAACGTGTACTTCCGGCTGACTCATCCGTAAGCCGTAGCGACCATCTTAATTTGGCAGGGTGGCGCTGTCGCACCGCCGCATTGCCGCAGCAATGCGCTACCAAATTGAGACTTCACCCCTCAAAGAGACCATTTTACTAAAATCGTTTGACCTGCTAATATATGTGACCATGAAAAACTGCCCAGAGTCGGTCCGTCGTCATGCCGAAGCGCTGAAAAAGTTAGCGGTGCCGATGCACGACGAACAAAACCAGCGGGACCATCGGGAATTGCGGATCGACAAGGTCGGCGTGCGCGGCCTGCGGTTCCCGATCCAGGTGCGTGACAAGGCTCACAGCATCCAGAACACCGTGGCGACCATCGGGATGTTTGTGGACCTGCCCAAGGAATTCAAAGGGACGCACATGAGCCGGTTCATCGAAGTGCTCAACGCCCATGGCAGCATCGTCCATGTCGAGAACATGTCGGACATCCTGAGCGCGTTGCAGAAACGATTGAACGCCGAGACGGCGCATCTCGAGATGGAATTTCCCTATTTCCTCACCAAGAAATCGCCCGTGACGGAAAAGGACGGCGTGATGGATTACATTGCGCGGTTCGATGCCCGGGCGAACGGCAGCGAGATCGATTTCGTGCTCACCGTCAAGGTGGGCGTCACGACGTTGTGCCCCTGTTCGAAAGCAATCAGCGATCGCGGCGCGCACAACCAGCGCGGCCTGGTGACGCTGCAGATCCGGTCGAATGAATCGATCTGGATCGAAGACCTGGTCGCCGTCGTCGAAAGTTGTGCCAGCTCTGAATTGTACGCGTTGCTGAAGCGGCAGGACGAAAAAGCCGTGACCGAACGCGCGTATGACAATCCGGTCTTCGTCGAAGACCTCGTGCGCAACGTCGCGACAAAGTTGAATTCAGACGCGCGCGTGACGTGGTACAAAGTGGAGGCGGAGAATTTCGAAAGCATCCACAATCACAACGCCTACGCCTGCATCGAAAAAGGCTGATGGCCGCGTGGCATTTTCCCGGTTTTTCTCCCCGGCCGTTTGCTGCGTGTCCGACGGGCGTACAACGTTGTCCCCAAACGAGGCAGCGGTGGTCGGTCCGTGATAAAATTTCATTGGCGTCCGCGGCTGAAAGTCCTATGCTCGGCTCATGATCGCTGTCATCGCCGCAGCTACCAACGTCGCAGTTGCGAAACAGGCCGCGCCGGCCGCTTCCGATGCAGGTCTCCCATTCAACTGGTTCGATCTCGCGGTCGTAGCGCTCTTGATGTTCGGTTTGTTCCGCGGCCGTAACAACGGCATGTCCCGCGAGATCCTGTCGGTCATGCAATGGGTCATCATTCTCATCGGCTGCGGCCTCGGTTACCCCATCGCCGCCCAGTTCTTCGTCAATACCTTGAAATTCGACAAGTTGACCAGCGTGCTTTGCGGTTATGCCGCGCTCGCCGCCGTCGTCTTCATCATTTTCACCATTCTCAAACGCTTGTTCGCCGAACGGTTGAATAAAGGCGATTCATTCAAAGGCGGCGAATATTACCTGGGCATGGTCGGCGGCATGGTCCGGTACGCCTGTATCATCCTCGTTTTCATGGCCGTGTTGAACGCCCCGGTTTATACGCAGGCAGACATCGATGCCCACAACGCATACGTCCACGAAACCTACGGCGCCGGGTTGCCGGGTTATAGCGGCGATTATTTCCCGACGTTGCAGCAGGTCCAGGAACAGGTATTCGCCAAATCGTTTCTCGGTCCCCTGGTCAAAGATAAACTCGGGATGATCCTGGTCGTCGGCGATAAACCGGCATCAGCCCAGCCGCCACCGGCCGCCCCGCCGAAACCGAAGCCCAAGATCACGATCGGTTGATGGCGGTCCCACCGCATGGCCGGTTTTTCCCAATCCACCCTCGAACGCGTCCGCGCTGCCAGTGATATCGTCGATGTCATCGGTTCCTATCTGCCGTTGAAACGCGCCGGGGCGAATTTCACCGCCCTTTGCCCGTTCCATAAGGAAAAAACGCCGAGCTTCAACGTCAACCCGCACAAACAGATCTTTCATTGCTTCGGCTGCCATAAAGGCGGCGACGTCTTCACCTTCGTCAAGGAATACGAGAATATCGGGTTCGTCGACGCCGTCCGTCGCCTCGCCGAACGCGCGAAGATCCCGCTGGAGATGGATGACAGCCCGGTCGCCCGCGAATCGCGCCATCTCAAAGACCAGTTGCTCGAGCTTCACGAAAAAATCGCGCAACGCTGGCAAAACTGCCTGCAAAGTGAAGCCGCCGGCCAGGTCGCGCGCGATTATCTCGCCAAACGCGGAGTTTCAGCCGACGCCATCCAATTGTTCCGGCTCGGCGCCGCGCCGGAAAGCTGGGACGACACGGTCAATTGGGCGAAGAGCAAAGGTTATGACCTCGACCTGGTCGAGAAGGCGGGGTTGATCATCCGAAAGTCGGAAGAAGGTGCCGAACTCCGATCTCCCAACTCCGATCTCCGACATTTTTACGATCGCTTCCGCGGGCGCCTGATGTTTCCGATCTGCGACGAGCAGGGCAGGGTGATCGGATTCAGCGGACGCATCCTCAGCGGCGATGAAAAGACGGCGAAGTATGTCAATTCGCCGGAAACGCCGATCTTCACCAAGAGCAAAGTATTCTTCGGCCTGGATAAATCGAAACGGCCGATCCTCGACGCCGGTTTCGCCATCATTTGTGAAGGCCAGCTTGACCTCATCGCCTGTTTCACGGCCGGCGTGCAGAACATCGTCGCGCCGCAGGGAACCGCCTTCACCGACCAGCACGCGCGCATCCTCAAACGCTATGTGAACGAAGTCGTGTTGTGTTTCGATTCGGATGAAGCCGGCCAAAACGCGGCCGTCCGGTCGCTGGACCATTTGCTGGCATCCGGGCTGGCCGTCCGGGTGGCGATCGTGCCGGCGCCGCATGACCCGGACAGTTTCATCAAGCAATTCGGCGGCGAAAAATTCCGCGACCTGATCCAAAAAGCGGAGGGGTATTTTGATTATTACCTGAATCGCCTTTGCCGCCAGAACGACCCGAATACCGACCGTGGCCGGGTCAATGTTCTCCGCTCCATGGCCGAAGCCGTGCACAAGACCGGCAATGCCGTCGTCATCGACACTTACGCGCAGAAGACCGCGTTGCGACTCGGCGTCGCCGTCGAGGCGGTGCGGAAGGAATTCGGCAAAGTTCAGAGTTCAGGGTTCACGGTTCAGGGTTCGGAAGAAGAAGAAACGCTGAGCGCTGAACCCGAGACCGCGAACCCGGTTCCAGCCCACGAATTTCATCTGCTCAAATTGCTCCTGTTGCACGATGAATTGATTCCACCGGCGTTGTCGCATCTCGATTCGGCCTGGGTGTCGCATCCGATCGTGAAAAAAATCATCGATCGCCGGCTGGCGGCGGAACGCGAGGGCAAATGGACGACGCTGGCCGCGTTTCTCGACGAGGCGGAATCCGATCGCACGCGCGCGCTGGTCACCGAAGCGGTGGCGGAGGACAGGAAGATCCCGAACCCGGAAACGCAGCTGGCCGATGTGATCGTGAAATTGCGGAACCAATTCCTCGACCGGCAGATCGCATCGCTGACCCATCGCGTCAGCCAACCGGAGGTCCCCGACGCGGAAAAAGTCGAGTTGCTGCGCGAACAACAGAAGTTGCGCGAACAGAAACGTTCGCCGCTCTCGCCACTCGAAAAAAGCTAAACGCAGAGATGCGCAGAGGATGTGTTCTTTTTTCTCAGCGGAACTCTGCGATTCTCTGCGCCTCTGCGTTTGTCCGGTTTATATTTTGCACCGGCGGAAATAAAAAAGCGCAGCCCTTTCGGACTGCGCTAGAACTGGGAAGCCAGTTAAAAGCGGATCACTTCGCGCCCTGGTCGATCCAGGCGCGGACCAAACTGATCTGGTCATCCGTGAGCGGTCCAATGTTCGCCTTGTTATGGGCCGGCGGCATCCAGCCGTCCTGGTCGCCCATGTGCGAGATCATCTTCACGACCGGGCTGTTGGCGCTGTCGCCTGCGGTCAAGATCTTGTCCTTGCCGTTCTTGCCGCCTTTGAGCGTGTTTTCCAGCGTGTCCAGGCGGAGACCGGCTTTGGCCTTGTCGCCGCTGTGACATTTGACGCAGGACGCATCGAAGATCGGTTTGATATCCGTGGCAAACGTGACGTCGGTTTTGGTCGAAGCTGCCGGCATCTTGCCATCGGCTGCCAGTGCCGTCGCGGCAACCAATCCGAACAAGGCGATAACAGTGGTTTTAATCATATTTTTAATAAGAATTGATGAATCAACTTCCCGACTAAGACGCCTGAAAGACCCAAAAGTTTCAAGAAAAAATCTTCAAAAACCGCTGATGCACGCTGATCTACGCGGATAAATTATCTGACGGTCAACGCGTAGCGTCCGGGACGGCGGCTGCCCTCTGCCGCTTTCAACGAGCGCCTGAAGTCGAAAAGCGCCAGAGGACTGGCGCAGTCCAAGACCTTCGGCGTTCGATCCATGTCCGCTTGCCCACACCTGTTTCTTGCTTCAAGCTGCGTCCGTGCGCACGGACGATTTCAGCGACGCCACGCTTGTGGTGCTTGGGCACGGAACGGAATTGAACGAAAATTCCGCCGCGCCCGTGTTCCAACACGCCGCGGAATTGCGCCGTCGCCGCCTCTTCGCCGGCGTCCGGGAAGCATTCTGGAAACAAGAGCCCCAGGTCAAACAGGTGTTGTCCGAAATCACCACGCCCCGGACCTTCATCGCCCCGCTCTTCGTCAGCGAAGGTTACTTCGCCAGCAACGTCATCCCGCGGGAATTGGGCTTTCCATCGGTGCCCTCGACCCTCGACCT
>Ga0068855_100006462_pt1 | contig 14265 bp, 13 predicted proteins | sample KBSCornC52_FD_66592 | JGI IMG/M metagenome (GOLD analysis project Ga0068855, IMG submission 66592) | Corn rhizosphere microbial communities from Kellogg Biological Station, Michigan, USA - KBS Corn C5-2 | ecosystem: Host-associated > Plants > Roots > Rhizosphere > Soil ... | reverse complement strand
GGCGCCACGTTGTCGCCCGCTGCGCGCGGAACGTGAGGGGATGCCCGCTCGCCGGCTCCGCATCGTCTCTTTCAACTTGAACGGCACTGGAACGGCCGCTCGGTTACGAGGCGAGCTGGGCGTTCCCGTCGCGCAAGGGCTATAGCGGGGTCGCCACGTCAGCCTGGAGCCGCCCCTCCGCGCGCACACCTCGCTCGGCGAAGCGCGCTTCGACGACGAGGGCAGGGTCGCGAGGGCACGAGCGGTTTTTTGCCGGAAGAACGGCTCAGCTTCGAGCGCCATTTGCAGCAGGGGTTCGTCGATACCTTTCGAGCTTTGCACCCGACCCGTGAGCAATACTCGTGGTGGAGTCAGCGCCTCGGTGCACGCGAGCGCAACGTCGGCTGGCGCATCGACTACGTTTGGGTGACCTCCGAGCTTTTGCCGCGGGTCAAGGAAGCGTTCATTGGGGATCACGTGCGGGCGAGCGACCACTGCCCGGTCGGCATCGTCTGGAAGTCTGAACCAGCGCGCGCTCGTGCCTGACCGGAGCCGAGCTCGCCAGCGATGCGCTGCCAGTGGAGGGGTCCTGTCGCTGGGCCCGGTCTTGGGTCTCCCATGTTTGCGAACCTCCGGCCGGACCGGCTGAGTTGTGCACGGCCCGCGCGCGCCCCGCGCTCAGCGGGCTCGGCGCAAATCTGAGCCCCGAACGCGGTTTCCTGCCGCAGAAAGGCCGATTTTCGGAAGAGTTGCCCAGGAGTCGGCGAGTGTCAGCGCGTTCGGCGTGCTGCGCGCTGTCCCGTTTTGAAACGGCTCCGCGTCCGAACCCGCGAGAATTGGGCTGTCACCCACGAGAGATGACTGTCTCATGACCGCTTACTGACTTACCAAGCGCTAGGTTTGCCGAGATGTCGAGTGCGCTTACCGAGAACCGCGATCACCGCATTGCGGTTCTCAAGTCGATTCCATTCTTTGGCATTCAACTGGCTGCGGTCGCGGGCATTTTCTGGCTCGGCTGGTCGTGGAAGGGCGCGCTGCTCGCCGTTGCGCTCTATTACGTGCGGATGTTCGGCGTCACCGGCGCCTATCACCGCTATTTTTCTCATCGCACCTATCGCACGAGCCGGGTGTTTCAGTTTCTGCTCGCCGTGCTGGCGATGACCAGCGTGCAAAAGGGCGTCTTGTGGTGGGCGTCGCATCACCGCACGCATCATCGCAACTCCGATCAGCCGACGGATGTGCACTCCGTGCTGCAAGACGGTTTTTGGTGGAGCCACATCGGCTGGATCGTGTCCCGCAAGTACGACGAAACCGATCTGTCGAAGGTGCGTGACTTGGCGCGCTTTCCAGAGCTCCGCTTTCTGGATCGCTTTCACATCCTCGTGCCGATTGCCTACGCGACGAGCTTGTGGCTGCTAGGCGGTACCTGGGCGCTGTTTTGGGGATTCTTCGTGTCCACGACGCTGCTCTGGCACGGCACCTTCACGATCAACTCGCTGACCCACGTATTCGGCTCGCAGCGCTATGTCACGACCGACAATAGCCGCAATCATCTGCTGCTCGCGCTGATCACCATGGGTGAGGGCTGGCACAACAACCACCACTATTATCAGCGCGCGACCAACCAGGGCTTCTTCTGGTGGGAAATCGACATGACCTTCTATGTGCTCAAGGTCTTGTCCTGGGTCGGCCTGATTTGGGATCTGCACACTCCGCCGGATCACGTCTTGAAGTCGAACCGCGTCGGTGCGCCGGTGGCAGCGCTCGAGCCCGCGTTCGACGCCGCGCCGGTCGAAACGCCCGCTGAGTAGGCTTTCTTTCTAGCGACCCCGTTTGCACAGCCGCCCGGGCTCGGCTGAGTCGGAAACACGGGCGGAGCCACTGACGGTCCGCCCGAGGCGGCATTCGCGATCAGGCCATCAAAAGCGGGAGCGAGCCGGATTCCTCGGCCCGTGGCGGACAATCGTTGCCGGCGCGCCCGTGATCGAGCGGCACCGGGGTGGCTCTTTGCTATGGTTCCGCGCATGTCGCTCCGCCCCGGTCGCCCCGAGGTTCTCGCACCCGCCGGCGATCGGCCGGCGCTCGAGGCGGCCATCCGCGCAGGCGCGGACGCCGTGTACTTCGGTGTGGGCGCCTTCAATGCGCGAGCCCGAGCGCACAACTTCAGCGTCGAGGAATTGCCGGAGCTCGTGGCCGCGCTGCACCAGCGGCGCGTGCGTGCACACCTCACGCTGAACACCCTGGTCTTCGACGGCGAACTCGAGGCCTGGGCGGCGGTGGTGCGCACCGCCCAGCGCGCCGGTGTCGACGCGGTGATCGTGCAGGATCTCGGCGCGGTCGGCCTGGTGCGCCAAGTCGCGCCGGGCATGCGCATCCACGCCTCCACACAGATGACGTGCACCGATGCGGCTTCGGTGGCCTTTGCTGCGTCGCTCGGCGCAGACCGCGTCGTGCTGGCGCGCGAGCTGAGCTTGGCGGACATCGCCGCCATTGCACGGTCGACGGACGTCGAGCTCGAGGTCTTCGTGCACGGCGCGCTGTGCGTCGCTTACTCTGGACAATGTTTGACCAGCGAAGCCATCGGCGGGCGCAGCGCCAACCGCGGCGCCTGCGCGCAAGCGTGTCGCTTGCCGTATGAGCTCGTGGTCGACGGTGAGCTGCGCGAGCTGGGCGACCGCGCTTACCTGCTCTCGCCCGAAGATCTCGAGGCGAGTCACGCCATTCCGGCGCTCATGGAGCTCGGGGTGCGCTCGTTCAAGATCGAAGGCCGACTCAAGGGCCCGGATTACGTGGCCGCAACCACTCGTCTCTATCGTCAAGCGGTGGATGCCGCGCTCGGCGAGGCCGAGCCACCGGATGCGGCGCTGAAACGCCGCGCCATCCAAACCTATTCACGCGGTTCGGGACCCGGGTTTTTGCAGGGCGTCGACCATCAACAGCTGGTCGAGGCGCGTTCCTGCGATCACCGCGGGCCGGAGGTGGGGCAGGCGATCGCCATCGAAGAGCGCGGTTCCCGACGCTTGCTCGTGCTCGATGCGAGCGCAAGCCTCGCCCGTGGCCAAGGCATTTTGGTCGAAGGCGGCTGGGCAGGGCAGGGCGAACTCGGTGGGCGGATCTGGAATCTGGAGGTCCGAGGCAACGACGAACTTCGGGCGGACGCCGGTGACCGCGTCAAGCTGTGGCTCGGGCCCGAATGTGAGGTCGGCGGAGTGGTCAAAGGCCGTCGCGTCTTTCGCACGCACGATCCGGAGAACGCGCGTGAGGTCACGGCCATGCTCGAGCGTGAGCCGTACCGCGAACGGATGACGCTGACGATTTCTGGAAATTTCGCCGAGCCATTCGCGCTCGAGGCGACGACGGTTCGCGGCCGGACCGCGCGCGTGATCGGGGACACCCCGGTCGCCGAGGCGCAGCAGCAACCGCTGTCGGCGAGCGAGCTACGCGACAAGCTCGGCCGGTTGGGAGATTCGCCGTTCGTGCTCGACGAGCTCGAGATTCGGCTCCCGGTGGGCGCGTGGTTGCCGGTTTCTGCGCTGAATCGCGCGCGCCGCGCGCTGATCGCCGCGTTGCTCGAGCCTCAGCCTGGGCCGCTCGTCCGAGCGGATGAACGAACTGCGACGCCACCCGCTGGGCGCGCGCTCGGCGAGCCTCCACCAGGCGGCTTGTTCGTGCTGTGCCGAAACCGCGCGCAGGCCGACGCCGCGCTGGAAGCCGGTGCCGACGGTGTGTACTTGGATTTCTTGGAGCTGACCGGGACGGGCAGCGCGCTGCGCGAGCTGCGCGCTCGCGGTGCGTTCGTGGGGGTCGCCCCGCCGCGCATTCGTAAGCCGGGCGAAGAAAAGATCGATCGTTATTTGGCGAGTCTCTGTGCGGACGCGATTCTGGTGCGCAGCTTGGGCGCGCTGTTCGAGCTCGGCGAGCCCGACGGCGCGCTGCGGGTCGGTGATTTTTCGCTCAACGTCAGCAATGGTCTCAGCGCGCGAGAAGTGCTCGCCCGCGGCGTATCCGCCTTCACGCCCGCCTTCGATTTGGATTCGGCGAAGCTCGTGGCGCTGTTGTCGAGCGAGCTCGGCCCGTATGCGGAGGTCGTTCTGCATCAGCCAATGCCGCTCTTTCACATGGAGCACTGCGTGATCGCCGCGCTGCTTTCAGACGGCCGAGATCATCTAAGCTGTGGGCGGCCGTGCGAGCGGCATCAGATCTCGCTCCGCGATCGCGCCCACATGGATCACCCGGTAGAAGCGGACGTGGGCTGTCGGAATACCGTATTTCACGCCTCGCCGCAGAGCGCGGCGGAGCTCTTGCCTGCGCTCGTGCGCGCGCAGGTGCGGCGCTTCCGCGTCGAGCTCGTGCGCGAATCGGCCGAGGAGAGCGCGCGCGTGGTTCGGGCCTATCGCGGCCTGCTCGACGGCCGCCAGAGCGGGCGCGAAGTGTTCCGCGAGCTGCGCGCGGCAGGCGGCTACGGCGTGGTCCGCGGCTCGCTGCGCGTGCTCGGTGATTGATTCATTTGCGGCACGCAGAGCACAGTTTTCGACCGGCCGGCCCGGATTCGTCGGCGCGCCACGATCCGCGCGAGTTCTGCTGGTCTCTGCTCGAAATTGCCAGCTATTTCGAGGCCCTAGAAGTGTGACACGCGAAAGGCGAAAAGAAGTCTTTCACTTGACGCGCGCGGCCCGAGCGGTGAAGACGCGCGCCCATGGGCCTACAGGCAATCGTCCGCTGGTTCCTTCCGCGTGAAGACCACTTCTATGGGTTTCTCGAGGATCAGGCCGCGGTTGCACATGAAGCCGCCTTAGCCGTCGCGCGCTTCAAGGACGAGAGCGTCAGCGCCGAAGACGTGCGCAGCGCGGTGCAAGAGCTCGAGCACAAGGGCGACCGCATCGCGCACGAGGTCGAGGAATCGATCGCGCGCACGTTCGTGACGCCCATCGACCGTGAGGATTTGCAGAAGCTCTCACAGGAGCTCGACGACGTGCTCGACCTGATGAACGGCGCTGCCCGCGCCTGCGTGCTGTACGGCGTCGAGCGGCCGACTCAGCCGATGAGCTTTTTGATCGACAAGCTAGTGGAATGCACGGCGGTGCTGAAGAAAGCGCTGCCCCACCTGCGTGCGCACGAATACGACAAGCTGATCGAGGCTAGCCGCGAGGTGCGGAAACTGGAAAAAGAGGGCGACACGGTGTTCCGCACCGCGGTCAGCGGTCTTTTCAAAAACCAGACCATCGACGCCAAGCAGCTCCTCCGCGAGCGTGAGGTGCTAGAGCACCTCGAAAATAGCATCGATCACTGTCAGCACGTGGGTTCGACTCTGGCGAACCTCGCCATCAAGCATGGCTGACCGATGCTGAGCTTGCTCATCGCGGTCGTCGTCACCGCCATCATCTTCGACTACATCAACGGCTTTCACGACGCGGCGAACGCGATCGCGACGGTGGTGTCGACCGGGGTCTTGCCGCTGCGCACGGCGGTGATCGTCGCAGGTTGTTTCAATTTCGTGGGCGCGATGGCCGGCACGGCCGTGGCAAAGACGATTGCTTCCGGCTTTGCCGATCCGTCAGTCGTCTCGCAGACCGTGGTTTTGGCCGCGCTCCTCGGCGCCTGCATTTGGAATTTGCTGACCTGGTGGTGGGGCATCCCCTCGAGCTCTTCGCACGCCTTGATCGGCGGGCTCGGGGGAGCGGTGGTGGCGCATGCGGGCACGGGCGCATTCAAGTGGCATGCGTTGACGCAAAAGGTGCTCGTGCCACTGGTGCTCTCGCCGACGCTCGGCTTCATCGTGGCCTTCTTCACCATGGTCGGGCTCACCTGGATCGCGAGAAACTTCAAGCCGGGTACGGTGCGGGTCGGCTCGCGGCGCCTGCAGCTCTTGTCCGCGTGCGGCATGGCCTTTTCGCACGGCTCGAACGACGCACAAAAATCGATGGGCATCATCACGCTCGCTTTGGTCGCCTTCATGGCCGCCGGGCACGGCGGACTTCCGGTCTGGATGCAGCCCAAAGGGGCCGAGGTGCCTTTTTGGGTGATCGTGGCGTGCGCGGCCGCGATCGCCTTCGGCACGATGGCGGGCGGCAAACGCATCATCAAGACCATGGGCACGAAAATCATTCGCATTGCCCCGCTGCAGGGCTTCGCGGCAGAGACATCGGGCACGCTCGTGATCTTGGCCGCTAGCCGCTTTGGCATTCCGGTTTCGACCACGCATTGCATCAACGCTTGCATCATGGGCGTCGGCGCCAGCAAGCGCGTGAGCGCGGTGCGCTGGGGCGTGGCGTGGAATATCGTTTTGGCTTGGGTGCTCACGTTGCCGCTCAGCGGGGGCGTCGCCTACCTGACGATGCTGGTCATCCAGGCCGTGTCCTAGGTCATCATTGTGCGCGCGCCTTGCGCGCACATCCCGGGCATTTCCGGGCCAAACCGGCGGTCCGGTGGCGCTTCGCAATCGGCTCGACTAAGTCGAGGCGGTGGCGACCAAAAAAATCTCGTTCGATCCCGAAGCAAGCGGCGGCACCTTGCGCAAGCTCGTGCTCGGCATAGCGATCCTGATCGGCGTGGGCCTCTTGCTCAACGAGACCTTGATGCGCATCGACGCGGGCCACGTCGGTATCAAGGTGAAGCTTGCCGGCAGCGCGCGCGGTGTCCAGGACATCCCGGTGGTCACCGGTTGGGTGATGTACAATCCGCTCACCGAGCAGATCGTCTCTTTCCCGATCAGCGTGCAAAACGTGGTCTGGACCTCCTCGGCGAACGAGGGGCGCACGGTCGACGAATCGATCACGTTTTCTTCGCAGGAGGGCGTGAACGTCAATTCCGACATCGGGCTGTCGTTTCACATCGATTCGGCCAAGGCGCCGCACTTGTACCTGCGCTTTCGTCAGCCGGACGTGCTCGTGCTCGCCGACGGCTACGTGCGCAACGCCGTTCGTGAAGCGTTCAACGACATTGCCTCGCGCATGGCCGTGCAGGAAATCTACGGTGCCGGCAAGGGCAAGCTGGTCGCGGACGTGTCTGCGCGTTTGCGCGACGTGCTCGGCAACGACGGCTTCATCATCGATCAGCTGACGATCAACGGCGCGCTGCGCCTGCCGGAAAACGTGGCCCAGGCCATCAACCGCGCCATGGAAGCGACGCAGAACGCGATTCAGGCCGAGAACCGCGTGCGCCAGGTCCGCGCTGAAGCGGAGCAAAACGTGGCTCAGGCGCACGGCGGGGCGGAAGCGGCGAGGCAGCGCGCGGAAGGCGAGGCGGACGCGGTGCTGATCCGCGCCCGCGCGGACGCCAAGTCGAACGAGATTATCCGGCTTTCGACGACCGGCGTGGTGCTGCAATACCGTGCCATCGAGCGCTGGGACGGAAAGCTCCCGATGATGAACAGCGGCGACAAATTGCCGCTCTTGACCTTCGATACCAGCAAACTCAGCGGCCTCAGCGACAGCGAGCGCGAGAAGAAGCTGAAGGAGCTTTTGGCCGACGATAAGAGCGAGAACAAGGCCGTTCCGGCGCCGAACGACTCGTTTTCTCCGGCCACCGCTCCGGCTGCGACCGCAGCTCCCGCGCCCGCTCCGCCGCCGGCACCGGCACCCGCTTCGTCGAAGTGAGCGCGCCCGCCGGCGAGGCAGCTCACTGGCTCAAGAAGCCGAGCACCAAGTTGAACGCGAGCGCCAAAACCACCGTGTTGTACAGGAACGACAGCAGCGCGTGGGCGAGCACCGCGCGCCGAATGTGGTGGCTCGTGATCGCGACGTCAGATGTCTGAAAGCACATGCCCAGCGTGAACGCGAAATAAGCGAAGTCGATGCCGCACGGGTCGACCTGGCCTGGAAATTCCAGACCTCCTTCGCCCTCTTCGTCGTCACGATAGTAGAGGTGCGCATAGCGTAGCGTGTACGCGGTGTGGGTGAGCGCCCAGGCGCTGACTACCGCGGTCAGGCACAGCGCGACCAAGAGCGAGAAAGCAAGTTCGCTCGGCGCGATGGTGTGCGCCTTGCGCATCACGAAGCCCGCCGCGAACAAGCTCACCGTGCTGGTGACGAGCACGATCGCCCAAACGATGGTCCGTCCCGGATCCTCTTTGGCCGCATACTTGCGGGTAGTGGCCGGGTCGTCGTGGAACAGGCGCCACCAGGCGAGCCCGAGCAACGTCAGGCCTGCGGCATCCCAGCCGGTCACGAGGTGCACGGCCCAGCCCAAGCTCGGAACGCCGAACCGCACCAGTGAGCCGAGCGCGAGGCCCACGGCCACGCTGATCAGCAGGCGCCGCCCCGACGTGCGCGGAGCGAGCGCGGTCGAGATCAGCGAGGGCGGCGGGTCATTCATGAGGCGCCGCGACTCTAACGCGGACCATAGCCGCGCCGCGACGGCGCCGAAAGAAACGCAGAAATAGTCCGGACTTCGTCGAGACTACCGGGTCAAGCGCTGCTGTCTTCGCGGATCAGCGCGGCACTATCGAGCGCGACGGCCGCGCCGTGCACCACCGAGGCAATCCGCACCGCGTCGTGCATTTGGTCTTCGGTCACGCCGTGCTCGAGCAGCGTGGCTTCGTGCGAGCGCACGCAGGTTTCGCAAGCATTCACCGCGCTGACGGCCAGTGAATACAGCTCGAAGCTCGAGGTCGTCGTGGCGGGCTTGGCCAGGCGTTGCATGCGCAGGCGCGCCGGCTTCTGCTCGTAGCTCGGCTTTCCAACCAAATGCCGGAAGCGGTAAAAAACGTTGGTCATGCCCATCAACGCGGCCGCAGCCACTGCGTCCTCGACGGTTTTGGTCGTGACCTCTTCTGGTCGTGACTGAATCAGGGCTTCGGCCAAGCGCCGCGAACGCGAAGCGAGCGCGACGGCAATTGCCACGCCCCAGCGATCGGACGGCGAGAGAGTGCCCGAATCGAGGACCTGGCTCAGGTTCAGCCGCAGGTCCTTGGCGACCTCGGGAATTTCTGCACGAATGGCTTCGAGTGCGCTCATGGCGGTTTCCTAATCGAAAAGAGAAGGCGGCGGGGAAAAGCGACCGGCCCGGAGCGCGACGTGCCGCGCTCCAGACCGGCCTCGCTCGAGATCAGAGCGTGGCTTCGCCCTTCTTCCAGTTGCAGGGGCACAGCTCGTCCGTCTGCAACGCGTCGAGCACGCGCAGCACTTCGTCCACGTTCCGGCCCACACTCAGGTCATTTACGCTCGCGAACCGGATCACGCCTTCCGGATCGACGATGAACGTCGCGCGCAGGTCGATGCCGTCCTTGTGCAAGATGCCGAGCGCGGTCGACAGCTCACGCTTGGTGTCGGCCAGCATCGGGAAGGGCAGGTTTTTCAGATCCGGATGGCTGTTGCGCCAAGCCAAGTGCACGAAATGCGTGTCCGTGCTGCCGCCCAAGACCTGCGCGTCGCGCTCTTTGAACTCGGCGTTCTTCTTGCCGAACTCCGCGATCTCGGTCGGGCACACGAACGTGAAATCCATGGGCCAGAAGAAGACGACCAGCCATTTTCCGGGATGGCTGTCGTTGGTCAGAGTCTTGAACTCCGATTTCGGCTCGAGACTCACGACACTGTTCAGACTGAATGCGGGAAAGCGATCACCAACGGTCAACATGCGCAGATTCTCCTTTAAACTGAGTATAATTATAGAATGTGTCTAACGTGAAAACAGCAGGAAACACGAGGCGCTCAGCGCAGTTGCGGCTCAGCCTCGTTTTTGGGAGCGCGTCTTTTTGCCGCGCATCACCACTTGGTATTCGCGCACGTCGAAGCCGTTTAGGCTATGCACGCGCCGCACGTCGAGGGCCGACCACGGCACGTCCACGATTTCGCCCGTCTCTTCGTCGAGGAAGTGGTGGTGTGGGTCGAGCTTGGGATCGAACACCACTTTTCCTTCCGACAGCACGAGCTCGCGGAGCAGACCCTTTTCCGTAAACAGGTTCAGCGTATTGTACACGGTCGCCCGCGACAACATCGGGAAGCTTCGCTTCACCTCGGCCCACACCTGATCGGCCGAGGGATGGTCGGTCGTGTACAGCACGTAATCCGCGACCGCTACACGCTGCGCGGACGGCTGAATGCCGTGCTCGGTCAACGTTTGTAGGGTCTCGCGCTTCACGAGTTTAGATTTAGTCTAAACCTGGAGCCTGTCAAGTCTGACCGAGCAGAGTTTTTTGATGGTCACGCGAGCCGTCCCGGGGCGTCCCAGCCTTCGGCGTCGCGCTGCGGGTGGGAGAGTTTACCGCCAAGCCGCCAAGGGAGAGGAGACTCGCCAAGGGGGGATCGGGATTTTGGGGGGGGCGAACGGGTGCTTGTCGTGCGCGTCGGTTCGCGATTACGGTTGCGTGCAGCGGTTGTGCAACCGAGAAGAGAGGTGGCGTTTCTGACCGGCGGTCTAATTCGTCACCCATGTGCCCGGTCTGCACCCGAGGGTGGTGCAGCCGTTCGCCGACGCGCGTGATGCAAGCGGGCTGCGTCGCGGCAACCCCACCCAGAACTGAGAGCCACCGCGGTTCGATTTAGCCTCGCGTGTGCGCCATCGGGTCTTGGCGACCTTGGCGCTCTTGGCGGCTTGGCGGTGAACTCTCGGATCGTGTTGAGCGCCCCGCGCCGTCAGCGCACCACGACGGCGCTTTTGAACATGCCCATGCCGCACTGAAAGCCGAGGGTGCCGGTCTTGGTCGTGGGCACTTCCACGTCCACCGGCTGTTTCAGGGGTAAATCCTTGCTGATCCCGGCTTCGGGAAACACGACCTTGTCGGCGCAGGTTTCGTCGGTGGTGCGTGTGAAGCGCAGGGTCAGTTTGGAGCCCGTTTTCGTCTCGATGGCGGCGGGGGTGAAGCCGCGCTCGTCGGCCGTGACCGCGATCACTTGATCGCCCACGGCGATCACCGGCTTTGGACCGTCGTCCTTTCGACTGTGACAGGCGGAAGACGCGAGGGCGAGAAGGAACCAGGTCGATAGCGCGTAATGCTTGTGGGACATTGGCCGTACCAGGCTTCAGCTTTGCCCATCGCTGCCGCCTTGACCATCACAAATATTGCTAGTGATTTCGGGGATTGCGGTGTAGTTCGCCCGAAAGCTCCGCCGCCGCCGACGGAGAGCCCGAGCTGGTTCGGGCCGGGCTTTGGAATCTGACTCATGCCGCCGCCCACCTTGAGCGAATATCCCGGACCCGCGCTGCCGATCGCCGATCTGCGCGACACCTGGCTCCTGCTGTCGAAGGCGGATCGGGCCGACGGTTTCCGCATTCTGAAGCGCTCGGACGCGGAAGAGTTTTTCCTCGGGCTGAGCGCGGGGGACATGGCGGATCTCTTGCACGCGCTGCCGGAGAAGGAGCGCCGAGTCTGGGTGCGCCTGCTCGCGCCAGACGACGCGGCAGATTTGCTACAGAGCGCGGAGCCGGAAGATCGCGAAAAGCTCCTGCTCTGCCTGGACGACCCGACTCGCAAAGAGGTCACGGCGCTGATGGCGTACGCCGAGGACGAGGCGGGCGGCTTGATGAACCCGCGCTTCGCTCGTTGCCGGCCGGACATGACGGTCGACGAAGCGGTCAGCTACCTGCGACGTCAGGCGCGCGAGAACCTCGAGACCATTTACTACGTGTACGTGGCCGACGAGCAGCAGCACTTGCTCGGAGTGGTTTCGTTCCGTGAGCTCTTCATCGCCAAGCCGGACAAGCGCGTGCGCGAGATCATGGCTACCGATCTCATCACCGTCGGTGAGGAGGTTCACCAGGAAGAGGTCGGGCGCTTGTTCGCGGACAACGGGCTCATGGCCATCCCGGTCGTCGATGCCGAGGGGCGGATCAAGGGTATCGTCACCGTGGATGACATCGTCGATGTCGTCCAAGAAGAAGCCACCGAAGATGCGCAGAAGTTCGGCGGTATGGAAGCGCTCGATGCGCCCTACTTGCAGATCGCGCTCGGGCGCATGATCAAAAAGCGCGGCGGCTGGCTCGCCGCGCTGTTCCTCGGCGAAATGCTGACGGCCTCGGCCATGGCCTTCTTTCAGGACGAGATCGCGCGCGCCGTGGTGCTCGCGCTGTTCGTGCCGCTGATCATCTCGAGCGGCGGCAATTCCGGTTCACAAGCATCCACGCTGGTGATTCGTGCCATGGCGCTCGGTGAAGTGCGGCTGCGCGATTGGTGGCGAGTGGTGCGCCGCGAGTTGGCCGTCGGCTTCGCGCTCGGCACCATGCTCGGCACGATCGGCTTCGTGCGCATCGTGGCTTGGCAAGCGGTGAGCCCGATTTACGGCCCGCACTACCTGCGCGTGGCGCAAACGGTGCTCTTCAGCCTGGTCGGGGTGGTGATGTTCGGCACCGTCGCCGGCTCGGTGTTGCCGTTCGTGCTGCGCAAGCTCGGCTTCGATCCCGCGAGCGCTTCCGCGCCGTTCGTCGCGACGCTCGTGGACGTGACCGGCCTCGTGATTTACTTCACGGTCGGCAGCATCATGCTGAGCGGCTCGCTGTTGTGAGCGCTGCCTTTGGGTTGATGGTCACGCGTCGCGTCGCGTGTCGGCTCAGCCTTCGGCGTCGACTGACGGCTTCTGAGATTCACCACCGAGCCACAGAGAGCACAGAGAACACAGAGCGCAAGGAGCGGGCGTGCCAGACGAACGCACGACCGGAAGATGGGGTTTCAGCGGGGCAGCGCGCGTGTCGGCGAGAACGGACGTGCTGAGTCGTAGGGCAAGCCGCGCGTTGCGTCGCGGCTGAGTTTCTTCGGCGTCGACTGACGGCTTCTGAGATTCACCACCGAGCCACAGAGGGCACGGAGAACGCCGAGCACAAGGAGCGCGTAGCATCGAGCGGACGACTTTCGGAAAATTGGGTTTAGCGCGGGCAGCGCGCGTGCCGGCGAGAATGGACGCCGCGCGTCGTAAGCCGCGCCACTCAACTCGGGCTGATACCCCAAACTCTCGCTCCGCGATCTCTGTGGTCTTTGCGGCTCGGTGGTGAGCTCTCCCTCTTCCGGAAGCCGCAGTCCGCCGCCGAAGGCTACGCCGCGATGGGGCGTAGCGCGTGACCATCAACCAAAGGAGGGAAGTTACTGGGCCTGCACCGCGCCGCAGACCCAGCCTTCAACCCTCGAGGCGAATCAACCTTCGGCCTCAAAATCGTCTGCGTCTTCGTCTTCCTCTCGGTCGACTTTCGCGAGCCAACTATTTTTGGCCGCGGTGTACGCAGTTTTGGCCGCGCGCTCCAGCTCCTCACGGGTGAACGACAGCTTTCGTTTACCGAGTGAAGTGCCAAGATACGCGCTGACCTGCGCGCGGGCTTCGCGCAACGTGCCAGGCCAACCGCCGACCACCGGACGGCCCTCCCGACGTAGCTCGTCGCACCAGCGCTGAGCCCAGAGGGTGCCCGCTGTCGTGGCTGCCTTATCGAGCAAAGCACGACGCGCGTCGCCTGGCGCGTGACGCGTTCCGCTCGAAGCACTGGTCTCAGCTGCTGGACGTGACAAAGGGTCGGTACTCCGAATTACCAGCGGTTCCGCCGATCGCCGCCGCGATCTCCGCCGCCACCACCACCGCCGCCGCCGCCGCGACCACCGCCGCCGCCGCCACGGCCACCGCCGCCACCCGGGCGACCACCGCCGCCGCCACCGCCGCCGCCGCCACCACCGCGCTGCGGACGCTCTTCAGCTTCGTTCACGCGGAGAGGACGACCGTCGATCATCTGGCCGTTGACGCCTTCGATCGCGCGTTGAGCCTGTTCATCCGAGCCCATCGTTACGAATGCGAAGCCGCGCGATTGCCCAGTGGCGCGGTCAGTTACGATATGGACGTCTGTCACTTCGCCGAACTGCGTGAACGCAGCACGCACCGCCTCGGTATCCGAGTGAAATGACAAGTTCCCGACGTACAGACGATTTCCCATGATCACTTTCTCCTCTCGTTGCGGCTCGGAAAGTCGTCGCGAGCCCAAGCGAGAAGGGGTCGTGCCGTACCGGAACCGTTCGAATGTCGGCCCGACAATAGCGCACCCGGCCCCCGCTGCAATCTTAATTCGGCATGAATCCGGCCAGATATTTGGGGTATGCGGGTCCCGTTCGGGCCTCTGACCGACAATTTCCGCCGCCTTGTGGGGGCGGGTGTTGGTTACTTCCCGTTCTCGCATTTTGGTCGATAAAATGCCGTAAATTCGCGAATTGGAAACCGGAGCGACGCTTTTCCTAACGGCAGAATCCGTCGCTGGTGAATTGGTTTTGCCCCGGCGGCGGGTGGCGGCAGGAACGACTTATCGATGCGCGAACGGGGGTGAACTCGGAGGCCCAGGGCAAGGGGAGGCCCGGCGCGCAATGGTTGCGCGAAACCCCGGCTT
>Ga0068855_100006461_pt1 | contig 14265 bp, 17 predicted proteins | sample KBSCornC52_FD_66592 | JGI IMG/M metagenome (GOLD analysis project Ga0068855, IMG submission 66592) | Corn rhizosphere microbial communities from Kellogg Biological Station, Michigan, USA - KBS Corn C5-2 | ecosystem: Host-associated > Plants > Roots > Rhizosphere > Soil ... | reverse complement strand
GGGCGCGCAGAAGGCCCGGAGTGCGGCTGCGCTCCGGGCCTTCGCTTTATGGCATCAGGTCAAGAGCACGATATTCCATTCGAAACCCAGCACATTGGGTTCGCTGGTCTTGGAGGGTTTGCAGATCGCGTCTTCCGGCTTTCTGTGGCGTGAGGCCAGGGTCGAGAGCAGCAGGTCGTGCGCGTTCAAGGCTTCGCCGGGAAAATACATCTGCGCCACCAGGCGGTAGTCGGCATTGGTGACGTCGAAATGAATGTGCGGCGTGCGCATGGTGCCCGACGGTTCGGGATAAGCGCCCGGCTTGACGGTGCGCAGGCGATAGCGGCCCTTGGCATCCACGCCGAACGAGGTCACGCCCAGGAAATTGGGATCGAGGGGCGCGGTGTTGGTGTCCACCGGATTGACGTAACGCCCCGCCGCGTTGGCCTGCCAGATCAGCATCTGCGCGTTCGGCAAGGGATTGCCCTTGATGTCCATCACCCGGCCGGTGAGTTCGATGATCTGGCCTTTGGCGCGGCCGGTCTTGCCGGGATAGTGCGTGATGTCCTGGTCGTGCACCGGCGGAATGCGCACGGGAAAGAAGGGTCCCAGCGTTTCCTGGCCGGTGGGAGCCAAGCCCTTCGGCGTCATGCTTTCGGCCAGCGCGCTGGTTGTTGCTGCCACTGCCTGCGCGGCGATGGCGCCCGCCATGATCTCGCGGCGTGAAATCGTCATAAGGACCCCCATCCGTTCGACGCGGGGACCCTAAGACCGCCATGGCGCGGTCCGCAAGTGGGTTCTGGCCTGGACGTGAAAGCAAAAGGCCCGGAATGCGCTCCGGGCCTTCGCTTTACTTATCGTAGGCGTAAGAGGATCAGGCGAGATTCTTCAGCGCCGCCGCCATGCTGTCCAGGCCCGCCTTCAAGGTGACGCGCGGGGTGGCGACATTCATGCGCACGAAGTTCGCGCCCACCTTGCCGAAGCCCGAACCGGATTCCAGGAACACATAGGCGTTCTTGGCCAGCCAGTGGCTGACGATATCGCCCTGGGTGGTGAAGACCGGCTGGTTGGTGAGGGGGTTCATCGGCAAAGGCTTCTTAGCGTTGGCTTCGTCGGCCATTTTCTGCGCACCGATCTTGGCGGCGAGCGGGCTCACATCCAGCCACATCAGATAGGTGCCTTCCGGCTTGGCGCCGGTCTTCATCAAAGGCAGGTTCTTGGTCACATATTGATGGGCGTAATCCAGATTGCCGTCGATATAATCGACGCACTGGTTGAGCCATTGCTCGCCGCCCGCGTAGGCCGCCTGTTCCGCCACCATCGCCGGATTGGAGATGGAGGGGAAATTGTTCGCATTGGTCGCCTTGTAAAGCGCCGGATTGGTGGTGAAGAACCAGGCGCATTTCATCGCCGCAAGCGAAAAGCTCTTGGAGCCCGACTTGAAGGTGATGGAATTGTCGACGATGTCTTTGTCGAGGCTGGCGAAGGGCACATATTTGTGGCCCTTGGAAATGAAGTCGCAATGAATCTCGTCCGACAGGACGATGATATTGTGCTTCTTGCAAAGCTGGCCATAGCGGGTGAGTTCTTCGCGCGTCCAGGCGCGGCCGCCCGGATTGTGCGGATTGCAGATGATCGAGACCTTCACCTGGGGCGTCATGCGGCGCTCCAGATCCGCCCAGTCGATCTCGTAGCGGCCATTGACCAGCTTCATCGGGCTTTCTTCCGGCACCGTCTTGGTGAAGCCGATGGCGGCATAGAAACCCACATAGGCGGGCGTCACCATCAGCACCTTGCTGCCCTTGGGCGAGAAAGCCTGGAGCGCGCTGACGATGCCGGGAATGACGCCGGGAGTGACGCCGATCATGGTGGGATCGATGTCGGTGCCGTAGCGCTTCTTGTTCCAGCCGACGATGCCCTTGATGAAGTCGCTCTTGCCGGCATTGCCCAGGAACAAGTCGCCATCGATCATGTTATAGCCCCAGTTGGGGAAGGCGACGCGCTTCTGCAAGGCTTCGGTGATGGACGGCGCGCAGCGGAAATCCATGTCGGCCACGCCCATGCCTGCCACGATCTTGGTCATCTTCTCGTCGCGCACCGGCATGTCCCAATGCACGCTGTCGGTGCCGATGCGATTGAGCACCGTGTCGAAATCATATTTGCCATTCGCCATCTGGCCGGCGGCCTTGGCGGGATTGGCCGCCGCGATTTCCGCGGCCAGCGGCGCCAGCGCGAAGACGCCCGCGCGCGTGAGAAACGACCGGCGGTTCTGACCGATGTGATCCTGGCCGATGTGATCTTGGCCGACGATGTGATCCTGTTCCATGCAACTCTCTCCCCGTTAATGCCAGGCGAAAGACGCGTGTCGTGATACCTGGCGCGATTCCGATGCCCGGGAAGCCTAGCACCGTCCGGCGCATGTGGAATGCACGAAACCGCTTGCAAAGCTGGACAAAAGTGAAGGCGCAGGTTCCGTGGCCGGCGGCTACATCCCACGCCGCGATGCACAAAAGGTGCCGTCCGCTTATGCGGTGAAGCTGCCCCGCATCGCTTCCACCACATAGCCGCCCACGCGCACATTTGTTGCTTTGCCGTTCGCCATGCCGGCGGTGACGTAAAGCTGGCTGGGGCGGCCCACGAAACGGCCCTGGCGCACCAGCACCCGTTCGTCCGGCTTGCGGATGCCGTTCTGGACCAGGAAGGCGGCGGCGCAACCCACCGCACTGCCCGTGGCGGGATCTTCGCTGGATGCGCCCATCATGCGGCTTTCGATCTCCGCTTCGCCGGTCACGACATAATAGCCGCTGCCGCTGAAACGGGTGCGGAACGCCTCCGGGAAGGTGTGGCCCAGGGTAAGCCTGGCCAGAGTGGACGCGCTTTTCAGCGGCACGATCAGGAAGTTCGATCCGGTCGAGACCATCTGCGGCGCATAGCGGCTGTCGATCTCGTCCACGGAAAAGCCCATCACCTCGGCCAGGATTTTGGGATCGGCTTTCTCGCCGAAGATCGGCTCCTTCTGGGTCATCTCCACGAACAGCCCGTCGCTGCGCTTGTCCAAGGCGACGGTGATCGGCCCGACATTTTCTTCCAGCACCAGCTTGGTCTTGCCGGGTCGGGACTGCGCCATGATGAAGGCGGTGCCCAGGGTCGGATGACCCGCGAAAGGCAGCTCGCTGTTCTGGCTGAAGATACGCACCCGGGCATCGCCGCCATTGCGCGCGCTTTGGATGAAGGTGGTCTCCGAATGGTTGAGCTCGCGGGCGATGTTCTGCATCAAGGCGTCGCTCATGCCGTCGGCGGCGGGAAAGACCGCCAGGGGATTTCCTTCCAGCGGGGTATGGGTGAAGACATCGACCTGGATGAAGTCGTAATTTTTGCGGGTGGCCGGTTGCGCGTGCACGGGCAAGCTTGCGGCCAAGGCCGCACCCGTCAGGCCGGCCAACACGTCTCTGCGCTTCATGAACATCCCCCCGGTTGTTATGGCCGCGAGTGTCGGGTCAATCGGGCGCGCGCGCAACGGGCAGCGAAGGACGCAACTGCAGCAATGCCTGGGACCGCTCTGGGCGGCCCGCATGGGTTCCGCTATGGTCGCGCCCTCATCTAGCTGGGAGATGTCATGGATTTTCTGAACAAATATTCGTCGCAGCTGCTTGGCATTACACGCATCGTTATTGGTCTTTTATTTCTGGAACACGGCACCGCCAAGATTTTGAGCTTCCCGCTGGCGGCCGGGGCATCGCCGCATGTCTTCAACGCCATGGCCTGGCCGGCGGGTCCCGCGGGCCTGATCGAACTGATCGCGGGCGCTCTGATCGTGCTGGGTTTTTTCAGCCGCTGGGCCGCCTTCATCGCTTCGGGCGAAATGGCTCTTGCCTATTTCCTTGCCCATTTTCCCACCAGCCCCTATCCGCTGCTGAATGGCGGCGGCGAGGCGATCTGCTTCTGCTTTATCTTCCTCTATCTCGCCGCCGCCGGACCCGGCGCGTTCGCGATCAACAAAAAGTAGAAGACATTCGGCCATGGGAATGGCGCGCGGGGCATGCCCGTGCGCCATTTTTCTTTCATCGCTTCCCATAAGCGGTGAAGACATAGTCCTTCGACTTCACGATGGTGTGGCAAGCGGCGCCGCATTTGGTGCCGGTTCCCAAAGGCTTGAATGTATCGGTGGCGGGAGTGTAGTCGAACTCGGCATAGGCCCAGCCGCCGCTGTCGGCATATTTGGTGCCGTCCTTCAACATGAAGTCCACATCATGCAAAGTGTTCGGCACGGTGGTGGGCGCGGGCGCTTCGGCGCTCTGCTTGGCGTTCCAATGGATTTTCGCCATCTTGGCGCCGTCGGGGAATTTGCGTCCATTACCCGGAATGCCGGCCGCGTAAGCCTCGATTATGGCGGGATTGCCCAGGATCACTTCAATCATATTGCCCGATTGGCTGACACTGATGGTCTGCCAGCTTTCGAAGCCTCTGAATTCGGAAAAGGCGAGGCCGCCGGGGACCTGCAAAGTGTATTTGTCCTGCGCGGCGAGCGCGATGCCGCTCAGGACCGCGAAGGATGCGGCGCCGATTGCCGCGATGCCCATAAGCTTGGTGGAAATGCGCAACATGGTGACCCTCCCCAAAAGAGGCCGGGAAAATCCGGCGCTGGTTCAAACAGATCGTTGACCGGGTACGCTGTGCGCTGAGAGCAGAACAGGTTTGCGCGGTTAGAAGAACCGGACCTAAGTATGTCTGCCCGCCGGTTTGTGACAGCGCGAATTGTGACAGCGCGCATCTCAAGATTTTAAGTGACGGTTATGTGACCGGGTGCTATGCACCGCGCCTTTTTCCGGAAAGGTCACGCCGATGCGCGCCGTCCCACCGCAGAGCCTTCGTCCCGGCACGGTCGTCACCGTGCAGATGAAAGGGCTGTTCAAATTGGCGCATCATTTCGCGCTGGTCAGCGACAAGGCTGGGCCGGACGGCATGCCGATGGTGATCGCCAATTCCGGCGACACGCGCGGCCCAGGGATGCGGAGCTGGAGTGAATTCGTGAAGGGGCGCGAATACCGCGCCTTCTATCCCAGCACCTTGCCGCCCAAGATGGTGCTCGCCAACGCCTATGCCATGTTCGGCACCCGGTATGATTTCCTGCATTGGAATTGCGAGCATTTCGCCAATGCCTGCCATGGCCGTCCGGCGCAGAGCCATCAGTTGCGCGGCGGGCTGGTGCTGGCGGCGGCGATCGGCGGGCTGATGTTGGTGGCGGCCCGGGCCTGATTTTTCCCGCGATCTCGCCTGCCGTCTCTTAAAGATCGACGGGCGAGGCGTTTTGCGCCATCAGGGCCCGCAATTGACGTTGCAGCTCGCGGCCGCTCAAGGACGCCAAATCATAATGGGTGAAGCCTTCCTTGCGCAGCTCGGCGCGGATGGCGCGCAACGTGGTGTGCCGGCCGGATTTGGCCAGCGCGATTGCCCGCTCGATCACATTCGCCATTCGTATTCGCCGTCCACCTCCAATGCAGCCTTGCAAGTGCGGAGGGCCGGGGATAGTGGCGTCCAAAATACGAATCTTTATAGTTGGAAAAGGGAACCGCGCGGCTTTAGTCGCGTTGCCGACTTTTCGATCCCGCGCGTGATATTGCATCAGACATAGCGTCTGACGACGGTGCGCGATCGCGGCCGCTTAAATTGTATCAATCTGTCATGCGGTTGCCGCCCGGCTTGAAGGGGCGGGCAGGCGGGTTCAAACTCCCGCCCGGCCAAAATTGCCTGCACGGAGTCGTCTCATGCTGGTTCAAACCACCGCTCAGAAATTTGCCGAGGCGGACGCCTATGTCGCCGAACTGATGCGCGAAACCCGCGCCATGCCGGCCGCCGTCCGTATCCCGCTCGCCATGAAGCGGCGGACCTTCCTGAAGGTGGCGGGCGCGGGCGGTTTGGTTCTCGGCTTTCACCTGCCGCGCCAGGCTTTCGCCGCCACCGAAACGCCGCAGACCGCCGCCGAGGCCAGCAAGGACCAGAGCATCAACGCCTTCATCCGCATCGCGCCGGACAACAAGGTCACGGTCTATTCCAAGGCGCCGGAAATCGGCCAGGGCATCAAGACTGCGTTTGGCCTGATCATCGCCGAAGAGCTGGACGCGGACTGGAACCATGTCGTGGTCGAGCAGGCGGACTTCAATCCGAAAGTCTATGGCTATCAAGGCGCAGGCGGATCGACTTCGATCCCGCGCGCCTGGGACCAGCTGCGCCAGGCGGGCGCGGCTGCCCGCGGCATGCTGATCGCCGCCGCCGCCAAAAAATGGAGCGTGCCGGCCTCGGAAATCACGGCGCAGGATTCCATGGTGAAGCATGCCGCCAGTGGCAAAAGCGCGACGTACGGCTCGCTGGCCAATGTGGCGGCGAAGATGCCGGTGCCCGATCCCGCTTCGCTGAAGTTGAAGACGCGGCAGGAATATAAATTGCTGGGCCGCCGCCATCGCGGCGTGGACGATCCCAAGATCGTCACCGGCAAGCCTTTGTTCGGCAGCGATGTGCGGCTGCCGGGCATGGTCTACGCGAACTTCACCAAATGTCCGGCGGTGGGCGGCAAGGTCCGCGCCTTCAACATGGCCGAGATCAAGGCGCTGCCCGGGGTGATCGATGCCTTTGTGGTCAACGGCACCGGCAAGCCCACCGAATGCATGCCCGGCGTCGCGATCATCGCCGCCAACACCTGGGCGGCATTCCAGGCCAAGAACAAATTGAAAGTCGATTGGGACGAAAGCGAAGCCTCCAAGGATTCCACCACCGAATTCTCGGCCCGGGCGCAATCCATCGCGGACAGTTTTCCCGCCAAGCCCGACGAAGATGTCGGCAATGTCGACAATGCGTTCAAGAACGCCGCCAAGACGGTGGACGCCTATTACGAATATGGCTTTGCCAGCCACGCCACCATGGAGCCGATGAACACCACGGCGCATTGGCATGACGGGATCATCGAAATCTGGTCGCCCACCCAGCAACCCAATCGCGGCCAGCCCTTGGTGCAGGCGGCGCTGGGCAATCTGCAGGAAGACAAGGTGGTGATCCACCAGACCCGCGCGGGCGGCGGCTTCGGCCGGCGGCTGATGAACGATTACATGGTGGAAGCGGCCCTAATCGCGCAAAAGGTCAAGGGCCCGGTGAAGGTGCAATGGACGCGCGAAGATGATTTCGCGCATGATTTCTACCGCCCCGCCGGATACCACCAATACAAAGGCGCCATCGACAAGAACGGCAAGCTGGATGCCTGGCAGGAGCATTTCATCACCTTCACCGCCGACGGCAAGAAGGAAGTGTCGGGCGGCGGACTGACCGAGAATCTCAAATACTCCACCATCGCGCCCAATCTGCGCCGCGCCACCACCATGATGCCGCTGATGATCCCCACGGGACCCTGGCGCGCGCCGGGCGATTGCGCGCAGGTCTTCGCGCAGCAGGGCTTTCTGCATGAATTGTCCACCGCGGCAGGGCGCGATCATGTCGCCTTCCTGCTGGATGCGGTGAACCGCGGCGTGCCGGAGCTGAAGCCCAAGGACGAGAAGGTCAATTTCAGTCCCGCGCGGGCCAGCGCCGTGATCAAGCTCTGTGCCGAGAAGGCAGGATGGGGCAAGAAGCTGCCCAAGGGGCGGGGCTTGGGCCTCGCCTGGTGCTATTCCCATGCCGGGCATGTGGCGCAGGCGGTCGAGCTCAGCGTCGATGCCCATAAGCGCATCAAGATCCATCACATCGTGGTCGCCGCCGATATCGGCCCGGTGGTCGATCTGGCGGGCGCCGAAGCGCAGGCGCAGGGCGCCTCCATCGACGGCTTCTCCACCGCGATGGGCCTGAACATCACCATCGAGAAGGGCCGCATCCAGCAGAAGAATTTCAACGACTATCCGATGCTGCGCATTGCCTTCTCGCCTACCCAAGTGGAAGCGCATTTCATCCAATCGGACTTCCCGCCCACCGGCATGGGCGAACCGGCGCTGCCCGCGATGGCGCCTGCCGTGGCCAACGCCCTCTTCGCCGCCACCGGCGAGCGGGTGCGGATCATGCCGTTCCGGAAATTGGGGTATCAAGTTTAAACCTGGTCGCAGGGGGCATCATGACGCGAAGCGCTTTTGGCATGGCGTTGGCGGCGATTGCCGTCGCATGTGGTCCGGCCGCGCAGGCTCGGGGGGCGGACGCTCAGCAAGAGGCGGTTCAGCTTTTGCGCGATTGGGCGACGGCGGAGAATGAGCATGATGCCACCGCGCTGGATCGTATTCTGGACCACCAGTTCATTTCCACCTATGGCGCGGGCAAGCCGACGCGGAAGAAGGCTTTCATTGCCAGCCTCACCAAAGGCAAAGCCGATCCCCGGCAAACCCAAAGCCTGACCGACGAGACGGTGGTGGTGGATGGCGACACCGCCATTCTGGTCGGCACCGACACATTCCACCGCACCGACCATGCCGAGCCGGACGGATTGGCGCTGCGTTACACCATCACCTGCGTGCGCAAAAATGGCCGCTGGGTCGCCCTGGCGGAGCACATCGTCAAGCTGCCGTAAGGCGTTTTACGGAATCGCCGCGCTGCCTTCGCTGGTGGACATGTCGGGCTTCTGGCCCGGCTCATGCGCCATGGTCTTGGTGCGGCAATCCACCGAGTTGCCGGCCTTGTCGTGGCAGACCGTATGCGATTTCGACATGGTGCCCTGATCGTGGGACATCGCCATCGCCTGGCCGTTGAGATTTTCATTGCCATGAACTGCCGAGCGGGACGTCGCGTTGGGACCGGCCGCCGATCCGCCCATGCCAAGGGCCGAGGCGGAGCCCTCGGGCCCGGTGGTGGTGGCGCCTGCGCCCAAGGTGGTGGCGGAGGTGCCGCCCACCGCCGCGCTGCCGCCCGATCCGGCGGCGGCGCTACCTTGCGGCTGGGTGGGTTGGGCCATAACGGGAAGCGCGGTGAAGGCCAGCAGGGCGGCCGCGGTGAGGAATTTGCTGTGCATTATTTTTCTCCGTCTTTGGAAGATTGATCGGGCCGCGCACAGTCTTCGTATGTGGTGCGCGATCCGGGCGCGCCGCCGCCCGCCACCACCGTCGATCCGTTGGACGAACTGGCCGAAGCGGTGGCCGATCCATTGGGCGAGCGCACGGTGACGCTGCGGTGATTGCAATCCTGGTCGCGGCGCGCGTCGGCGTCGTCAGCGGCGCGATCCTTGTCATTGTCGCTGCGCAGGTCGGCGTCGGGCCCCGCTTGTGCCGTGCCGCGCAAGGGCCCGGCGGTCACCGTGGCGGACGTGCTTTGCGCCATGGCGGCGGTCGCAAGCACGCATGCGAATGCCAGGCAGGCGGATATGCGGTATGCGATCATGCCGAGAAGAAAGCGCCGCGTTGTTGGCGCGGCGCTTTTCCCTTACTGCGGATTGTCAGGATTGTTGTGACGGCGATGGCCCTTGCCGCGATCCGAGGCGCTGTTCTCATCGGCCGGCGTGCCGCCCGCCGCGGACGAACCCACGCCCATGCTGGTGGACGAGCGGTCGTCCCCGCTGGTGGATCCGCCGGCCGCCATGCTGGACGAACTGTCCGCGCCTGCGCCCGCTGCCGATCCGCCCGTGCCCATCGCGGTCGATGTGCTGCCGTTTCCGGCCGTGGCACCACCGACGCCCAGAGTCGATGCCGAGCCGGCGCCGCTGGGACCATAACCCGAAGCGGAACCGCCCGTGCCCAGCGCGGCCGAAGCGCTGCCATTGCCCGCAGTGGCGCCGCCCACGCCCAAGGTCGAAGCCGACCCGGCTTGGCTGCCGGTTCCCGCCGATGAACCGCCGGTGCCCAGCGCTGTTGAAGCGCTGCCGCTGCCGGTGGTGGATGCGCCGCTGCCGACCGTGGAGGATGATTGCGCCATCGCGGACGCGCCAAGCAGCAACGTGGCGGCCGCGGCGGAAATAAGTAGATGCGTGGATTTCATGTCGTGTCTCTCCATGTTGCTCCGGCCCCAACATGCGATCCTAACGTCTCGCGCTTGCGTGACGTTCCGGCGTTCCGCGATGGAACCGATGCAGTGAAGAAAAAATCGCGACCATGCGCGTGGCGGAATCATCGCGCCACATAAAGGTCTCAATCGGCTGCGCCGGACGAGGCGCGCGGAACGATCAGGAAAAGAACACCTGCGTCACGTACAGCCGGTGCTGGCCGAACACGGCATAGATGTGCAGGTGATGCAACACGTCCATGCCCAGCACCAGGTCGGGAATGCGCGCATCGCTGGATCTGGCCTGGCTGCCCAGGACCTTTTCTTTGTCCGAGCCGGTCACATTGTTGGCCGCGATCAGCACCGGGATATTGCCGGCGGTGACGCTGCCCGATCCGATGAATGAGATTTTGGGAAAGAGGTGGCGATAGACGGTCTGGCCCAGCCCATCCCTGGTATCGCCCGCCGGCATCATGTCGGGCGTGTCGGCGTGAAAACCCATGACCTGTTCGGCGATGTCGCGGCGCATCACCGTATGTTCCGAACTGGTGTCGATCACGGCGACGATGCTGTGTCCCTCGATGGTCACCGGCACTTTGAGCTGGCCGGCCTCCACGATCATGGGCACCATGGCGACGCCATTGTTGGTCCAATAGGCCACCTGCAGGGGATCGGTGCATGTGGTGGGGGTGAGCCAGGTCATCCGGTTGGTGCCGAAATCGATCTCGACGTCATATTGCTTGAAGAAATCGTTGCTCAGCAGGCCGTCATAGGGCGCGTCCTTGACGAGCTCGCCATCCTTGGCGACCAGGAAGGACAGGTTCTTGGCCGTGGCGTCGCCGATGGTGAAGGAATTGAGGCGCACGCGTGCGCCGAAGGTTTCCGGATTGGCGGCGCTGCCGGTTTGACGGACGGTGGCCTGCAACGGCGCCGATCCGAAGCTCAGATCGCTTCTGGTTCGCGCCGCGTCGATAGTCTCGGTGACCCGCGCCGCCTCCGGCAAGCCAAGCGCGGCGACGGTGGCTTGCGAGATTTTTGTGGGCCTGGTGCCGAGATCGAGCAGGAATTGCCGGGGCGTTCCGTTGATGGCCACCGGCACGGTGACGAGATTGGTGCCCCGCACCTGTTTCAGCTCCACCTTGTCGGCGACATCGGGGAGGCTGCAGCTGGCGGCAGTGGCCACGCTGGTTGAGCCGACCAGAGCGATAAAAACGGCCAGTATGGATTTCTGCATGACATCCCCCGTTATGCGCCGAAGCACAGTGGATGGTGAAAACCTATCACGGCACAATTTTGGCGGTCCATCGCTGCAGGCTGAGGTTGCAACCGCGCAAACCGGTCCGCGTGTGCCGGGACCAATTTCGTGCTGCGCTGCGGGATAAAGGTGCTGTTTCAACCCGCCCCGACAATCACTAAGCTCGCCGCCGACGGTTCGATCCAGCTGATTGCAGGGGGTTTTGCATGGCTAGGAGATTTGCCGAGATTTCGCGTTACGCGACCTTGCCCGTTCTTCTGGTCGCGCTGGTGGGATTGTCGCTGGCGGTGCGCGGTTCGCCCTTCGCCAAGGCCTTTCCTTATTACCACACCTTCGCGCTTTACTTCGCCATGATTGTGCTGGAGCGGGTCTTTGTCTGGAAAACGCAGGTTTCGCAGCGGCACATGTTGTGGCGTGATCTGATCTCGACAGCGGTGGAGACCTTCATCGCGGGCGCCATCATGGCCGCGATCGTGCTGCCGGTGCTGCGCTGGTTTCCCAATACGTTCCTCGGCCGCAAATTCATTTTCGGCCTGTCCGACCAGATCGCGCCGTTCTGGCTACAGGTGCTGATCGTGCTCCTGCTCACCAGCTTCTTCTCCTATTGGGTGCATCGCTGGCAGCACACATCCGATTTCTGGTGGAAATTGCATGGCTACCATCACGGCGTGACGTCGTTGCAGATCTCCAATGTGCTGGTGTCCAATCCGCTGGAATGGGCGATGCGCAACGTGTTGGGCGGGCTGTTTCTGTCGCTGGTCGGCTTCAATCCCATCGCGGTGGTGATCGCGGGCGGGCTGAACATCTATGGCGATTTCTCCCATTGCGGCGCGGACCTGAAAGGCGGCTGGCTGAACTATGTCTTCAACACGCCGGAAGTGCATCGCTGGCATCATTCCACCGAATTTCCGGACGATCCCAAATTCCGCTATGGCTGCAATTACGGCGTGGGCGTGAGTTTCTGGGATCAGTTGTTCGGCACTTTCTATCTGCCCAGGGATGCGGAGGGCAGGGTGTTGTCTCCCAAGCAGTTGGGTCATCCCGAAGGATATGCGGACGAACCCAATTACCTGAAGATGCTGATCGGCCTCAGGGCCTTCCCGGCGCTGGAACAGTGGGTCGAGCGCAGGAAGGATGCGGCCGAGGCCGTGGCGGCGGAATGATCACCTTCCTGCGGGAGAAATATCCTTATCTGCTGGGCTTCGCCGCGATCGAGGCGGGCATCTATTACTTCAACGGCGCCACCGGCAATTTCACCACCGGCTTTCTGGGCCTGTTCGGCATCTGGATTTTCTACAGCCTGATGAGCCGGGGATAGCCGGCACGGAATTCACCCAACGGGGGATGTCATGGACCGCAGACATGTGATTGAGATCGCCACGGGCGCGCTGTCGCTCGCTGCCTTCAAGGCCGATGCCGCCGAGCGGGTTCAGGCGGCAAAGTCGGCGGTGGCGGGTCGAAGCCCCGAAGAAGTGGCGCAGGACGAGGATTACTGGACCGAAATCCGCAACGCCTTCACCATCGACCGCAATGTGATCAATTTCAACAATGGCTATGCCAGCCCCGCGCCCATTCCGGTGCAGGAGGCGATGCGCCGCTATCTTGCCTATTCCGACATGGGTCCGATCCAGACCATGGTCAATGTTCTCTATCCGCAGATCGAGCGGGTGCGGGAAAATCTGGCGCGGGTGGCGGGCTGCGATCCGGAGGAAATGGCCATTGTGCGCAACGCCAGCGAGGCCAATGAGATCGTGCAATATGGCATCGACCTCAAGCCCGGCGACGAGGTTCTCACCACCGACCAGGATTATCCGCGCATGCTGATGACCTTCCGCCAGCGCGAGCGGCGCGACGGCATCAAGCTGGTGACGGTGTCATTCCCCGTACCGGTGACCAGCAGCGACGATCTCTATAACCGCATCGCCAATGCGGTGACGCCCAAGACAAAATTGATCCTGATCTGCCACATCACCAACCGCACGGGCGTGATCTTTCCGGTACGCCGCATCTGCGACATGGCCCATGCCAAGGGCATTCCGGTGATGGTCGATGGCGCCCATGCCTTCAACCATTTTCCCTTCAAGCTGTCGGATCTGAATTGCGATTATTACGGCGTCAGCTTGCACAAATGGACCTGCGCGCCCATCGGCACGGGGTTTCTGTATGTGAAGAAGTCCCGCATCCCCCAGACCTGGAGCCTGATGTCATCCAACGAGAAGCAGGTGAACGACATCCGGAAGTTCGAGGAGATCGGCACCCATCCCGCCGCCAATCCCAACGCCATCAGCGAGGCCCTGGTCTTCAACGAGAATATCGGCGTCGCCCGCAAGGCGGCGCGGCTGCGCTATCTGCGCGACCGCTGGGCGCATCGCTTACGCGATAATGCGAAAGTGCAGATCCTGCACAGCGAAAGCCCGGAATTGTCCTGCGGCATCGGCTTCATCGGCTTCAAGGGCTTCGATGCGGGCAAGATGTATGAGACGCTCTACAGCAAATACAACATTGTCACCGCGCGCGTGGAAATGCCGGGCCAGTATGACGGCTTGCGCGTCACGCCCCATGTCTACAGCACCTTGCGCGATGTCGACACCTTCGCCGATACCGTGGAGCGGGTGTTAGCGACGGCCTGACTCGCCCGTGTTCCGCTCGCCCGTGCGCGACGCGCGCACCGGATCGAGCGGGGTCGTTGCGCGATAGTCGGACGGCGCCAACAGTTCACGGGGCGCGGCGGCCGCTTCCCTGGGCTGCGCATTTCGTTCCGAGATGCGAGGGCCGACAATGGCCAGGGCCGCCGCCGCTATGACCGCAAAAGCAATGTGTTTCATGGGAAGGCTCCCTTCTTTAAGCCGCGAAGCCGGAATGGCCGCGCTGGTGAGGGTGATTTAAGTCCTTCCGGATTTCGGCAGTAGCTGGTAAAAGCGAGAGCTATCCTCTCAACTGTGGAAGGCAACATGGACCGGCTGGAAGCCATGACCATCCTGCTCGCGGCGGTGGATACGGGAAGCCTTTCCGCCGCCAGCCGCCAGCTGGGCATTCCGCTGGCCACCGTCAGCCGGCGGGTGGCGGAGCTGGAACAGCATCTGAATACCCGGCTG
>Ga0068855_100006458_pt1 | contig 14272 bp, 11 predicted proteins | sample KBSCornC52_FD_66592 | JGI IMG/M metagenome (GOLD analysis project Ga0068855, IMG submission 66592) | Corn rhizosphere microbial communities from Kellogg Biological Station, Michigan, USA - KBS Corn C5-2 | ecosystem: Host-associated > Plants > Roots > Rhizosphere > Soil ... | reverse complement strand
TGCCAGCGCGGCTCAGCGGGGATCCACTGGATCGGAAATGTGAACACGTCCTTGTTGAGCTTGAGCGAAGCCGACAGCATCCACGCGAAGGGCGCCAGCATCACGAGTCCGAGCACGATGGCGGTTGCGACGACCAGCAGGTGCCCGATCTTCGCCCGGCGCCACCGCGTCCCCCCACTGGTCGCAAGAAGCGTCATAGCGCTGTCCGCCGCGTGAAGCGGAACTGAATGAGCGTCACCGCCAGCACGATGAGGAACAACACCAGCGCCACCATGCTCGAATATCCCAGGTCCCAGGAGAGGAACGCCTGGTTGTAGATGTGATAGACCAGCACCAGCGTCGAGGTGCCCGGCCCGCCCTGCGTGAGCAGGTAGATCTGGTCGAACACCTTGAAGGACTGGATGGTCAGCATCACGGTGATGAACAGGGTCGTCGGCGCGAGCTGCGGCACCGTCACGAAGCGGAACCTTTGCCAGGCGCCGGCGCCGTCAATGCTGGCTGCCTCATAGAGGTCGCGGTTGATGCTTTGCAACCCGGCCAGGTAGATGACCATGTAGTAGCCCATGCTCTTCCAAGCGCCGAAGAGCACGACCGTGATCATCGCCCAGTTTTTGTCGGCGGCCCATCGAGGCAGGTGCCGCGGGTCGACGCCCAGGGTGTAGAGCACCATGTTCACCGGCCCCATCTCGGGGTTGAACAGCATGTTCCAAACCACCGCAACCGCCACCAGCGAAGCGACATAGGGGAAGAACATCGCGGTGCGCAGGAAATTGCGGCCGGGGATTTTCTGGTTGAGCAGGAGGGCAAGGCCAAGCGCGCAGACCAGGGTCAGCGGCACCGACAGCACCGTGTAGAGAATGGTGTTCCAAAGAGCGGCAATGAACGCGCTGTCGGAAAACAGCCGCCAGAAATTGTCGAGCCCCGCAAAGGTGATGGGGTTCGAGCCATCCCAGTGCAGGAACGCCAGCGCAAACGAGAACAGAATCGGCCCCAGGGTGAAGATGGTGAAGCCGAGGAAGTTCGGGGCGATGAAAGAGTAGGCGACGAGCAGCTTCCGCCACTGCGCGGAACGTTTTGGCGCAGAAACGGCGCGGGACGGGTCATACGTCGTATCCGCAACGCTCGACATCTGGCCTCCTTCTTGCGCCGTCCGCTCGCGGGGCGAAGAATTCCTTGCACGATGATTTGCAGTTTGCAAGTTTTGTGGTTTCATGCAAAAAACGCAAAGTCGTGGAGTGAACATGAAGCGCGGGCGCCCGAACCAGGCGGATATAGCCGATCGGCTCGGTATCTCTGTCAGCACCGTGTCGCGGGCGCTGGCAGGCGAAGCCGGCATCAGCACGATGGTACGGCAGGACGTCCAAGACGTGGCACGCACCCTCGGCTATCGCAGCAAGCGACCGGGCAATCCCGCGGCTAGCCGCAAGGCGCTCGCCTTCGTGCCGCTTGGCAGCGCCATCAGCGGACTGTCGGGTTTTTATTTCGGCATCGTCGAGGGGATGCGGGCGGCCGCCGCTCAATCGGGCATTGCCCTCGACGTACAACTGATCGATGAGCACGCGCTCTCGATCCAGGCGATCAAGCAAGCGGTAGCGGCCGGTGCTGCGACCGGACTGTTGCTGGCCGGCATCGACGCGACCGAAGAGCTGGTAGACTGGTCCCGTGGGGAGGACCTGCCGGTGGTGCTCGTCAACGGCACCGACCCGCAGATGCGGCTGAACTCGGTGGCGCCGGCCAATTTCTACGGCGCCTATGCGGCGACGCGGCGGCTGCTGGACGCCGGTCATCGCAAGATCCTGCATTTCACCCAGGAGCTGCGTCCCACCATTGCGCAGCGACGCCGGGGCTTCGAGGCGGCGGCTCTTGCTGCCGGGGTGGAGCCGCTGATTGTCAGCACGCTGGAACTGAACGCCAACGACCTGGTCGCGCGGCTGCTCCAGCGTGCCTACGACGTGACGGGCCTGTTCATCTGGAACGATATCGTCGCCGTGCAGGTGCTCGAGGCAATCAATCGCAACGGCCTTGGCGGCCGCTACTCCATCGTTGGCTTCGACGATTTGCCGATCGCCTCGCTGGCGACCCCGCGGCTCTCGACCATGCATGTCGATCGCGAGGCCATCGGCAAGGCGGCGATCCGGCTGCTGCGGCTGCAGATCGAGGGAGAACGCGCCATCCATCAGCTGGAACTCGGCGTAACCGCCATCGAGGGCGGGACGATCCTTCCAGCCAGGTAGTTGCGTTTTTTGCGACATCGCAAATTTTGCTTGTGAGCTATCGGCTTTGTTTTTACCAGTGACCTGCGGCGGGGAATTCTCGCCTCGCCCCAAAGGTGATGCATTGACCACTCCCGATCCGGCGCGGTTCAACCCGATGTGGGGTAACCCCCTGCGATCCCGAGCCGACGTGGAAAAGGCACTGCGCGACTCGTTTGCGCCGCTTCTGCCCTTCTTCTCGCCCGGCGGGGCGCGTGTCCGGCTGAACGGCGCGGCCGCGCATTTCGACCGTACAGCAGCCGACCTCGAGGGCTTTGCCCGTCCGCTTTGGGGCCTCGTGCCGCTCGCGGCCGGCGGCGGGCAGTTCGAGCATTGGCACGTCTACCGGCACGGCCTCGCCAACGGCTGCGACCCTGCGCATCCCGAATATTGGGGACCCGTGACCGGCACTGACCAGCGCATGGTCGAGCTGGCGGCGATCGGCCTCGCGCTGCGTCTGGTGCCCGAGCACATCTGGGACCCGCTCGACAGCACGGCAAAGGCGAACATCGCCAACTACCTACTGGCGGCGCGCGTCCATCCTTATGCCAACAACAACTGGAAGTTCTTCCGCATCCTGGTCGACCTCGGGCTCGAGCGCTGTGGCATCGCCTTCGACCGCACACTGACCACCGCCTATCTCGAGGAGCTCGATGGCTTCTATCTCGGCGACGGCTGGTATCGCGACGGCATCGTGCGGCGCATCGACCACTATATTCCGTTCGCCATGCACTTTTACGGGCTGATCTATTCCTGCCTCAGCACTGGCGACGACGCGCGCGCCGCGCGCTATCGCGACCGGGCGCAGCTGTTCGCGCACGATATCCAGCACTGGTTCGACGATGATGGCGGCGTGCTCGCCTTCGGCCGCAGCCTCACCTACCGCTATGCCTGCGGCGCCATCTGGGGAGGGCTCGCTTACGCCGGCATCGAAGCCCTGCCCTGGGGTGAAATCAAGGGCCAGTATCTCAGGCACCTGCGCTGGTGGTCGAAGCTGCCGATCGCCGACCGGGATGGTGTGCTGAGCGTGGGCTACGGCTACCCCAACCTGTTCATGAGCGAGAGCTACAACTCCGCCGGCTCGCCCTACTGGGCCTTCAAGGCATTCCTGCCGTTGGCCTTGCCGGCCGATCATCCATTCTGGGTGGCCGAAGAGCTGCCGGCGCGGTTCGACACGACGCCAGTTGCCCTTAGGCATCCCGGCATGGTGATGCTGCACACGCCCGGCAATGTGGTCGCCCTCTCGTCCGGCCAGCAGAACTGGGAGATGCGTGCCGGCGCCGAGAAATACGCCAAGTTCGCCTACTCCTCGCGCTATGCTTTTTCGGTCGAAGCCGACGAGCGCGCCTACGACAAGGGCGCCTTCGACGGGGCACTGGCGCTGAGCGACGACAACCGCCACTATCGCGTACGCGAACAGAACGACGTCGCACGGCTGGCGGGCGAGGTCCTCTATGCCGAGTGGCACCCCTGGACTGATGTCAAGGTCGAGACCTGGCTGCTGCCCGCGAACCCATGGCACATCCGCGTGCATCGCATCACCACGCCACGCGAGTTGCACACGACCGAGGGTGGCTTCGCCGTGGCGCGCGCCGACCTCAACACCGATGTGCTGGTGGAGGAGCCCGGCCGAGCCGTCGCACGGACGCCGACCGATGTCAGCGCCATTGTCGACCTCGGCTCGTCTGTCGCGCGCAGCGGGCGGGCGCACAAGGCACTGCCCAATACCAACCTCATCGTGGCGCGGACGCTGGTACCGCAGCTTCGTGGCAAAATCCCCGCCGGTGTGACCATCCTCGCCACCGCCGCGACGGCGCTGCCGCCCGGCCTCGCAGATCCCGCGCTGGGCGCGCCGCCGCCGATGCCCGAACTCACCGCGCTCGAAAAGCTCGCGCGCTCGGGCATCGACGTCAGCGCCCTCCAGGTACCGGAGCGATTCTGATGCGGCCGCGGCTGACCTTTGCGATGTCGGCGGACAAGACCCGCTTCGTGTTCAGCGACGAGGCCATGGCGCGCCTGTCGAAAGACTGTGACATTCTCTCCGCGCAGCCATTCGAGGATCTTACGACGCCCAAGGCGCGCGCCATCCTCCATGAGACCGAAATCCTGGTGACCGGCTGGGGGAGCCCGTTCATCTCGCGCGATATCGTCAGCGCCGCGCCGCAGCTCAAGCTCATCGCCCATGCCGCCGGGACGGTGAAGTACCATTTGGATCCCGTCGTCTTCGAAGCCGGCATCATGGTGACCAACGCCGTCGCCGCCAACGCGGTGCCGGTCGCCGAATTCACGCTGGCGATGATCATCCTCGCCAACAAGCAGGTGTTTCGGTTCCGCGATCTGTATCGCGCCGATCCTGGCCGGACCTCGAGCTACGCGCTCATGGACACGCCGGTGGGCAGCTTCCGCCGCACGGTTGGCATTGTCGGCGCTTCGCATATCGGTCGCTCGGTCGTTGGACTGCTCGAGGCGCTGGACGTTTCGGTGCTGCTCTACGATCCGCATGTCACAGCCGGCGATGCCATCTGCCGACGGGCGGAGCTCGTGGCACTGGACGAGCTGATCAGCCGCTCGGAGGTGGTCTCGCTGCACGCCCCGTCCCTCCCCTCGACGCGTCACATGATTGGCGGCAGGGAGCTCGCCCTCATGCGTGATGGAAGCACGCTGATCAACACCGCACGCGGCGCGCTGATCGATGAGACGGCACTGATCGCGGAACTGAATACCGGTCGAATCTCGGCCATCCTCGATGTGACCGAGCCGGAAATTCCGCAAGCCGATTCGCCGCTGTTCCGCCTGCCAAACGTGTTCCTCACGCCGCATATCGCCGGCGCCATCGGCACAGAGCGGGCGCGGCTGGGCAACCTCGTGGCCGATGAGGTCGAGCGCTTCATCGCCGGCGAGCCTTTGCACCATCGGGTGCACCCCGAACTGCTACGGCAGCTCGCCTGACCGCCGTGTGGCGACTGCCTGTGTTCACCGGGCGGATGGAACGCCGTTATGGCCCGGCGCCTCCGTAATCACTCTGCATCGGCAACGACCGATGCTTGCACAGTCTCGCCTATACTGCGGCGCTGTCGCAAAAAAAGCTTTTGCGTCGCCATCCGATCTGTCACAAAACTATTCTAGCGTCATTCGTCGGTGGGCACGGACATTCCGTCCCGTGCCGGACCGAAGGTTACGGCCACGGGAGCAAACTCCCGGGCGCATTGATATTGGAGGATTGACCTATGCTTCATGCGAAGCTCACAGCAGGCCTCATTGGTGTTGCTGCTCTGCTTACCTCGACGACGGCGACTCTTGCCGCGACCGAAATCACCTTCTGGCACGCCATGGGGGCCGAGCTCGGCAAGAAGCTGGAGCAGATCGTCGACGCGTACAACAAGAGCCAGAGTACCTACCACGTGACACCGGTGTTCAAGGGCACCTACCCTGAGGCCATGAACGGCGCGATCGCCGCCTTCCGAGCGCACCAGCAGCCTGACATTGTTCAGGTGTTCGAGGTCGGTACTGGTACGATGATGGCCGCGAAAGGCGCGGTCTATCCGGTCTATCAGCTGATGAAGGACACCGGCAACGAGTGGGACCCCAAGCAATTCCTCCCAGCCGTCGTTGGCTACTACACCGACACCGACGGCAACATGCTGTCGTTCCCGTTCAACTCGTCGACCCCGATCCTCTACTACAACAAGGATGAGTTCCAGAAAGCGGGGCTCGATCCCAATACCCCACCCAAGACGTGGGAAGACCTGGTGAACGATTCCAAGAAGCTGATGTCCTCCGGCGCTGCCAAGTGCGGCTTTACCAGTGGCTGGATCACCTGGATCCAGACCGAGAATTTCTCCGCCTGGCACAACGTCCCGATCGGCACCGAGCAGAACGGCTTCGGCGGCCTCGATGCCGAGCTCAAGCTCAACGGCCCGCTGCAGGTCCGGCACTGGGACAACCTCAAGAAATGGTCCGATGCCGGCATCTTCGAGTATGGTGGTCCCGTCGGCGGCGACGACGCCCCGCCCAAGTTCTATTCGGGCGAATGCGCGATCTATATGAACTCGTCGGGCTCGCGCGCGGCCGTGCTGCAGAACTCCAAGTTCAACGTCGGCTTTGGCTTCCTGCCCTACTACGGCGACGTCAAGGGCGCGCCGCAGAACACGATCATCGGCGGCGCGACGCTCTGGGTACTGCAGGGCCATACGCCTGAGGAATACAAGGGTGTGGCGGACTTCTTCAAATACCTGAGCACACCGGCCGTGCAGGCCGACTGGCACCAGTTCTCGGGCTACCTGCCGATCACTCAGGCCGCCTACGACCTCGGCCAGCAGCAGGGCTACTACGCCAAGAACCCGGGGTCGGACGTGGCGATCAAGGAGATTACGCTCAACCCGCCGACTGAGAATTCCAAGGGCCTGCGCTTCGGCAACTACACCCAGATCCGCACCATCGAGGACGAGGAGTTCCAGAACCTGCTGTCGGGCAAGAAGACCGCGCAGCAGGCGCTCGACTCGGTGGTCCAGCGCGGCGACGATCTGCTGCGCCAGTTCCAGTCGGCCAACCAGTAACCGCCTTCGCAGCCCGCGCTAAAGCGCGGGCTGTCTCCCGCCCATGCAGTCCAAGCGCACTGTCTTCCCGCACCGCGTGCTGCCCTATCTGCTGCTCCTGCCGCAGATGGCGATCACGGTTGTCTTCTTCTTGTGGCCGGCGGGCGAGACCGCCTGGTCGTCGGTGCTGCGGGAAGATCCATTCGGGCTCAAATCGAGTTTCGTGTGGTTCGAAAACTATGTTCGTCTGGCCCGTGACCCGAACTATCTCGGCTCCTTCGGCACGACCGCAATCTTTGCGGCGAGCACCGCCGTCGTCTCGATCGGCGTGGCGCTGATCCTGGCGCTCGCCGTCGACCGCACCATCCGGTCGGCAAGCATCTACACCACGCTCATCGTCTGGCCCTATGCGGTGGCTCCAGCGGTCGCTGGCGTGCTGTGGTGGTTCATGTTCAACCCCACGATCGGCATCCTGACCTACCTCATCCGGGGCACCGGCTACGACTGGAACCATCTGCTACACAGCACCGACGCCATGATCCTCGTGGTGTTGGCGGCGAGCTGGAAGCAGGTGAGCTACAACTTCCTGTTCTTCGTGGCCGGCCTGCAGTCGATCCCGATGTCGCTCAAGGAGGCGGCCGCCATCGACGGCGCCGGTCCCCTCAAGCGCTTCTGGACCATCGTCTTTCCGCTGCTTTCGCCCACGACCTTCTTCCTGCTCGTGGTGAATGTCGTCTATGCGATGTTCGACACCTTCGGCATCATCGATGCGACCACGGCCGGTGGACCGGGCGGAGCCACCAACATCCTCGTCTATAAGGTGTACCAGGATGGCTTCGTCGGCCTCAACCTCGGCTCGTCGGCAGCGCAGTCGGTCATCCTGATGGTCATCGTCATCGCGCTGACGGTCGTGCAGTTCCGCTACATCGAGCGGAAGGTGGAGTACTGACGATGGTCGAAAACCGTCCCGTGCTCGATTTCATCTGCCACCTGATCCTTATTGCCGGCGTCGTGGTGGTCATTTTCCCGGTGTACCTGGCGGTGATCGCCTCGACGCACGGGCCGTACGACTTCATGTCAGGACTCGTGCCGCTCCTGCCCGGCTCGCAGGCCGTCGAGAACTATTCGGTGATGCTGGGTACCGGCATTTCGAGCTCGGGCACGCCGCCGGTGTGGCCGATGCTGCTCAACAGCCTGGTGATGGCGCTGGGCGTGGCGATCGGGAAGATCGTGATCTCGATCCTTTCGGCCTTCGCCATCGTTTATTTCCGCTTTCCGTTCCGCTCGCTGGCGTTCTGGCTGATCTTCATCACGCTGATGCTGCCGGTCGAGGTTCGCATCCTGCCGACCTACAAGGTCGTGGCGGATCTGGGCATGCTGAACTCCTATCCTGGGCTCATCATCCCGATTATCGCCTCGGCGACCGCAACGTTCCTCTTCCGCCAGTTCTTCCTGACCATTCCGGACGAGCTCCTCGAGGCCGCACGCATCGACAGCGCCGGACCGCTCAGGTTCTTCTGGGACATCCTCTTGCCGCTGAGTCGCACCAACATCGCCGCGCTGTTCGTGATCCTGTTCGTCCTCGGCTGGAACCAGTATCTGTGGCCACTGCTGGTTACGACCGATCCCGGCTACTACACGGTCGTCATGGGCATCAAGCGCATGGCGACGGTGGCCGAGTCCTTCCCGCAGTGGAACCTCGTTATGGCCGCGGTGGTATTGGCCCTGCTGCCGCCGGTCATTGTGGTGATTGCAATGCAGCGCTTCTTCGTCAAAGGCCTGGTGGAGACCGAAAAGTAATGGCGTCGATCGAGCTCAAGGGCGTGTCGAAAACCTATCCCGGCAATGTCCAGGCGGTCAGCGGGATCGACCTCAGCATCGCCGACGGCGAACTGGTGGTACTCGTCGGCCCCTCCGGCTGCGGCAAGTCGACCCTGCTGCGTATGATCGCCGGCCTCGAAGCCATTACCGATGGAACGGTTTCGATTGACGGCCGCGTCGTCAACAAGGAAGAACCGGCCGAGCGAGACATCGCCATGGTGTTCCAGAACTACGCCCTCTATCCACATATGACGGTGCGTCGGAACCTCGAATATGGCCTCAGGAACCGTGGCACGCCGCGCGACATCGTAAACCAGCGCGTCGCCGAGGCGGCGCGCGTCCTCGAGATCGAGCCGCTGCTTGACCGCCGGCCGCGTCAGCTTTCCGGCGGACAACGACAGCGTGTCGCGATGGGTCGCGCCATCGTGCGCCAACCCAAGGCCTTCCTGTTCGACGAACCGCTCAGCAACCTAGACGCCAAGCTGCGCGGCCAGATGCGCATCGAGATCAAGAAGCTGCAACGCACGCTCCGTACGACCAGCGTTTATGTCACGCATGACCAGCTCGAGGCGATGACGCTGGCCGACCGCCTGGTGGTGATGAACGCTGGGCGGATCGAGCAGGTGGGCAGCCCCACCGAACTTTATGATCGGCCTCAGACGCAGTTCGTTGCGGGCTTCCTCGGCTCGCCGCCGATGAATTTCATTCCCGTCGCCGATCTGGCAACGGGAGAGGCGGCCGAGATCCAGCGGCGCGCTCCGGGTGTATCGGTCGTCGGCGTTCGCCCCGATGGGTTTTCGCTCACCAGCGGTGAGGGCGGGCTAGCGCTGCGCGCGCGCCTTGCCTTGATCGAACCGGTGGGCGCAGAGAGCCATCTCTATTTTTCCTGGGGCCGGCACACGCTTATTGCCGCAGTGCAGGGGCGACCAAACGTGGTTGAGAACGAGGAGGTCACGCTTACGGTCGCCCCACCCCGTCTTCACTGCTTCGGTAGCGACGGGCGGCGCCTCCAGAGCGCGTAGACGAACTAGCCTTCCCTACCCTACACGGTGAACAAGACCCCTGGTTCGTAGAGCCTCGCCTGGCGCCGTCGCCTCAGCGCATCCGCTTGTCGCGCCCGTAAAGCAGCAGCATCAGCACGATGATCGCGCCATAGATGATCTGGCGGCCGAACTCGGCCATCTGCATGACGCTCAGGATCGATTGCAGCAGCGTGATGAGGATGACGCCGGCGATCGTGCCGATATATGAACCGCGTCCCCCGAGGATCGAGGTGCCGCCAAGGACGACCGCGGCGATAGCCGGCAGAAGGTAGGCATCCCCCATTGCCTGCGCCGCTTTGCCGCCGTAGCCGGCAAGAAGGACGCCCCCAAGGGCCGCAAGGCCCCCGCAAAGGGAAAAGGCGATCATCACTACCCGCTGAGTTGGCACGCCGCTCAGATATGCTGCCGTCTCCCGGTTGCCGATACCATAGACCGACCGGCCGAAACTCGTTCGCGAGAGGACGAAGACCGCGAGGGCGCCGACCACGACCCACACCAGAACGGCGTTCGGAATGCCCAGGGTGGATTGCGCGGCCAGCAGCTTCATTGCCGGCGAAGCAGAGTCCTGCGGGGCAAAACCGCCGGTGTAGGCCACCATCAACCCCTGCGCCACAGCATTGACGGCCAGCGTTATGATCATTGACGGGATGCGGAGGTAGGCAACCGCGAAGCCGTTGACGAGGCCGATCGCGAGGCCGCAGAAGATACCGAAGGGAATGGCGAGAGCCTCTCCCGCGGGACCATAGCTCACCGCCGCACACCCCATCATAGCCCCCAGGGTCAGCGTCCACGGCACGCTCAAGTCGATCTGACCCAGGAGGATCACCAGCATCATCCCCGTGGCGATGATGCCGAGGAACGAGCCCACCTTGAGTTGCTGCAGCAGATATTCGGGCGACAGGAAGTTGGGTGAATAGAGGCTGCCCAGCAGCAGCAGCACGATGATGCAGCCGAAGGCTGTCACCACCGGCATGTTGAGCTGGTCGCGCCAAGAGCGCGTCTTCAGCGGGACGGTCGAGACAGTGTCGGTCATGGTCCCCTCAATTGAAAAGCTCGAGCCGGTTGCGCACCTGGAACAGGCGGGCGGAACCGACCGACACGGCGAGCAGCAGCACCACGCCCTGGAACAGTGGCTGCCAGAGCGGGTCGAGATTGAACACGAACAGCAGGTCGCCGATGGCCCGGAAGGCAAGGGCGCCGAAGATCGCGCCAACCGCGCTGCCGCGACCACCGAACAGCGACACCCCGCCCAAGACCACTGCGGCGATCGAAAACAGCGTGTAAGTGCCGCCGTTGGAGGCCGACGCCTCCCCCGAATAAGTGAAGAAGGTGAGAAAGACGCCGCCCATCGCCGCGAACGCGCCCGCGAGGACGTAGGCAAGGAATTTCGCGCGCCGGATGGGCATGCCCGACATGTAGGCGGCAACCTCCGATGACCCGGCGGCGTAGGTCGCCCGCCCGATCTCAGACCGCCGCCAGGGAATCCAGATGACGAGGACCAGCACCGCCAACAGCACAAGGCTTGCGGGAATGACGCCAAAGAGCTTGCCGGTGAGGGCATCGGCGAGGTCGGAGTTGAAGTCGGCCGACGTCCCGGGGAAGGGTCTCATCCACAAGGCGAGCCCGAAGAACACCGCACCGGTTGCGATCGTAACGACGATCGGCTGCAGGCGCCCGAAGATCACAATCAGCCCGTTGACCGCACCGCAGATCGCGCCCACGGCTACCACCGCGAGGGCGCCCAGGATGGCCATGGGCATGGAGCCCGCGACAATGTAGGAGGCAAGGCAGTTGCCAAGTATGAACACCATGCCCACCGACAGATCGATGCCGGCGGTCAAGACGACGAACGTCTGCGCCATGGCCACCAACGCCAGCAGCACACCTTTGTTCGCGGCGGTCTGCACCACGTCCCCCACCGTGTCGACGGTGAAACCGCCGTTTGCGATGGCGGGATGGTTGACGACATAGATCGAGAACATCACCAGAAAGATGACAAGTGCGAGCAGCGTCCCTCGCTGGCCCGCAAACCAGAAGCGGAACTCGCTCATGCCGTGGCCGGCGTCAGGGTCGCCGCTCCCTCGTCGGTCCGAGTGTCGATGGACAGCGCGCTCGCAATCAGTGCCCGCTCGGTGATGTCGCCACCCACCAGCGTCCGCCGCACCGCGCCGTCATACATCACCAGCACCTTGTCGCAGCAGCCGATCAGCTCGTCATAGTCGGTCGAATAGAGCACGATCGCCGCACCCTCATCGGCCAGGCGACGCAAGAGCAGGTAGATTTCCTGCTTGGTTCCAACGTCGATACCGCGCGTCGGATCGTTGAGCAGGATGATGCGCGGCCGCCGCATCAGCCATTTGGCGATCACCAGCTTCTGCTGGTTGCCGCCCGAAAGCGATCCGGCAGGCACCGCGATGCCATCGGTCTTGATGGCCAGGAGCCTGATCATCTCGTCGATCGCGCGGCGTTCGACCCCGCGGTCGATGACGCCGGCGCGCGAGAACATCGACATCGCGGCAAAGCTCAAATTGTCCCGCACCGACATCGGCAGCATCAGGCCTTCGGTCTTGCGGTCTTCAGGAATGAGCGCCATGCCGACACGGTCGGCGCGGGCCTGGCGCGGCGATTTGAGCGACACCGGCACGCCATCGACTTTGACCTGCCCCGAGGTGCCACGCAGAACGCCGAACAGCGCCAGCAGCAGCTCGCGCTGGCCTTGGCCGTCGAGCCCGCCAAGCCCGACCACTTCGCCGGGCTTGAGCGTGAAGGACACGCCGTTGAGTCGAGGCGCCCAGGTGAGGCTGTCGACTTCGAGCACCGGCTTGATCGTTTCCGCCTTTGGCACCGGCTTGGGCGGAAAGACGTTGTGATACTCGCGGCCGATCATGAGCTCGACCACCTGTTCGTCGCTCTTGCTGCCGGCTGCGTAGGATTCGATGTTACGACCATTGCGGAATACTGTGCAGGTGTCGGCAAGCTCAGCGATCTCATGCATTCGATGCGAAATGTAGAGCAGCGCTATGCCTTCGTCGCGCAGGCGCTTCAGCACCTCGAACACGGTCTTGACGTCACTCGCGGTGAGCGCCGAGGTCGCTTCATCGAGAATGAGAATACGCGGCTTCCGCGCCAGCGCCTTGGCGATCTCGACGATCTGCCGACGGCTGAGCGGCAGGTCACGCACCAGCGTTGAAGGGTGAATATCGCCACCACCGGCACGCTTGAGCGCCTCCTCGGCGAGCTTGCGCTGTGCTCTCCGGTCAATCATGCCAAAGCGCTTGGGCGGATTGGACGCGATGATGTTATCGCCGACACTGAGTTCCGGGATCAGCGACAGCTCCTGGAAGATGCAGACGATGCCGGCGGCATTCGCCGCCGCGGGATCGGCAAAAGTCACTTCGCGTCCATCGAGCAGCATGCGCCCCTCGTCGGGCGCCACAACCCCACTCATGATCTTGATGAGAGTGGACTTACCGGCACCGTTCTCGCCCAGGATGGCGTGAACCTTTCCGGCCTCGACGGTCAGCTCGGCATTTTCCAGAGCCCGCACGCCGCCGTAGCGCTTGGAGATCCCTTCCATGCGGAAGAGCGGTTCGGAAGTGGGCATCAGACGTCCTCAAGGAAGATCAGCCGCAGGGAAGCATATCCCCTGCGGCCACGGATGCGAGAGGGCGATTAGTTCGACGAGTTGTCCTTGCTCTGCCCCATGATTTCCTGCGCGGTGAAGTTGATCCCGCAGGTGGGGAAGGCATTGCCCACAAAGAAGTTATCCGACTGGTCGGCGTAGTAGTTCTCGCCATCCTTGAAGTCCGGATCGGAGACCACCGCGAGCGGCAGTTTCACAGACTGCGGGATGACCTTGCCTTCGAGCGCATCGATCGCCGTCTTGATGGCCACAGCCACCTGCGCCGGGCCGGTGCCGGCCGAGGTGCAGACGAGGCCGTCCTTGGCATGCGCGCCGCAGGCTTTGCGGAAGCCGTTTTCGGTCTCGCCGGCGAACGGCACCCACGGATGCTTGGCATCGGTCATCGCCTGCACAACGCCAGTATCGCCGCCCTGCGCGGTAATGCCGTCGAAGTGGCCCTGCACTGCGATCGCATCGGCGGTCGCCTTCTGCGCGGTGCCGTCGTCCCATTTGCCGACGACCTCGACGACGTTCCACTTCTTGCCCGATGCATCGAGCACCTTGTGGATGCCGTTGTGACGATCGGTGTCGACCGAGGTTCCGGCGACGCCGCGAACTTCGAGCACCTTGCCGCCATTCGGGATGTGATCGACCAGCCACTTGCCCCAGAGTTCACCGAGGCCTTCCTGGTCGACATTGACGTTGATGTCGTCGGTGGTGTTGAGGATGTTGTCGAACGCCACGAGCACCACGCCCTTGTCCTTCGCGCGCTTGATCACCTGCGCGAAGGCTTCAGGGTTCTGGGCGTCGGTGACGATCGCGTCGTAGCCGCTGTCGATGAAGTTGTTGATCGCCGAGATCTGCGCGGCGACGTCTTCGCCGGTCGAGACGACCTTGAACTCCTTGATGTCCTTGGCGACGTCGGGCTGCGCGGCATAGGCCTTGGCCGTCTGGATCATCTGAATGCGCCAGGTGTTGGCGATGTAGCCATTGGCGAGG
>Ga0068855_100006455_pt1 | contig 14280 bp, 10 predicted proteins | sample KBSCornC52_FD_66592 | JGI IMG/M metagenome (GOLD analysis project Ga0068855, IMG submission 66592) | Corn rhizosphere microbial communities from Kellogg Biological Station, Michigan, USA - KBS Corn C5-2 | ecosystem: Host-associated > Plants > Roots > Rhizosphere > Soil ... | reverse complement strand
TTTTGCGCTTTTTCGGCGGTGAAAGTGGGCGATAATCCCGCTCTTTTCACGAGACGTTGAAAAGTCTGCCTTATTCTGTCGCCGCCCCGCAAACAGCAGGCGTGAAATGGGAGGTATCTGCAGCCAAGAACCAGGTCAAGAACCGAGAGGCCGCTTGTCAGTTAAAATGAACCTCGAGAAGCTATGCCCCTCACTCAGGCCCAGGCCCTCGACCTCTACCGCTGCGACGATCTGATCGGTATCGGCATGGAAGCCGATGCCGCGCGCCGCAAGCTGCATCCCGATGGCGTGGTCACCTACATCATTGACCGCAACATCAACTACACGAACTACTGCACTGAGTACTGCACGTTCTGCGCGTTTTATCGTCCGCTGAAGGGACCCAAAGCGAAAGAGGGCTACATTCTCGATTTCGAGACAATTTACGAAAAGATTCGCGAAACCGTCGAACTGGGCGGCACCGGCGTGCTGATGCAGGGAGGTCTCCATCCCGACCTGAAGATCGACTGGCACGAACAGATGTTGCGAGGTATCAAGCAGCGCTTTCCTAAAATTCACCTGCACTGCTATTCAGCGTCGGAGATCATCGCCATCTCCGAATACAGCGGGCTGACCATTCGCGACACGATCTCTCGTCTGCGCGATGCCGGGCTCGACTCGATTCCAGGCGGCGGTGCGGAGATTCTGGATGACGAAGTGCGGCACCGCATTGCCCGCCTGAAGTGTCTGACCGAAGACTGGCTCAACGTGCACCGCACCGCGCATCATCTCGGCATGCGCACGACGGCCACGATGATGTTCGGCGTCGGCGAAAAAATCGAGCACCGCATCAATCACCTGCAGGTGCTGTACAACCTGCAGGAAGAAACCGGCGGATTCACCGCATTCATACCCTGGACCTTCCAGCCGGCAAACACGGCGCTCGGAGGCCGCAAATGGGAGGAAGCCACGGCCGTCGAGTATCTGAAGAACCTTGCCATCTCGCGGTTGTTTCTCTCCAATTTCCAGAATGTGCAATCGAGCTGGGTGACCCAGGGACTGAAAGTATGCCAGATGGGCCTGCGCTTCGGCGGCAATGATGTCGGCTCAGTGATGTTGGAGGAGAATGTGGTCCGAGCTGCGGGCGTTTCAAATTGCACTACCGAAGAGGAACTCCGGCGCATCATCCGCGATGCAGGGTTCAGGCCCGTGCAGCGGGATACGCTGTATAAGACCTATTTCTTGAATTGAGAGCTGCGATTCAGCGGCATACGTTTTAGGCCCCAACCGCGTCCATTAGCGTTAGAATTTGAGGGTCCACCGGGACGTTCACTTCCACCAATCCATCGCAGCGTAACTAAACCTCATTGAAGGAGCTTGCCCATGAGTGCGATGCCAGCTATCCCGTATCCCGAAGAAACGCCATCCCCCAAAACCTATCCAGCCAAAGCAGTTGCCGCGCATAGCCAGACATCCGGCATGTCGGCAATCACAATTCCCCGGCGTACGCCGCAACCGAAAGACGTTCAGATCGAGATTCTCTACTGCGGTATTTGTCATACGGATCTTCACTTTGTACGCAATGAGTTCGCTGCGATACTGCCAACGGTTTATCCCTGTGTGCCCGGCCACGAGATCGTCGGACGGGTGGTGAAAGCCGGCGCTGCGGTCAGCAAATTCAACGAAGGCGACCTGGTTGGCGTCGGATGCATGGTGGATTCGGATCGTACCTGCGATGCTTGTCGCAAAGGGGAAGAGCAGTTTTGCGCGAGCCAGCCGATTTTTACCTACAACGCGCCCGACAAGCACTTGGGAGGCGTGACCTATGGCGGCTACTCGCAAAGTGTAGTCGTGGATGAAGACTTCGTGCTGCGCGTGCCAAAGAACCTGGAACTTGCGGCAACGGCTCCCCTGCTTTGCGCCGGGATTACGACGTATTCGCCGCTCCGCCATGCCGGGGTGCAGGCCGGGCAAAAGGTCGGTATCGTCGGTCTCGGCGGACTCGGCCACATGGGTGTGAAACTTGCAGCGGCGTTTGGAGCGAATGTGGTCGTATTCACCACGAGTCCCAACAAAGCCGCCGACGCGAAGCGTCTGGGCGCACACGAAGTCGTCAACTCGACGAACGATGCAGAAATGCAGAAGCATGCCAATACCTTCGACTACATCCTGGACACCGTTCCCGCAGTCCACAACATAAATCCGTACATCAGTCTGCTACGCCAGGACGGAACCTTAGGTTTCGTAGGCGCTCCTCCAGAGCCCGTGCCGCTTGATGTGGCAGGCCTTCTGTTTGGACGCAAGAAGATTGCGGGTTCGATTATCGGCGGCATCCGCGAAACCCAAGAGATGCTGGATTTTTGCGGCGAACACAACGTTACCGCAGACATCGAGACCATCGACATAGAGGACGTGGACAAGGCATATGAGCGGCTGCTCAAGAATGACGTTAAGTACCGTTTCGTGATCGACATTGCTTCTCTGAAATGAGTCGCCTCTCCGAGCATCAAGACCTCCCGCTCCAGCTCACCCTTCGGCCTGAGCGGGGAAGCGGGGGTTCTTCGTCCCGCCCTGCCTCGGATCGAGGCGTGACGCAGCAGAGTGGAATGCCAGGATGGGTCTGGTTAGAAGGCAGCCTACAAGGACCCTTTTTCCGACCCTTTTTCTTGAATGCCGGCGGTCGTGAGTGAATCGAATTGCCCCGCGAAGTACTTCTCGAGCGCAGCGGAAAAGATTCGATTGCTTGGATCCGCGTAGGCGAACAAGGTCATAGAAGATCGGAATTTCATCGCATCGACGTCGCCGAAGATCTCTTCCGCGTCACTGCCCTCGACTGCGTTGACTAACTCCGAGCACTTGATCAGCCGCGGACCAAGCAGCGGATGCTTCAGGTAGGCCCTCGCTTCGGCCAACGACGAAATGCCAAAAAACTCGGACGTGGAACTTCTGCCAAGTCCTTTCATTTGCGGGAAGATGAACCAGATCCAGTGTCCATATTTGCGCCCCTGCTGGAGTTCTACGAGCACTCTGGGAAACACCGGTTCCTGGGCGTCAACAAATCTTTGCAGATCGTAGGGATCCAGAGCGGCCATCATTCAAGCACCCAAGGTAGGGCTCTACTCTTCATTGAGTCCTCGACTCACACGGAAAACATGTCCGTCGGGATGGCGAAGGTGCATCTCCCGTACGTTCCACGGCATATCGGTTGGAGGAAAGGTGACTTCTAAACCGGCGGCGGCGCACTGCTTGTACATCGCGTCAACATCTTCCACCCAGACCGACATCCAAACACCTTTGTCGGCTCCTTCATCTCCATCCTGTTGAAATGTCGTTGAATTCGTACCACGCCCGCGGCCACCCTGTGCGCCATAGCATAAGAAGATTTCGCATTCCCCCGAGCCCAGGGCGCCAAACGTCGCAGGCACGCCCCAGTCCCAGAGCTTTTTCCACCCCCATTTCTCAAACCAGACAAAGCTGGCAGTCAGGTCGGAGACATTCAGTATCGGGGTAAGACCTTTTATGCTCATGGCGCGGAGGATAACACGCGTAGTTCTCGTGCGTGTCACACACAATGAGGTGATCTGAAAAGCCAGGTCACAGGTGTTTATGTTTCAGGAAATCACGCTATACGGTCCTTTACCTAGCAGTCTGGGTGATCATCCTGATTGTCCCCAACTCCAAAAATTGTCATCTCTATTACCTCTGGCCGGGAACGGGGTAAATGATCAATGGTGCTCATGCCGATGACCCTTCGCCTCGAGGCGAGTAACGGCTCAGGCGTCGAAGAGTATCGAATTTACGAAGACGCAGTAGAAGTACGAAAGCTGCGCTGCGGCGAGGAGAAGGATGACCTCGAACTCGCCGGCGAACAAGCCTCGGACGAGTGGCAACGTCTCTTGCCGCGCGATCTCAGCGCTCATGTGAGGAATAACACCGTAGTTGCCCAATGGCTCAAACACAGGCTCGGGTGGCGGCGATTGCTGCGCGCCTGCACCGATCCAGAGACTCTGCAGGAGTTCGGAATTCCCGATAACGCGCTGGATCGCTACGCAGCCTGAAGGGCGGTACGACGGCTCACAGGCGAAACCGACAAACTCGCTGGCTCCTTGCGCATCGACGCGTGCGCATTTCTAACCCTTGTTTTCACCTGCATTCCGTGCTCGCCGGAACGTTGAGGTGCTCACCAGCCTTAACCGGGCTGAGTGTCCCATTCGCTAAGGTCGGCGCTCGTGTCGGCTCTTTGGGCCACTCAGGACCTGAACTTCCAATATCATAGGTCCTGGGTGACCCTCATGTGCCGAAACATCAGGACTCTCTTCAATTTCGATCCGCCAGTGACCGAGGATGAGATTCGCGCGGCGTCGCTGCAATTTGTGCGAAAGATTAGCGGATTTACCAGGCCCTCGAAAGCGAATGAGGCGGCCTTCGCCGTGGCCATCGATGAAGTGGCGAGCGCATCGGCGCGACTCCTGCAATCGCTCGAAACTGCCGTTCCCCCAAAGAACCGGGAAGAAGAGGCCGCAAAGGCTAAGGCTCGCGCAGCGGAAAGATTTGGCACGTAAGAATCCGATTGAAATGAAATGAGTCAGGTGCGCGAGACGATCTTTGTTGTGGACGACGATCCCTCCGTTCGAGAGGCGTTTGGAAACCTTCTTGAGTCGGTCGGTTTTGACGCACGCCTCTTCAGCTCAACCGAAGAATTTCGTAGCGCGCAGCATCCCGACGTGCCCAGCTGCCTACTACTCGACCTGCAGCTTCCGGGCGCGAATGGGCTGGATTTTCAGCAGGCTCTCGAGCGCGCAGGGATTTCGATTCCGATCATCTTTGTCACGGCCTATGGAGATGTGCCGAGTGCGTCGCGTGCCCTGAGAGCAGGCGCCATCGAGTTCCTGATGAAACCCGTGCAGAAGCACGAGCTTTTAACAGCAATTGAGCAAGCTTTGCAGCATGACCGGGTCCAACGGGTCGTGCGGGCTGAATTTCTCGCCTTGAAAACACGGTTTGACGAACTCACTGCTCGCGAGAGGGAAGTATTGCACCTAGTCACGAATGGGCTCACGAACAAAGAAATTGCCGACCAACTCGGAATCAGTGAAGTCACGACCAAGATGCATCGCGGCCAGGTGATGAGGAAGATGAATGCCGCCTCGATTGCCGACTTGGTGCGAATGTCGGACAAGCTGAAATTCCGCGCTCTTGAGTGAGCCGGTTTGTTGTCCCATCGCGAAGGCCTGGCAATCGTCTGGCCAGTCATCGACGACCGTGGAAACTAACTCTGCATGCCCCGCAATCCGCAAAGGGTAGCCCCCCAGATAGTGACCTTGCCCGCCGACCAGCTGCGTTGCTGTCTATAATCCTGACATGCGCTTTCGGGTAGTAGTTTCCGTGTGTTTCGTCGGGGCTGCACTCTTTGTCAGAGCTGATTCATCGGTTCCCTGGAATGGACGTGTGACGAATGAGCAAGGTGTCGCTGTGGGTGCCGCGACCGTCCGACTGAATTCCGCACAGCGCAATTCTCCTTCCCCGGCCATAACCTCCAGTAGCGGAGAGTTTTCGTTTCCCCAACTCTTGTCCGGAGAGTACAAAGTCACGGTCGAAGTTGCTGGCAAGGTCTATGCCACGAAAGAGTTGCTTCGGGTCGCGGAGAATTCCGCGTTGAGCTTCAACCTTCGCCTTAGCGAGCAGGGAGGAGACCCGCGAGCAATCCTTGAGGGGGGAATCAGTAGTGCGCAGCGAAGTGAGTCATCCGGGGGCGAGCATCTTTCCGGCACAGAAGTATCCAGCCTGCCGTTGAATTCGCGCGACTTCAGCAAGCTCCTGCTGCTTGCCGCCGGCACCATGACCGACACCAATGGCGCTGCGAACTTCACCCAACAATTTGCAGTGAACGGACAGCGTGGCTCGGCGACGGTGTTCGCCATGGATGGCGCCGACACCACCGATCCGGAGATGGGAGGCGCGACATTCTCAAACTTCAATGTCGATGCCATCCATGAAGTGCAGTCGAATGCGGGCGTCATGTCGGCTGACATCGGTCATGGTGGGGCGAGCTACACCAACGTAGTGACGAATTCTGGATCGAATCAGGTCCACGGAACGTTTTTTGAGTTCGTCCGCAACGCCGCCTTCGATGCCCGCAACTACTTTGATCCGCCAAAATCCGTGAGTGGGCGGCGCATCCCTCCGTTCGTGCGGAATGAGTTTGGCTTTACCAATGGCGGCCCTATTGTTCTGCCAGGAATCTACGACGGAAGAAACCGTACGTACTACTTCGGCGAGTATCAGGGATTTCGGCAAGTTCTTGGGACCACTCAAGTCGTGCGCGTGCCGACAGCTGCGGAACGGCAGGGTACCGTGGTTTATAACGGGCCGAATTTCACCGATACTTACTCGATTCCGGTTAACCCGGCCGTCGTGCCCATTCTGAATGCATACCCGCTCCCCAATACTCCCAATGGAAGCTTCGGAGCACGGACGTATTCGGCCTCCTCAAAAGTTTCCACCGTGACCGATCAATTTTCCGTTCGTGTGGACCACAGGATTTCCGACAAAGCGCAACTACTCACCCGCTTTAGCCTCAATCAGGTGACGGGGCCGACGAATAATCCGGACCAGACCGCGATCGATCCACGCTTCGCCGTCCAATTCTTCGATCACCAGCGCAATGCTACGGTCAAGTATTCGCGAACGGTCAGTCCGCACTTCACGTCGGACACATCGCTTGGATACATCCGAAGCACCCCGTTTTTCCCCGCAATCGACCATACACGCCCCGGCATCACCTTTGGCGATGGCCTTTTTGAAGCCTTCAATGCCCCTGCTGGGTCGATCTACGGTTCTTACGGAAATCTGATCCAGTTCAAGCACGACATGTTGGCCATCCATGGGACACACAGTTTCAAGTTTGGCGCAGAGATTCGTGTGAATCGTGATTCCACAATTTTTGGAATCGCTCCAAACGGCACCTATACTTTCGGGAGCGGAGCCGCGTACTCGCCTGTTTTTATCCCCTCGGCGAGCGGCAATCACGACGTCCAACCCGGCGACCAACTCCCCGATTCGCTATTTGGCTTGCTCACGGCGACACCTTACTCCTACAGCATCTATGCGGTTGCGCCGTTCACCCCGACGGGCGGGCGATTCAACGAAGCTGGGGTTCGGCGCGAAGCATACAACTTCTATTTCATGGATACCTGGAAAGCGACGCCCCAACTGACCTTGACCTACGGGCTGCGCTATGAGGTCAACAGTCGCATTCATGAAGCGACCAAGCGTACATCGTCCATGATGTTTCTCGACTCGGGCGCGAAACCCGCGTCCTATCTGGACCACACTGCGAAACAGATATTCGTTGTCGATCCACAGCCTCCCTACAACCAGGACTGGGGGGGATGGGGTCCGCGTGTTGCGATGGACTACGCGCTGCCGCACCAAACTGTTTTGCATGCGGGAGCGGCGATCACAACCTTGCTTCCAAATCTGTGGCAGGACAACTTTCTCACCGCCGGGGTGCCGTTCGTATATCCCGCCTTCGTCAGTGCGACGCCCTCGATTTCGGTGCCGTTCAGCAATACCATTGTCCCGCTGCAGGTTCCAACGGCATACGCCACCAACGGGCAACCAGTATTTCCTGCCGGAACCACGCAAAGTGTGAAACCAAACACCATCCTTGACCTCGATCGCCTTCAGGCCGATATTTCGGCGAGTGTCCCTGGCCACCAGGTGCAATTGGTGCCGGTGAGTGGCCTTCAACGCGACTTCCGCAACGGGTATGTCGCGTCCTATACTCTCGGACTGGACCACGATTTCTTTCGCGATGTGAAGTTCAGCGCTTCTTACGTCGGTACGGCCGGCGTCCACTTGGCAAGAATCTTTTCACCCAATGGCTATGGCGGCGCTGGCCCGGCCTTTGCACCTTACACTCGCTTTGATTCTGCGGGAAATCCTACTGGAGGGTATGGCGCCGAGACCATAATTAGCAGTGGCTCTCATTCCTCCTATCACGCGCTGCAAACCAGTTTGACTAAAAATTCTGCGCGTGCCGGACTTGGTCTTCAAGCAAGCTATACCTATTCGAAGGTCCTCGACGATACCAGTGCAGTGCTGGTCGGTTCAGGTTCGACCGGAACCGTGCTGCAGACCGGACCACAGAATCCTTGGGACCCGGCCGCGGAGAAAGGCCCGGCGACTTTCGATGTAACGCACGTCTTCACGGCTAGCGTGATTCAGCTCTTGCGGCTTGAGCGCGTCAGCTTCCTGCGCCCGCTCGGGAAAACCCTCACGTCGGGATGGCAGTTTCTGAACGTCACCACCCTGATGACGGGGGCACCGTTCGGTGTCTATTCCGGCGTTCAACAGACCGACGCCGGCTTGGGCGGGGCCGATCGCCCAGACCTGGTTTCGCCGCCCCAGTTCTCGACCGGTCGTGCCGATCGACAGGACTATTTCGGACGCGGGCAGAGCAACAACGCCTTCTTCTTTACTCCCATCAATCTGCCCGGAGGAACTGGCCCGAACCATGGCCGCTTCGGGACGCTCGGGAGGAACACATTCCGGGGGCCTGGTTTTCACAACTTTGATGTGGCGCTGATCAAAGACACGCCTTTCGGACGCAGAGGCAACGCCGAATTTGGCACGATTGAATTTCGCGCCGAATTCTTCAACCTGCTTAACCTTGTGAACTTCGGATTGCCCAACAACATCGTGACCGGCAGCGGCTTCGGATTCATCAGCAAAACCGCTGGAACCTCGCGACAAATTCAGTTTTCTCTAAAGCTGCTCTACTGAGGTGGCGAGGGCTGGCGAAAAGTCCCCGACACCTCCCCCCTCATTTCATCGTGCTGCTTTGGACGATCTGCACGGGGCCGAGCAAACCAGAGGCCCACAAGGGGGCTGAGGCTTTGTAGAATTTCGGGGTTGTGAAGGTGTACTGCTTCGTCGCATTCGGTTGCCGGTCACCGATAATGCGATTTGCCCACCCATTCGTGACTTTCACTTCGACCTGGTTTTCTCCCGGTTTAAGCACCGACGTTATGTCTACCCGGAACGGTTGCGTCCATACAATGCCCACGTCCTGGTCGTTGACCGAAATCTGAGCAAGGTTTTTGACGCTGCCCAGGTCCAGCCATATGCGTGCGTCCGGTTTGATCCACGTGGCAGGCACGTCTATCGACTTTCGATAAGTGGCCGTGCCGGAGAAGTACTTAATGCCCTCATTGGGGTTCTCATTCCACGGGGAAAGCGTGTCGAACGTAGCTGAGGCAGGGGCACCGAGATCAGCCGGGAAGCTAACCTCCCAGGGACCATCGATGTTTGCCAGAGGCGTTTCGACCATGGCGGGGAGGGTCCGTGAGGGAACTGTTGCCGGCTTGCGGAAGACCACGAACACCGTTTGCCATGGAGCGAGTTTCAAGGGAACGGTGGTGTGTCCCGAGGCGGTGTAATAAGACGACGGCTCGATTGTGCCCGTTTCCGCATGCCACAATTCCGCTGCTTTCCCCGTCACTCGGAAGTTCGCGCTCAGGTTTTCATAACGGTCGTTGCGATTGTTGAGGAAGTAGAGGTCGCCGTCTGCGACTTGGCGGTGAACGAAGAGCACATTGGTGTCCGGTTGCGGACGGGTGTAAGTGAAATCGGGAGCCACGTGCAGTCCGGCGAGTGTCTCGCGCAGCGTCTGCTTCCCGTATACACGACCTTCGCCCACAGCAGCTCCGTCACCTGCCCCCCAAAGCTCATTGGCAATCTTATGGAACTCATTCGCGTCGTCGGCAAGACTCGGCGTGTCGGTGGGCTTTGCTCCCCAGACGATGGCTCCAGCCTGTACGAGTTCGCGAATCTTGCGAAGCACCGGAACTGACATTTGCTGGGCGTGGGGATCAAGCGCTAGCACGCGATAATGCATCCCACTTGGCGTGCTCAGTTGTCCATTCTTGAAGGTCAGCACGTGGATGAGCGCATCAGCATTGATGTAGTCGAAGTTGTAACCGTCAGGAATCGGCGGAGCCTTGTGCAAGAAAAGGTCGGTCAGATTCGTGTCCTCGCCGTAGAAGTAAACAATATCGGCAACAAATTTTCCTTGCTGTAGCAGATACGAACTGCGCGCGAGGTACGTGACCCAGGGCTTTGCCTGTTCCGCCCAGGTTTCGTTTCGGTTGAACCATTGGCCGAAGGGGCCAAGGCTAAAGCCCGGCCTCTTGTCCAACGGCTGATGAACAGAGGTGTGAATGACGAAACGGTTCAGCCCCATGGTCATTTCTTTATCGGCGGTGGGCTTCAGGGTCAATGGAGACCATGCGTACGCGCCTGAAGAGGCTGTCATCGATTCTGCTGCCACGAGGTTTTGTCCGTAAATATGAGCTACGGAGGCCGATTCCCGAATGTCAGCGTTGTAGCCGGGGAGGTCGTTGTTTACGCCAGGTTTCTGCGTCCACATCGCCGACATGGGAACATCGTTGCTGCGTTTTACCTGCATGCCGTCCCCGATAAACGCACGGCCTTCCTCATGCGACTCGCCATAGTGGCCCATGCCGCGGTCGTGCACCATTTTGGTGATCAGGTCGTAGTGATAGTCAGCAAGCATGTCGCCGAGCGTCTCGCGCAAATCCCACAAAAAGCCTTCACTGGCTCTTGTGTTGTCGATGACTCGGCCCGCGAGGACCGGCATCCAGGGACGCGGGTCATAACCACGGCGTTTGGTGAACTCCGCGATCAGATTGTCGGTCCAGTTCTGCGCACCCGCTTCCCAGCTGTCGTTGATCACATATTGCAAGCCGCGCTTGCCCATCAGGTCGCCAACCGTGTCTTTGTAGTTATCGAGATAGGTAGTCATGTACTGCTCTACGTCATCCGGATTCAGCTTGTCCACTTCGGGTCCGGTACCCTCCGGCGATGCTGGATGGTTCGTGATCCCCAGCAGTGAATAGCCAAAGCGCAGGACGACCCAGTTGCCTGCCGGCGGGGTCCACTGGAGCGTACCGTCGGGTTGCATTTTGGCCGTCAGGTCGAGGACGTCGTCTTTGCGAATCCCATCGGCTGCAGCAACGTCGGGGGTCGGATAGGGATCGAAACTGGGCAGATTAGCGAATGCAGCCTTCTCTTCAAAGCGGCTGATGCGCGCACCGGGATGCAGCACCAGTTCCGAGATCTCGAAGTTGGGATTCGGTTTCATAGCACTGGTATCGCCGAAGGCGTTTTCCACATCAAATTCCGAATTGCCGAAGCCGGCGGGAGGCTTCGTCAGAAAGCCTATGCGAAAAAACTTCGCGGCTGTGGCGGGAAACGCAATCGTGTGCTCGGCACCACCGTCGGCGGGAATGTCGGCAAGCTTTCGGAAGCTTTGGCCATCGTCGCTGGCCTCAACGTCGGCGATAGATGGGGCTGCTCCGAACATGTTTGCCATGGAAGCGAGCGGATCGTTGATCACCAATGTCACTGCGCGCATAGTCTGGGGAGAAGAAAACTCATATTGAATCCAGGCCTGCTGGCCTGCCGCAGCTTTGGGCAGCTGTGTCGTCTTGACCAGGTCGCCGTCGCTCAATAAAGCAACATCTGGATTTCCGCTACTGGCCGTGATCTTAGGCTTCAAAGTGGAGGCGGGGACATCGCTTTCGGGTGCGCGATATGCAAGGACGGCCGTATCCGCGTAGAAAGCTGGTGCAGACGGCTGAGGCTGCCCGGTGAAGGCCGCGAGGAAATCAAAAACTGGCAAATTCTGAAAAGGCCCGGTTGTGGTTGGGGGGTGCGGTAGAATGCCCGAAAAAGGCTTGCCTCCCTCGATTCGGAGTTCGCTCCAGACCACTTTTTTCATGCCTTGGTTCGGTTTCACCCACGGGCCCCCGGATTCGCTCCATCCTGGTGATCCGGCGATTGCTTCTTCGAGACCGAGTTGATCGGCCAGCGTAGTCGCGTAGTTGAATGCGTCCTTCCATTCGGGAGTCATGTACACCAGGCGCTTATCAACGAACTTGGGGGTGTTCAGCGCGGCATCAAAATTCTGGAAGCCCCCGAGACCAACGCGATGCATCCACTCCAGGTCGGCCTTGATGCCTTCTTTGGTGATGTTGCCGTTCATCCAGTGCCACCACACGCGCGGCCGGGCGGAGTTAGGGGGATTCTCAAAGCCTTGCTTCAGAGAGTCGGTGGAAGTTTGGCCTAGTACGGCCGAGGACAGGGCCGAGAACAACACGAGGGTCATGACGCGACCCACATGACGCAGTTTGTGCATGCTTTCTCCTCACAAGGCTGACAGCGACTTTGAACGGGGCAGTTTACGCCAGCGATCAGGTGGGCGATGGTCTCATCTGCCAAGACTTCGGGTCAACGCGAGCTTTGCGTTTCGTAATGAGAAACGTAAACCGAGAGCGAGTCGATCACGCGGCTGGAGCCGCGTTCGGGTCGCGTCCCGCGGTGGCAGGCCTAATCCCGCTCCTATAGCTTTTGCATGCAGAACCAAATGCCTGGCCGAACCCTCTTCTAGGCCGAAGCAGCTACCCGGTCGAAGGCGGCTGAATTTTGCAGCAGACCGTCATTGGGATAGAAGTGGTCCACCGTGATCGGAGTCAAAAGTTTGTGATCCACGAATACCGCCGGGGGAACAGGTTTCTTGTTCAGAATATCGAGACTCACCCGGACGAGGTCTGGGCCATAGCGTTCGGGAAAGAAGGCGACGGAACCAACAAACCGGGTACTCGGCTGGCGCAGCTCGCTGCGTCCTTCGGGAGAGGCATTCTGTCCCATGACGGCGCAAGTGTCGGCACGTCCAGCTTCCTCAAAGGCGCGCAGGGCTCCGATGGCGCTCACGTCGTTAATACCCCCAACCACGATACGGTGTGAGCGGGATTGCCGGATGTGCCTTCGGACAACTTCAAAGCTTGGCCCCAACTCGCCATCGCCGTTGAGGTGAGTAACACGCGCGTTTTTGGCAGCGGGAAGAGTGAGATTGATTCCCACCAACATTCCGGTTAATCGCATCTGCGGCAGATTCCCGGCCCGTGGCAGTTCGAGGAGGATAATCTCGTCCAGTTCGGAGTGCCAGTGCTCCTTTACCCATCGTCCAAGATATTTCCCGCCGATCAGCCCAGCTTCATAATTGTTGGCACCGTAGTAGGTGGCGCCAGGGTGGGGAATGTCGATGGCTATCATCGGAATGCCGGCTTCGCGATATTTGGCGGCCACAATGGGAGCGATCGTTTCGTCGGTCTGAAATTCGATTGCGAGATCGACTTTCTCGCGTACCAGAAGTTCGGCGTTGCGCTGAGCGGTCTTGGCACTGTAGCGGTTGTCGAGAGCTATCAGTTCGATCCCTTCTTCTTTGGCAGCGCGTTCTAGGCTGGCGGAGACTTCTCTCGAAAACTGATAATTGGTCCCCTGGGCGGCGTACCCAAGGCGGCAGATCCGCTGCTTCGCTGGCCGCAGGCTCGACTGATACAGATTAGCGCCGATTTTTTCGATCAGCCCGCACTTCTCGAGCGTGTAGAGCAGGCGGAAACTCATGGTTTTGGGCAGCCCGCTGCGCTGGGCGATTTCCTTCAGTGGCAGGGCTTCTCCCGGGGAACGAAAAGCCGAAAGAATCCGGGAAGAGTGCACAACTGACTTGACCAGGTAGGGGTCCCGAGTACGGTTTTCGTTACTCATAGAGGACGAATTAGATGTCACAATACCAACGTCTATTGTTCCGCAGCGCGAAACCGATAAGGGTTTCAGCAGAGCTGGGAAGCATAGTAAAGCGGTGGATAAACTGCTTGCAAGTCTGCTCTGCGGAACGGCTTTGAATTTCGCAGTGCAAAAAAGCACTATTTGGGATACAAAAGGCGTGACCAGGAAGCCGAGTCTGTGTAAATTCCCTGAAATGCGGTGCATGCCATGAATTTGTCGAATACGCAAAGAATCTTTCAGGCTATCGAGACCCTGCGGATCGAGATCCCGTCGTGGGGGTTCGCCAATACCGGAACGCGCTTCGGGAAGTTTCTGCAACCGGCTGCCGCCGCCACCACAGAAGAAAAGTTCAGCGACGCCGGGGAGGTCCACCGGGTTACCGGTGTTTGTCCCACGATTGCCATCCACGTACTGTGGGACTGTCCCGCGGGGGATCTCAGCACCCACGAGATCACCAAACTCTCCGAGCGTCATGGAATTCAGCCCGGTTCAATCAATACGAACTTATTTCAAGATCAGATTTACAAGCATGGATCCTTCGGAAATCCAGATCCCTCGATACGCTCGCAGGCGTTGCAGCACACAAAAGACAGCATAGAGATTGCCCGACAGCTGCACAGCCGCGACGTCTCCATGTGGTTCGCGGAT
>Ga0068855_100006454_pt1 | contig 14281 bp, 17 predicted proteins | sample KBSCornC52_FD_66592 | JGI IMG/M metagenome (GOLD analysis project Ga0068855, IMG submission 66592) | Corn rhizosphere microbial communities from Kellogg Biological Station, Michigan, USA - KBS Corn C5-2 | ecosystem: Host-associated > Plants > Roots > Rhizosphere > Soil ... | reverse complement strand
TTGCCTTGAGCCCGTTCGGTGTGACCAGCCCCTCTTCGTCGATCGAGCCGAGATGGCGATCCATGTTCTGGAGAAATTGCGGATCGCCGAAATCGTCATAGCCGGTCGATTCGATCGCCTCGTCGAGCAGCTGCTGGCGCATGCCCAGCGCGGTCGGCTTGCTCATGCCCAGGGATCCAGATGGACCTTGGAATATTCATTCGGGCCGCGCATCTCGTCGATCACCCCAGGGAAAGCGTCCATGTCGAAGGTGTGGCTGATCATCACCCGCGCATCGGGCAACACGTCGCGATCGAGCTCGCGCGCGGCGTTCTCGAAGCAGGCCAAGGTATAGGCGACGGCGAAGCGCAGCTCGACCTGCTTCATGCCGGCAAGCCCCGGCACCACCGGATCGTCGCTGGTGCAGAAGCCCAAAGACATGACGACGCCCTTGCGCCGGACATGCTCGATCGACTTGGCGAGCATGCCGGGCACACCCGCTGCCTCGAACACGACATCCGGCGGGCCGCCAAGCGCCGCCTGGACCCGCGCGATCTCATCCTCGCCGGTGGTGACGAAGGCATCGGCGCCCATCGCCTGCGCCATCTCGGCGCGGCGGTCGGAGCGCGAGGCGGCAACGACGCGCCCGGCACCGAGCTTGCGCGCCCAGTAGATCGCGGCGAGCCCGACCGAGCCGGCGCCGATCACCAGCACCCGGTCGCCCGCTTTCATACCCGATTTGGTGACGCCGTGCATGCCGACCGCGAGCGGCTCGACCAGCGCGCCGTCGGCCATCGTCAGACTCTTGGGCAGCGGCACGACCGCCTTGTCATGGCTCAGCAGATATTGCGCGAAGCCGCCGGCGTAGAGCCGCAGCGAATCGCACATGAAGGGCTCGTTCTCGGCGCAGTGGATGCAATGGCCGCAGCCGATGCCGCACATGCCGGTGACGATGTCGCCGACCTTGACCCGCTCGACATTCTTGCCGACCTCGACGACCTCGCCGGCCCATTCATGGCCGATGACGGTGCCGACCGGCCAGACCATGCCATGCTCGGTGCAGCCCGAGGTCCAGCTGATGTCGGTGCCGCAGACGCCGCAGCGGCCGATCTTGACGATCAGCTCATTCTCGCCCGGCGTCGGATCAGGGACCTCCTCGATCGAGAAGGGATTGCCGGGCGGGGTGACGACCAATGCACGCATGAACTTCTCTCCTCGCCGGCTACCAGCGCCGGCGGATCTGGCCGCCACGAACCCGCTCCATGATGATCTCATGGCGCTCATCGGGCGTGACCCGCGGCGTATCGGCCGGCAGGTGCTTGTGGACTTCGGAAGCTTTCACCCGCCTGAGCGTCGGCATCGGCCGGGTCGAGGATTCATACCAGCGGCCGACGAGATGGCCGGTCTGGCGCTGCTGCGGATCGAGCCAGTTGGCGACGCCGGGATCCTCGAGCGCGATCACCGCGCGGAACTTGCCGTCGCTGTCGATCTTCGCCTGATGACCGTTCAAGTGCGACTGATTGTAAAGATATTCGATGGTGTTGAAGAGCGAGTCGTTGAGCTGGATGTTCCAGTATTTGACCTCGTCCGGCATCTCGGTCTCGAGAATCAGTGCCTCGTCCGCCTCGAATTCGTAATAGCCTTCCCAATAGACCTGCGCGCGCACCCCGCCCCATTCGGTAAAGTTGGTGAAGCGGAAGGTGTTCGGCTCCATGTCCTTCTTCAGCTTGTCCATGAAGCCGAGCCACTGCTGGCTAAGGCGAATGGTGTAGTCGATCGTCTCGGTCAGCTGTGCCTCGATCTCAGGAACCGCGAGCCGGCGGCGCCGCGGCATCGGATCGAGCCGCGTCAGCGACAACCGCGCATCGCGCTCATTGGCCCAGTCATAGGAACGGTAGCGAATAATGATGTAGTCGGCGCGCGGATCGAGATGGAGCCACTCGCCGGTGTAGCCTGCCGGCTTCTCGGCCGAAAGAATCACGTCGAGCGTGCCGTCATGCGGCACCATGGCGCCGAGATCATATTCGCCGAAACCGCCGCCGAGCTCCTTGGCGCCCATGATGCCGCGGCCGATGTTGGTGGTCAGCAGATGAACCGAACCGCGATTGCCGTAGAGCCGGTAAATGCCGTTCCCGTCGAGCGCCGACATGACATAGGCGTCATCCGGGTTCGGCTGGTTGAGATAGACATTGTTGAGGAACGGCACGAGGTCCGGATAGCGCGGGTCCGTCGCGACATTGATCATATAGCCGAGGCCGAGATCGAGGATCAGCTGGCGATGGATCTCCGCCGCATTGAGCGGATCATTGCCGTGCCAGCTCCCAGCGATCAGATCGCCGCCCGGCTTCAGCCGCTCGCAATAGGCGTCCCAGTCCATCGTCATCTCAGGCTCCTCGACTGCGGCGGCCGACCGCTTGTCCGCGATCGGCCGAACATGCCGCTCACGCCACGCCGGAATCAGGCGTTGCGCACCTCGCGCCAGATCCCGGCGGCGACCGCCACGGCCGGGAAACCGGCATAGGGAATCGCCTGGATCAGGATCTCGTCGACCTCTTCCTTGGTCAGCCCGTTCTTCAGCGCAGTGCCGAGATGGATGCGCAGCTCATCCGGATTGGTGCCCTGGGCGATGAGGATGCCGAGCACGACGGTGCTGCGCTGCGCGCGGGTCAGGCCGGGCCGCGCCCAGGCCGCGCCGAAGGCGAAGTCGAACGCGGTCTCGGCAAGCGCGCCGTCAAAGCCGCCGGTGCCGATCAGGCTCTTGAGCCAGGTGCCGATCTGCGGGTCGAGCATCTCGTCGACGACCTTGATGCCCTTTTCGCGATAGTCCGACATGCATTCTCTCCTTGGTATGAGGCCGTCGCTCGCGCGCGGCGATCGGGTTGGACAATGATTCGATCCGGTCAGCCCGCCTGCTCGGCAGCGATCTCCTTGGCCACCTCGCGCATGATCTGCGCGGCGGCAACGGCGGTCGGAAACCCGGTATAGGGAATCGCCTGCAGCGCGACCTCGCCGAGTTGCTCCTCGGTGACGCCCTGACGCATGGCGATACGCGCGTAGTAGCGCAGGATCGGCATCCGCTTCTTGCCGATCAGCACCCCCAGCGTGGCGAGGGCGCGGGAATGATTGTCGAGGCCGGGCCGACCCCAGACGTCGCGGAACACCAGCTCGGCGGCGAGCTTGCCGACATCGCCCAGGGGCGTGCCCTCGTTGATCTGCTCCTGCATCGTCTTGGCGAGAACCGGGCCGATCACCTTTTCGGCGGCGGCAATCGCGTCTGGGTCGGTCATCAGGCCCTCCTCGTCCGGGCCGCGTCTGATGCGCGGCGGCTAACCGTTGTGCCTACATGGCAACGGCATTCCAAGAGGAGTCAATTTGTATGGGTAGATAGCGTCTCTTTCGCGCACCTGCAGCGCGGAACGGCTGGAACGGCACCGAAACTCGTTCTTCCGCGAGTTTCGCAAAAGCGCTTACGCTTCGACGGAGAGCTTCATCAGCTTGCGGCCGATCGGCGCAAGCACCTGGCCGAGCTCATGGCCGCGGCGCAGCACCATGCCGCCCTCGCCGACCAGCGACCACATGCCCTGGCGGTTGCGCAGCGCCGGGCGCTTCTCGATGCGATATTCGGGATTTTCGGCGGTGCGGCGAAAGGCGGAGAAGACCGCCGCCTCGCGGCCCATGTCGATCGCATAGTCGCGCCAATGGCCGGCCGAGACCATCCTGCCGTAGAGATCGAGGATCCGCGTCAGCTCGGCCCGTTCGAAGCCGACCTGGCGCGGGCCGGATATGGGTGGAACCAACTCCATCAAGCGCGATCGCGCTCCTTGTCCGCGTCGCGCTCGGCGAGCAGCGCGTCGAGCTGCGCGCGCAGCCGCTCCAGCTCGCAACGCATCAGCTCAACCTTCTGCGTCTGCGGATCGTAGAGCTCGCTGCACGGCGTGCCATAGGGCACGAAGTCCTTCTGATATTGCGTCGCGTCGACCAGCGCGGCGCGCGCCGGGATGCCGGTCATCGTCGCCCCTTCCGGCACGTCGCGGGTGACGACGGCATTGGCGCCGATCCGCGCCCGCTCGCCGATCGTGATTGGGCCGAGCACCTGCGCGCCAGAGCCGATGATGACGCCGTCACCGATCGTCGGATGGCGCTTGCCGCCGACGCCGCTGGTCGGATTGGTGCCGCCGAGCGTGACGCATTGGTAGATCGTCACGTCATCGCCGACCACGGCGGTCTCGCCGATGACGACGAAGCCGTGATCGATGAAGAAATTGCGGCCGATCTCGGCGCCTGGGTGAATGTCGATCGCGGTCAGGAAGCGGCCGAAGTGATTGATCACCCGGGCGAGGAAGTAGAGCTCGCCGCGATAGAGCCAATGCGCCAGGCGATGAAACGCCAGCGCCCAAACGCCCGGATAGAGCAGCACTTCCCAGCGCGTGCGCGGCGCGGGATCGCGTGCCTTCACCGAATCCAGATAGCCGACCAGACCACCCAGCATTGCCGATTCCCTTTCACGGCGGACGCGGCAAGATAGTTATGTGACAGCCGCTTCGCCAGCCCCCGGGAGTCAGGCGGTGGCGCCATGGACCGTCGCGACCGCCTTCATCACCGCTGCAATACGTACCGCCGCTTGTACCGTCTCAGCGTTAACACCATGTGAGCGAACGGCTTTTTCATGGCTATCGATGCACGCGCCGCAGCCGTTCATGGCGCTGACGGCGAGGCCGAACAACTCGAAATCGGCCTTGTCGATCCCCGGCGAGCCGAGGACGTTCATCCTTAATCGCGCCGGCAGCTGGCCATATTCATGGTTCGAGGCGAGGTGGACGAAGCGATAATAGACATTGGTCATCGCCATGATCGCCGCCGCCGAACGGGCGGCGTTGGCCGCCTCGGGCGTCAGCGTCTCGACGGCTTCGGCCTCGGCCGCATCGACCAGCGGCTTGTAACCCGTGCCATGGGCGGCGGCGAGGAATAGACCGTATTTGCGCTGGTCGCTGAGCGACTGGTCGCCGAGCAGCGACGACACGTTGAGCCGCAGATCCTTGGCGAAATCCGGCAGGGAGTCGGCGAAATCCTTCAATGACATCGGACTGATCTCCAATCTGGACCGGCGGAGGAGCATGGCTCCCCCCGTCCGCCGGTTGCCGCTGCTCAGGCAGCGGGCCTCAGGACATCCTCGCCGGCCTGCCAGTTGCACGGGCAGAGCTCGTCGGTCTGCAACGCATCGAGCACGCGAATGGCTTCCGCCGGGTTGCGGCCCTGGTCGAGGCCGTTGACCGTGACATGCTGGATCACATTATGCGGATCGACGATGAAGGTTGCGCGAAGCGCGACGCCTTCCTCCTGGTGGACGATGCCGAGCGCGTTCGCCAACGTCTTCTTGTTGTCCGCAATCCACGGAAAATCGCAGTTCGCCAGCCGCTCGTCGGACTTGCGCCAGGCGAAGTGGACGTGGGCCGTATCGGTCGAGGCGCCGATCAGCACGGCGTCGCGATCGGCGAAATCGCCCTCGAGATCGCCATATCCGATGATCTCGGTCGGGCAGACGAAGGTGAAGTCCTTCGGCCAGTAGAACACGACCTTCCACTTGCCGTTGGTCTCACCCAGGTCGATCGTCTCGCCATTCGGCAGAGCGGCGGTGCCCTGCTGTACCGGAACGGTCAGGGCGGGAAATTTATCGCCAACAGTCAGCATCGAAATCAGATCCCTTTTTGGAGTTCGCTGATCGGGAGATAGGGCGCTGGCATTGATTGTTCCAATCGATTATTAAGCCTTCAGTAATCGAGGAATACGATGGCCGTTCATCTCCCCACGCTGAAGCAGCTGCAATATCTGACCGCGCTGCAGGACCATGGCCATTTCGGCCGCGCCGCCGACGCCTGCTTCGTCACCCAGTCGACCCTGTCCGCCGGGCTGCGCGAGCTGGAATCGCTGATCGGCGTGACCCTGGTCGAGCGCACCCGCCGGGTGGTCCGTTTCACCCCGTTGGGCGAGCGCATCGCCGCCAAGGGTCGCCGCGTGCTGCGCGAGGCCGAGGAGCTTGCCGATCTCGCCCGTGCCGCCGGCAAGCCGCTGGCGGGCGAGCTGAGGCTCGGCGTCATCCCGACGATCGCCCCCTTCCTGCTGCCGCGGATCCTGCCGCGGCTGCGCGAGGACTGGCCCGAGCTGAAGCTCTACCTGCGCGAGGAGACCAGTCAGCTCGCGTGCGACTCGCTCCAGCGCGGCCAGCTCGATTGCGTGCTGCTTGCCCTGCCCTTCGCCTGCGGCGAAGTCGATTCGCACGACATCTTCGAGGACAAGCTGTTCGTCGCCTTCCCCGGCGGCGAGGATCCGGTGCCGCCGCCGCGCATCCCGCCGGACTTCATCGACGAGACCCGGCTGCTGATGCTCGAGGACGGCCATTGCCTGAAGGACCATGTCCTCGCCGCCTGCAACCGGCCCGAGCTGCGCGCCGAGGCGCAGATGCTCGGCACCTCGCTGCATACGCTGGTGCAGATGGTCGACAATGGGCTGGGCGTCACCTTGCTGCCGGAAATGGCGCTCGACGCGGGCATCCTCAACGGCACCAAGGTGACGGTGCGCCCGCTCGCCGCCGCCCATCCGTCCAGGCGCATCGCGCTGGTCTGGCGCAAGAGCAGCCCGCGCGAGAAGGAGTTCTCGCTGCTGGCGGAGGAGCTGTCCAAGGCCGCCGCGGATTAGGGAGTCGGGTCCTCCCAGCGTGCGGCAGCTTCATCGTCATGCACCCGCGCTTCGACCCAGCGGGCGCTGCCGTCGCCGAGCAGCTCGCGCTTCCAGAAGGGGGCCTTGGTCTTGAGCCAGTCGATCAGGAAGGCGCAGCCGTCGAGCGCGGCGGCGCGGTGCGACGAGGCGGTGCCGACGAAGACGATGCGGTCGCCCGGCACCAGCCGGCCATGGCGGTGGATGACGATCACCCCGCTCAGCGGCCAGCGCGCCATCGCCTCGGCGACCACCCGCTCGAGCGCCGCCTGAGTCATCGCCGGATAATGCTCGAGCTCCATTGCCACCAGTCCGTCGTCGCCGCGCACCAGCCCGGTGAAGCTGGCGACCGCGCCCGGCGCCAGCGCTTCGAGCCGCGCCAGCTCGGCACCTGGCTCGAACGGCTCGACCTGGACCCGGACCTCGATCATCCGCCCGTCACCGGCGGGAAGATCGCGATCTCGCGGGCGCCGGCGATCGGCGCATCCAGCGGCACGAAGACCTGGTCGATCGCCGCACGCAGCCTGGCCGGTTCGGCCAGCGCCTCGGCATAGCCGCCACCGCGCGCCGCCAGCCAGGCGATCAGCCCGGCGACGTCGGCGACCTCGGCGGGCGGATCGACCGTCTCGCCATCCCGTCCGATCGCTTCGCGCACCCAGGCGAAATAGAGCAGCTCGAAGCTCACGGCTGATCCATATGGCGCAGCCCGACGCGAAGATAATCCCAGCCGGTGACGAGGGTGAGCAGCGCTGCCGCCCAGAGGCAGCCGAGGCCGAAGATCCAGACCTGCGGCCAGCGATCGAGCGCGCCGGCGAGAATCAATGTTCCCAAGGCGATGATCTGGAAGGCGGTCTTCCATTTCGCCAGCCGGCTGACCGGCACCGATACGCGCAGCTCGGCGAGAAACTCGCGCAGGCCGGAGATGGCAATTTCGCGCACGATAATGATGATCGCGGCGACGATTGCCCAATCGTAGATCTTGCCGGTCTTGATCAGCATCACCAGCACCGCGGCGATCATGATCTTGTCGGCGATCGGATCGAGGAAGATGCCGAGCTTGGACACCGTGCCCTGCGCCCGCGCCAAATAGCCATCGAGGTAATCGGTAATGCCGGCGATGGAATAGAGCAGGAAAGCAATGACATAGCCCAGCCAACCCGGCTCCCACAGCAGCGCCACGAGCAGCGGCACCGCCAGGATCCGCGACAGCGTTAACAGATTCGGCAGGCTCAGCATGTCGCCACGTCGCTTAATCCATCTCGTTGGGCTGCGGAACCTCGCGGTATTGGACCCGTCATCAATCAGTCGCTAATGGCGAGCCGGCATGCAGCCCGTCGCGCACCAATCCGAGCCCGCAGAAAAGATGCACGCCTCGGTCGTTTTGCTGACCAAGCGCCGGTTCCTGCCCCTCTTCGTCACCCAGTCGTTCGGGGCGTTCAACGACAATCTGTTCAAGACGGCGATGGTGATGCTGGTCACCTATCACCTCTATCAGGACCCCGCGCGCGAGGCCTCGTTCAACGCCATTGCCGGCGGGCTGTTCATCCTGCCCTTCTTCCTCTTTTCGGCGCTGGCCGGGCAATTGGCCGATGCCCATGACAAGGCGCGGATCATCCGCATCATCAAGACCGCCGAGATCTTCATCATGATCGGCGGGGCGATCGGCCTGCTGATCGGCTCGACCCCGCTGCTGCTCCTCGCGCTGTTCGCCATGGGCGTCCATTCGAGCTTCTTCGGGCCGATCAAATACGCCATCCTGCCGCAACACCTCCATGACGACGAGGTGCTCGGTGGCACCGGCCTGGTCGAGGCCGGGACCTATGGCGCCGTGCTCGGCGGGACGATCGCCGGCGGCATCATCCCACCGGTGACGGCGGCCATGCTGGTGCTCCTCCTCGCGCTGACCGGGCGCATGGCGTCGTCGGCGATTCCGCGCGCGCCCGCGCTCGCCCATCAGAAGATCGACTTCAACATCTTCCGCTCGTCGGTCCGGCTGGTGTCGGCGACGATGCACATCCCGCGGCTGTTCCTCGCGATCCTGGCGATCAGCCTGTTCTGGTCGACGGCGGCGGTGCTCGCCGCCCTGTTCCCGCCGCTGGTCAAGAATGCGCTGGGCGCCAACAGCGAGGTGGCGACGCTGTTCCTGGCGCTGTTCTCGGTCGGGGTCGCCGCCGGCTCGATTCTGATCAATCGCCTGCTGAGCGGTCATGTCTCGGCCCGCTTCGCGCCGGCGGCGGCGATCATCATGGGCCTGTTCATCGCCGATCTCCACGTCACGGTGAAGAACTGGCCGCCGCTGTCGGGCACGCTCGACGACATCATGACCTTCATCCGCCTGCCGCATGCCGAGCGGGTCATGATCGACCTGCTCGGCGTCGCGGTGGCCGGCGGTATGTTCGTCGTGCCGCTCTACGCCTTCCTGACGACGACGGTGAAGAAGTCGGAGACGGCCCGCACCGTGGCCGCGAACAACATCGTCAACTCAGGCGCGATGGTGATTGCCGTGGTCATCGCCTTCTGCCTCGCCCAGGCCGGCGTCAGTATCGCCAATACGCTGCTGATGGCGGCGTTGATGAGCATTGGTTCGGCCTGGCTCGCCTGGCGGCTGCACCTCGCCTGCGACTGAGGGATCTCTAGGAGAAGAAGACCAGGGTAAAAACGAAGCCGGCGCCCCAGGTCAGCGCGAACAGGCGGATGTCTGCCCAGAAGGTCGATCGGGCGGTTTCTTCGTGCTGCTCGAGGTCGATCATGGCAGGACGTTAACGCCCGCTTCACCACCCGAACAAGGTGTAAAAAGGGTTAAATCAGCGGCCGTGCGACAAATGGTAGTTAAGGGTCCGGATCAAGTCTCCGTGCCCTGTGCAACCGCCACCTGCAACGCCGCATGCGCACCCGCTTGGCGACCGAAGAACGAGGCCTCGCCGAGCGACAGGCCGGACGCGTAGCCATAGCTGTCCTGCGCCAAGGTCGAGGCGCAGGCGCCCGCCGCATAGAGGCCGGGGACGACGCGATTGCGCTCGCTCAGAACCTCGCCGTCGGCGGTCACGCGCAGGCCGCCCAGGGTGAAGCCGGTGTAGATCGCGCGGCCAAAGGACAGGTCGAAGGCGGCAAAGGGCGGATTGAGCGGCTTCAGCCAATCGGGATGCTTGCCGAAGGTCGGATCCTCGCCGGCAGCGGCGAACTGGTTGTACGCCTTCAACGTCGCGCTCAGCGATCCCGCCGGCAGCTCGAGCCCCTGCTCGACCGACTCGACCGTCTCGAAGCCGTCGACCAGCTGCTGGTTGGCCTGCTCGGACCAGCTCGGATAGGCGAAGATATCGGCATCGACGACGAGATAGGCGATGCCGTCCGGCTGGTCGGCGATCGCGATGCTGGAACGGCTGTGATAGGCATCCTCGGGGACGAAGCGGACGCCGTTCCGGTTGATCAGCACGCCCTTCACCAGCTGTTCGGGCGGGTAGAAGGGCGCAGTCAGGAACGGCCTGTCCATATGATCGGCGACGCCGCCCGCGGCGAGCCCGAGGCGGATCCCGAGGCCGTCGTCATAGGGTCCGCCCTGGATGTAGAGATCGGCGAATTTGGGCAGATGCTCGGCCATCATCGCCGCGCTGCGGCCGTAGCCGCCGGTGGCGAGGATCACGCCCGATCGCGCCTGGAAATCCACCGACACGCCGAAATGCCGCGCACGCACGCCGATGATTCTGCCGTCCTCGACGATCAGGCCGTCGACCTTCATGTCGTAGCGCGCATCGACGCCGCGCAGCCGTGCGCTTTCGGCGAGCTTGTTGAGCGCCAGCGCGCCCCCGCCCTCCTCGCCGTCGAAGGCGACCTTATGACCGCGCGGCGCTGGCCGCGCCTCGATGCGGAACGGCCAGACCTTTTCATTGCCGGTCCAGATCAGACAGTCGCGGCCCGGCTGGATCACCGCCTTGGTCGGGTAGTAACTGCGGTCGAACGGCACGCCATGCGCCTCGAGCCAGTCGAAATGCGCCGCGCTGCCCTTGCTGAACGCGTCGATCTTGGCAGCGTCGGGGGTCAGCATCACCGCGGTCAGATAGCGTGCGAGATCCTCGGCGCTGTCGGCAAAGCCGCAGGCGGTCTGCACCGCGGTGCCGCCGCCGAGATAGAAATGACCGGCCGCCGCGGTCGTCGTACCGGTCAATCCGCTGCTGCGCTCGAGCACGAGGACCTCGGCGCCGGACTCGGCCGCGGCGATCGCCGCGCACACCCCGGCCATGCCATAGCCGACGATCACGACATCGACGGTCGCCGTCCACGCCTCGACCTCGGCGACCGGGATGATCTGCGCCGGCACCTCCTCCTCGCTGCCCAGCTCCATCTTACTCCCCTTTCCTCACCGCCCCGGAGCATAGCCGCGGCGATATGGCGACGATATGGCATCCCCCACTCGCCTCTCACCGCAAGGGTCGCTAACGGGGTGCGGCGAATGGAGGATGGTGCAAGATGAAGCTCGACCTGTCGGAAGGCCAGACACTTCTTCAGGATACGGTGGCGCGGCTGTTCGCCGATGAATCCACCCCTGAGCGGGTGCGCGCGGCCGAGGCGAGCGGCGGATTCGACCGGGCGTTGTGGGACGAGATCGTTGCCCTCGGCCTGATTCCGATGCGCGCGACCGATCCGGCCGAGGGCGGATCGAGCCTGCTCGACACGGCGCTGGTCGCCGAGCAAGCCGGGCGGCACCTCGCCTCCGCGCCGCTGGTCGAGGCAATCGTCGCAACGGCGCTGCTGCAGCGCGCCGGCGCCGATCCGGCCCTTGTCGCCGAGGCGAGCGAAGGCGCGATTATCACCCTCGCGCTCGCGCCGGTCGCTGCCGGCCAGGCGCAATTGGTGCCGGCCGGCGCAGTCGCCAATCTCGTGCTGGCGCTTGACGGCGACGAGCTGGTCGCGCTGCGCCGCACGCCAGACGGCGACGCGCCCAAGGCGATCGCGGCGAGCCCGGTCGCGCTGATCGACCTGTCGGCGCCTAATGTCGGCGAACGGATCGTCATCGCCCGCGGCGAGGCGGCGCGCAGCGCCCATGCCGTTGCGGTCGAGGAATGGAAGCTGCTCACCGCGTCACTGCTGGCCGGGATCGCCCGCCGCGCGCTTGAGATCGCCGCAGCCTATTCGAACGAGCGGGTCCAGTTCGGCAAGCAGATCGGCGCCTTCCAGGGCATCGCCCATCCGCTGGCCGATTCGGCCACCGACGTCGACGGCGCGCGGCTGCTGGTGTGGTACGCGGTCTGGGCCAATGCCGTCGGCCGCGCCGATGCGGCCGCGGCGAACGCGATGGCCTGGTGGTGGGCGGGCCGAGCGGCCGAGCCGGCGGTGCATCGCGCGGTCCATACCTTCGGCGGCTATGGCGTGTCGCTCGAATATGACGTCCAGCTCTATTACCGCCGGGCGATGCTGGTGAAGCTGCTCGCCGGCGATCCCGAGGTCGAGCTCGACCGCATTGCCGCGCGGCTGTTCGACGATGCCGCCGTGCCGCTCCCGCCCGCCGGCGAGATCGAGATCGATTTCGCCTATGGCGAGAAGGCGGAGGCCTACGCCCGCGAGGTCCGCGCCTTCGTCGCCGCGAATTTGACGCCGGAGATCGAGAAGAAGAAGCATCACTCGACCTCGGGCCATCATCCCGGCTTCCACAAGACGATGGCCGAAGCCGGCTATGCCTTTCCGGATCTGTCGACCGACGGCAATCCGCCGCGCTCGCGCTATGAGGTGCTGGCGGCGGCGCCGCTGTGGGAAGATCTCAACTGGACGCGCGTGCCGAGCGCGGTCACCGAGATGGTCGCCAAGGTCGCCGAGGTCTTCTCGCAGCCCGAAGCCAAGCAGGAGATTCTCTCGCGGATCATCGCCGGCGACGCGCTCGGCTGCCTCGGCTTCAGCGAGCCCTCCTCGGGCTCGGACATCTTCGCCGCCAAGTTCAGCGCGGTGCGCGACGGCGACGACTGGGTGATGAACGGCGCGAAGATGTTCACCACCAATGCGCACAACGCCGATTACATCATCATGCTCACCCGCACGAACAATCAGGGCAAGAAGCATGAAGGGCTGACGATGTTCGTCATGCCGCTGAAGCTGCCCGGCGTGGATATCCAGCCGGTCTACACGCTGCAGGACGAGCGCACGAACATCGTCTATTTCGGCGACGTCCGCGTGCCCGACAAATATCGCATCGGCGAGGTCGATCAGGGCATGAAGGTGATGGGCGCGGTGCTCCAGCTCGAGCATGGCGGTGCCGATTATCACTATAATCAAACCGCGATGCTGCGCCACGCGACGAACTGGGCGCGCCGGCCGGCGGGCAATGGCGCCGCACCGATCACCAACCCCGATGTCCGCCGCGCGCTGGCGCGCGCCGCGGTCGGCAATGCGGTCAGCGAAGTGTTGTGCCTGCGCGCCGCCTGGGGCGATGTCGAAGGCATCCACGAGATCGCCTGGGGCCCGATGGCCAAGCTGTTCACCACCGAGGTGCTTTACCGCGACGCCAGCGCGCTGACCGCGCTCGCCGCACCGCAATCGCTGCTGCGCGGGATCGATCACGATCTCGACCAGGTCGAGCTGTCGATGCGCCGCGCGATCGGCATGCAGATCTATGGCGGCACCAGCGAGATCCATCGCTCGCTGATCGCCGAGCATGCGCTCGGCATGCCGAAATCCCGCGGATGACGGCGACCGCCTATGGCCCGCTGATCCACGCGGGGCGGCTCGGCATGCGCCGTATCCAGATGATCGACCCGCAACCGGGCATCGTCACCGCCGAGGTCGAGGACGATTATCACCGCTTCTTCGTCGAGCTGCGCCATGACGGCGAACGGATCACCGGCGTCGCCACCAACGCCAAGCGCTTCCCCTGGACCACCTGCCCCGCCGCCGGCGACCATCTCGCCGAACGCATCACTGGCGCCGCGCTGCGCGAGATCGAGGGACGCGAGGCGCCGTTGACCCATTGCACGCATATGCTCGACCTCGCGATCCTGGCAGCGGCGCATGCGCAGGACAGCGAACCGACCCTCTATGAAATGCTGGTCGACGATCCCCACGCCGGCGCGCGCGAGGCGATCCTGCGCCGCAACGGCGTCGAGACGCTGCGCTGGCTGATCGACGATACGATGCTGGTCGCGCCAGGCATGATGGCGGGCCGCGATCTGCGCCAGCTCAGGCACTGGATCGGCGAGATCGACCCGGAGCTGCGCGAGCCGGCCCGGGTGCTGCGGCGCGGCGCCTATATCGCCCGTGGCCGCGGCTTCGACTTTTCCAAGCTCACCACCGCCTCGGCGGTCACGGTCAACTCCGCGGTCGCCTGCTACACATTCAGCGTCGAGCACGGTGACGACGCCTGGCATATCGACGATTCGATGCGCGATTTCGATGGCCTTAAAAACCGGCCGCTGGCGGACCGGCTGTCGCCTTGACTCGCGTTAGGGCGCCATGCAGCGTCCGCGCCGACCAGAACCGGGCGCTAGGGAGAGTCGATCGTGCCTGAATCCAAGGGCTGCAACCGGCTTGCCGGGCGCCGCATCATCATCACCGGCGCGGCATCGGGCATCGCCAAGGCGATGGCCGAGCTGTTCCATCGTGAGGGCGC
>Ga0068855_100006450_pt1 | contig 14286 bp, 12 predicted proteins | sample KBSCornC52_FD_66592 | JGI IMG/M metagenome (GOLD analysis project Ga0068855, IMG submission 66592) | Corn rhizosphere microbial communities from Kellogg Biological Station, Michigan, USA - KBS Corn C5-2 | ecosystem: Host-associated > Plants > Roots > Rhizosphere > Soil ... | reverse complement strand
GGCCCTGCAGGCGCTCGAGCGCCTCGCGCAGCGCCCCGTCGCCGTCGGGCGTGGTGAGCGCGCTCACCACGCCCGACGGCGACGGGGCGCTGCGCGAGGCGCTCGAGCGCCTGCAGGGCCCGACGGCGCGCGAGTCCCGGCCGGCCCCACCGTCACGGCCGCCGACGGCGGGGCCGACGGCGCCCCCCCAAGCCGCGCTCGCCCCCCCGCGCGCCAGCACCGAAGACACCGCCGAACGCCAGCGGCCGAGCGCCAACGAACGCTTCATGCAGGTCGACGCCTCGTTGATCGACCTATTGTGCGAGCGCGTCGCCGAGCTGACGGCCGCGTTCGGCCAGCTGGAGACGAGCGCCGACGAGCTGCTCGATCGGCAAACGCGCCGCACCCAAAGCGCCAAGCTGACCGACGGCTTCGAACGCTGCCGCGCCCTGTTGGACGAGGCCACCTCGACGGCCTGGACGCTGCGCTTGATGCCGATCGAGCCCATGCTGGAAGAGCTAGCGCGACACGCGCGCACGACCGCAGCCAAGCAGCAAAAGATGGTCGAGGTGCAGGTCGCCGCCAGCGGCGTGCAGCTGGAGCGCGACGTAGCCGACCAGCTCTGGGATTCGCTGTTGCACCTGGTGCAAAATGCCGTCGATCACGGCCTGGAAGGGCCCGATCAGCGCGGCAGCAAGGCGCCCGTCGCGGCGCTGCGGCTGAGCGCCGAATCGGTGGGACCCAACGTGGTGTTGCGGGTCGAAGACGACGGGCGTGGGGTCGACCCGAACGAGCTACGGCGGGTGGCGGCGGAGCGCGGCGTGCTGTCCGAGCCGGCCGCGCAGGGCCTGAGCGACGGCGATGCGATGGAGTTGTTGTTCGAGCACGGCTTTTCGACACGCAGCGAAGCGTCGCGCACCTCGGGGCGCGGCGTCGGGCTGGACGTGGTGCGCCGGCGCGTGGAATCGCTGGGCGGCAACGTTTCGGTGGAAAGCACCCTGGGCCTGGGTACGCGCTTCACGCTCGGCGTGCCATTCGCGATCACCAAAGAAAAGCTGCTGGTGGCCGAGCTGTGCGGCGCACCCTACGGCTTTCCCGCGCGCGTGGTGCGGTCGGTCCTGGGCGCCGAGGCATTTCCGCAGCCAGGCCAAGACAGCGTGGTGCGCCACAACGGTGAGCTGTTGCCGTTCCGCTCGCTATGCGACGCGCTCAGCCTGCCCAAAGACGACAACGAGGCATTCGTGCTGGTGTTGGAGCTGTCGGGCAAGCGCTTTGCCGCCAGCGTGGGCCGCATCGTGGGCGAGCGCGAGCTCATCCGCCGGCCGGCGGAAAAACTGCTGCACCAAACCGGCATTGGCGCGAGCGCGGTGCTGGAAGACGGCCGCATCGTTCTGCTTCCGGAGCTGAACTACGTCCAGCGGGCGCTGCGAGCGCGCGCCGGTCAGACCGTCCCCGGCTCGCTCTCCGAGGAGCGGCGGCGTCAGCGCGTGCTGGTAGCCGACGATTCGCCGGTGGTGCGCGAGCTCGTGACAGAAATCCTCACCGCTGCCGGCCTCGACGTCGAACAGGCGAGCGATGGCTCGGCGGCCCTGGAGAGCATCTTGCAGAGCGAGCCGGATTTGTTGGTCAGCGACGTGGAAATGCCACGCATGAACGGTTTCGACTTATTGGCCGAGGTGCGGCGCCGTACTCAACGGTTACCCGTCGTGATGCTGAGCACGCGCGGGTCGGTGGAAGACCGCAAACGCGCCACCCGCCTGGGAGCCAACGCCTACCTCGTGAAGACCGAATTCCACAGTGAAAGCCTGCTCGAAGTGGTGCGCCGCTTCGTGAACTTGCGACGCTGATGACCATCCGAGTACTGCTGCTCGACGACTCGGCCATCTGCCGTACCCAGCTACGCGAAATACTGGAGCAAGACGAACGCATCGAGGTCGTAGCGGAAGCGCACAACGGCGATCAGGTGTTGCGCCTGATCGACGAAGCAACACCGCACATTTTGCTGGTCGACCTGCAGATGCCCGGCACCGGTGGGCAAGAGACGATTGAGCGGGTGATGGCGCACCAACCCCTACCGATCTTGATCGTCACCGGCCAGCCCGAGGGTGTCCGGCGCCAAGCGGTGTTCGAAGCCATCCGTCGCGGCGCCTTGGATCTGGCGGAAAAGCCCCTGCACGGCGACCGCAAAGCCGAAGAACGTCTGCGCGCCATGGTGCGCGAGCTGTCACGCGTGCGCGTCGTCCGACACGTGGCCGGCAAGCTCAGTCGGCGCGACGGCGGTCCTGGCCTACCGACTCCCGTTCCGCCGCGCCCGCTCGACGGCTCGACGAGCCCGCTGGTCGTCGGTGTGGCGGCTTCGGCGGGTGGCCCGCGGCCACTCGTGAGCTTGCTGTCGGCGTGGCCGGCGGACTTTGCGGCGGCGATCGCGGTCGTGCAGCATCTGCCCAACGGCTTCACGGCCGCCTTCGCCGAGTTTCTGCAGAGCCGGGTGCCTCAGCGTGTAACCATCGTCAAACAACTGGTGCGCTTCGAGCCCGGCCACGTCTACCTGGCCACCGACGACCAACACCTGGTCGCGCTCAGCGACAAGCAGCTGGGTGTCGATCACGGCGCCGCCGTCGAAGGGCACCGCCCCGCCGCCACCGTGCTGTTCGAATCGCTGGCAGCGCGACTGGGTGCGCGCTCCTGTGGCGTCATTTTGTCCGGCATGGGCCGGGACGGCGTCGCCGGCATGCTGAAGATGAAGGCACGCGCGGCGCTGACCCTGGCTCAAGAAGAGAACGGCTGCGCCGTGTACGGCATGCCCAAAGCGGCGATGGAAGCCGGGGCGGCGGTCGCGGCGCTGGACCCCGTCGGCATCGCGCGCGAAGTGAGCACCTGGGTCTCGCTCCAACCCAGCCACCTGCCGCGGGGCCGATGAGCGCGCGCCACCAGCTCGACCACCTGCTCGAAAGCTACACCGGCATCGAGGTCACGCGCGGCGGCATCGACGCCAGCCTCGACGCGTTCTTGGCGCGGCGGTTGCCCGAGGCGCGCGTACCCAGCTTGGAAGAGTACCTGGCGCGGCTGGGGCCTCAAAGCGGCGAGCTCGAGCTGCTGCTCAACGCCATCACGGTCACGCACACCTGGTTCATGCGCGATGCCGGACAGCTGGCGATCATCTCCGCGGTCTTGGAGGCGCGGCCTCAGTTGGCGCCGCCGCTGAAGGTTTGGGTGCCTGGCTGCGCTACCGGAGAAGACGTGTACTCGGTCGCTATCTTGGCCGAGCAAGCCGGGCGCAGCGTGCAGGTGGTTGGCACCGACATCAACTCGGCCGCGTTGCGGCGAGCCGAGCTGGGCCGTTACGGCAGCTGGGCGGTGCGCGATTTGACCGACGTCGACCGCTATTTCGAACGCGGCGAGCGCAGCACATTTCAGATCGCCGAGCGCTTCCAGCGCGTCGTGCGCTTCCAGCGCCACAATTTGCTCGACGCCACGATGAGCGGCGATTGGGACGTGGTGCTCTGCCGCAACGTGCTCATCTATCTATCGCGGGAGCGCGCGCGCAGCGTCGTGGAGCGGTTGGCCGACTCGCTCACTCCGGGTGGCTACTTGTTGCTGGGCGCGAGCGAGGTCGTGTTCGAGGTGCCGCCACAGCTCGACGCCAGCTACGTTGCGGGGCGACTGGCCTTGAGACGTTCACGGCCGAGCACCGAGCAGCGCCGGTCGCAACCACCGCGCGCCACGTTGGTGCCGCACGCTCCGCGCCAAGAATGGCAGGCGCCGCTGCCGGCGTTGCCCAGCACGGCGGCCAACATTGCCGAGCATCCGCGGGCTGCGCCGGTACCACCACGCGGCGCCGAAGCGCTGTTGGCGCGCGGTCACGAGCTGCTCGATCGCTCCGATCTGCCAGCCGCCATCACCGAGTACGAGCTGGCGGTCGACGTCGACGCAACCGTGGCCGAGCCGCACATGTATCTGGGCATTGCTTTGTATCTCAACGGCAATATCGAGCCCGCGCTGCACGAGCTACGCGCCGCCGCGTTCCTTGACCCCGATCTGTGGCCGGCCGCCTTCTATCTGGCGGTGTGCCACGAAGCGCTCGGCCAGCTGGAAGAGGCGGCGCGCGAGTATCGACACGTCGTGCGCGTCGCCGCTCGCGCAACGCCGTCGAGCTTGCCGCGCCGTCACAGCGCCTGGCACCGCGACCTGCTGGAGCTGGCCCGCACTCGCGCCGCCCGCGGCTGAACGGGCCCCACCCCGTCCTGGTCGAGAGACGACGGAAAATTCCACCCCTGGCCCGGCAATTCTGCGCGCGGGGCCTTCGAAAAAGGCCAGGTCATCGGGGCGCCGCCCCTTACATCGGAGGAAGCTCCGTTTCGGCGCTCTGACCAGGAAAAACCGCGCACCCATGCTCACACGCACCTCTCCCTCGCTGTTCGCCGGCATGTCGTTCGTGGCGGCCTTCTTGGCGGCGGGGGTCGCACACGCCGCCGACTACTACGTGGCCCCGACCGGCAGCGACAGCAACGCGGGCACCATGGCCGCTCCGTTTGCGAGCCTGCAAAAGGGGCACGACGCGGCCAGCGCTGGCGACACGGTCTGGCTGCGCGCCGGCACCTACAAGTCCACCAAGCAGATCAAGTTATCCAAGAGCGGAACCTCGGACACGCAGCGCATCAAGTTCTTCGCCTACACGGGGGAGAAGGTGACGATCGACTTTTCGGGCTACGTGTCGACGAACAAAGCCGCCGACACCCCCGCCCTGCTGGTGACGGGCAATTGGCTGCACTTGAAGGGCTTCGAGATCGTGGGCGCGCCGGTGGGGGCCAGCGGCGATCACTCCATCTCGGCGTTGCGCAGCGAGGGCGCCAGCAACAACACCTTCGAGCTGCTGAACATCCACCACAACTTCGGTCCGGGCCTGTTCATCTCCAAGGGCACGGGCGGCAACCTGATCTTGAACGTGGATTCGCACGACAACTACGACAAGGACGGCAGCCAAGGCGACGGCCAAAACGGCGACGGCTTCGGCGTGCACTATCAAGAGACGGGGCCGAGCACCATCATTCGCGGTTGCCGCGCTTGGCTCGACTCGGACGACGGCTACGACCTGATTTCGCAAGAAGTGCCGGTCATCGTCGAGAACAGCTGGGCAATCCAAAACGGCTACGCCAACGGAGGCTCCAGCAGCCCGTCTTCCGGTAACGGCAACGGCTTCAAAATGGGCAGCAGCCAGACCGGCATCCGACACATCGTGCGCGGCAACGTGGCCTGGAAGAACAAGGCCGCCGGCTTCTACGCCAACCATTCTTCCGGCGGAAATACCTGGCTCAACAACACGTCTTACATGAACGGCACCCAGTACAACATGCTGGCAAGCCCGGCGGGTGACTCGGCGTCGACCATCATTTTGTCCGGCGCGCTCGCGCACAAAATGCGCAACAACATCGGCTTTCCGAACAAGAACACGAACATGGGCGGCGTCGACACCATGTTCAACACCTGGGATTTGAACATCGCAGAAGCCGCCAGCGACTTCGTCAGCACTTCCGACACGGGCACGCTCGGGGCGCGCCAGGCCGACGGCAGCTTGCCCGCCGTCGACTTCTTGAAGCTCAAGGCCGGCAGCCCGCTCATCGACAAGGGCACGGACGTGATGCTGCCCTTCGTGGGTACGGCGCCCGATCTCGGCGCCGACGAGTTCGGCGCGGTCAAGCCACCCAGCGGGGGCAGTGGCGGCAGCGGCGGCGGGCCAAGCGCGGGCGGCAGCGCGACGACCGGCGGCGTGAGCAACGGCGGCATGGGCACCTCCATCGCCGGCGCGGCGGGTATGACCACCGCTCCGGGCGGAGGCGGCGCTGGCAACAGCAACGGAGGAAGCGGGACGGTCACGACCGGTGGAGCCGTCACCGGCACGCCCGGCGGCAACATGCCCTACGTCTCGGACGGCGCCGCCAACAACCCCGTCGACCCCGGCGGCGGCAGCGCCGGCGATGGCGGCAGCGAGGACGGCAGCGGCTGCTCTTGCAGCTGGAAGACTCAGCGCAGCACGCACGGCGCCGCCGCCGCGCTGCTTTTGCTGGGGGCCATTTTGCGACGCCGACGGCCCCGTCAGCCCTGAAGAAAGCTCCGTCGGTCGCCGCCCGTCTGGGGCTACACTGACCCTGGTGACGCGGTGGACCAGGCTGTCGGGTGGGAGGCCCGTTTACTCGGACTCACCTGAGCACGTGACGCTAGTCGCGCGCACCTTGGGCATCGACGAAGCCCAGTGGTCGGAGACGCTCGACCGCTATTGTCGGCTGGTCGCTCCTACAGCCAGCGTCGAGCAGCGGCTGAGCGCGCTCGCAGCCGCGTTCAGCGCCGTCGCGCCTCACGCCGCCGCCACTCCCTCCGCGCCCGCCGTTACCTGCGTGGCCTGCGGTGCGCCGTCCGTAAAGCCCGCGCTGGCCAAGCGCGCCTCGCCGACGGTGCTCGTGTACGGGCGCTGCCAGGAGTGCGGTCACGGCCAGCGCCTGGTGGGTCCGCCACTCGACGGCATCTACGAAAGTGACGCCTACTACCGGCAACGTTCGCCCGATGGCAGCGGTTACGATGCCTACGCGGCCGAGCGCCTTTACCGCGAAGCCAAAGGCGCACGCCTACTGGACGAGCTCCAAGCGCAGGTCGCGTCGCCCCCACGCTCACTGCTCGAGGTCGGCAGCGGCTTCGGCTACACGCTGGCGGCGGCGGCGGCCCGCGGCTGGCGAACCCAGGGCGTCGACGTCAATCCAGAAGCCGCGCGCGCCGCCAAGGCCATTTACGGCTGCGAAACCGTAGTGGGCACGGTCGCCCCCGCGCTGGCGAACGGCCGCGTTGCAAAGGGGGCGTGGGACGTCGTGCTCTATCAATTCGTGCTCGAGCATTTGGCGGATCCGGCGAGCGAGCTGAAAAGCGCGCTCGAAGCGCTGAGCCCTGACGGCCATTTGCTGCTGGTCGTCCCGAGCATGACTAGCTTCGAGCTGGACGTGTTCGCTTCGTCGTACCGCTCGCTGCGCGCCGACCACCTCCACTTGTTCTCGGCGCGCTCGCTGACGAAGCTGCTGGAGGCGGCAGGCTTCGGCGTCGTGAGCTCGCGCAGTCACTGCAACCTGCACCTGCTCGAGGGGTTCCTGGAGCCCGCCGAGCTGCAAGCTTTGTACTCCGCCGGTCGCGGCCCCGATCTCACGGTTCTAGCTCGGAGAAATATGCCATGAAGTTCCCCTACGTCGTCCTGCCCGAGCTTACCGACCAGCAGCTGCATCGCTTCGAGCACCACGTCAATTCGGACGCCAGCGGCTGGCATCGCAAATGGACCGAGTCCATCTGGCGCCGCCACCAACACCCGTCCAACGCCAAGCTGTCGGGCTGGGCGTCGAGCGAAGACTCCAAGCGGCGGCTGATCCACTTCTACGACGAGTACGACGTGGCCGATGGCGCCTTCGTGCTGAAAAACGCCTATTTGTGGGTGAACTGGACGCTGCCCGAACCGCACATCCAAGAGTACCGCGAGGCAATCGCGAACCGGCTCGCGCGCGGGGGCTGGACCGAGGTCGAGCGCACCGCCAGCGCCAACGGCGACGAGGCTTCGTTTCGACGCGGCGACCTACGAGCGACCGTGAAGGGCTGCCAGGTCCACCCCGAAGATCAGCGCCGAAACGTGAAGCCGCCTGACCACTATCGCAACCTCGACTTGGTCGTGAAGAACGAAAGCTACCAGCTGCCTCAAGGTTGGGCCGAGCGGCCCTGGCGAGTGTTTCACGAGGTCGGGCTACGCAAGGTTCTGCCGCGCGGCGAGCCGCGCATCGTGGAGGCCGAGCAGCTGGTCGACTTCTTGCCCGCGCAGCTCGAGCTCGGCTGCGGTCCATCCATCGAAGCCGGCATTCCGCACCTTTCCAACCTGCACCGCATCTACGGCGTTTCGTTGCCCAACTACGGCTTCATCTACCGCGCTACTCAAGACGGTGTGCTCGAGCTGTTGTCTTCACCCGAAGCCAAGTACCGCGAGATGACCGACATCTACCGCGCGTGCCTGGTGGCCGGCAGCACCGACTTTTATCGCGCCATCGGTACGCTGCGCGAGCGAGGCCTGTTGGTCGGCCCCGTCATCACCAACAATTTCGATTGCCAGTGCGCGGACTTGGGGTTTCCCGAAATTTCTTTGCGCAACTACGATTGGGAGCCGTACTACCCGCAGATTCCCTACGATCCGCGGGCCAAATCGTTGCTCGTGGTGGGCGTTCACGCCGATCGGCGTCTGGTGCAGATGCGCGCACGTGAGCAGGGCTTGCAAGTCATCTTCGTCGATCCCGAGGAGTACGTGGCGCCCGATGGCTCGCGCATTCACTACCCGGTCGAAGCGCCACAGGACGAAGATCTGTTCGTGCGCAGCACGGCCAGCGAGGCCCTCACGCGCTTGCTGGGACGATTGACGCACTGACTGACGCCAAGGGAAACGTAGGCTATATTGGCTCGGTGAGCGAGCACGACTGGCAAGCCATCTTCGCGAATCTGGCTACCGGGGCCGCGCGCGCGGGCTTCGATCTCGTGCAAGCCTTCAGCGTCGCCCACTACAACGCCACCGCTCCCGCCACCGAGCGGCTCGACGATCTCGGACGCGCCGCGCTTCCCGGCGCGCTCGGCGTCGTGTTCGGCAACACGCGCGAGCTTTGGCCGGCCTTCACCACCGCCTACGCGCAAGACGCCGCTCTGGCGGACACCGAGCACCCGCTCGACGCCTACGTGGTCACGCGCCTGACCTCTCTGTTGGCCGAGGCCACCGGCGCGCGCAGCCAGCTGGTCTTCGCCCACGTCACCACGCCACGCGCCTTCCCAATCCAACGGCTAGCCGAGCGGGTTGGTTTGGCTGCCCTCTCGCCTAGCCATTTGGCGGTTCATCCACAGCACGGGCCTTGGCTCGCGTTGCGGGCCGTCGCGGTCATCGACGTTGCGGGGCCTCCCGGCCCCCTCCCAGCCGTCGCCCGCCCCTGTCTAGACTGTTCGGCGCCATGCCTGCCGGCGCTGGAACAGGCCCTGCTGGTCTCAGGCGAACCGCTTTCGTCGGCGGCCATCGCTCGGCACGCCGGCGCTTGGGTCGCGGTGCGCGACGCCTGCCCGGTCGGTCGAGGCTCGCGCTACGGCGCCAATCAGCTTGCTTACCACTACACGGCCGCTCACTCGCGCATCCGGCCGGAGTCTTGACGCAGCGCGCCCGCGCGTCAGCTGCCCGCTCACCGACGGTGGCGCGGCGGTTTTTGAGCCGTACAGAGCCATCTCTTGCACCTAACAGAGCAACCACTCGATGAAACGCACTGCTTGGTTCGGAGCCGCCGTTTGCTGGTCTGTCACCCTGGCCGGTTGCACTTCCGAGCCCGCCGGCTCCACCCTTGGTGAAACAGCAGGCTCGGCCGCGGTCACACCCACGCCCACTGCCGGGGCCGGCGGCGGCACCGTCGAAGCTCCAGCCACCAGCGGCAGCGGCGGCCTGCTGATCGAGGTGACACCGCCGGGAAACGAAGCCGGCACCACCGCCGGGCGCGTTCCCATCACGCTCGACCACCTCACGCCAACGGAGGTCGGCGGCTACGAGCGCGGAGACGAAATCATCCCCGGCGGTGCGGTCGTGCCCACCGCGGTCGAGGACAACGACGGCTGCGGCGTGATCGTCGGCATCGTGCGGGATTTCAACACCGTCGAGCCTGGCAAGCATCCCGACTTCGAGGTGTTCAGTGGCTCCTCGGTCACCAAAGGGCTCGTCGCTCCCGAGCTCGATGCGAACCATAAGCCCGTCTACGCTTCGCACTGTGAGGCCACGCCGGACCCAACCCTCTGCCCCAACGATCAGCAAACCACGACCCAAGCCGCGTTCGACCAGTGGTACCGCGACACCCCCGACGTGAACCACTCGTTCTTGTTGTATTTCCAGCTCAAACCGTTCGGCAACGTGCTGTCGTTCCAAAGCGAGAACTTCGTGCCGGTCGACGACGTCGGCTTCAACGACGAATACCTCGCGGATGCAAGAGACGGAGGAGACGACAAGCTGCACAACTACGGCTTCACCACCGAGCTACACGTCAAATTCAAGTACTCGGGCGGAGAGTCTTTCACCTTCAAGGGTGATGACGACGTGTGGGCCTTCATCAACGGCCACTTGGCCATCGACTTGGGCGGCCTGCATGCGCAGCAAACCGATACCATCATGCTCGATGATCGCGCCGCCGAGCTCGGGCTGGTGAAAGGCAACGTCTACCCGCTGGAGCTATTTCATGCCGAGCGTCACTCCACCGGCTCGCATTTTCGCATCGACTCGACGTTGTCGTTGGTCGACTGCGGCAGCGTCCCCGAGGTAAAGTAGCGTTCGTGGTGTCGGTTCCCGGGCGGTGCTAACCATCGCCGGTGATCACCGACGCGATGGCCGAAGCCGCGGGCGTGCCCAACGGCAGCACCGCGGCCAGTGTGGTGGTGTTCGACTTCGACGGCACGTTGGTCGACCGTGATTCGGTCATCGATTTTGCGCTGCGCTACTGCGTGCGCCGACCAGCTCGCTGGCTGCTGTTGCTGGTCTGCCTACCGCTGGCCACGGTCATGCGGTTCCGCTCGTTGGCGGCCGCGGCGTCCGTGCTGCTGTGGGCCCTGACGGTGGGCGGGTCGACGAGGCGGTTCGTGCTAGCGCTGCGTGAATACGCCAACGCCGTCCTGCCCAGCTTTGCCCACGAAGAGATCTTCGCGGAGCTGACACGACACGTGCGCGCTGGCGACCACGTCGTCATCGCTACCGGCACGCTGCCCCCGCTCGTGCGGGGGCTGCTCGGCGCCCGGCGTCACCATCGGCTGCCGGTCGTGGGCTCGCGTCTGCGCCGTAAATGGGGCGGTTTGGTGGCCGAAACGCACTGCATCGGTCGCGTCAAAGTGCGCGAGCTCGAGCGCCGCTTCGGCATCGTCAGCTGGGCCAGCGTCTACACCGACAGCTTCGCCGACCGCTCGCTGCTGAGCCGCGCCCGCAACGTCACCCTGGTTTCGCCGAGCAATCGCACCTTACGCCGCACACAGCGGCTACTGGGCGCAGGCGCCGCGCTGCGCGTGCTGGAACCGCGTCAGCGCTGAACGTCGCGCCCGCGCAACAAATCCAGCACGCGCGCCGACGCGCCGTCGTAAAAACCGGCAACGGTGGCGAACTCGGCGGGGTTCTGAAAGGTGCGGAACACCAGATCCCACAGCCCCAGGTTGCCGTAGTTGCCCGTGTGCAGACCGCGCGCGTGATGCAGCGAGTGGCTCTCGGGCCGTTGCATCAAGTAACCCAGCCAAACCGGTGTGCGCACGTTCAGATGCTGGAGCACGCCCATGAACAAGGTCAGAATCACGACCACGGCCACCGCCGACGGCGAGAGGCCCAAGACGGCCACCGCCGTGGAGGTGGCCAGCGACCCGAGCGCGATATCGAGCGGATGCATGAACGCGGCGCCCAGCACGTCCACCCGCTCTGCCGCATGGTGCAGCTGATGCGTGAAGCGCCACAACATGGCGTTTTCGTGCTGAATACGGTGCAACCAGTAGGCCACGAAATCACCACACACCAAGCCGACCAGCGCGCCGCCCCACGTGCCCAGCCACTGCAGGTGCAACAGCGTCCGCCCCCCGAGCGCGTCGCCCACCAGCATGGGCACCCAGCCGCCGATCGCCATGGTGCTGGCAAACAGCACCGCCGCCCGCAGCCACCAGCCCTTGACCTCCGGCAACGGGCGGGCCGCCGCCACGCGCTCCAAGACCAGCCCGCCCCCGTAAAAGAGCAGCACGAACGCCGGAGCCAAGCTGGTCAGAGCAGGCACGGCGCCGATACTACCCGCCTCCGGTCGCTTTTCAACTAGCCGGGCTGCGCGTACGGGCCGACACTTCGCGCATGTGGGTCTGGCCCGTCGCCTTCGCGTCAGCTTTCGTGCTCGGCACTCTCGTCGAGTACTGGGGCCACCGCTGGATGCACGTCTGGCTGAAGCGGGCGCGTCATATCGAGCATCACCAAAGCGGTGGGGGCCAAGGCTTTTGCCGCGAGTTTTGGGGCTACGCGCGCGGGGCTTGGCTCATGTTTCCGCTCGGTTTGCTGCACTCTCCTGCCGCCGGCGTGGCCTTTGCCAGTGGCTCGCTTTGCTACTGCGCGTTCGCCGCCTACGCTCACGAGCTTCAGCATCAGTACCCGGAGTGCTGCTTTTGGTTGAGCCAGCCGGTGCACCACCTGCACCACGTCGGCAAGCTTTGGCACCACAACTTCGGTATCACCTGCGACGTTTGGGATCGCGTGTTCGGAACCTATCGCCGCGTCGCCTGGCAATCGCCGACTCCGCCAGATTGGCGCAACCTACTGCGCATCCACTGGCTGGCGAGGGTGCCCGGTTCGCGCCAGCCGTCGCGCTGAAGGCGTCGGCGCCGCCGGTAGCAGGCTGGCTTCCAAGAAGCTGCGCTTGCCGACAGCGTGCTCGAGATCACGCGGCGTATACTGCATGGCGTCACACCACGGTCTGGCGCCGTTGGCCCGATGCCAGGCGCTGGCCACCACCCCCGAGCAGGTGACGCCACGCATGCGATAGCGCCAAAAACGCCGCCCCGCCCCATCCCCCAAGGCGCGCTCCAACAACACCATCACCGCCAACGCCGCCAGATCGAGCCACGCCTCACGCTTGCCCAAAAAGGGCAACGTCTGTTGCAAGACCGCATCCGAGCCGCGCACGAAGCGCACGTCGTATTCGTCACGCAGAAAACGCCCCAAGAAGTGGCGACGCACGCGCCCCCGCAACATGCCCACGATGCGCCCCTGCCCCACGTACACGCAAACGTGCGGCAGGTCACAGCCGGTGACGCGGCGAATCCAGCGCGAGCGCCAGCTGGTGCGATGATAGAAGAACAGCAAGTCGCCCGCGTGAGCCAGGCTCAGCGCTTCGTCCAACAGCTGGCGACGGCGTTCGGCCGTGAGCTCGATGAGCCGACCCGTCATTGCGTCACCTTCACCAGCTTCAGAAATAGAAACGCCACGTCGCGCTTGAAGGTTCGTTCATCGAGCAACGCCGGCAGCTCCCGCTCGAGCAACGCCAGCCCACGCCGTCGATACGACCGAAAGAGCCAACTCAGCAGCCGCAGCGGCAGCGGACCGTGCTTCGCCAAGTAGCCGTCGACAGCGCGCGCCGACGGCACCACCCTTCGCTCGACCAGCCGCTGCCCGATGCGCAACGTGGGCGCCACGTTCTCGGTAAAATCATGCTGTGTCGCGATGCGCCAAGGGCTGCGCGCAAGCCTCGCCCGAAGCTCGCTCGCGCCGTGCATGTCACGGTACGTAGCCGAGCTCGGGCCGCGCAAGAAGGGCGCGGCGACGACCAAGGCCCCGCCCGGATGCGTCAACGCTGCAGAATGCGCCAGCAAGTTGTCGAGCGCTACGTAATTGCTCGACTCGCTGAACACGACCACATCGAACGGCGCCTGCGAATTTGCCGACAAGTCTTCGAAGCGCAGCCGCTGAAAGGCGATTCGCGGGTGCGGCGAGCGCCCGAGCCACTCACCTTGATTACGATCGGGAGAGAGCGTCACGACCTCCGCGCCGGCCTCTGCCAACGCGCGCGCGGTTTCGCCTCGACCGGTGCCCACGTCCAGCACCCGCCGCGCCGACGACCCCACCAGCTTCATCACCTCGGCCGTGAACGCCGCTTGCCCTTCACGCAGCGTCGCCAACGAATCATCCACCAGCCCCGGCTCCGCGAACCAGCCGTAGTGGAGCGCCAAATCCAGGCCTTCGGCCAAGATCGGGAAATGGAGGCCCGGACCCACTCGCACCCCCTTCGGCCCCGCGCGCGACGGATCGAATTGCAGCTCCCGGTCCCGCATGCAGGCAAACGCTACACCGGCAGTGGCAACTGAGCCAGTGCGACCGCGCCCCGAGCCCCGACACGGGATCGCTTGCAGAAGCTAACGTGGCGTCGCAAGGCCATTGTGTGCGGCCTCTAGGCACAGGAAGCGCCGTCCTCCTGGGAAAAAATCTAGATCGTAAAAGGTGGCCTTTCGCCGCCACAGAAGCTTCTGCGATTCAGGCTGCGGCTAAGGATTCCACACATCTTGGGCTGCCGCGCCGCAGATCCCTTGCAGAAACTCTCGTGGCGATGCCAGGCCAAGCCGCACGAGCGCTTTGGGCTGCTGGCGCGCTGGCGGGTCGTTTCGAGAGCCTCGGGGATTTCACAGGGAGGACGGGAGGACGGGAGGTGCAGAGAGGCGAGAACGCATTTTTCGATTCGGATGACCGAATCGAAAAATGTTTCCTCCGAGGTTTAGGAGGGA
>Ga0068855_100006449_pt1 | contig 14286 bp, 17 predicted proteins | sample KBSCornC52_FD_66592 | JGI IMG/M metagenome (GOLD analysis project Ga0068855, IMG submission 66592) | Corn rhizosphere microbial communities from Kellogg Biological Station, Michigan, USA - KBS Corn C5-2 | ecosystem: Host-associated > Plants > Roots > Rhizosphere > Soil ... | reverse complement strand
GTGGCCGCTGCGGCGATTGTCTCCGGCCCACGACCGCTGGCGTACGTGACCCCGTTCACGATGACCACCAATGCCTACATGGAGATGCAGAAGGCCCTGCTTGGCGAATGCGGCTTCGAGCCGCGGCCTCTCTCGATACGCCACTTGCTGCTCGAAGGTGGCTGGCGCGGACTGCTGGATCGCCGCAACGTCGTGATGGCGCAATGGATCGAAATGCGGGCGTTTCGCTGGCGCGATTCGTACCCCAGACTGTCGCCCAGCGGGATGCTGGTATTCCTGTTCTATCTTCTGACGCTCAAGCTCGCCCGGGCCAGAGTGATCTATGTGGTGCATGACCATGCGGTACACGATACCGCCGGCTTCGGACGCAAGGTCTCGCGCTGGCTGATAGCGTGGTGCCGCCGCACAGCAGATCTCCGTGTCGTTCATGATGCGCAGGCCGCAGCGCTCTACGGCGCCACCTATCTGCCCCACCCATTATTCTGGGACAGTCCCGGTGCCCCCGCCTGCCCACCCCGCGAGCCGGCGCCGCTCGCACCACTGCGATGCGCTATGTTGGGCGCGATCCGTCCCTACAAAGCCATCGACACGGTGCTGGAGGCTTGGCCGCCGGGACGGTCACTGACGATTGCGGGACGCGCCAAGCCAGACCTGCTCGACCGTCTTTTGCAAATCGTCGGCCAGCGCGGCCTGGAAAGCGATGTCGTCATCGATCCGACCCACCAGAGCGACCAGGCGTTTTCCGAGCGCATCGAATGGTGCGACGTGCTGATCCTGCCACACGCCAGCGAGAGCGCGCTGGTCAGCGGGGCTTTTTTTGAAGCCATCGGTCGGGTGCCGTGGCTGATCGCCCGGCGCTCGAGTTTCATCGATTGGGCGGCGCAGCACTTCCCACAGGTGCTCCCCTTTGACTCTCCGGCCGAGCTGCCCAGCTTGCTGGCGCAGATTGATATCGTCCGGCAGCGCACGCCCGTAGACCTCGCTCAGGTGCGGCAAGGCGCATTGCGGCACTTCGGATGGTCGCATTGCCGTGATATGTGGGCCGCATTCTTGTCGGCGGACGCGAGAGTGCCGAGCAGCGATTTGTAGCGCGCCACCGGCTTTCCGGCACGCAGATTCACATGAATGCGGGATTGTACATGATGCAATCAATTTCATGCAGGTCGGGAAAGTGCCCCTTGTTGTTGGGAACCAAGGCAGACAGTTTAAAACCCTTGCTGCGGTAAAGCGCCAACGCCTCTGAAAAGCCGAGGCTGTCCTCATACAATGGCGTAAGACCCAGTTCGCTTTGCAGGCCGACAAAGTTCATCAGGCATTTGTCCGCGCCCGCCACCACCTGAAAATCGTGGCCTTGCGTATCCATCTTCAGAAACGGCCGGGAAAAGCCAAACTGCGCCCTCAGGCCTGGAAACAACTCGTTGAGCGTAGCGGTAGTCACCTGTATCTGGGTCTCGATGACATTCATGTCCCGAAATATTGTCGTGGCCGTGTTGTCCGGCGCATGAAGCGAGCTGAATTGATCGCTTTTCATGACGTTGAACACGATACTGCGAATTTCCGAATCCAGCGCGGTCTGTCTCACGATCCATTGGCGGTCCGCCTTTGCGGCCTCTTGCAGCTTCTGGAAGGCGTTGGGATTGGGTTCGAACGATATTATCAGGCCGCGATATCCTATCTGCCTGAGTCGCTTTCCATATTGCCCAACATTGGCGCCCACATCGAAGACGCAATCAACGCGAAACGCGGAAAGGAACTGCGTCAACACCTCCGGCTCGATCAGCTCCCAGGCCCCCCCGGTCTTGCTGATGTTGAGGCCGGTTATTTGCGCGAACCGGGCCGCCAGTCGGCGAAGCAAAGACGTCATTGCGATGACCCCCTTCGAGGACCATATGGTCCGCGGCTCAAGCTGGTTCAGCCACCGGCAGGCCCGCAGTGCGCCGATGCATCCGCGCGACGTACAACGCTAGCGGTGCGGGCGCCAATTCTACCGCCAGCACCCAGAAAATGAGAGCCACCTTGCGTGATGTCGGCCACACTGGCCAGCGCCAAATCGACGTTATGAGGTAGCGCAACTTGCCATCCGGCTGCGCCTTGATTTGTCGGCTTAATTCGGGTTCGCCGAAGCGACGGCAAAGCGCCAATGTGCGGACTTCCCAGGGCGCCAGCCACAGCGGCGTATGACGCGGCTGACCTGTGCGTGCCAGGCCGGCCAGCACCTCTTTTTTGCCGGCCATGATACGCTCGAATTCGGCACGCAGCCCGCTGGGGGAGTTGTTGAAGACAAGACCACCATCGTTGGCCGGCCGATGCACGCGATAGGCACCCAGTGATTGCTCGATCGAGACCACCACGCCATGGGCCGGGGCGAGCAGGATGGGGATCGAATCCGCCCCGGTGCGCCACGGATCTTCGGCGATCGGCAGCAGTTGCTGCAGCATGGCCCGGGCGTAGGCATTGCCCGAACCTGGCGGGGAGCCGTAAGCGCCGAACTCGCGCATAAGCCTCGCCGCGACCGGACCTTCATGCAGGTAGCGAGGTAGCTGACGCCCCAGCGGATGGCTCTGCGCGTCAATCAAGTCGAGCCGGAACTGCACCTTGCTGACACCAGGCTGCCATGCGGCCACTATGCGCTCGACGGCCTCTGGATAAAGCTGATCATCGGCATCCAGCCACATTACGATGTCGCCGGTGCACCGTTCGAAGCTGCGATTATAGGCCGAGGCCTGACCGCCATTAGGCTTCTCGATGATGGCCGCGAGGCGATCGGCATAACGACGAATGATGTCCATCGACCCATCGCGCGAGCCGTCGTCAATGACAATCACCTCGACGTCAGCATAGGTCTGATTCAACGCAGACTCGATGCACTCCGCGATGTAGGCGTCATAGTTGTAATTGTCGATGAGGATGCTCACGCGCATGACATGCGCTCCGGCAGCAACCGCATTCCTGGGGGCACCCGGGAGATGAGCGGCCAAACTGCCGCCAAGCAGATCACTCTGTCAGCCCAATCAACCCGGCCGCTTGTCTTGAATGGCAAAACGCATGAAACCGGGCCACACTGCTGGCCAGCATCGTCAGGCAGACTGATGACACAGCAGTTCGCGATACGCCCCGCATTCCGTTCCCCAATTGATCCTAACCGGGCAGGGAAAGCTTCTGCAACTTCCATAAGGGTTGAGATGCGCAACTCTATTCCCAGTTTTAAGGCCCGGAGATCGTCGCCAAGTTTACCATTCGGACTTTACCAATCATGAAGGTTCTTTGGCATCGTGTCGGGCATTAATGAGCGTCGCGCCGGCGCTGTCTTTGATAAGCATTCTCAATTCGCCTCATAAATTTACTCTGATGTTTCGCGCGGCAGCTTTTGGCTGGCCGGGAAGCCGCTATGTCCAGGCAGTGTCGGCCGCACCTGCCGAACCAGGACTTGCCAAGATACCTCGCTCGATCCGGTGTTTTCGATGGAGAAGGCTTGGAACAAAAAAAGAGATTTAAGATCGGCTGCGAGGTCATGACCAACCGGTTGGGATATGGTGCAGACAAAGTCTTCAAGACCGCCATATGTCCCAACGACGCTGTAAAGGCGTGCAGGAACGAGCGCGCCTAACCGTCTTACGGGCGCGCGCCCGTCGCACCATTGGTGCATGATGGACCCGGTTCTGAGTCCAGTAGCTTATGTAGCCGGTGCGCCGCGCGTGTGAATTCGGCCTCCCGCTCAGGGCTCATCGTGTCCAGCGATTGAGAGATATGGGTTATGGCCATGTTGCCAACATCCGCGACAACCTTCGGCAACAGCGCCACCGTGGCAACGAGGCCGCCCGCCAAAATCGCGAAAATGATAAGCCCGATCGAGACCCAGCGAATGATCTGTTTCCGCGTGGCTTCTCCCTCCAGATCCCGCGCATGCTGGCGCAGGACGGTGGTGAGAGGCGCGCCCTGCCGCTCGACCCGCATCAGGTCTTCGAAGGCGGCGGACGGACTGTCCCCGACTCCCGCATAGGGAAGGCCGGCCAGCCGAAAGATGAATTTCTTCCCGTCGGTGAAAAACTCACCCTGCACGATTGCAGATTCGTTTGCGGCAGTGTCGGTCGGCATTGTTACCCCCTTCGAACCATGGCGACGCTTCGGCGCCCGTTCTTGCAACTCTCAAGGAAATTCGGGCTTTCGCGTCAGATCGGGAGGCGATGCCTCCGCAAAGCGCTCAACTTCCGCCGGCACACCCAATGGGATGACGGCAGACAGTGGCAGGTCTTGAATATAAACCGGATCACCGGCCCCGATCAGTTCATTGTAGATCGGGGCCACATAGCGTTCGCCGGCGTCCAGCTGGGCCGATGGACGATAGCGGCGCCGATAGAGCTGTTCGTAAAGCCCAAAGGACGAAAACCAGTAGAGCCCAATCGTGGCGTGCGGTGAGATCCTGACTTTTTCCCGCACCTGGCGCACCAGCCCCGTGGAATCGGCATCCGCAAAACTCCAGCCGTCGCCGGCGGCGCCAAAACAGGGAATCCATCCCTGGCCACGCACGTCCGTGGGTGACAGAGCCAGAGGATGCACAAAGGTATCGATATTGTAGATGATGATCGGCGCGTCGGGATCGCGAACCACCGGGCCAGCGGCGAGGGCGGTGGTTGCCTGCCCGTCGGTTGGCGCATCCAGCTGCACGACATTTGTCGAGCGGATGTTAAGGGCCGCCGCCTGCTCCCGAATGAAAGTCTCAGCCTCGTCAGCTGCGCGCGCGACGAACACAAAGTCCGTTCCGGCCTCGATGAACTGCGCCAGGCTCAGCATCGCCCAGCAAAACAGCGACCGCTCATGCACGACGATACGATATTTGGGGACCTTATATCCGGCATCCAGAAACCGGCGCCCGAACCCCGCCATTGTTATGATCGCAGTGGTCATTTCCGGCCTGTCAATCCTTACCCACAATTTCCAGGATCTCTTCGTAGCTCAGGCGCGTAAATTCATCCGGCCGGACGGCTTTGTCATCGACATAGAAGCCGTCCCTGCCAGCCCATGGTTTTCCGACGTGCAGCTCGTCATAGGGGATGTCGTGCCGGTCGAGCCACGCCATCAGGATCTTGGCGGTATTGGCCGTAATCAGGCCGATATTCCCCTCATGGCTGTTCATGTTCCGCGAAGTCGCCAAGATCACGTAAAAGCCGCTCTGCCTGTATTCCCGCAACCTTTCCACCACCGGCGGATTGGGCGCCACCTCGTCATAGGACTGGTCGGATCTCTTCTTGAGACAGAGGGTGCCGTCCACGTCCATCACTATGCAGCGTTCGCGACGAATCATCCTGTGGCATCCTTGATCGATAAGCTGGCGAGGATATCGGCCGCATTGATCGCAAAGGCCAGAACCTTGCGCGGCCGGTCTATATGCAGCGGCAACATGCTGATGAAGAGCGAGGCCTCGTACAGACGAATAAGCCTTGAATCGAATCCGGATTTCTCCAGCTGCCGCTGGAACATGTCCGCGGCCCAGCCAAGAGAGGGACTGTCAACCCTCAATCGGGCGCGTAACGCCCCATCAACGGTGATATCGAACTTGCCGTTGTTTATGAAATCATATCCGCCCTGAACGGAATGCGAAATCTTCGCCACGTCGTAAAGCGGGTGTGTGAAAAGCTCAGCCTCGCTCCTGGCGCCGCGCGGATCAATCAGCTTCAGATACTGGCTCGCCTTTGAGTAGAAAATATTGGAGAAGCACGGATCGCCATGCCCCATGACCAGATGGTCAACATGGGCGTGACGCTCGCTTTCCTCGAGGAGCTGAAAATATCGCTCTACCAATCGATCCATGCCGCCGCAGGCGGACTGGAGGAGAGGAGCGAGTTGCGGGTAGGCCGGATGCGCCATCAGAGCGGCAACGCGGCTTTTCACCTTTTCCTCGAAGAGGAATTTGCGGGCGGCGGCGGCTTCGGCCTTGCTCGCCGGCCGGCGCGGCCGGATATCAATGAAATAAAACAGATGTGACAGGAAACGCTCCAACTCATGGGGTTGGATGGCGCCGTTTATCCATTGCGTCGCCATGTCGGGTGCGCCGACCCGTTCCATGCGATAGCTCGCCCACTTTCCATCGTCCTGAAAATCGAAGGGCTGAACCAGAAAGGTTTGCATCACCGGCGGAACGAGATAATAGAAGTCGAATTCCTCCTTCAGCTTTTCACGATTCTGGGAACGCTTGATGACCGTATAGCGATCGCGCTCCACCGAGTTGAAATGGCGCGCGTCAAACTGACCGGACAGAAATTCCTGCAGCACGGGCTCATCTCTCAGGTCGATCAGCGGCAGCCGGCCATGGACGTGAACAATCCGGTCTCCCTGTTCCGCGAAGAAGGCATCGACGTCATTGTCCAAACGCTTGCGCAAATAACCCTTCAGCAGGGGTGCGCGCATCAGCGCCCAACCGCGGCGGCCTCTTGCATCCTGCAAGAACATATAGAGAGGCGCGGGCGAGTACTGGATCTGCTGCAGAAACAGCAGAACCTCGCTCTCGCGGCACCGGGGGACAAGGTTCGACAAGGTGACAAGGTATAGCTCCTTGTCATCCTCGATCCGGATCTGATCGGCCAATTCAGCGATATCTGCTGCGGTCGAAAGACGGATCGGCGCCGGCCAGTTCAACGCTTCGGCCAAACCGCACATCGATTCCAGCAAAGACTTGTGGCGATACACAATGCTGCTGAAGTGACTTATGCCGACAAAGGCCTTGATCTCTTCAGGAACGGCTATCGTGTCGTCATAAATTATCTGCACCATGGGATATCTTCCCTCGAGCCGCGCAGATGGGCAGCCCGGCCTGCTTCGGTGACAATCGACCGGGGAAACATCAGCGTCGTCTCCAGTACAAGGTGAAAAGGATGGCCGCGGGGATAGCCGTGAATGTCAGCGGCACCTGGGTAGCGGCCAGGTATGGTAAAAAGCTCGCATCAAAAAGCCGATGGCTCTGCAGAACATCGGCAAGAGTCTGTCCGCGCGCCAGGAAAGATAAGAGCTTCAATAGCGCGTCGGGTGCACTGGTAATGACCTGGCCCATCGCGCGCAGGATTATGGCGAAGGTGCCAATTTCGCAGGCCCAAATGAGAATGGTCAAAGCGGCCAGCGATCCCATCTTGGTCCGCACCATGCGGGGCGCTTCGATGATGGCGGATCGGGCCCGTTCCAGCACTTGCAGAACGGGAACGGTATGGGCGCCGCGATAGCGGCGTATGATCAGGATGGAGGTGCGCCTCAGATTGTCCGGCAGCACGAAGAAAGCCAGAACTGAAACGGCCACAAAAGCAACAGACACGGCAACTATGCCGCCGAAGTCCTGCCACTGGCTGCCCGTCACATCGCGCAGGGCAATCATCATGACAATGATCAGCGCGACCACATCCAGCAACCGTTCCCACCAGACGATTTCGATAGCGCGCGTGACGCTTCCGGCCACCCGCGACAGAGCCGCGATGCGGAAGAATTCGCCCAGCTTGAGCGGCATGGCCAGGCTGACGCCCGCGGTCACAAAATGAAAACTGACAATCAGACGCAAACCGACGCTCCACCCGCCAATGAGGAGCGCAAGCCTCATGCTGCGGAACAGATGGCCGGTCATATACACCAGGGCGGCTAGGGCAATCGTTTGCGCCGGAATTGTCTGCACCGCTTCAGCGAACATCCCGCCGCGCCAAGCCGACAAAATCTGCAATGACAGATATGCCAGCGCTGCGGCGCCAATCAGCGACAACCCGATATTGGCCAGTGCCAAAGGCTGCCGCAGAAGCGGACGGGTCATCGTCATGATGATCCCGCAGGCCTGGTTTCGAGGATCATTGTTGCCGAATAGGCGTTCGCCCGATCGCCACTATGGTCGTTGTCCAAAAACCGTCCTCTCATCAAAAAGTAACTCAATGCAATTTTGAGAACCCGCGCGGCCTGCCGTACAAGCTTGACGTTCGAGACTTGGTCATCTTCGCGCCAGACGATCGGAAAAAACCGAATTGACGAACCGCTGCTGATGGAATCCAGTATCATGTAGTAGTTAAAAGTCAGATCATTAGCGTGCTTGAGATAACGCCGGCCGCGCAACGCCTTTACCGAATACATGTTAAGGCCCGCGCCCAAATCGTAAATAACTTTACCTGCCGCGAGCGAATAAAGACTATTGAACAGCCTGTTCCCGAAAGTCCGCAGGAAGGAATAACCCTGCAAGGTCGAGCCACGCATAAAACGGGCGCCCAACAGGCAATCGCAAGCCTTGTGCATACCCGCCCGAATGAGAGGAGCAAGATCGGCGATACTACCCTGGTCATCGCCATGGAGCACGATACAGTAATCAAATCCGTTGGCGACGGCGTAATTGAAGGCGACTTTGTGAGACCCTCCCAGACCGTAGTTCTTGTCATTCTGTAAAATGCGCATCGGTATGGGCCAGTCCTTGGCCAGGGCGGCTCTGGCGGCTGCAACCCCGTCATCGCGGCTGCGATTGTCCACGACAATGACTTCCGACAACAGGCTGGTGACGTCGGGCGTCAGTTGCGCCAGGACCCGGGGAATCTGGCGGGCGCAATTGTACATGGGAATAAAAAGAAGGATTTTCCCCGTATCGGCAGGCCGCGCGGGCGCTGAGGTCAAGCCTGTATGTTCCGGCTGCACGCGTCAGTGCCTCGCTCTTAGAAGAAAGTTCATCGAGATATAGTTGGCGGTGAACGTCACGGGGAGAATGAGGAGTTTGGCGATAATCGGCTTGAACCCTGCGATTGCGAGGCGGTCCACGGCAAATGACGCGGCGAGGACCGCTGCCACCTGGTAAAGGAGATAAATCAAAAAGAGCGGAAGCAAAAACCTTCCGTGATACTGAAAGACTTTCTTGGCGGAAGAAAAATACACGAACGTGACGGCGAGCCCCGCCGAGACTAGGTTGGCATAGCCCGGGCGCAGGCCGAGGTGCACCAGCAGGCTGAATATCGCGATATCGATGGTAAGGCCGATCGCCGACAGGATGGAAAAGCCGGCAACCCTGATCGCCAGCTGCCCTATGGTGGAAAAATCCAGACTGTTCCCTTTCACGGCCCCGACGGCGCGGCAGCGCTTAACAAATCCCATTTTTAACTCTAGAGGAAAAAGACACGCCGGCAAATTTTGCGGTAATCGTCCCAATACAAGCTTCGTGCCAGTCAATATTGGAGGTCGTGACACGACATCCGGGCGGTATGCGGCGAGGGACGGTTGCCAAAGACGCCAAACCAAAAGCCACGACCAAGGCGGACCGCCCTCAGAGGCAATCGCGCCAGAGATCAAAACATGATCCGGGAGAATTCGGGAGAGAGGGCGTTACCGATCCGGGCGATGGCCTCTCGCCGGGCGCGAGTCATCCGATGTGGCAACGGCTCCTGTCTGAGAGCAAGACTCGAACTGCCGCGACCACGATCGAAGCGGCAAAGATCCGCAGGCTATTTCACCGCGCCGCGAGCTCTTTCTGAAGAAGACGCTGATCCAGCAGCTTGTCCTCATCCAGATTCATATATTCCCAGCGCCCATTCACCTTGCGGCGAACTGCACGGCCGACAATTCTTTCTCCGCTGACGCTGTGCAGATCCTGCCATGGCTTTGGCGAGAAAAAATGCCAATGCGACGGGTCCTGAAAAAACCAACCCATAACCGCCTCACTTAAGGCCCCCCGCATAAGGTTACTATACACAGGACATTTGGGACAACCCAATGGAATTGCGGCGCTGCAGCAATTGCCAAGAGTGCGCCGAACCAGTGTGAAATTCTACGACGCGGCAATATGTTATGTGTACCGCCCGTTCCAGGATCAACCAGACAGGGCAACCCGAATTGACTTGCAACATGGTTACCGCCTAAGCGGAATGCAGCGTGTACGCACTTCGGCGGGCACGCCAAAGCGCTCATGCAGAGCGGTGTGGACGTGGCAAAGGGACAGTCTCGTAATTTTCGCCGCCGCCGCCAGCGCGTCATGATCGCTGTCGCGCTCACCACACTTCTTACGGCGATGCTGCTTGCAATCGCCTTCTTTGCGGTGATGAGAAGCGCGGTCGACTGATGTGCCGGATGGCTTTTGGCGGGCGTTTCAACGCGGCCAATCCGGGCCAATTTCGTCCCGACTTGAAACAAATTGAGCTTCCATGGCCTGATAATTCCGGTTCGGCGGTGGTCCGGTTTCTGCATTGACCCGACAAAGGCTCAATGCGGTCCCGACCGTGCACAAACGTAACCTTTCCAGCCCAAGCGAAGGATCGCGCAACGCGATAGCGGCCGCAGTTCAGCAGCAGCCCTACGGCCCGGTTCGCCACGACGCGATCAAGCGCGGCATCGACATTCTGGCCGCGCTGGTCGCGATCATATTCGTTTCACCGTTGCTGCTGATCTGTACGCTTTGCGCCTGGGCGGACTTTGGAGCCTGGCCTTTTGTCCGGCAGGTGTGCGTTGGCCAATATGGACGTCCGTTTTCTTTGCTGACCTTCCGCACCGGCGATGAAACAACCGCTGCCCAACAGCTTGCCGATAAGCGCAAAAATATGATCGGCCGGCTTCTGGCGATCTCAAATCTTGACCGTCTGCCGGAGCTGCTCAACCTCCTGCGCGGTGATCTTTCCCTGGTGGGGCCGCAGCCGGTCTCCAGCGAAAGCCATCAATATTATGCCGCGCGGATACCCGGTTACATCCATCGCGAGCAGGTCAAGCCGGGCCTTTTTGGATGGGCCCAGCTCCATGAGCACGGTTATCCGATGGATATCCGCAGACAGATCCAGCTTGATATCTGGTATGCCCAAAATCAGAGTTTGAGACTGGATTTCAGGATCCTGCGCCTGTCTCTTCGGCGTGCCCTCTCGGGCCAGGATTGATCTGAACCCTCGCGCTCCGGGGCGTCACTGGCGGGATTGTCAGCCGCTGCTATTCGAATCGGAACCGTTGCTTTTTGTTGTTGTCTTGATCCATGGCAAATCCTTGAGAGCGACACCTTTCTTCCGGGCGGGACCGATAAGCCAAAGAGCAAAACAGATCAAAGCGGCGCCGGCACCAAGCTCGACTAGGCTGAGAGAGCCATGGGGAGCGCCCACCGCCACAACGATCAGCAGTATCCCCAAGCCCAAAACCAGGAGACGCGCGGGATGGTTCAATGTGACATCCTCATGTTACGCTCAGTAATAGCGAGAGCCCTTATACTCTGCAACATCATGTAGCGCTTGATGAGAATGGTTCGCCGACCGTTCTACGGCAACAGGTCGGAGCCTTGCTTCCGTTCCCGCCGCATCAAAAAATGAGACGTGACAGGTGCTTTCCCCGGAAAGCGGACGCTTCTACAGCTAGCGTCGCCTTATACCCTCCAAGCAAGCTTTAGGCGTTCGTGCCCTGTTTTGTGTTGGTGCCGCCAAAAAAAGAGGCTGATGCAGTCCTGCATCAGCCACGAAGTTTTCGCGAACATGAGAATGGGTCTCTCGACTCTCGCAGCAGGTTGGAGAAAATTCGGCTGTCGGATGGGTGATCGATTATGAAGCTGATCTTCGAAGGCCACTCTACAATTGAGCGTGGCTTTGATGGCGTCAAATTTGTCGGTTGCTGCCGAGAGCCCCAAGATCGGGACCGCTATGTTCCCTGCCGTGTGACTCGGGAAGCTCTTGAGTCGCTAATGATGCATCCGCTCGACGGCTCCGCGCAGGCTATGCTGAACGCGTATCTGGCCAAAAGCGAAATCATAAATCGCATCGCCTCTGCACAATTTTCCGGCGGCGTTGATCGGCCGGTCGTGACCGCACAGGATATCGCGCAATTCGGGCGGACCGCCGCTTAGGCACCGGCTCGATTGCTGATCCGCGAAACCGATTCGCCGGCAATCGCCCGTGTCGGATTGGGCTAGCTTCCGCCGGTGCTGACACCCTCCAGAAGAACCACGAACAGCCCGACAAAAAACAAGACGAGGCTGACGATCAACACCACCTGCCGCATCCGGGCGAGTCTGGTGTTCTTTTCCGCGATCCAGGCAAGCATCGGCCGGCGCAGTTCCGCATCATAATGGCCGGACTGTGCCATCCTGCGAACTTTTGCTGCGCCCCATTTTTCGAACAGCCGGCGATATTGCTCGTCGATCGGATCGGAATGGGACATGGCCGCTTGAACCTGTAAGCCGTTGCGCCACGCTACTTTCCGCAAAATGAATCAACCGGGCGTTAACGCGCTTTTTCCAGGTACATGCGACGCGGCAACGCGAACTGCTGCGCCATGCATTGGTGGCAACATGGTTAACAGGCGCACGGTTCCACGCACGAATCACCGCGGCACTACTTCCCAAATTATTGGTTAATAGCTAACGTAATCGCTCTTGGGGATGCGGGCCGTGAAAATAATTTCGATCGGAATTGCGAATTTTTTTCTGCTGTCATCCGCGGCGGCCGCATCGGCCGCGCAAGTCAGCTACGATCTGAAATGCGAAGGAATCAGTTCTTCGCTGGATGGCGGCGACGCGGAAAAAAATTCATTGCCCTTCGCGATGACGCTTCACGTTGATCCGGATCACAACACCTTCTGTCAGAACAACTGCGAGACTCAGGAAAAAATTTCAAAAATCCTTCCCAGCAACATCATATTCCGGGCGGTTAATGCACCCTGGCCCAATCGCCTCTGGGTCGCAGATACGGGGCTATTCTCCTACACATGGGCAGAACTAGCCGCGCGTGATGAAAAGCCGTCCGTTCGTTCTGCCCAGGGTTCTTGCGTAAAGATCATGGCGGATTCCGGTGTCGCGCTGGAAGCCGCCGCCAGACAGAAGCCTCCGGTTATCGCAGTACAGAAGCCTTCGATTGCACCGTCGCCTGCAACTACACAACCGAAGATGGTACCGCAGACGCGCGCAGACGAACTCAGCGCAACGGAAATCACGGCCCTGCTCGACATCCAGAACCACCGGCCGGTTCCGGCCTCCATGCACACCAAGCTCTATAGTCGGGGACTGGTGCATCTCGACAATGATCTGTGGGTTCTGACAGCCAGGGGCGAAGCGCTCATAACCGGCGACAAGCGATAAATTCTGCGGCCGTCGGATCCAGCCAAGCATCTGTTATCGCATGTCTTTTCGTGCGGCACGCACGGTGACCTGGCCCAGTTCCCTGGGTCGCAGGCGGTCTTCGCGTTGCATGTTATCCTTGCAAACTTAACGCTTAGGGACTTTTAGGAGAAATTGTCCACTGTAGGAGAGAACTGGAGCAACCTGTCGCCTGGCCGGGCGGTAGGGTGTCTCTCATTTGTTATTGATGCGGCAATTCCAAGGAGCTTTCTGGGAGCGGCATTGTTCGTCCGTCTCGCCGAGTGAGTCATGCTGAAGCGACTTTTTTCATCGCAAAAGTCAAAAAGAAGGTCGGCGCCGCCCCAGTGCAGCCGGCCCACTTATGCGATTGGCGATATCCACGGACGGTTGGATTTGCTGGAGCCGCTCATTGATCTGATCAGCGCGGACATTGCCGCGGACTCCCTGAGTGGCGAACGGCCGCTGCTGGTCTTCCTGGGCGATTATATTGACCGCGGCCCCGCTTCCCGCGCGGTTATCGATCATATCATCCGGCTGCGCGCCAACCCCGGCCTCGAGGTGAAGGCCCTGAAAGGCAATCACGAAGAGGCGCTACTGCTGTTTCTCCAGGACGCCGAGTTCGGCCGTACATGGATAAATCATGGCGGCGCCACCACGCTGTCCTCCTACCAGATCCAGCCTCCCAATGCCCGCAGTCCGGCAGAAGACTTTGAAAAAGCTCGCTCGGCTCTGCATGACGCGATGGGGCCTAATCATTTGAGGTTCTTTCGCGAGCTCGAATTGTATCTGCAGCAGGACGATTATCTTTTCGTTCATGCCGGCGTCCGCTGGGGTGTTCCAATAGAAAAGCAGCTCGAACAGGACTTGCTGTGGATTCGAAGGGACTTCCTGGAGGTGGACGAGGCGATGGATTACGTCATCGTTCACGGCCACACCCCGGCGGAGCGGCCTTTTCTCGGGGATGGCCGGATAGGAATTGATACCGGGGCCTATGCGACCGGCGTCCTGACCGCGGTACGCCTCTGGAAAGGAACCCAGAAGGTCATCCAGTCCAGTTAAGGTAAATACAATTCGGGGCATTTTACCCCCGTCGCTTCCATGCTTTAATCGAACCCTTGCTGTAGGAGGAGAAATGAGATCGCGTTTTCCCACGGGATTGGCGCTGGCGTTTTGCTCGCTCCTTTTGATGGGACGCGCAGCTGACGCGCAAGCAGCTCAGACGCAAAGTGCATCCGTGTCCACCAGTGCGCCTG
>Ga0068855_100006448_pt1 | contig 14287 bp, 18 predicted proteins | sample KBSCornC52_FD_66592 | JGI IMG/M metagenome (GOLD analysis project Ga0068855, IMG submission 66592) | Corn rhizosphere microbial communities from Kellogg Biological Station, Michigan, USA - KBS Corn C5-2 | ecosystem: Host-associated > Plants > Roots > Rhizosphere > Soil ... | reverse complement strand
CGGCATAAACACGAAGAGATTCTTCCTGGTCAGTTTGACGCGCATACCTGGCTTGCGCCATTCTGCGATTCGAGTCACCGCACGGCGCGGCAGCGCAAAGAGCGCCTTAAAGATCATCAGCTTCGGCTTCAGCATCGAGCATTTCTCCCAGATAGGTTCGTAAGCCCTCGATAGCGGGCTCAATCATTGGATTTGCGATTGGTGTCTTCGCAAGAATTTCTGCGTTCCATTGCGCGCGAACGCCGGCCGCTTCAACGCTTGCGACCTCAAGTCCTAAATCATTCAAGGTGTACCAAGTGATTCGGTCGACTGTCTTTACCCACCTGAACCATGACGCCGGCATCACGCCGCAGTCACGTGCAGCTGACAGCATGCCGGTCAGGACTGTACGGGTGTACGCATGACGACTGACAATACGTTTGACCGTCTGCGAATTTCCATACTGATGTAGCGCTTTTTGCGCACGAATCGAGTTGATCATTCCAGCATTTTTGGCCTTACGCGCACGCAAGTACGATCGCGCCAGGTCGTTGATGATGTCCTGCGCGAGCTTGTTATCGTTGCTGATTTGAGCAGCACATGCCGCGAACAATGCCCGTTCGTAGCCACGTATTCCGGTCACTCCCGGCCACAGTTGACCAAGCTGCTTCGCAAATACTTCACGCGCGCGATCGAGGCGGATTGCCGACCGGTCATCGATCTGCTCAATATTGTTGGGATCGTCATTGGCACCTAACGATGCCAGAGACACGACGATGCCTAGCCGCCGTGCATAGTCTCTTGGCAGCTGACGCATACCATTTACCGGGTCATCTAACGGGATGTCGATAATGTTCTCGTCGAGAACTGGCTTGATCATTGGCCAAATTTCTGATTCTTGCTTTGCGAGCGAAGTTACCGTGTGGCTCTGCGAATAACGGGCGCTTCTATCCGGCGACCGATAAAGCAAATAGGCAAACATGGCCGTGACAATTGCAAACACCATCCATCGGAGAGTATGTGCGGCCACCGCGCCTGATCGCCATAATTCTGTAGGCGTGACATCTTTGGGATTTCGAAGGGAGATCCAGGCTCGCAAGGCGTCGCGCCCCTCCTGATCAAAAATCAACAGATGGGATTCCAGAGATCGAAGGCGCATGATGAAAATAGAAATTTTTTCATGTCCCAAAATCCAGCCGCCGATAGCGGCGACGAATAGAGCTCCTAAAATCCAAAGCAACTCGTTTTCGGAAGAGCTATTGCCGGTCGATGGAGAATTGTTCAAGGACGCCCCCCTTGAATTCTTTCAAGACGTTGCCAGACACGTTGTTGGTACTCTGCATTCAGCGATGGCGTCTTCGAGCGATAACGTCCTACACCAACCCAAAACGTTCCCGCAGTAAGAATCCCTCTTTGCAGATAATAGGTCCCGATCAGGATATTCAGACATTCATTGTTTATCAGCATGTCGGAGGTGATGCCGAATCGCGCTAACTCGACCAGATGAACGCTGTTGATCTGCATGAGACCCATGTCATACGATCCGTCCTTGTTGTAACTTACTTTGCCTGTTGTTCCACCTTCGGCTTCGATCACAGCACGAATCAAATTCGAATGAGCGCGGTAATGCTGCGCTGCTTGCTCTATGCAAGCAGCACGATAGATAGCTGGGGGAGTAACAGGCATGTCCATTATTGTTGCCGCCCCTGCACGCCCGCACGGCCCGTAATCCAAGTTCCAAAGGAAAACAGTTGCCGGCGCTTAATTTGCGCGACGCGAAACCGGCATCCTAGAAATTTTGTGAGCGCCAGGCAGAAAACACCGGTGGCCATCAGAAGATGGTTCATCGGATGTGGGGTGTAGCCAGCGCCCAAAAGAAAAAGAAATGCAATACCGGCGACCAGGGCATACAAAAATGCCATCGCTGCGAGATACTTCGCCTGGTCCTGCAATTGCTGATCCGTGATACCTTTGCGACTTACTGCTTCGTCGAACGTCTCTGTCCTGAATTTACGATTCAGAATACGATGTACTCCGTCCTTTAAACGACGGAATTCTCTCTTGCGCTCGTCAAAATTTCCCGTAACTGTCCACAGGTAGAACTTGCCGACTTTCGTCGCTACACGACCGGCCTTTCGCAGGATGCCTGCCTTTTCATTTTGCTTTGGCATCTCAGGATCCTTGTGTTGGGTCTTGAGACGCTGGCTTTCGCATCAGGGTCATCGCATATTGGGAAGCACCGGTCAATCGCTGCAGCGACTGAGATGCACGAGCTTTCAAATGTGCAAGAGGAAATCCGTGGACAAATTCGCTGCTGGAAAATAATCGGGTAGCTTCTTCCTGTGATTCAGCTTCTTTGATTGCACCCAATACTTCACCTTTGCAGTACTCCCATGCGGAAAGAACAACACTCGCTGAGTGTTTGATCAATGTCTGAAAAATCACTTGCCGATCATCATCAGAGAGCTCGGTACCTTCAGCGATAAATCGATCAAGATGTTGCGCGGATTTTTCTACCAGAAACTGAGAAATTTCTTGTGTTAGCGCATCCTCGGAGACATTCGCGCCTGGTATGCGTGCGTTGATAATCGTCGCGTATTTTTCAACCTCGATCGCGATCGGGGTAATACCAGTAATGAGTGCAATCTGCACGGCCGCTTGGGACGAGACAAATTTCTCTGGCTGGGTTGCGATAGATGCTGGCAAATCCAGCACCGCTTGAATTGCCGGGATAAAGTACTCAACGGACAGAGCTGGCAGTTGCCCTTTCATCACGCCACCTTTGGCAATTACGGCGGTAACCCAATGGCTGGATACCAGCTCTGCTGTAAATGCATGCAACACCTTCCTTGACCACGATGGGTCAAGTTCCAGCTTGTCGCCTTGGGCAGCAATGTAATCCGCCAGCTTCACCGAGACCTGCGACATCAACTGCACGGCCGCGCCAATTTGGCCCGGCGCTGCATCGTGCCCTGGATAGATCGTCGCCGCTTTAAAAACTGGTGCCAACGATTGCAAGATATTCAAATAGTCCAATGCTGGTCTGACATGCGCAGACGCACTCTCTTTCGATATCTCAGTGATAGTTTGTGTGGGTGCGTTGGACGCGTCGTTAATGGCAACTGGCGCTGCTGATGGTGCCTCAACAGGATCTGCTGATTTACTTTCGACTTCATCACGACCGGCGCTCAGAAGTGCGCCAAGGTCGCCAACTGGATCCGAAGAATCCGGAGCCGCACTATTCACCGGCGTTGGCTCAGTCGCCTTCGGCTGGCCCGCTTTGGGGCCTTGCAAACGTACCAGTGAGGCCATTAGTTTGCCTCCTGGGTTGGAATTTCAGTGATGTACGAGGCGAACGTATCACCCAGTGCATATTGCAACGGGTCTAACGAGATATAGGGACCAAATTTTGGTAACGCTTCGATCATCATCGTGCTACCGAGGATCCGCCACAACTGTGCTTGAAAGGCATTGTCTGTTTCAGTGAACTGTACCTTTGCTCCGAAGAGTGAATTGCTCTCACCGCGCAGCAAGAAGTCCAAGTTGAGATTGATTTGCCGAAATTCAAATTCGCTTTTGACCAGCGTCAATAATGCCGGCGCGTAGGTTGCTTCATTGAAGATGTTTTCCACTGGGATTATTTCATCGGCGAATTTGAATTCCCACCCTCTGTCGATCGCCAGTTGGGTCATGACGCCTTCGAAGTCTTTGTAATCTGTCAGCTTGATGTCGATAGACATTTGATCTACTTTCAAACAACGGTGTATATAAGCCAATGAAAGTCAGCTCAGGCCATTCTAACAATACGCGATAAAAACTGTAAAGAGGTTTGTTATTAAGCAAAGAAAAATTACGCTAATTTTCCGATGCAAGTCCATACCCTGGAGTTTGTTCTTTTGCTGTTTCAATAATCTTTTGTGCCCCTTGCTCAGTGATTTCGCCGCCACTTGACACGTTGTCGTAGGTCTTTTTTACTATGGCGGAATTCGTTCGCGAAACAAACCTGCTGAGTATGTCGACTTCTGACTGACTAAGTGCGTGACTCCAATCGAATAATTGCCAAATACATATCAAAATTGCGCAGACAAGAACCGTGCCGGCCACACCGACAAACAACTGCTTTTTTCTTGGTAATTTCAATTTCAAAATCTCAAATTGAACGACGAATTTGTGGGCGATATTCTTCGTATTCATCTGCTAAATTCTCCAAACGATTTATCAATTGCAAGGTCGCTTGCTCGTCCCCGCCGTGTGCGGCTAATAAGGCTGACTCGACCAGATCTGCAACATCACTTTTTTCGTCTTCAAACATGGCCTCAATCGCAGCCGAGGTCACCACATGTCTCAACGCTTCTGGCGCATGCGCCAGCACGGCCAGCCCTTTGACCGTCAACTTGAATTCGTCGTCAACAAGAGAACGCGACGTAAACTTAGAAGCATGCGAAACCCATGTGCTTGGACGCCCAATCCCTGTCTCGATCATTGCTTCAACAAGAACACGCTCTGGCGCATGTGTACGAACCTCAGAAACCGTCGCGGCCGGCCAGGGCAATACAGGGCGTCGTGACTCTCTCGTCCATGACAGCTCTTGAGCCCATCGTGGAGCCGAGGAAAGATCGGGCGATTCGCGGCGGACGACAATTCCCGTTTCACACGCACGCCTGGCGATCAACGACATCGCAGCATCGTTCAGATTGGCATGTAACTTAAACGGTTTGCCGAGATCCAGCCTCTTCAGTAACGCCTCGTTGAGGGGCCGTATTGACTCGTGTGCATGCGCGTCTCCTATCAGCAATTGCGGGACCTGATTTCTCTTAAAAGCCATCAAGCCTTTCAATTTCGCCAGTCTTTCGATTGTCTCGACGCCGGCTGCTGTAAATCCCCGCGATACCGTCCGAGGATAAGTAATGTCACCAGCCTCGTAGAGCTGCTGCAACAACGATGCGCCATCCTCTAGCGACATACCCATGGAGTCATTTAGCGCAAATAACGCGTCGCCAAAATTCATCGCCGATGACAGTGAAATACTCTCCGACTTCTCAACCTGCGCGGGAGATATTCGGCTCGTCTCCAGTTCGGCAATAAGGTCCGCTGGTGATTTACCAGCGAACACCGGCACGACCGCTTTAAAAGGCTTTCCCCCGTCGGCGGCGGGCATTGCCAGCGCAATACTCGAATGCGCTATCCCGCCGGCGCACAGACCCAATAAACCGCTCTGCACGCGCCCGACTGGTAGCCCGCGATCAAAATCAGACAGGCATCCACCGATGAGCCTGTCGACAATCCTACGGGCGGAGCCGGGTGTCGCCTTCGAAGGATCTACAGGATGAAGGTCTTGGAGACCTGCTTTCACTGACACGACATCGAGGCCATTGAAAATCAGGCGGTAGACAGGTTGTCGCACACCCATCCCTGCAATGAGGTTCACAAGATCCTGTGCAATGACATGCCCTTCGTGATCGTTGTCGGTTGCGATGAGTACGCGCCCTGTACATCGACGTAGGTGATCCTTTAGAAAGGCAAACGCGTCGGCACGTTGAGGTTGGCGTTTGTATTCGACAAATTGGCCGTCGTGGAAGCCGACAGCCAAGTCTTTGAGGTCGATAGGATTCTCCAGGAAGTGCCCGATGGTCGCGACGATATCGGCGTGCAGCCCGATACTGTCGAAGATCCGATACAGCGTCCGCAACTTCCCCGGAGCTTCAATGACCACCAGGTCCCTGTTCATCGCATTCTGAGCCCAGAAGTCGGCTCGTCACCATCTTGGCCAGGCAGGCCGCGCTCACGACCTTCAGCGTAGAACGATGGCCCCTTCCTGTCGTCCACTGCTTGCAACGCCATACTGCCGGCGAAGATCGATGTGACAGTAGCCCCGAGCGTCTTTTGATCGCCGAACACCACTTGCGTCTTCGCCAGTCGTTCTTCGATGGACAAGCCGCCGCGCACCACCCGATCATTGATTGGCGTGATGGATTCACGGTCGTACTGATATTCGCGATTCGCGAACGGCAGCTTCGTGTCAGCGCCAGCGCGAATGAGCGCTTCAGCAAGGGCAAGACCTTCACGCGAATGGTTCAGCGAGGCAGAGTGCAATGCAGTCTCTCCACGCATCGCCCAAGCGTGGTCGACCTGTTTGTGTGGGGCATCAATATGCGCTTGAGCACGAGCCAGCAGCTCTACCGCGGCAACTGATCGAGCGAAATGGATTGGAGCCATTCCACGTTCAATCGCTGGCCGATCAGCGTAAGCATTCACGTTTGCGCCGGCATCGATCAACGCCTTTGCCAGATCGAGATTGTTGTTGGACAACGCGACGGACAAAAGCGGTACGCCATGATGTTTATGGTTGGCGTTGATGGTGCTGTTATGAAGCGAAGAGATGACTCGTTCGGGAGCATAAAACAAGTCATCGTCCAACTGCTTGGCGTTTGCCTGCCAGAATTTCTCAGAAAGGAAGTCTTTGACTTTACCGAAGCCGCGCGCAAGTGTGACTGTGGCTGCAGCAACTGCTGGTCCCAGATAGGTCAATGTTACCCCGACACCTTGTGCGTTCCCCCCGAACGACTTTAACTTTCCCTCGAAGGCGAGCTTGGAATACTCCAGAATGGAATCAACAGGTGCCACTTGCATGCTCGCCTTATAAGCACGCACCGCCAGTGCGCCCCCTTCTTGCAGGAGCTGGCTCTGGCCGTGAACCTCCAGACCGATCCCATACATCGCCGTCACGACGCCAATCACTGCCGGCACTGCGATGGCAGTGCGCAAATCAATCTGAGCGAGATTGTTGCAAAAATTAGCGAACAGGCCGTGTGCAGTAGTTTCCAATTTCTGTGCGTTCTTCATGCTGGCTCCTGTTGTTTCAGTTCAGTCTCGATCAGATCGCAGAACGATTCGATGAGATCCAGATTAGTCATGGCTTGCTTTGTTCGCCATTCAACGCGGCCGGTCGAACAATCGGTCAAGAATGCGGCGTAGACAGCGCCTTGCTCTTGAAGACGAGTCAGAACCGATTGAGACGCTACATTTTCAGCCGCGTCGCACGCCTGATCGATCAGACCAAAGCATGCGTTGAGTCTCGCGATCCGAGTTTCGAAATTGATTGTTGTCATTGCATTCCTTTAGAAATTTGATTCCGATGCTTACAATTAGCCTGGTGCGAGTCGCCCCATCATCGCGTTGACCATCGCCGCAATCCGCTCACCGATTTCACGTGCGATTTCTTGAAGATGTTCGATAGCGCCATCCTTCTTCGAGATGAATCCTTCGGTGAAGGCCGAAATCTTTTCGAGATTTCGATCAATGACAGTAGAAAAGTCCATGTCCAGTTCGACACCAGATTTCGCATAGCGCGCTGCCTTCGCGCCGAAATCGCCGACAGCGGCTTGGAGTTTTGCGTAGTCAGCAGCGAATCCCGGCTTCAACATCAGGGCATCGAATCGGTCCAAGAAGGACTTGTGCATGCCACCGTCTTGCATGCTGGATAAAATTTCACGAACGGGTCGACCGGTCAGACGCATGTCATCGATCAGTTGCCCCATTCCCGCCTTGCGCAGCGAAGATGCCAAAGCGCCGATCTCACTTGCCTTGGAATCGAGCTGCTGACCCAAAATGACATGCCCGTTGATCTTGCTCTTCGCGTAGTAGGACTTTGCATGTTGCCCCGCGGCCTTGAGCGAATTCAAAGCCAGGCTTCCAGCCGCGGCGGTTAAAGCAAACGGAGCCGATAGCATTTTTGAGAGGATATCGGTGCCGCCGGCCGCAGCCTGTCCTTGCTGCACTGGTTCTGCGGGAGGATTTTGGACGCCTGGATTTTCCTTGACCAATTGCGGGCGTTTAGCCCAATCTGGACGCCGGAATCCATCGGAGAATGCCTGATCCGGAATCTCACGCGTGTCGACATCAATGACATCTTCGGTCGGGTCATAATTCTTGAGATATGGGCGCAATTGCTCTGCTGGCGCAGCGCGCACGGCAATCGCAGCGCCGGGATTATTCTGCTGCTGCGGGTGCTCAGTGTTCTCTTCCGGTTTGGATCCGGCGGCAGTATTCATCCGCTTAATTTGCTCTTCGTATCGAGCAGTTGCTGTCGATAAGGGAATTTCAGGCGGCGCATATTTCAACCACATTTTCTCGACCTCGGCCGCGTGGCCGGCAGCAAACGCACTGACAACCTGCGATTGAATCACGGTCCATTCAACACGGCCAGCTGACCGTTGCGATGGATCATCCGAGAAGCTGTGATGCCAGTCATGCGATCGAAGTAACTGCTGAAGTATGTAGAGCTCAGGCGGCAACTTCAGATCGTCCCGGTCTTGTTCTTGAGTTTCGGCTTCCGACTTTGGCTTTGTTGCGCGTGGAAATGTCTTCGACGGACTTGTCGGTTTTGCCGCTTGCTTTTCGCCATCAGGAGGCAAGTTATCAATCCCGTCGGGCTCGACCTGGCTCTCTGCGTCCGTGTTCGCTTCCTGCAATTTTTTCAGTAAGCCCATGCTTTCCTCCATGACAATTGGCTTGTTAAATAGTTGACTTTCGTTAGTTTATACTAATTGCCTTTACCCATGTTGGTATGCGTGATAGGCTTTTAGGCTGAATAGATATTGATATTAATTCAACAACATTAAGCTATGCCTCTATTTCCTTTTCTCTTCTCTCTCCTTATTTTTTTTGCCGGCATGATGTTCCAATCGAACCGTGCCAATGAGGTCGCGGCCGACACAAACGAAGCTGCGGCGATCAACGGCAACATCCGGGTCTATCGCAATGCTGTCGTTACTTACGCCGCAAACAATCCAACCGCAAACGGCACAATCTCGGACGCAGCTTTAAACCTTCCAACATGGTTTGTTCATATGCCTGAAGTCCAAAATGTCGTAGTCGCCGGCAAGGCTTACGTTTTCTATTCCACGCCTATTCCAGGTCTTGCCTATGAAATCGTGAAATCAACCAACAACTCGATTTTGGTGGGCATCAATCGAGGTGGATTCCTCGCAAATCCCCTTTCAGGCAACACCGGTATATCTCTCCCAGCCGCTATACCGGAAGGCAGCATCGTCTATGCTGCTGGATAAAAAAAACCCCGGATGGGGGATCATCCGGGGCAAAAGTCACCTGCGACTCTTAAGCAAGTAACGTGACACTGGTATGTTTCAATCTATTCAATTTCACTAATGATGGCCGGCGTTCCTATGTAGGTGAGGATCACCACCATTCCGTCGTCTGAACTCACTGCTGCGGTCGACAACCGTACACCAATTACAGCATTTGCTTCGGCAGGCGCAGCCTCTGCAAGCATATCCAGCGCTGCTTGCATTGCTTCGGCATCAGCGCCACCACGACCAAGTTTCATCGCCGTGGTGAATTGAATCAATCCAAACACTTTCTCGATCGAGAACCCAGATGGCGCAGATTCTGTCGTCAATAAGAACTCTGCGGCCATCTCTATTTCTCTGCCTTTGCCGCAACCTCGCGTTGCCGATCGAGCCTCGTTTCCATATCTTGACGGTTCCGGCGCGCAAGCTTGACTGCGATAAGAGCTTCAATTCGTTCACGAACTTGCTGCCGGTGAAAATCTATATATTGCTCCAGCGCCTTCATGTGCAAATACTCCACCAGCAATGGCACAGTGCTTCGTTCGGCCTGATCCTTGTACCAATCCGGATTGGAGAATCGCTTCGAAACTTCCGTAGCAAAGATTTCAGCCGTTGACATGTCGTCGAATTGTTCGACTTTGGGACCCGGCGGTGCCGGCTGGTCGGTAGGAGCGCTGGTCGATGGTGTACCAGTGCTTGGCGATGAAGGCGTGGAAGGCGAATCCGGCGCGCTCGGCGCACCTGTCGCCGGCGGCAGACTGCCACTTCCGTCGCACTTTCCCCCATCAGGATTGCATGCTTTGATCGGGAAGCCATCAACCATATCTGCGCCGGCTTTGCGCGAAATACCACCACACATCAGCGGCTCTGGATTGACATCACTGCCACCCTTTTTGTAGACCTCGAAATGCAAATGGGGCGCGGCTGAAGCGTGTCCAGTGTTCCCCGACATGGCAATTTGCTGTCCAGCCGAAACACGTGTTCCAGGATCAACTGTTGCGCGCGTCAAATGAAGATAGCGCGTGACTGTGCCGTCATCGCCAATAATGCGGAGCTCGTTGCCGCCACTCGATGAACTTGATACCTGAATTACACCCGGTTGCGCCGCAACCAACGGCGTGCTCATCGATGCTCTGAAATCCGCCCCTCGATGTAGACGCCATCTTTTGAAGACGGGATGATATCGCCAGCCGTACAGGCTTGTAATTGTGTTTGATGGCGATGGAATCGTAAGGCACGCCATCGCATCGGGCGCTGCCACAACGGCCATCAGCGCCGCTACAAATATAAGGCGTCTCATGGGCTATTTGACCTTGCGTGCAGTTTCAATGATCTTTTCTTCGGCCGGTGTCGCGCCCAGCTGACGAAGACCAAGTTTTCCGGCATCAACAGCAACGTCATCGTGATAAATTTCGCCGACGACTCGTAACTGTGCTGAGAGCTGCACGTCGAATCGAAGTGATTTAAGTATCTTCTGCGCCGACTTTGTCCGCTCCATGTACTGCGTCAGATCATCTGGTTCGTCATCGTCACCGGACAGCATAGCGTCGACGAAATCGGCCAATCCACGACCAGCTGCGCTACTTGAGAAACCTGGCTGAATGCGGGCAATGGCAACAACAGTTCCGCCAGCAATCGGAAATCCATTGAGCAGGAGGTAAGCCGCCTGGTAATAGAGCGTCTTAAGATACGCATTGGGTTCTGTCATGATTCGACCCGATGCATATTGATGCACCAGCATCTCATCCATCTGAACGACCGCTTGCTTTTCTGATTTTTTGAAATTTGCTTGGTGGGCAAGCGTGCTTTTCTTGATCAGCGAAGGAAGATCGAACTGCTTCTTCAGCGCCGTCGATTCCCGCGCGTTCTGTGCATAAGAGGATATGGGAAGCAACAAAAGCACGATGCTCAGGATCTTGACCATCATCTTCATTGCTGATGTCTCCGTGTGCGATGCGCGATGGCCGCATTAAAACTGTTGGCCGATAGCGACATAGCTGCCTGATCAGTCAGAAGTAACGAGTCAACGTACTTCTCCTGAACAGATTTGTTCTTCAACTGTCCCCTCACGCCTGGTACAGGATTCACAACCTGCTGCACGAATGCGACCGCAGCATCTCGTTCTTCGTCTGAAAGAGTTTCGTATTGTCCTTCCCCTGGTCCAACGATCGTGTTGTAACTGATATCGGCGTTCTGCATTGTCGGAGACGCAGCAGTCTCACAACGACCAACGTTGACATCGCCTGCAGAACAGTATGGCTTGTGGCGATCAGTCACGATCGTTTCATCAACTGCCTTTGTCGAATAGACGGTTGCCGCGAAATCCGCATTTGCTTTGGTTATTTTTTGACGAACCACATTATTCTGTTCTGATAACAAGGCAGCATTAGTCACGGTAACGGCGAGTCCTGATGGTAAGACGGCATTCTCAGCCGCCTCCCCTGCTCGGCTCTGCGTATATAGCTGTGAGCTTGCGGCGATGGCCCCTTGCTTGTAGGTCTTCTGTGCCGCAGTTTGCTTCGACTGTTCTCCAGTAACCTTGGAGAAGCCACTATCGAGCGTCTGATAAAGCTTCTGCGCTTTGAGTACCAATGACGTGGTGGAAGTTGTCACCGAACTGACAACTGCTTGTCCTGCGGTGACGAACGCCGCCAATCCAACAGCACCCCATGGATCACAGCACTCGTATGCCCAAGTCTTTTTCACTGGTGCCATCAACATCATCAGGACTATGAGGTTCCCAAGTATCAGCTTCTTCATCACTGGCCTGCCTTCGCCGCCACCATCCGCGCTTGTGTCAGCCTTGATTCCGAATCTCGCTTCACGTCCATTGCCAGCTGTGTTGCCAGGACCGCTTCCATGCGCTCTTGCTGCTGGAATGACTTCAGATCCATCCACAGCTTCAGTGCCTGCATTTTGTTTGCTTCTCTCATGAGATTTTCGAGCGAAAAGCCTGCGATGAGGGTGTACCAGGCCGGTGATTCAAATCTGCCCTTGACCTGGCTTTCCATCAATTCAAGCTCGGATACGTCAGCCTTATTGAGCATCGCTGCCGTTCCCAATCCTTGAACTGGTGTGCGAATCGCGATTGCGCTGTTGAGGGAGTTGGTAGCAACCGACGAGCGCGCCTGCTCAACGTACTGCCCAGCGACAAAAGCTTTTCCCTGTGGAGTTTTTTCCCAATTTTTCGGAATGTTTTGCGTCGGAATTGGATTGGTCAAGTTATTGACAAGTGCCTGAGCAGCTTCGACCTGTGTCTGCGAAAAGCTGCTGTTGTTGAGCATCGCGTCTGCACGAATGTCGGCATTCTGTAGTGTGGCATCCGCCGGCGACGAGCAACGCCCCAACTGCGAGTCCAGCTGGGAACAATACTTGCTGGTGTGATCATCGTATAGCTTCGAAATTGCGGCCGCTGTGTTCGGCGTGAACAAGGTGCGTTGTGCCGTGTTGCGGTTCAAGTCGTTCAGATTTGCCTTTGTCTCACCGGCGGCGAGCCCGCCTGCCGCGCCTCCTGCAGTTTCAAAGCAAACGCGGGGAGACACTTCGAATTTAATCGCCGCATCCGCGCGGGCCTTTTCCATGTGCAGCTGAGACTGTGCAGCGATCGTGCCTTGTTCGAAAATCCGTTGCTCGGCAGTCTGCTTACTGATCTCGCCATAAAGTTTCGCAAATCCGTTCTCGATGGTGAAATTTAAGCGCTCTAACCACCCGGCCATGGCCGTAGTGGCTGCACTCAACGCCGCTGAAACCGTCGCGCCGGCAGTAGTTGCGCCAGCGGCTGCAATCGCCCCATCACCGCAGCATGCATTGGCATTTGGCGCAGTAACGACCATCGCCGACAGAACAATCACGATAGCAGCAATGCTCGGGCGCACTAGCACCCAGATGATTGCCATGCGCCCTTTGGCGATTTTAAACATTGCTTGCCCCTTACTTCAAAATATTGAAAACCTTGTCGACGCCCTTGTTCGCAGCACCTTGTGCGGCCGCGCCACCATCGGTTTTGACGCTACCGGAAGCACCGATTCCTGAATTTCCGCCCGTGGTTGTGCTGGTGCCGACATTCGCGCCTGGGACTTGCGAGACCTGGCTATTGACAGACTGGACAGCGTCATTGACTGCCTTGTCGAACTGCGACCGGGCTGCTTGGCAAGCCCGCGCCAGCGCTTGTTTGGCGGTTGCGATGAGCCCATCCCAAGGTCCTGGAATGCCGATCTGGAAATTGACGATGAAATTCAGGCAATCTGTCGTGGCGTCTTCGAACACCTTCCCCGGATCCACAGTTGGCTTGTACGCCAAGATGTACTTTGCTTGCGCGTCTTGCGCCGCCTTTTTGACATCATCGCAATATGCCTGAACAGATTGCGCGTCCAGTGCCCAAACCGATGTGCAATGCGCGAACGCCATGCCGGCCAGGATCAGTGTCGCTAACTTACGTCGCATGACTTTCTCTTTCTTCACGATAATTGTTGATGGCTCGGATGATGCTGTCGAGCAGGGAGGGGTCAAGAAGTTTTTCAAAGAAGGGGGTGTTTTGGATGACGCGAAGCCTCTGAATCATGGTTCCGGCCAAAAGCGGATCAGCTATGTTGGCAAACACTCCCTTGCCATCCTGCTCTAGCAAGGTCTGAAGCGTTTTTGTCCCCAGCATGTTTTGTGTTTCATCCATCCATTGGATCACCCGAAACGCCTTGCTACTGCTGATGTACACCAAGAAGAACAACAGCTCATTTTTATCGGCATCCGCCAGACGTAATGTTGCCTCGGGATCGGATAGTGCGAGACCGAATTGCGCGAGTCTGTCCGCGATATCCGGATGGTTATCCAGCACCCAATCCTCGGTTTTTTCAATGCGCTCGAATAGCTCCGACAATTCCGGATTTAGCTTCAGCCAGTGCTCTTTAACCGCATCTGTAGACAGACTTAACATAATTTGAACATAACTTTCGTTGTGTTATATTCTGCCAGTATTGTGGAATTTTGAATACACGTCAATAGCAAAAAATAACATGCTCAAGATAGTTCGCCACCTCAGAGCGGCAAAATCTGATTCGGATAAGCAGTCTTTGGTTGCTACCGATAACACATCAAAAGTCATTGATTCTGTGGCTTCGCAGCCTGTCGCCTCGATTTCGCCGTCATGGCAAAAGATGGCAGATCGGCTATCCCAGAAGCTCCATGCCGCAGATGACTCGACCCCCGATTTACATATGCCCACT
>Ga0068855_100006443_pt1 | contig 14292 bp, 11 predicted proteins | sample KBSCornC52_FD_66592 | JGI IMG/M metagenome (GOLD analysis project Ga0068855, IMG submission 66592) | Corn rhizosphere microbial communities from Kellogg Biological Station, Michigan, USA - KBS Corn C5-2 | ecosystem: Host-associated > Plants > Roots > Rhizosphere > Soil ... | reverse complement strand
ACGCTGCCGCGGCCCGTCTCGTAGGCGCGCTTGATCTCCTCGCGCGAGGAGATGATCTGCCCGCCCCCCGGGAAATCCGGCCCCTTGATGCCGCGCACGACCGGCTTCGCATCCGGGTCGCCCTCCAGGGTGAGGGCGCACGCTTCCGCCACTTCGCGCAAGTTGTGCGGCGGGATCTCCGTCGCCATGCCGACCGCGATGCCGGAAGCGCCGTTGAGCAGCATCACGGGAAGCCGCGCGGGAAGCACCTTCGGCTCCTCGGTGGAGCCATCGTAGTTGTCGGCGAAGTCGACGGTGCCTCGATCGAGCTCCGAGAGCAGCACGTGCTCGGCAAACTCGGTGAGGCGCACCTCGGTATAGCGCATCGCCGCGGGGCTGTCGCCGTCGCGCGAGCCGAAGTTGCCCTGGCCCTCGATCAGCGGATACCGAAGCGTGAATTCCTGCGCCATGCGCACCGCCGCGTCGTACACCGCGACGTCGCCGTGCGGATGATACTTGCCGATCACGTCGCCCACGATGCGCGCGCTCTTCTTGAACGGCGCATCGTGGCGGTTCCCCATCTCGCGCATCGCGTAGAGGATGCGGCGCTGCACCGGCTTCTGGCCGTCCTCGACGGAGGGAAGCGCCCGGCCCTTCACGACGCTCATCGCGTACGCGAGGTAGGCGCGCGAGGCGAATTCGGCAAGCGAAGGGCCGTCGGGCGAGCGCTGTGGCGCGGCCGCGGGCGGCGCAGCAGGGGGAGGCGGCGGCTCGCGCGTCGCGGCGAAGAGGTCGCCGGTCGCGTCCGTCGGGGTCGGTTTCTTGCGGCTCAAGTTCGGTCCTGCGAAAAGGCGGATTTTACCGTGCGCGCCCTCGTCGAGCCCGGCATTCGCGGTGTAGGACGATTCCGACTGTGCGCGGAAGAGGAATCAAGGAACATTTTCCTTCCCCCACTCGTCCCCGCGCATGGCTTCCGTCCTTTCCGCACCCAGCGCCACCGACTGGCTCGTCGGCGGCGGCGAGCTCGGCGAGCTCATCCGCTCGCGCGATTGGGCCTCCACGCCCATCGGCCCCGTGGAGCGTTGGCCGCAGAGCCTGCGCAGCGCCGTGAGCATCCTGCTTCCCTCGCGCGCGCAGATCTGCCTCTTCTGGGGACCGGAGTTGGTGACGATCTACAACGACGCGTACCGGCCGACCATGGGCATCAAGCACCCATGGGCACTCGGCCAGTCGGGACGCAAGGTTTTCAGCGAGGTGTGGGACGTGCTGCGCCCGCTCCTCGAGGGCGTGCTCCAGCGCGGCGAGGCGTTCTGGGCGAGCGACTACCCGTTCTACCTCGAGAGGCGCGGCTATCCCGAGGAAACCTACTTCGATATTTCCTACGATCCGGTGCGCGACGAGACCGGAGGCGTGGGCGGCGTGTTCTGCATCGTTTCGGACACCACGGGTCGCGTGGTCGGAGAGCGGCGGCTGAAGACGCTGCGCGAGCTCGGCCGGCGCACGATGCAGGCGCAGACCGTCGCGGAGGTCTACGCGCAGGCCGCATCGGTGCTCGGCGCGGCCGACAAGGACGTGCCCTTCGCGATGCTCTACGAATGGGATGGCGAGCGCCGCGGCGCGCATCGCATGGCGGTCGCGGGGATCTCGCCTTCGAGCATCGCGGCACCGCTGGTCATCACGGCGGATGGAGAATCGCCATGGCCAATCGAGCCGGTGGCGAATGCGGCCGACATCGTGCTCGAAGGCAAGGCGCTTGCGGCGCTCGGCCCCTTGCCCGGCGGCTCCTGGCCGGAGCCTGCGCTCCATGTCGCGGTGCTGCCGATCGCGATGCCGGCGCAGGCTCCGTTCGGTTTCCTCGTCGCCGGCGCGAGCCCCAGGCTCGAATTCGACGAGGCGTATCGCGACTACCTGCGGCTCCTCGCCTCGGCCATCTCGAGCGCGCTCGCCAACGCGCTCGCGCTGGAGACCGAGCGCAAGCGCGTCGCCGCGCTCGCGCAGCTCGACCGCGCGAAAACCGCGTTCTTCAGCAACGTGAGCCACGAGTTCCGCACGCCCCTCACGCTGCTGCTCGGTCCCCTCGAGGAGGAGCTCGCGCGCGCGCCGGACCTGCCGGAGCCTTCGCGCCGCCGCATGGAGATGGCGCATCGCAACGCCATACGCCTGCTCAAGCTCGTCAACACGCTGCTCGACTTCTCGCGCATCGAGGCGGGGCGCGTGCAGGCGCGCTACGAGCCGATGGACCTGTGCGCATTCACGGCGGAGCTCGCGAGCAACTTCCGTTCGGCGTGCGACCGCGCGGGGTTGGAGCTCGTGGTGCGCTGCACCGAGCTGCCGCAGCCGGTGCACGTCGACCGCGACATGTGGGAGAAGGTGGTCCTCAACCTCGTCTCGAACGCCTTCAAGTTCACCTTCGAGGGACGCATCGAGGTCGAGATGGGGCTTGCGGACGGCCGGCCGCGGCTCGTGGTGCGCGACACCGGAATCGGCATTTCGCCCGAGGAGCTGCCACGCATCTTCGATCGCTTCCATCGCGTCGAGGGCGTGCGCGCGCGCACCCACGAAGGTTCCGGCATCGGGCTCGCCCTGGTGCAGGAGCTCGTGCGCATGCACGGCGGCGAGATCGGCGTGGAGAGCGAACCGGGCCGCGGCTCGACGTTCACCGTCACGCTGCGCTTCGGCGTCGAGCACCTGCCTGCCGATCGCGTGCAGGCGCGCCTCGCGAACCGAAGCGGCAGCACCGGCGCTGCAGCCGCGTTCGTCGAGGAAGCGCTCGCATGGCTGGGCGAAGGCAAGCCGCCCGAGCTCGACGCGCCGCTTCTCGGCGCGCCTGCGCAAGCCGAGGCCGAGCGCATCCTCGTCGTCGACGACAACGCCGACATGCGCGAGTACATCGCGCGGCTGCTCACGACGCGCTGGCGCATCGCCACGGCGGTCGACGGCGCCGACGCGCTCGAGACGCTCGAGCGCGAGCCCTTCGACCTCGTCGTCACCGACGTCATGATGCCGCGCGTCGACGGCTTCGAGCTGGTGCGCCGGTTGCGGCAGGATTCGCGCTTCGCCTTGTTGCCCGTCCTGATGGTGTCGGCGCGCGCGGGCGAGGAGGCGCGCATCGAGGGCCTGGAGGCGGGCGCGGACGACTACCTGGTGAAACCTTTCGGCGCGCGCGAGCTGACGGCGCAGGTGAAATCCCTGCTCGCGATCCTGCGCGCGCGCCGCGCGGCGGCGAAGGAGCGCGAGCTGCTGCTCGAGAGCGAGCGCGCCGCGCGCAAGGAAGCGCAGCTGCAGCGCGAGCACTTGTACTCGCTCTTCATGCAGGCGCCCAACCCGATCGCCATCCTGCGCGGACCGGAGCACGTGGTCGATCTCGCGAATCCGCCCATGTGCGCGATCTGGGGACGCACCCGGGAGGAAGCGGTCGGCCGTCCCATCCTCGATGTGCTGCCGGACGTGCGCGACCAGGTCTTCCCGCATCTGCTCGACGACGTACTGCGCACCGGCGCTCCGTACGTCGGCAAGGAGGCGAGGTTCGTGCGCACCATGGGCACGACGCGAACGGAGTTCTTCATGAACTTCGTCTATTCGCCGCTGCGCGCCGTGGACGGCCGCATCGAGGGCATCCTCGTGATCGCCTTCGACGTGACGGAGGAAGTGCGCGCGCGCAGATCGATCGACGACCTTCGCGCCCGCGCCGAGGAAGCGAACCGCACCAAGGACCAGTTCCTCGCGATGCTGGGCCACGAGCTGCGCAACCCGCTCTCGCCGATCGTGAGCGCGCTGCACTTGCTGCGCATGCGCGGGGTCGCCGGTCCCGAGGTGGACATCCTCGAGCGCCAGTCGCTGCACCTCACGCGGATGGTGGACGACCTGCTCGACGTCTCGCGCATCACGCGCGGAAAGGTCGACCTGCGCCGGCGCCCGATCGAGGCGGCCGAGGTGGTCGAGAAGGCGATGGAGACCGCGCAGCCGATGATCGAGTCGGGCCGCCACCCGGTCGAGGTCCAGGCGCCCGGCGAGGGACTGTGCATCGACGTCGATCCGGACCGCATGGCGCAGGCGATTTCCAATCTGCTCACGAATGCCGCGAAGTACAGCGAGCACGGCACGCCGATCGCGATTCGCGCCGAGGCGGTGGAAGGACGGGCGCGCATCTCGGTCGAGGACCGCGGCGTGGGCATCGAGCCGGGCATGATCGATACGGTGTTCGACCTGTTCGTGCAGCAGCCGCAGACCATCGCCCGCTCCGGGGGCGGTCTCGGGCTGGGACTCGCGATCGTACGCAACCTCGTCGAGATGCACGGCGGAAGCGTGAGCGCGAAGAGCAACGGGGTAGGGCGCGGGAGCGTGTTCACGATCGATCTTCCGCTCGCGACCCGTCGCGCGCAGCCTCCGGTCGTACGCGAGACCATCGCGCGCGAGCGGCCGATCGCGAAGCCGCGTCGAATCCTCGTCGTGGACGACAACTTCGACGCCGCCGCGACGCTGGTCGAGGTGCTGCGGCTGCGCGGCCACACCGTCCAGGTCGCGCACGATGCCCTCGGCGCGCTCGGGACCGCGGCCGGCTTCGATGCCGAGATCGCGCTCATCGACATCGGGCTGCCGGACCTGGACGGCTACGAGCTCGCGAAGCGCTTGCGCGGGCTGCACGGCGAGCGCAAGCCCACGCTCGTCGCGGTGACGGGCTACGGCCTCGAGGCGGATCGGCGCCGCGCGAGCGAGGCGGGCTTCGACCACCATTTCGTGAAGCCGATCGACATCGAGCGGCTCGGGGATATGATCGGCACGATGGAGTGAGGGCTCAGAGATCCGCCTCGATGAGGTGGCCCTGCTCCTCCATCCATGCCCGCCGGCCGGCCGCCTCCCCCTTCGCCATCAGCCGCTTGAACACTTCCTGCGTGTTCTCGCGCTCGGGGACGGGAAGGCGCATCTCGATGAGGCGCCGCGTATCGGGATGCATCGTGGTCTCGCGCAGCTGCTCGGGATTCATCTCGCCCAGCCCCTTGAAGCGGCCGATGTGGATCATGGTCTCGCGCACTCCGTCGTCGTGGAGCTTCTCGACCAGCATCTCGCGCTCCGCGTCGTCGAGCGCGTAGAGCCGGCGTTCCGCCTTCACCTTGCCGTGGGGCGCCACGCGGATCGAGTAGAGCGGCGCCTGCGCGATGAAGACGTGGCCGCGCTCGATGAGCTTGGGGAAGTGGCGGTAGAAGAGCGTGAGGAGGAGCGTCTGGATGTGCGAGCCGTCCACGTCCGCGTCCGCCATCACGATCACCTTGCCGTAGCGAAGCCCGTCGAGCACCGTGTCGGGCGCGTCGGGCTCGTGCGGATCGATGCCGAGCGCCACCGCGATGTCGTGCACCTCGGTGTTCGCGTAGAGCTCCTTCGCGTCCACCTCGAACGTGTTGAGCACCTTTCCCTTGAGCGGGAGGATCGCCTGGTAGAGGCGGTCGCGCCCCTGCTTCGCGGAGCCGCCGGCGGAATCGCCCTCGACGAGGAAGATCTCGTTGCGGGTCATGTCCTGCGATTCGCAATCGGTGAGCTTGCCGGGAAGCACCGCGACGCCGCTTCCGCGGCGCTTCTCGACGATCTTGCCGGCCTTCTGGCGCGCGGTCGCCGCGCTGATCGCGAGCTGCGCGATCTTCTTGCCTTCCTCGACGTTCTGGTTGAGCCATGCGTCGAGCGGATCCTTCACGCGCGAGGCGATGAGCTTCAACGAGTCGCGCGAGGACAGCCGCTCCTTCGTCTGGCCCTGGAACTGCGGGTCGAGGAGCCGCGCGGAGAGCACGTAGCGCAGCGGCTTCCATGCGTCCTCCGATTGCAGGCTCACGCCGCGGGTGAGCAGCTCGTGGTGCTCGCAGAATTCCTTGATCGACTCGTAGACCGCCTGGCGCAATCCCGCTTCGTGGGTGCCGCCGAGCGGCGTCGGGATGAGGTTCACGAACGACTCGCCCTCGCCGCCCGATTCCGCCCACGCGATAGCCCAGCTCGCGCCTTCGCCCTCCGCGTAGTTGCCGTCGTCGGCGCCGCAGTACGACTCGCCCGCGAAGATCGCGCTCACGTAGCCGCCGGCATCGGAGATGCGCTCGCGCAGGTAGGCGCTCAAGCCCCCTTCGTACTTCCACGCGCGGCGCTCCTTTCCGATCTCGTCGACCAGCACCACCTCGAGACCCGGCAGCAGCACCGCCTTCGCGCGCAGCAGCATCTCGAGATCCGAGCGCTTCACGCGCGGCGCGTCGAAGTACTTCGGATCGGGCCATGCGCGCACCCACGTGCCGGTCTCGCGCGCCCCCGCCTTGCCGGCCTTCTTCAACTTCGAGGCGACCTCGCCGCCCTCGAAGGCGATCTCGTGCACCGCGCCGTCGCGCTTCACCTTCACCTCGAGGCGCTTCGAGAGCGCGTTGGTGACCGAGACGCCGACCCCGTGCAGGCCGCCGGAGAATCCGTACGCGCCGCCGCCTTTCTTGTCGAACTTGCCGCCGGCGTGAAGGCGCGTGAAGACCACTTCCACCGTCGGCGCCTTCTCGACCGGATGCGGCCCGATCGGGATCCCCCGCCCGTTGTCCTCGACGCTCACCGAGCCGTCCGGATGCATCGTCACCTCGATGCGCGTCGCGTAGCCGCCCAGCGCCTCGTCGGCGGCGTTGTCGATCACTTCCTGGATGATGTGCAGCGGGCTGTCGGTGCGGGTGTACATGCCCGGACGCGCGCGCACGGGCTCGAGGCCCTTGAGGACCTGGATGGATTGCTCGTCGTATTTGCGGGCCATGGGCGAATCCTACCGACCGCCGTCGCGGTGATTCAAGGCGATGTCGATCACTTCTTCTCGCTCTCCACTTCGAGCGCAACCAGCAGGCGCGCGACCATGTTGTACGCGGCGATCGAGGCCGTGAGCTCGACGATCTCCCGATCGGACCAGCGCTTGCGCACCTGCGCGAAGAGCGCGTCGGGGACCTTCACGTCGCGCGTCATCGCGACGGCGTAGCGCATCGCCAGGCGCTCGGCCTCGTCGAACGCGGCGTCCTCGGCCGCGCGCGCCGGATCGGAGAGCTTCGCACGCAGCGCGTCCTTGCCGCCCGCCTTCACGTACTCCGGCCAGTGGTGCGTGAACTCGTAATCCGCGCCGGTAAGGCTCGCCACGGTGCAGATCGCGATCTCGCGGATGCGCGCATCGAGCGCGAACTCGCGCCGCACCGCGCCGAGGAGCGAGTTCCACCCGCGCGCGAGCGGCTCGCTCCAGAGCAGCGCCAGGTCGAGGTTCAGGTACTTGCCGCCGCGCCGGGCGAGGATGGCTTCGAGGAGCTTCGGGTCGCGGGGAGAGGCTTCGGCGTTCCAGGCGGGAATGCGCATGCGTTGTGGCGGTGAGCGGGCAGGGCGCTCATTGTACCGACCAGCGCTCGTTCGGATTGTTCTTGTCGCGGCCGCAGAGCGGCGCGTCGCGGGCGGTTGCGCTTGATGCGGCGGCGAACGCGCGCGTCAAAGCTGCTAAAATCGCGCTTCTTTCGAGCATCGGAGAGATGGCTGAGTGGTCGAAAGCGCCGGACTCGAAATCCGGTTCACGGTTCTACCGTGACGTGGGTTCGAATCCCACTCTCTCCGCCAAATCCTTCAGGTACGGTCCGCACACCGGGCTTCTCGGCACGCGGCCGCGGACAACGCGAGCGAGGCGCCGCTACGCGCTGTCCTTCGCCGCGCCATTCTCGTCGTTCGTGGTTTCCACGATGCGCGACAGGTTCAAGTGCGCCTGGATGAAGAACGCCGCCAGCCGATGAATCAATTCGGCGCATCGATCGCGTTCGTCATATCGATAGCTCGCGAGCGCGACGGCGATCTGGCTCACGTCGGCCCCGCACGTGAGCTTCGTCGGCTTGCACCCGTCGGGGAGCCGCGCGATGTCCCAATACTCGAAGGAGGCGAGATACGCGCGCGCGACCTCGACGATCTGGGCCTCGCTGCGGCATTCGTCCAGCCGCTCCTGCCAGGTCGGCGTCCTCATGCTGTCGCGTACACCTCGCAGCAACCGAGCGACGGCCATACCGCTGCACCTCCCTGCTTCCGCTGCACCGCAGACATCCTGTCGTGACGGAACGCAAAAGTCTGTCAGCGGCGACGGCCGGGCGTCTGTAGGCCGAGTCCTACGTCGCCATTCGGCCGCGATTCAGTGCGCCGCAAGCAGCAAGGGCGCACAATAATTATGAAACAAGAAGCACGCACAAGAGGAGTGAGAGCGCATGCCGGCAGGGGCTCAAACGGTACTGGTGGCGGACGGCGACCGCAATTGCGCGGATAGCGTGACGATGCTGCTCAACCGCCATGGCGTCGCGGCGAACTGCAGCTACGATGGCCGGGAAGCCGTCCACCTCGCGCAGCGCATCCGCCCGCAAAACGCGATCCTCGAGATCGAGATGCCGGGCCTGTCCGGCTTCGATGTGGCGCGCGAGCTTCGTACGAGCTTCGGCAAGGCGATCCGGCTGGTGGCCTATACGGGCCAGCCGATCAACGTCGACCGGCGCCGGATTCGCGAGGCGGGCTTCGACGAGTGGATCCCGAAGAGCGCGAGCTTCCTCGAGCTGCTCCAGCTCACCAGCCCGGCGGTGCAATCCACCGTGCGGCACTCGATCGAAGCGAGCATGCAGCAGCTGCGCAATCGCCTCACGCTCGCGCGGTCGCTTCTGGAACACATGGAAACGACGCGCGATGTGGAGACGCGCCAGCGCCTGCATGCCTTCCTCTCCTCGCGCATCGACTCGGTCGTGAGCGGCATGTCGCGGCTTCCGCTCGATGCCCCGGATCGCGACGAGCTGCGGCTGGAGGTCGACGCGCTGCGCGCGCGCCTGGACAAGTACCTCGGCTGAGGGCCGCCCGCTGCACCCGGTTCACGCGAGCCGCGTGGGGATGGCCTCGCGCGAGTTGGTCTCGGTCACGATCTCGGAGAGGCGGATCGAGGCATCGGTGAAGAACGCCGCGAGCGACTGCACGAGATGCGCGGCCGCGTCGCTCTTGTCGCAATAGTGGCCGACCAGGTCGAACGCGTACGAGGAGATGTCGTACGCGCAGTGCAGCGCGCGCGGACGGCAGCGCAGCGGCAGCATCGCGACCTGCATGGGCTCGAGGCTCTCGAGATACCGGGTGGCGACCTGCACGACTTCCGGTTCGGTGGCGGCGGCGCGCAGTCTTTCGCGCCAAGGGGCGGCGGTCACGGGTGTGGCTCCTCGACAAGCAGGCGTCAGTCCGCAGGGATTATAAATTAACGCGCGGTAATTTGCTGCGCCGCGCCGGCGCGAAGTCGGCGCGGGCGCGCTTCGCGCCCGCTTTGATGGTCGAGCGGTTCCGGCGCTAGGTGGCGTCTACCTGGCGCGGGCCCATCACGCGCCGCTGCCAGTCGTAGAGCCGGTCGCGCCACCGATCGATGCGGTAGCCTTCGGCGGCGGCCCTGGCCTCGGTCGCCGCGTCGTCGTACGGCACGCGGCGGAACGTGCATTCGAGGCGCTCGCTGTCGAAGATCGCGAGCTCGGCGAATTTCCGCGATCGCTTGCGCGAGGCGTCGACCGAGCCGGGATTGACGAAGTAGAGGCGGTCGGAGCGCAGCCGCACGGCCGGTACCTGCGTGTCGATCTCGCGCACCGATTCGCCGTCCACCTCGCGGACGCCCTGCTCGTGCGTGTGGCCGAAGAAGCACACGGTCGCGCCGGGAAAATCGTCGCGCAGGTACGCGGCGTTCTGCAGGAAGTGGCGCGGTTGCGTCATGTACTGTTGCACGTCGCGTACGCCGCCATGGACCAGGACCACGCGGCCCTCGATGCGTCGATGCGCCGGCAACGACGTGAGAGTGCGGATCGTCGGCGGGGAGAGCGCGCGGCGCGTGCGCTTGAGGGAATGCATGGCCTTGTTGGAGCAGCGCTCGAAGCCGAGCAGTCCCGTGCCGATCAGGTCATGGTTGCCGGCGATGCACAACGCTCCACGCTCCTCGAGCATCGCGACGCACTCGTTGCCGTCCGGGTTGTATCCCACGAGGTCGCCCACGCACAGGATGGCGTCGATCGCATGCTCGTCGAGCACCGCGAGCGCGGCCTCGAGGGCCTCGCGGTTGCCGTGGATGTCGCCTAGGACGCCGTAGAGAGCCATTGCCGGACGAGGCCCAGGAGCCACGCGGAGCCGCGGTTCGCGCGCCGCAGGACGCGCTGGCCCCAGAAGCGCAGCCACGGCCCCGGATCGCGCAGCGCGAACACGTTGCACACCTTGCGCGAAAGGACGATCGAGGCGAGCCAGCGCGCGGTCGACAGCTCGCCGCGCGAGCGCAGCACCCGGTACGAACGGAAATCCGCCTCGAGCGAGATCCAGCGCAACGCGGTGCGCGCGCGCATCGGCTCCGGCCTTCTCTGGTGGACGAGATAGTCGTAGGCCACGCGCATCAGGTTCACGCCGTTCCACGCGCCGAGGTAGTGCCACAGGTTGTAGCGTGCGTTGACCTCGAGCAGGAGCCAGCGGCCGTCGCGCGGGTCGCGCTTGAAATCCATCTTGAAAGGGCCGCGCAGCGGCAGCTTCGCCGCGATCTCGCGGCCCAGCGCCTCGAGCGACGGCTCCTCGGCGAGCTCGATGAACGCGCTCTCGCCGGTGAGCGGCGGGTCGGTGCGCATCTTGCGGCCCACGAAGCTCGCGAGGACCGCGCCCTTGTCGTCGGCGAACCCGTGGAACGACCAGAGCGCGCGATCGTCGCCGGGAATGTATTCCTGGAACTGGAGCTGCTCGCGGAAGAGCGCGACCGCGGGCTCGGCCATCGCCTGCGCGCCGTTCGCGAACACGCGCGCCTTGGATCCGTCGGCGAAGAGGCGCTCGTGCAGCTGCGAGTCGTGCCAGTCCACCTTGGTCTTGGGCTTGACGAGGACTTCGCGCGCGGCGCTCGCCAGGGCGAGATCGCCTGTCCCGTCCCAACGGTATTCGTGCGGCACGGGCAGCCCGCACTTCTCGGCGAGAGCCTGGAAGCGCGCCTTGTCGAGCAGCGATTCCGCGGTCGCCGCATCGTTGAGCAGCAGCAGGAAGTGCCGCGCGAGGCGCGCGCGGTTGGCATAGACCAGCTTCAATCCGTCGTCGCTTCCGCACATGAGCGGCACGCGCCGGCCGGCCCACTCCCGCAACCATTCGCCGAGCGCGATGAGGCGGTTCACGGCCTTCGGCTGGTCGAGCGGCGGCAGCACCGCCGTAGCTCGGCAGTATCGAGAGGCGAACGCTGGCTCGGAGGGATCGGCCGAAGCGACCACCACCGGAATGCCGGCGAGTCCCAGGGTACGCACGAGGTTCACGCCGCCGAGAAGCAGCACCGGGACCGTGCCGCGCTCGAACGGCAGGTCGTCTGGAATGCGGGAGGTAGCCATGGTGCCAAGGGCCTGTAGGACGTTTCGCAACTGTAGTGGGCTGCGAATACGTCCCCGTGGCGAATGGCAGCCAAGCCGTGCTCCATCCGGACCACTCTCCACGCCACGGCCGGAAAGATGCGGTTTGTAGCCTGCAGGCATCGAGTTCCCGGAGGAGCCCATGCTCGTCGCGATCCACCAACCGAACTTCCTGCCTTGGTTGGGCTACTTCGACCGCATGGTGCGCGCCGACCTCTTCGTGCTGCTCGACCACGTGCAGTTCGAGCGCCGCAACTACCAGAACCGGACGCTCGTTCGCCTCGAGGGCGAGGCGCGCTGGCTCACCGTGCCGGTGGTGCAGTTGTCGCAGAAGGAAAAGATCGTCGACAAGCGCATCGACAATCCGGCGGAGGAGACGGCGCGCTGGTGGGGGCCCAACAGCTTCAACACCTTGCGCTACGCGTATCGGAAGGCTCCGTATTTCGACCTCTATGCGCCGCGCTTGAAGGAGATCTTCGAGCGCCGCTGGGAGAAGCTCGTCGACCTCAACATCGCGACGCTCGAGTTCGCGCGCGAGGCGCTCGACATCCGTACGCCCATGGTGCGCAGCTCCACGCTCGACGCCGAAGGCCAGCGCTCCGCGCTGCTGCTCGACATCTGCAGGAAGGTCGATGCGACCGCGTTCCTCGGCGGCATGGGAGGCTCGCGCGACTACCTCGACAAGGACGCGTTCGCCGCGGCGAACATGGGCGTCGTGTGGCAGGACTTCCGCCACCCGCAATACGCACAGTGCGGGCACGCGCCGTTCAGCCCGGGACTTTCCGTGCTGGACCTGCTCTTCAATTGCGGGCCGGCCAGCCGCGAGGTGGCGTGGCCGTCCGCGCCGGTGGCGAGCGATGCGCTCCTTGCAGCCTGAGCACGCCGCGCGCTGGTACGAGGACAAGGTCCGGCGCTTCGGCTTCGACCATCGCGGCCTGGGCTTCCGCAACAAGTCCTCCCAGGACAAGCGCTTCGAGGCGCTGCTCATGCTCGGGGATTTCACCGGACGCCGCGTGCTCGACGTGGGCTGCGGCTTCGGCGACTTCCTCGCGTTCCTGGTGGAGCGCGACATCCATCCGCTGTATACCGGCCTGGACGTGTGCGAGCCGATGATCGAGCGCTGCGAGGAGCGTTTTCCCGCAGGCGCGGGAAGATTCCTCGCGGGCGACGTGCTGGACCACGAGCCCGACCAGCCGTACGACTACGTGGTGGCGAGCGGCCTCTTCGGCCTCGATTCGCCCGGCGTGCGCGAGCGCATCGTGCCGACGCTCGAGCGCATGTTCGAGTGGTCCCGCGTGGGCCTCGCGGTGAATTTCCTCAGCGCGCGCTACGACCGGCAAGTGGAAGGGCGCATCTACATCGAGCCCGCCAAGGCGCTCGAGGCCGCGCTCGCGCTCACGCCGGCCGTGCGCCTCGAGCACAACTACCTGCCGAACGATTTCACGCTCTACCTGTACAAGACGCCCGCCTGGGTCGGCGGGGAAGCGAGGACGACATGAAGAGGGCCTGCGAGACCGAGGTGCGGCCGGCGAGCCAATCCTTTCCGCGTCGCTACGCCGGAAAGACCGTGCTGGCCGTCGGCGCGCACCCGGACGATCTCGAGATCGGCATCGGCGGGACGCTCGCGAAGCTGCAACGCGACGGCGCGCACGTCGTGATGGTGGTGGTGTCCATCCCGAAGGATTACGAGGTGCGGCTCTCCGAGGCGAAGCGTGGGGCGGACATCCTCGGCTGCGAGCTCAAGCTCCTGGTCGAAGACGGGCCGAAGCGCATCGAGGACCTGAAGACCTGCGAGCTCGTGGGGCTTCTCGACGGGATCGTCCGCGATTACGAGCCCGCGGCGCTCCTCACGCACAGCAGCGTCGACTTCCACAACGACCACCTTCTCGTCTACAACGCGTGCCTGCCCACGCAGCGGCTCGCATACTTCGATTTCTTCTCGTATCACCCGACCAATTGCCGTCCGGTCCCGATCAACTTCCATCCTCGCGCGTACGTCGACGTGACCGAGACCATCGACGCGAAGATGCACTCCATCACCGCGCACGCGAGCCAGTTCAGCGGCCGCGGCCTCGACACCGAGATGTACCGCGAGCATGCCCACCTGCAGGGACGCATCATCGGCGTGCCGTACGCGGAGGGCCTGGACGTGGTGAGGATGGTGCTCACCTAAGTTCTCCTTCCCCCTTGGGGAAGGGCCGGGCAGGGGGTCCGCTCGACCGCCAATTCCCGCCGTGCGTCGGCGGACGTGCCTCCTGCAAGCCACGGACGGTATCATTTACCGCCCATGGAAATCGCCCAAGACCGCTCCCGATCCCCGCGCCCCGCGCGCGGCTTCACGCTCATCGAGATCGTGGTGGTGCTGTTCATCCTCGGGGTGGCGATCGCCATGGCGGTGGCCATCACGAACGCGCTGACGGCGTCGCAGAGGCTCTCCACTACGACGGCGCGCATGCAGACGGTGGATGCGGCGATCGTGCAGTTCGTAATGCTGCAGAAGCGGTTGCCTTGCCCGGCCGATGGGACGCAGGCTTCGACCAACGCGAATGCTGGAACCGAGGGTGTGATCGGTGCGAGCGGTTGCACCAACGAAGCGGGCGGTGTCGTCCCGTGGCGTGCTCTCGGTCTTTCCGAGCAGGATGTGACCGATGGATGGAATCATCGCCTTACTTATCGGATTCAGCCTGGCTTAGCGCTCGCAAGCGCGCTCGACATGTCGTGGTGCGATCCGGCCGGAACCGGAGGACTCAGCGCAGGCGTATGCAACACGGCGTGCACCTCGGCCGCACTCGGAAACTGCACGCCTCCGTCGACCTATCTGCAGAACAAGGGACTCCAGATCAAGAACGTCGCGGGCACCGTCGTCATGGATCCAGGAACCGCGCCATACACGGGGGCGGCCTACGTCGTCATCAGCGCAGGATCCACCGGA
>Ga0068855_100006441_pt1 | contig 14293 bp, 10 predicted proteins | sample KBSCornC52_FD_66592 | JGI IMG/M metagenome (GOLD analysis project Ga0068855, IMG submission 66592) | Corn rhizosphere microbial communities from Kellogg Biological Station, Michigan, USA - KBS Corn C5-2 | ecosystem: Host-associated > Plants > Roots > Rhizosphere > Soil ... | reverse complement strand
CAGGTTTCTCCTCCTTCGGTCCGACCGCGAAAGCGACCGGCGGGAAGTCCGCGATTCGAATGGTAAACTCGCCGCCCTCCTGCGGAATCGCGTAAGCGAGGGTCAGCGCCACGCTCAACCGGCCTGTCTTCTCGTCAGGCTGCACGTTCACGCTTAAATCCGCGCCCTCGACAAGGAATTTCCCACCGCCCGCGTTGACTGGGACGCCCGCAAGCGCGCAGGCCGACCCGTCCGCCGTCTCCAGCACGGCATCCGCCAGCGCGAATTGCCAGCCAGCCTCGACCGCCTCGCCGCTCGCAAGCGAGAAGCTCACCTCGATGAACCGGCCGTCCTCCTCGGTCCTGCCGGCGTACTCGCCCTCGTCCACGCGGAGCACGTGAAGCTCGTAGCCCTCGTGCTTCACCTTGTCTTCCAGCCGGTAGGCAATTACCGCCTCGCCTGTGTGCCGGACGTACTTGTCGAACCACGCAAGGCACCGGCGCATCTCGTCGAGCTTGTGATTCGGCTCCCGGACGCCGTGTCCTTCCCGCGGGTAGTGAACGAACTCGCAGGTGACGCCGCGCGCCCGCAGCGCCTGATACATCTCGCGCGAGTTGCTGATGTTCGTGTTGTCATCGCTGTCGCCGTGAAGGATGAGAACTGGCGTCCGAATCTTGTCCAGATGGGTGGCCGGGGAGCACTTTCGGTAGACCTCCGGGTCCTCCCAGTAGAACGCGCCCATGTAATCCGGATCCCACTGCGACAGGGCCGAGTTGGAGAAGTCCGTCACGAGGCTGAAAATACCGAACATCGAGATGGCCGCCGCAAACCGATCGGTCTGCCCGATCGCCCAGTTCGTCATGTACCCGCCGTACGAGCCACCCATGATTCCGATTCGTCCGGGTTCCGCGAGCCCCCGCTCGACGATGGCATCGACGCCAGCCATGATGTCCCGGAAGTCGCCGCCGCCCAGATCCCGCCGATTCGACACGGCAAAGTCGTGTCCATATCCCTCGCTGCCGCGGTAGTTGGGCATCAGCACGCGATAGCCCTCCGCCGCCCAGACCGCGTGCTGCCCATAGTTTCGCAGGGTGTTCGCCGCCTGCCCCTTCGGCCCGCCATGAATCTGGACGATCAGGGGCGATTTTCGATTTGATTCTTCGTCAGTCGGATGGACGAGGATGCCTTCAACCTCGCCGATGTCGGTCTGCCAGCGGATTACTTCCTGGTGGGGGAGAGCATAGCGTTCGGTAAAGTCCTTATTGAGCTCGGAGAGTGGACGGCGCGTGCCGTTTTCGAGAACGTAGAGTTCCGGCGGGGTCCGGTCATCCTCCAGCGCTGCCACAATGACGCTGCCGTCAGGGCTGGCATGAAAGTCGAGGCAGCTTACGACTGAATCGGGCGCGGTGACCGGGATCACTGAATCGGGCGATACGGCAACAAGTGGTCGATTCGTGCGGTCAGAGACGAGCGCGAGAATCGGGCCGGACTTCGGCCAGAGAATCCCGTGCGCATCAAACGCCTCTGACTCGAAGAGATTGGTCGGTACGCCGCCTTCGGAATCAACGGTCCATATGCACTCCTGCGCGTAGCTCAGCGCCGGGTCGCGCCCGGAAATGAACGCGATCCGCGTGCCGTCCGCGGACCACTCCGGGTCGAACTTCGCCCCCGCCCGCTCCACAATCCGCCTCGGCTCCGGTAATTCGTCGGGGTGCTCCCCTTCCTCCCCTCCTCCCGTCTTCCCTTCTTCCCCTCCGCCGTTAGGTTCGCCGATGTAGAGCAAGAACAGATCGAACTTGTGGTAGTCGTTCGGGTCGCCCGTCTCGTTGGAGATAAACGCGATTTTTTGGCCGTCGGGCGATATGTCGAAGTCCGCGATGCCCCGGTCGCCGGTGTAGAGGAGCTCCGGCTTCTTCTCCTCGATGCCGATCTCCCAGAACTGCCGGCGCGGCTTCTCCTCGTGCTCAACGACGGGGTCGACCTTCCGTTTTCGTCGATCCGTGTGGACGAGCTGAAGGGGTTCGGGACGGGCTTCGTCGACAAGGTAGATGATCGAGATGCTGTCCGGCGCCCACGCGTAATCGCGGACGCCCTCCTTCGCGGTTGTCAGCTTCCGCGCCTCGCCACCATCGGCCGGGAGAATCCAGAGCTGGTCCTTGTGCTCGTCCTCCTCGTCTTCCGGCGGCGGCTCCGTCATATCGGGGCGGGCGGAGAGGAAGGCGATCCAGCGGCCGTCGGGCGACCAGCGCGGCGCGTGCTCGCCCTCGTAACTGAAGGTGATCTGGCGCGACCTGCCCTCGGCGACGTCCGCGAGCCAGAGGCGGGAGACGTAGCGGCTCTCCTCAAAATCGGCTTCGCTCACCTCGAATACGACGCGCTTACCGTCGGGGGAGACGTGCGGAGCATGCGGCGCCTTGATCTCGAGGAGCGCGCGGGGAGTGATCTTGTGTTTTGCCGTGGGGGTCGTGGAGGTCAATCGACGAACTCGACATCCCCGACGCCGGGGATGAGCCCGCGCTCCTCGGCGCGCTGCAGGAAGAGGCGAATCGACCGCTTGCCGGCCTCGCCGAGATCGACAGTCCAGTCGTTCACGTACATGCCGACGAAGACGTCCGCCGTCTCGGTCTGCATGTCGCGCGCGAACTGCATGGCGTGGTGGAGCGCGTCCTGGCGGTGCGCGAGTCCGTAGACGATGGACGCCTTGAGCGCCCGTGACGCCCTGAGCTGGACATCGTGCGGAAGGTCCTTTCGAATCGCATTCACACCGAGGGGGAGGGGGAGCCCGGTCTCGGTCTTCCACCACGCGCCGAGGTCGACGACGGTGTGGAGACCCTCCGCCTTGTGGGTAAGCTGGCCTTCGTGGATGATGAGCCCGGCGTCCACTTCACCCGCGTGCACCGCGTCCATGATCTTGTCGAACGGCACCACGACGTGCTCGAACGGGCCGCCGAGGAAGAGCGACAGCGCCAGGAATGCGCTCGTCATCAGGCCCGGAATGGCGATTCGGGCTGTTTTCAGCGATTCAACGGTCATCGGCTCGCGCGTCACGACCATTGGCCCGTATCCATCACCCATCGACGCGCCGTGCGAGAGGATGGCGTAGCGGTCGCGAACGTAGGCATAGGCATGCACCGAAATGGCGGTGCACTCCAGCTTCCCGTCGCGCGCCCACTCGTTCAGCGTCTGGATGTCCCGCAGGATGTGGACGAAATCGAGCCCTTCCGAATCGACCTTGTGCTCGGCGAGGCCATAGAACATGAAGGCGTCGTCCGAATCGGGGCTGTGCCCAAGCTGCATCGGGATTCGGTCGGTGGAGGCGGTAGTCATGCAGTGATTCCCCAGGTGCGAAGTTTTGGTGAGGTCGCTGAGTAATGTATGCAGAGTATACCCGCGCGAGCCGGGCCGGCTGACGGAGGAACCGGCCGTGCGGGCGTGGAACTTTCCGACGCGTCCCCAGGTTTTCGCGAAGCCCCGAAAGTCGAGTGAATCATGCTCCTCCACACTTTTCTCCTTGCCGTCGGGCTGGCCGTGCAGAAACCCGCCCCGCCGCCTGCCAACATCGATCCGTCCGCCCGTCGCGTACTGGACGGGATGGTGCGGGCCTACAGGGACGTGCGGCGGCTGGAGCAGGAGACCGCGTACCATCGGGACGACCCGAATTCCGGCGGCCTCGTCCGCTCGCGGCTCATCGTCCAGCGCCCGAACCGGCTCTTCCTCGAGATCGTCCAGAAGACGGACATGCCGCAGCCCCTGCTGTCACGATTCGTCTGCGACGGGAAGAACATGTATGCTTATCAGCAGAAGAACGGCTGGTATACGAAGGAGAAGGCGCCAAAGGACCTGAAGGAATTCGATTATCTCGCCCTCAGCGTCGAGATGGCGGCGCTCACCGGGAATGACCCCGTTCCCGCGCTTGCCCGACAGGCCCGGTCCGTTCGCCTGGACAACCCGGAGACCATCGACGGCGAGCCTGCCGACGTGGTGGTCTTCGACACGAGCTCGGCCGAGCGATTTGGGGAGCTTAGGCTCTTCATCAATCGGGAAGACCACCTGCTTCGGCGGTTCGCTATGGAGACTCGTCCCCTGCCGCAACCTGCAAAGGCCGACGCGCCGCCGCTGGAGCCTGGCGAGACGGCCGCTCCGCCCCCGGCGCCGACAGCCTTCAGCTACGACGTGCACGTTATGCGCGGCCGCGAGCAGACGAAGGACGCGTTCGCATGGGTGGCGCCAGCCGGAGCCTTCCCGTACCAGCAGTATCCAACGGCATTTGCCGGGACCGGCGGCAAGGTCCAGCCAGGCGATCCGGCTGCCAATATGCCCGCCGGAATCACGCCGATGAAGATCATCTCAATTCAGGACCTGATGAAGAACGCGAAGAAGCCGAACAAGAAGAAGTAACCGTCGCCCAGCCTGCCCGAAGATTCCGCTTCAGGAGCGTCCCATTTGGCCTCACGCTTGAAACCGCTTGGCTCGCTCACGGTGATCACCGGCTCTATGTTCTCCGGCAAGACGGAGGAGCTGATTCGCCTCGTCCGCCGCGCCATGCACGCCAGGAAGCGGATTCAGGTCTTCAAGAGCGCGGTGGATGTCCGGTGCGACACGACCGTCATCCGCACCCACGACGGCTGGCACTTCAATGCCATCGCCGTCTGCGATTCGATGGAGATGGAGGCGCAGCTGGAACCGGACGTGGATGTCGTCGGCATCGAGGAGGTCCAGTTCTTCGACGAGGGCGTAGTGAATCTCTGCGTGCGACTGGCGGACCGCGGAGTCGCCGTATATGCGGCCGGGCTGGACCAGGACTTCCGCGGGCTGCCCTTCAGCTTCATGCCGCGGCTGCTGGCGCTCGCCGACAATGTTCTCAAGCTTCACGCGATCTGCAAGGTATGCGGGCGCGAAGCGAGCAGGACGCAGCGCCTGATCGACGGCCGGCCGGCCTCCTGGAACGACCCGACCATCCTCGTCGGTGCGGCGGAGAGCTACGAAGCGCGCTGCCGAACGTGTCACGCCGTGCGGGACGTCCCGAAGCAATATCGCCAGAGCGACAAACCGGGGCGACGGACCGGTATGCCTGGCAAACGTCGAGCCGCCAGCGCAATCGATCCATCCACGTCCCACCCCGACCTCTTTCGAGAGGGACTATAGCGTCGGCCTCTCCCGTGAGCCAGCCGCGATCGCGCGTTGAAAACGTGTCGTCGCGATGGTATACTATCGACCGTTGCGTCCGGATCGTTAGCTCAGTTGGCAGAGCAGCTGACTCTTAATCAGCGGGCCGTTGGTTCGAGTCCAACACGATCCATCCAGCCGAGTCGTAATCGCGGACGATCTCGTGCATTTATGCACCGGATTGCCCGCGATTTGATTTATCACCGGGTACACGGGCCAGCCCGAGTGCTACCGAACGCGGGGCGGGGTCACTTGTCAAGGGTCGTGACAAAGTCGAGGATGTGGAGCTGTAGCTCGCGGAGTTTCGTCCTGTTTTTGCCCATCACCGCTCTGACACGCTCCACCCCGCGATCCGTGAGCTCAACAAATACCTGACGGCGATCCGCCGGATCCGGCCTCCGCGAGACCAGATTCTGCGCCTCCATCCGATCTACCAGCTCGACGACCGAGTGGTGCTTCAGCTGTAGCCGCTCCGCCAGCTCCCCAACCGTCACCTCGTCCCGCCCCGGAAACCCCTGGATGGCAAGCAGCGCCTGGTACTGCTGCGGGCTCATTCCCTCGCTGCGCGCCGCCGCTTCGCTGAAACTCAGAAACTGGCGAAGCGCATAGCGAAAGGCGGCGTGCGCCTCGAAATCAGCCTTTGTCAGCGCTTCGTCTGTCCGATTCGCGCACTGCCCGATGTTCGGTCCACTCCCCCCCGTCGCGCCACTTCGAGCCTTCACCTCGTCCTCCCGAATCCTTGTCCGCAAGATCACGTAACAAATCTATGGTAGCACAGCCCGCCCGATCTCGCCCCGTTCCCGGCAGTCAGACGCATAGCGCCACAATTCGCGAAAGTGGTCCGGTCGGCCAACCTTCCCCCCCGCCGCTTCGACATAGCTTGCGGAACCGTCACCGCGACGACTGTTGCGGCCGTCCGTTTCACGCTGCGCCTCCAGGAGACCCTCCCGAACGTGTCAGAAGGTAACCGAACTGTGGATGACATGCCGGTCGCCAGCGATTCAGTCCAGGCGCAACCCCTTCTCGTGGCGCCGTTCCGACAGACCGGAATCGACGTGCTGCTCGCCCACTCCTACTGTCTCCAATACGACGCCAAACAGCAGCAGAGAATGCGGCCCTACCCGCCGCTCGCGCTGCTTTACGCGGCATCGCTGCTCCGCTCGGCCGGCTACACGGTGGCGCTCTTCGATTCCACGTTTTCCGATCCTCGCATCGATTTCCCGGACGCCCTCCGAAAGCATCGCCCTCGCTTCCTTGCGATCTTCGAGGACAGCTTCAACTTTGTGATAAAGATGTGCCTCACACGAATGCGGGAGACGGCGCTCCGCATGGCCGAAGCGGCGGTCGAGGCTGGCGCGACCGTGATCGCCGCCGGGCCGGATGTTTCGGACTATCCCGAACATTACCTCGGTCGGGGAGTAACCTATGCCCTCCTGGGTGAGGCCGAACTCGCCCTCCGGGAGCTGCTGGACGTTCTCGCCGGCCGCTCCACGCAGTCTGTTTCAGACATTCCGGGAGTCTGCGTCATGGAAGAGGGAGGAGCTATCAGCGGACGGCACAGGCGACTGCCGGAACGCCAGCCCGACCGGTTCCCGTTTCCTGCATGGGACCTTGTAGATATCGAGTCGTACCGATCCGCGTGGATACAGGCCCGCGGACACTTCAGCCTCAACCTGGCCACCTCGCGCGGCTGCCCGTACCGATGCAACTGGTGCGCCAAGCCCATCTGGGGCCATCAATACGCGGTGCGCTCGCCCGCGAATGTCGCGGATGAGATGGCGCTCGTGAAACATAACGTGCGGCCGGAACATATATGGTTCGCCGACGACATCTTCGGCCTGCGGCCCTCCTGGGTGGAGGAGTTCGCTCATGAGGTTGTCGCCCGCGACGCGGTGATCCCATTCACGATTCAGTCGCGGGTGGACCGGATGACGGAGGCGGCGGTGCTGGCGCTGCAACGAGCGGGCTGCGCGGAGGCATGGTTGGGAGCGGAGAGCGGAAGTCAGGCCATCCTGGATGCGATGGAGAAGGGGACGAGCGTCGGCGACATCCCAGTCGCATGTCAGCGGTTGAAAGCTGCCGGCATTCGCGTGGGACTCTTCCTCCAGTTCGGCTATCCGGGCGAGACGCTGGAAGACATCATGGCGACCGTCGAGATGGTTCGCGAGTGCCTGCCGGACCAGATCGGAGTCAGCGTCAGTTATCCGCTGCCCGGCACTCCGTTCCATGAGCGCGTGCAGGCGCTCATGGGGCCGCAGTCGCACTGGGCGCACAGCGGCGATCTGGCAATGATGTTTTCCGGACCTTATGGCTCCGCTTTCTACCGCAAGCTCCACGACCTGATTCACGAAGACCTGGCGCTCCGCCATAAGATAGTGGCCGGAGAGGGCGCCGCCCTGCTCCCATCCCTGGATCGGCTCAATCGTGGATGGTTCGACCTCGGTCAGATGGAAGTGGTCCACCGGAACGAGCGCCCAACGCAGCTTGCGGTCGTCTGCGATGGCTCGCGCGCTCTGTCGCAGGCCGGCGCGGGGAGAATGTGATGGCCGACATCCTCCTTTCGCACGGCTACTTCCTCGACGAGGACGCCAAAGAGCAGCAGATCATGAAGCCCTATGCGCCGCTGGGTCTTCTCTACCTCTCGGCCTACCTGAAGCGCGCGGGATTCGCCGCCGAGGTCTTCGATTCCACGCTCCGATCGCGATGTGAACTCTACGAGCGGCTCGCCAAAGAACCGGGCGGCGTCCTCGGCCTCTACACCAATCTGATAACCCGCAAGTCCATTCTCCAGATCGTTGCCGAGGGGAAACGGCACGGTTGGACGGTCATTCTCGGCGGCCCGGAATCCGCGAACTACCCCGAAGAATATCTTGCGCGCGGCGCCGACGCGGTCGTCATCGGCGAGGGCGAGACGACGCTGGCCGAGCTGCTTCCCGCGCTGCGCGCGAGTGGACAGCATCGCCTCCACGACATCGCGGGCGTCGTGTTTCGGGGCGAGAATGGCGAGCTCGTTTGCAACCCGGATCGGGCGCAGATTGCGGACATCGACTCGATCCCGTGGCCGGACCGCCGGGCGACCGATATCCCGCGCTACGTTGATATCTGGCGGACGCACCACGGCCGCGGCAGCGTGAATCTCATTACGGCGCGCGGGTGCCCCTACAAGTGTACCTGGTGCTCTCACGCTGTCTACGGGTACAGCCACCGCAGGCGCAGCCCCGCCGATTGCGCCGACGAGCTCAAATTCATCCGCGACGAATACCGGCCCGATCAGGTCTGGTATGCCGACGACGTGTTCACGATCAACCACCGCTGGCTGGCGGAGTACAGCCGGGAGATCGACCGCCGGAATCTCGTGATTCCGTTCGAGACCATTTCTCGCGCCGACCGGATGATGGACGAGGAGGTGCTGGCAACGCTCGCGAGGATGGGCTGTTATCGAATCTGGATAGGCTCGGAGAGCGGCAGCCAGCGCGTGCTGGACTCGATGCGGCGCGGCGTGACGGCCGAGCAGGTTCAGTGGGCCACGAAGGCGGCGCAGCGGCACGGGATCGAGGTCGGAATGTTCCTGATGTGGGGGTACGAGGGCGAAACCATCGAGGACATCGAGGCGACCATCGACCATGTGAAGCGCGCCAACCCGGACGTGTTTTTCACGACCGTTGCATATCCCATCAAGAACACGCCCTATTTCGAGGCCGTCCGCGACCGAATCACGCTCGACATTCCCTGGGAGGAGGCCACGGACCGCGACTTCGCGATTCGGGGCCGCCACTCGCGCGGCTACTACCGGCACGCCGACCGCTGGCTCCGAAGCGAGGTCGCGGCACTTCGGGCGAACGGAGACTCGTCGGCTGAGACACATCGCCGTGACGCGGCGCTGGCCAAAGCGGGAATGCTCGCCGCGCGCCACGAGGTGGAGGCATGACGGCGCTTGCGGAGCGAGAAACCGACCTACCCGCATCGCCTTTTGACACCCTGGCGGCGGATTACGACGATTCGTTTACGTCAACCTGGACCGGGCGGGCAATGCGGCAGGCCGTCTGGCGGCGGATCGATGATCGCTTCCGTGCCGGCGACACGGTTCTCGACGTGGGCTGCGGTACCGGCGAGGACGCGGTGCATCTCGCGACTCGCGGCATCAGCGTCGTCGCCATTGATTCGAGCGACGAGATGGTGCGTGCCGCGAGGTCGAAGACCGGCCGTTGTGGAATCGCGCCGCTTGTCACTTGCGAGCGGCTCGATATTTGTAACCGAGCGGCCATCAACGCAATGGGTGCGCCCTTCGATGGGCTGCTGTCGAACTTCGGCGCGCTGAACTGTGTCCCGGACCTGGACGCAACTGCGGCGGATCTCGCCGCGCTCGTACGGCCGGGCGCAACGCTGATGGTTTGCGTCATGGGCCCTTTCGTTCCGTGGGAGTGGGGCTGGTTTCTTGCGCACGGCGATGCGCGGAAGGCAATTCGCCGCCTCCGTCCCGGTGGCGCGAATTGGCGGGGTGCGCGAATTCGATACCCCTCCGTGCGGACCGTCCGGGCGGCATTCAGCCCGCATTGCGCGATTCGGCGCGTGTGGGCGCTGGGGGCCATCATGCCGCCGCCGTTCGCCGAATCGTGGGCTACCCGCCACCCGCGGTTCGCCGCCAAACTGGAGAAGTTGGAGAGGCGGTTGGAATCGGTCTCCCTGCTGCCGGGGCTAGCGGACCACTTTGTCGTTGAGATGGAGCGGAGATGACCGCCCTGGAGCTTGCCGAAAGCAGGTCGGGACCGGAAATGACCGGGCGAATCGACCGCCTCCCTGTCCTGTTGATGTTTCCGCACAGCCGCTGCAACTGCCGCTGCGTCATGTGCGACATCTGGCGCTCGCGCGGCCGCGACGAGATCGCGCCGGAGGAGGTTCTGGAGTGGCTGCCGGAGCTGCGGCGGCTCGGCGTGGAGCAGGTCGCGCTCAGCGGCGGCGAAGCGCTTCTCAACACGCGGCTGCGCGAGATATGCGAGATGCTGCACGAAGCCGGCATCCGAATCACGCTGATCTCGACCGGAATCCTGTTGCCGCGGCATGCTGGGTGGATCGCGCGCCTCGTCGAAGACATCGTCGTCAGCCTGGATGGGCCAGAGGACATTCACAACGCAATCCGAGGTCTGCCGGACGCGTTTACAAAGCTGCGGGAAGGAATTCGTTCGATTCGCACACTGCGCGACGACCTGCCCATCACGGGTCGGTGTGTTGTGCAGAAGGCCAATCATCAGCACCTTCGCGAGACCGTGCGCGCCGCGCGCGAGATCGGGCTGGACCGGATCAGCTTTCTGGCCGCCGACGTCTCCAGCGAGGCGTTCAACCGGCCGGAAGGGTGGGGCGCCGAACGCGCCGAGTCGGTGGCGCTGTCGTTGGGCAATCTGGACGCCCTTGGGGCCGAGATAGAAGCAATGGAGAGGGAACTGCGACCTGAATTCGCATCCGGGTTTATCGCGGAGAGCCCGGAGAAGCTGCGGACGAGAATCCTGCGGCACTACCGCGCGCTGGCCGGGGAGGACACTTTCGCGCCAGTTTCCTGCCGGGCGCCGTGGATCTCGTGCGTTGTGGAGGCGAACGGCGACGTGCGGCCCTGCTTCTTCCATCGCCGAATCGGTAATGTGCGCGAATCGGGCGGACTGGAGGCGGTCCTGAACTCTCCAGCCGCCACCGCGTTCCGCCGCGATCTCGACGTTCGGACCAATCCTACTTGTGCGCGGTGTGTCTGCACGCTGTCGGCCCCGGAACACGCGCGGAGGGCTTCATGAGCTGCGCGGTCGCCGTCGATGAGCGGCTCGCCGGGATCGACCGGCAGGCGGCGATGCCGCATAACCGCCTCCTTCTCGCCTGCGCGGGACACTGGGAGAGCGATGTGACCACCGGGACCGTCGCTGCGCTTCTCCGCCGCGGCGGAATCGACTGGCCCGCGCTTATCGAATCGGCCATACGGCACGGAGTGGCCCAGATCGTCGCCGCGCAGGTGACGGAATCGACCGAAGCGGCAGACGTGCCGGCAACTGTCATTACCTGCCTTTGCCGGCTGCGGGACGCGAACGGCGATCGCAACCGCATACTTCTCGGCGAGACCGCGCGCCTCGTCGAATCGCTCCGAGCAGCCGGGATTCGGCGCGTGGTTCTCAAGGGAGCCGCGCTCGCGCCAACTGTCTACCCGGATCCCGCCCTCCGAAACTTCGCGGATATCGATATTCTCGTGGGCGCGGAGAACCTTGCAAGAGCGGCGGAAGTGGTCCGCCATATCGGCTATCCCTCGACCGGCCCCATCGACCCTCGAAGCCTCACCCATGAGTGCGCGTGGGAGTGCAGCCAGGACATCCTTACGGGAACGCTGGCGCCGGAGCTGATTCCGGCCCATGCGCCGCGCCTGGTCTCGGATTACACTCACCGCGTCGTGCTGGAGCTCCACTCCGGGCTCATCCGGAAACTCGAAGGCACGCCCGCCACCGCCGACATGGCGCCCTTCTGGGAATCGGTTCGCCAATTCGAGATAGCGCCAGGTCGCACGGCCGAAATGTTGGGACCGGAGGCGATGCTCGTCCACCTCGCGATTCATGCGAGCGAGCACGCCTTCGGCCGCCTCATGTTCCCGATCGATGCCGCCTTCGTGATTCGCCGATACGGCGCAGAGATCGTCTGGGACCGTGTCGTGGAGCTCGCTCGCCACTATTCGGCCGTCCCGCGGGCCTGCCAGCTGCTCCACTATTCACGCCAAATCTGTGGCGCGGCGATACCGGACCACGTGTTTTCGGAGCTCCGGGCAGCGGGCCGGATTCGCGTGGATCCGGCCGTGGCGCAAATCCTGACTGCCGGTTCCGCCGTCGGGAGCGAACCGCGAATCCGGCGGCTTCTCGCAACGCGCTCGCTCATGGAAGGACTCAGAGGCGCCTCCAGGATTATCTTCCAGCCCGTGCCGACGATGCGCACGATCTACGGCGTCAGGAGTCTGCCTGCCGTCTGGTTCTTCTACGCCGTGCGCCCGTTCCTGCTGGCGGCCCGGGCAGCCCGCATACTCGTGCGCGCGAAAGTGAGCGGCCGGCCATGACGACAACCAGCCGGCAAGCGGCAACTACAGCGCGGCGTGCATGGGCACGTCCCATTGTCCGCACCGTGGCCGCAATCTCGCTCGGGATTCAGCGCCCTCTCCTTCGCCGTCGTCTCGGTCGCGCGGTCCTGGAGCGGGTCGACGGCGTGCCGATCGTCGTCCTGCCCGACACGTTTAACCCGGTCGTGTTCCGCACGGGCGCATTTCTTGCGCGCGCCATTCCGGAGCTCGCCTATGCATATCCGGCCGGCCATCGCTCGGCGCTCGACATGGGCACGGGGTCAGGGATCGGCGCGGTCTTTGCCGCGCGTGCCGGGTGGTCCGTGACGGCGGTGGACATCAACCCCTCCGCCTGTCGCTGCGCGCGCATCAATGCCGCGTTGAACGGTCTCGAAGGAGCAATCGAGGTTCTCGAAGGCGACCTGTTTAAGCCGATCGCCGGCCGCGTATTCGACCTCATCCTCTTCAACCCGCCCTTCTTTCGGGGGAATCCTCGCGACGACCTGGACCGCGCGTGGCACGGAACCGACATCCTCGAACGGTTCGCGACGGGCGCCGGGCACGTCCTTGCGCCGGGCGGCCGAATTACCTTCGTCCTATCCAGCCACGGGGAGGGCGACTGCCTCGCCCGCCTGTTGGAGAAGGAGCGGTTGTCCGTCCGCGCGATCAGGCGGCGCGACTTTGGCAGCGAGATTCTGACGGTCTTCGAGGCGCGACGGGAGGTCCACAAACCGTGAAACACGGCCGCGTGCTCCTCATCAATCCCCGTGTCTGCTCGCGCAGGTCCGTGCGGATGCCCCTCTCGCTCCTCCACCTCGGCGCGGCGCTGGAAGGCCGCTACGACTATAGAATCATCGACGGCAATCTCGACCCGAACATCACCGCAACGATCGAGGCAGAGCTTGCGCGAGGCGGCGTGAATCTCGTCGGCGTGACCGTGATGCCGGGTCCGCAGGTCGCAACCGCCATCCAAATCTCCGCGGCGGTGAAGGCCCGCTCGCCCGCGACGCCCATCCTCTGGGGCGGCTACTTTCCCACGCTTTACACGAATGCCGCGCTGAACGCACACTACGTCGATTTCGCGGCCCGCGGGCAGGGCGAACGAACTCTCATCGAACTCCTGGACCGCCTTGATGGTTGGCCGTCCGACCTCTCCACGCTTGCCGAAGTTCGAGGCCTGAGCTGGTGGGACGACGGAATTCCCGTCCACAACCCGGATCGCGCGTTCCATCAACCAGACGACACGCCGCCGCTCCCCTACGACCGTCTCGGCTGCCTCGATCCGTACCTCCGACCGAGCTTCATGGGCTCTCGGACCGCGGTCCACCAGGCCGCCATCGGATGCCGCTACCACTGCTCGTTTTGCGGCGTGGTCTCGATGTTCAACGGGGTAACCCGGCTCTCCAGCCCCGCGCGAGTCGCTCTCGCCATGCGCACCCTGCGGGAACGGTACGGCGCGACGGCGATGCAGTTCTATGACAACAACTTCTTCGACCGCGAGGATACGAGCGTGCCGATGCTCGATGCGATGGCCGCGGAGCCCCTTCCCTGGTGGTGCTATGCCCGCGCGGACACGCTCGCGAACTTCAGCGCCGCGACGTGGAACCTCATCCGCCGAAGCAAGCTCCGCATGGCCTACATCGGGGCGGAAGCCGCGAGCGACAGCGTGCTCCGATCCATGCGGAAGGGGACGCGCGTCGAGCAGACCCTGGAGACGGCTGCCCGTTGCCGCGAGCATGGAGTCATCCCGGAGTTCTCCTTCGTGCTGGGCGGCCCGGACGACCCCGAGGGCGAGATAGAGAAGACCTTCGCCTTCATCAAGCGAATCAAGCGCATCCACCCGGAGTGCGAGGTGATCCTCTACTTCTACAGCCCAACTCCGCAGCGCGATTCCGAGCCCGTCCGCGGCGATGGCGACTCAACCCATCTGCCGGCGCTCGCCAGCTACGGCCCGGACGGCCCGGCGCTCCCCACGACTCCCGAAGAGTGGACCGAGCCGCGCTGGGTGAACTACGTCTGCCATCAGGATGCTCCGTGGCTCTCGGACCGCGCTCGCGGGCGGGTCCGTGATTTTGC
>Ga0068855_100006440_pt1 | contig 14294 bp, 15 predicted proteins | sample KBSCornC52_FD_66592 | JGI IMG/M metagenome (GOLD analysis project Ga0068855, IMG submission 66592) | Corn rhizosphere microbial communities from Kellogg Biological Station, Michigan, USA - KBS Corn C5-2 | ecosystem: Host-associated > Plants > Roots > Rhizosphere > Soil ... | reverse complement strand
TGCTCGATCTGGCGATCCAGTTTCTCGGAGCTGCGCCCGAATGCCATACGGCGCAGCTTCGCGATCAACAGCTTCAGGTGCTCGATCTCGGCCTTGCCCGTGGCCACCACCGCTTCGTGTGATTCGACCAGATCTTCCAGATGACCGATGCGCGCATCGCGCTCAAGCAACAAGGCTTTGAGCGCTTCGATGTCATCCGAATAGGCGTTGGCCGTGGTCATGCCCGCAGTTTACGCGGGCGCCGGGAGGTTTACAACGCGGAACTCGGGTCGGTCGTACGCACCGGCTGCCGCCAGTCGATGCCTTCGAGCAGCATCGATAACTGGGCCTGGCTCAGGCAGACCACGCCGCCATCGGCGCGCGGCCAGATGAAGCGCCCACGCTCCAGGCGTTTCATCAGCAGACACATGCCGTCGCCGCTCCACCACAGCACTTTGACCAGATCGCCCCGCCGGCCACGAAACACGAACACGTGCCCGCTGAACGGATCTCGCTCCAGCACGGTCTGGACCTTAGCCGCCAGGGTGTTGAACCCGCAGCGCATGTCGGTCACGCCTGCAGCCAACCAGACGTGAGTTCGACTCGGCAAACCGATCACGCTGCCATCCCCGGCATGCCGCGCAACATGTGCAGCACCAGCGTCAACGTACTCTCGTCCGGAGCGCCTTCGATGCGGACATGGGCGTTGCCTACGTTGATCTCAATCGCGCCCGTCGGTATCGTGGTCGGCGCCGACACCGGCACCAGCGGCGTAGTCTCGGCAAGCGACGTCTCCACTTTCACCGGTAGCAGTCCAGCCGAATCGTATTCGCCGGCCCGTAACGAACGGCGCCATTTGAACACCAGATTCGCATTCAGGCCGTGCTCCATTGCCAGGCGCGCGACTGACACGCCGGGCTCGCATGCCAGCCTGGCCATCTCGCGCCGGAATTCGAGCGGGTGATTCGGGATGCCTTTGCGACCAATCCTCTTTGGTGCTTCTGTTGTCAAAGTAGTCCCCGCTACTTGAAGTGGTGGGGACTACTCTGGCAATTTCTGGTCAGGCCGTCGAGACGGTGCTGGAGACTCGCTTACAGGCGCCGGGTGATTCGGGCGTGGCGATCCAGCCAGCTCACTCGCTCGATGCACGGCCCGCAGCCGGCACATCGCACCCGGCGCAGCCGCACGCGCAGCCAAACCGCATCGCCCAGCATCGGCAGGTCGAGAATCGTGCGCCAGCCGTGTTCGTGCACGCGCTCGCTACGCTGGCCGCAGCCAGAGCAGCGCGCAGCCTGGCCCACATGCGGCAGCAAGGTGATGCGCGTCACGCCGGGCGTACGTTCAAGTTCGGAAACGGTGAAACCTTCCCAGAACGGGAGGTCGAGTTTATGATCGGCCATGAAAGCGGTGGTCGTTGGAATCGGCTGATTGGTCGCACAACCAGTCTATTCCTTCGGGCACCGCTTTCCTTTTGGTCACTGCCTTCACGCTAATCCGTGAAGAACCTTTTTTTTGTATGCCCAGGATCCGTAAGTCATGCACCACTCAGCCTTAAGAGCATTATGTGAAAAAGCGATCGCTTGACGGTACGGCAGTAGCGCATCCACTACCGGACATCGACCTTGCGCAGAAACCCGTCTGGCGCAATCATCTCGACGGGATTGCCGACCGCACGATCGCCGCCGATCACCTCGTCAATGTAGTCGTGCTCGTTGCACACCGGGAAGCATCGTCTAGTGACGTGCAACGGGATACGTCACCGCTACGTTGATGAAGTGCGTGGAGCGCGATTCCCTATCGAAGCCGCAGGCGCTCCCAAAAAAATATCAAGCTCTTGGGCGGTCTCGGCACGAAGATTCGCGCGCTGGTTGAGGAGTCGAGTATGCTCGCGAAATTCCGACTCACTGGCAGGCCTGACCGTCCGGAGGCGTGACCATTGCCGGGAAAATTGAAGCCGGGGAGACGGCTGGCAAGGCGTACGACACTAATGCACTCATCACACAATATCGACGTACAGAAGAGGCGCAGGCTGCGCAAAGTGCGCTTCCACGAAAGACTGACTGGCCGTACATCCCGACGCCGAACGACTCGTGGTACGGCCAATTTCATTCAGTCGGCCGGCACACTCCATTTTTGTCACCAGGTCATAGGCTCGTGAACGGGAAAGGACGACCGCCTGGACAATACACGCACCATGTCAAGCGGTCGGTATACTGGATGAATCCATACGCGAAAGCATGGATCCGCGGGACAAAACCGGACAACTCTATCCCTCTATTCCAATAGCAAGCGAGGACGTCTACCAACGCCTATCTTCACGCTTTGCTCGCCGGCCAGTTGCACGCAAACCAAGTCTCCAGCGACAGTGTCATGCATGTCGTCACCGACATAAACGCAAGCCCCGCCGCAAGACATTAAAGGGGTCCGCTGCCGCACTCGGCCTCGACTAGCGCAATCAGGGTATCGGCATCGATCGTGAGATATGCCTTGTTACCTTGCACGCGGTCGACAAGACTGGCATCGATCTCGTGATGATGTTTCTTGTGTTTTCCGAAACCAGCGCTCCGTGCAAGCTTGATCCTCGCCCCTTCGACCCGATCGACTATGCCAACGAGCACACCGTCAGCCCCTACCACTTCCATGCTTTCCTGAACCAGGTTCGCCTTCATAATCCTCTCCAGCAAAATTAACTTGGGATGCCACTTCCAGGTACAACGCTCTAGCGCAGGCTCGCCAACGCGGCCCGGACACGAAAAATCCCCAATCGAGCCGCGAGCAAAAAATATCCTGGATACCTAGAGCGAAAAGATCGCCCTTTCAAGTGATACGTCAAGTGGACCGTACCCTCGCTCGCCTCCCGATACGATAAATGCGTAAGCACACGGTAACTTCGAGCAGCATCATCCCAGGCATCAACTACGACCACTTAGGGCCAGGCCGCGCGCACCACGACACATCCGATCGACAAGTCGCTTATCGTTGCCGTAAATGACTGCGCCCCGCCATGTAGCCGATGCGAATACCTCTCGCCAACGTAGCGCGCCTGGCACGAGGTCACGAACGCTACGGTTTTTCGAAACAAGCACTCACGAGCCATTGGCCCCTCAGCACAGTTGACCGATTTCCCGTATATCCGCGCGCCCTTCCCTAGGCTTACGCTGACCGAAACACACAAGCTCGGGAGTTACACGGGGATGATACGGAGTCTTGCCTAATCACATGCAGCACAGAACAACGACTCCGCGCAAAACCGATCGAGATGCACCAGAATTGCAATACAGATAGGGCAATATTCATGCAGCACAGGGAAAACAGCAGCCCGAGGACCACCTGGGCACGACGCCGGAACACGCGAGCCCCCTACGGTGCTGTCGCATGAGAGCATCGAAGTCAGCTACATGGGCATGCAAACGAATGCATACGACAACGATGCCGAGCCACAGCGCGACGTCATCGACAGCCTGCTGCGCAAAATCGCCACCGATTTGCGCAGCAAACAGATCATCAGATAGACAGCCGTGTCACCGGACGGCAATCCGCCCGCATCAGACGATCTCGGTTGGTGGGACGACCGCCCGGTCGACCATGGACTTCGCGAGCCTGCCGACAGCGATGACTGCTCGCTCGACCTCTGGCGACCATGAACTGCTGTAATTCAACCAAATGAAATTCCTGTAGTTGCCCGTGATCGAGAACACATAACCGGGACCGATCGTGATCCTCTGCTCCAACGCCAGGTGATATAACTGCATTGCGTCGACCTGCGCCGGCAGTTCGACCCACAACACGTAACCACCGGTTGGCTTCGAGATCCGTGTCCCCTCTGGGAAAAAACGTGCAACCATTACCCGCATCAGACTCGCCTGCTGCGCATACGCCTTACGCAATCGACGCAGATGATGCTCGTATCCGTCACGCTCAAGGAACTCGGCAATCGCAACCTGAGGTAACGAAGGCGTTGCAAACGTGTTGAGAAACTTCAATTTTTCGACACGCTCCCGATATCGTCCCGGGAGCGTCCAACCAATTCGGTATGCCGCCGTCAAGCTCTTCGAGAACGACGAGCAGTGAAGCACGATTCCGCTATGGTCGAATGATTTCAGCGTGCTTGGATGAACATTGCCAAAATACAGTTCGTTGTACACCCCGTTCTCGATAATCGGCATGTCCACCTTCGTAGCGAACGCCACTAGCTCTCGCTTGCGCACATCGGGCATCTGAAAGCCGACCGGGTTCTGAAAATTCGGCATCACCATACACGCCGCAATCGGCTGTGCTTTCGTGATCGCCGTCAAGGCCGCAACATCGATCCCGTACTCCGGGTGTGTCGCAACCTCGATCGCTTTCATGCCCATTCTCTCGATCGCATGAAGCATCGCATAAAACGTGGGCGATTCCACCGCAATCGTGTCCCCAGGTTTCGCCACCGCCTGCAAGCACAGATTGATCGCCTCTGTCGCACCCGCTGTCACGATGATCTCATTCGGGCCGATAGACATCCCGTTCTCCAAGTAACGGCGTGCGATCTGTCTGATCAGCCTCGGATGACCAGGCGGCAACCCGTCCGTCACGCTCATCAAGGATTTGTCCCGGCCGGCTGTGTACGCGTATCGATTCAGCTTTTCAAACGGAAACAGGCTCGGATCCGGGTAAGGAGAACCGAGCGGCACGCCGTCATCCCTGCCAATCGAGCGTAGCGTGGACAGCACGAGCGAACTTACGTCGACCGACGACGAAATCGCGATTGGTTTCGACGGCCTCAACTCCTGCACCACCACGCGACCGGGATCACGACGCAACTTCACGAAATACCCCGACTGAGGTCGACTTTCCAGCAATCCTCGGCTTTCCAGCAGCATGTATGCATGTAGTACGGTCGTGATGCTGATCCGATGCTGCTGACTCGCCTGCCGAACCGACGGCACACGATCGCCGTGTCGATAGACACCTTCCCGAATGAATCGCTCCACGTCGTTTGCAAACTTTTCGTAGAGCTTCATCCGCCTCGCCTCTTCAGCCGCGACAACCGAAGCATACTGCTGGCACCATTGCCCGCCCAGTGGGAGCGATGAATCGGGCCTCGTCGATTACTGATACTGGATACAGGTAACAATGCGGATTCCTTCATGGCAAGGACCGGCATCCTACTTGGTCATGTCGTCGAACGTAAGCGACAGTTATGGTCATCTGGCATTGGATCGCCAAAATTAAGCAAACAGATCTGGATACCGGAACAGACCAGCCGAAACTGCTCCAGACTAGAAACCGCGCCGCATCTTGATTCCACCTCTATTTTTTGTAGTGCTTATATTTTCCCAAGCATTGGCATCCGATAGCGAACTTTACCATCGCATATCTCATGCACCTTCCAGTACAGTCCGGTGTACCCAGGAAAATCTCGTCAACTGATGATGCGGAAGCGATGTAACGTGCACATCGCACGCCATTCAAGCATCATCCACGTTGTCCGCATAGTGATCGATAGCCACCTTGCATTCGTCAACAACCACCGACAACAGGATCTCGTCGTTTGCCTCGACCCACTTTCTGACCTGCAGAAAATAGCCCGTGCCGAGATCGGCGAGGCGAGACGAATCCTCAGTCGTCACGTCGACTATTGCAATTGCGCGGTTGCCGGGCAGCGGCGAGAGCGTCGCGGAAATATGGAAACGGCGGTACGATTGATCCATATAAAAGTATTCCTCAGAGTTTTGGTTGGACCCAGGCCAGGCTTAGCCAAGCGCTTTGCGGACAATCTTGCCGCCAAATCCAGTCACAACGTTATCGACCGAAAAGGGTGTCGTCTCTTTCGCTTCGAGAATGACCGCCGCACTGCCAGACGGAAAACGTGCTGCCACCAACTCGACAAACTCGCTATCGAGCAGCGCCTTCCCAGCCGCATCCGCGACGACCCCCGCACCCGCGCCAGCTACCATACCCGCGACTGCGCCGAACGGCCCGGCAAGCGCGCCGAGCAGACCACCCGCGATCGCGCCAATCACCCCTCCGCGAAATATCTTCGTTTCGACGTCGAGCACCGACAGCTTACCTACGGCATCCTTCTCAACAATCACGCCGCTTTCGATATGAAATCCTTCGTTCTTCTCCGACAGTGCATCGAAATCATTCGCTGCCTTCCGGGCCAGATCTACGCTGCCAAACACGGCGACGATCAGTTGCTTTTCCATTCGACCTCCCCTCCTCGCGGCAACAATCAAAGGGCACACTCTCGTAGCCTACCGGGACGCTCAGAATAAACGATACTTGGAACGGCGCCACCCACCCCATAGGACGGGGACCCCTTACTTCGTCAGACGGAACGCATAGACGTCGACAACCTGAGCGTTTGCGGACAAACCGCATTCTGCACAACTGAGAATGACGCTTTCGACGCCTAGGCCCGGATCGGTAGATCTCGTCATGGCCCGGCATAGTCGCGTACTCGATGTGTAGTGCTCAGAGTCGGTGCCAAGGTCGCCATAGCATACTAATCATTCGGTATGCTAACCTCATATTCCGACCTCACGATCTCCCAGGACTTCAACACACTCGGGCACCAAATACTGCTGGAGATAGGACATGGCATTCGAAATGAATCTGAAGGTGCCGAGGCAGCTTACTCCGACATGATCCACTGCATAGGCACATCGTGCCTCATACCAAACATTCACTCGGGCCAATACCATCCAGTGCTGTCCGCCGTCATCGAGCCAGCGATCACGGGTTTCGCCAAGCGCCAGCGACTCACAAGCCTCGGCCATTGGTTCGACCGTTATGACAAACGGTCGATTCCACCACTCCCTATGTACCCGACAGATCTCGCCCCCGCTCATTTGACCGATATTCGTCGGCAATTGCGGATCCACGAGAATTCCGTCGATGCAAGCTTTCGCGACATAGGTATGCCCGTCGATCGAGAAAGTGGCCATCATGTGCGGGCACGCTCGCGCATCGCCTGCGTATTGGCGTCGCGCGCCAAAGCAGCGCTTCGGTAAGCGGCCGCAGCAGCCTCCTGCATCGCAACGACCGATGGCCAACTGAGATACTCGCGCCCGCGCAGATATACGGCATATGCCTCTCGAGCCAACGCATACGCTTTCGCTGACACGTCTTGCAACTCCACCGTCTGCCGAGAATTTACGGAAACCATTCTGATCCTCTATACCCGTTGAGAAAAATCGTTACCGCAGGCTTGAAAATCGTCAAATATCGAATCGTACCAACCTCATCAGAACATATCCGCCAAGGACACCAACGACTGCACCCCAAAATTCGATATTAATAAGAAACCAGACATCCTCTGACCGCAAGGCCGATATGCCCATTGAAGAATCCATCGAATAATTCCATTCACCAAAAAAATAATACACAAGCAACTGCCAGCCGTACGGCATGACGACCCAAATAAACATCAATGCAGCCAGAAATATGGGTTCGATACTCCGCGACCAATCAAACACTCTTACGACACTTGAAACAGTAATGGATCCAATAGCAAACACCACGATTGACCCAATCCCGTAATTTAACAATTCGCTCGTAGAATCAACAAATGCGCCATAGTACATTTTTATACATTCATCATTATGGATTTGACTATCACAATAGTGAATCAATGCCATATCACAACATTATCCCGACCGACATTCAGCGGACACGCCATATTCATAAATGGTTCGCGGCCGAAGGGTCGAGTACACTCCGCACCGATGCATTCCTCCCGGCCTACTTTCCGAACTCACTCCCCTCCACCCAGCCGTCGCTTGTCAACAGCACCGTGGTCCTTCCGCGTCGAGGCACACCCAGTGCCTGCTGGAGGCTCGGAAATGCGTGCAATACCTCCGACGATTTTGCCCATTCAACAACGTCGTCCGGGCTGAACCCATATGAAACCTCTGAGACGATTGCATTGAATGCGCTCGCCGGTTGGGTAAAACTCAAGATCATGTCAACCTTGTAATGGCCGACACATAACGCAGTCCCCTTGCCCCCCATTGCGGCCTGGGCCTTCTTGCCCGTATCCGTGAGGTCATAGAGCTTCGCAGGCACGTCCTTCGGTCCGCCAGAGCCATACAACGGCACAATCCTCTTGGTGCCAGATCTCTCCGTCAGCACCCCAGCCTGAACGAGTGCGTCGTATTTTCTGGTCGCATCACGATTCCTCTTGTCAACCTCCATCTGCGGACGAAACTGGCCGGGCCCCTCCATTTCAATGGAGACGGGATAGCCCTCACCAGACAGTGGCCACGCTGGATCGATTGCAATGCACTGGGAGGACAAATGTTTGTTGATGGCCTTCGCGAAATTTTCCTTGCTCGCGTCCTTCTGCGATCCGCACGCCGCTAGCAGTAAGCCACAACAAACAGCGATCGGTGTCGTCTTCATCGTGTGTCGTTGTCAGAGAAAATTGAAAGATCACGTACCCATGTGTTGAAAGTACAGTGCCAACTCTACGTAACCGCAGTCCTTTCGGCTTACCCTCCAACTGCGAGATAGCCATGGCGAGGTCAAGTGGTACGGAAAAGACCCGGCGGTCCGGACGCCAAACTTCAGCGGATGAGCCAATGATGACTCGCGCTTCACCAGTCACCTCAGCTAACGATCTTTAGATAATCTCTTCGATTAAACAAGCCACAGCGGATTAAAAAAATACGATATATATTATCGCCCAGGGAACCGGTCATGGCTAATATTAGCCTCGTTTAACACACCCCTCGTCAAGTCGATCGTCAATCGACCTCCCTATGCGATACTATATATCGCGTTCAATCACCGTACATTGCACGCCACGGGAAAAATGATCCCATTATTTGCACCACAAGAATCCGAAACTTAAATTCGTGCCGAGTCCATTTACAATACTTAATATCCCGCTATACGCTACGACGCTCAAACCTACCGATAAATCCCCCGGACAAATTCAGCCCTCCCGCATTGCAGCGTAAATTGCATGTAGTTGCAGCCTGCAGCATCTTTGCCGGCTGCCGCAGCATTTCATGAGGGGCCGAGGAATACGTCGACCGAAGCACGATGCGAAACCTCGATCTTTATGCGGCGATGCGAATTTTCGTTCGCGTTGTCGAAACTGGAAGTATCTCCACTGCGGCGCGCGACTTGGGTATGGGTCAGTCCACCGTGAGCGAGCGCATCGATCGCCTCGAGAGCCATCTCGGCCTCAAGCTCCTGTTCCGGAACGCTCGCGCGCTGAGCTGCACAACCGATGGCGAAGTCTTCTATGCGAACTGCAAGAAAGCCCTGGAGAGCATGGAAACGGCGTTTTCCATCGGGAAGTGTCACCGTGAAGTACGAGGGACTATTCGAATTGGCGCCCCCCAGGCGTTAGGCGAGATCGTTCTCCCGCCCGTCCTGACCGATATCCGGAATCGTTTTCCAGACTTGAATATCGAGCTGCTCCTGAATGACAAGGTGATCGACCCGGCAACCGCAGGGGTCGATCTGTCTCTGCGGCTGATGCCGCAACAAGACGATGTTCGATATCCGAATTTCATCGGCATCGCCCCACGCGTGCTCGTGGCGTCGCCACGCTATCTCGGTCAATTTCCCGAGATCACCAAGCCGGAGATGCTCGCTGACCATCCCTTCCTTTGGGTATGCGGAGTCTATAACAGTCGCCAGCTAAACCTTATCCGTGCCGATGAGATGAGAGTATCGGTGCCCTTGAACATCACACTCACCGTCAACCATTGGCGGCCGGCACGCGAGCAACTCATCGAAGGATTCGGATTCAGTGTGCTCCAACAACGTGTGTGTCTCGATGCAATTGCCGATGGTCGATTACGCGAAATTCTTCCGTCATATCGCGTACCGCGCCTCGTGCTTCATGTCGTCTTTCCTGGCACTGGCGCTGTACCACCCAAAACGAAGGCCGTATATGCGGTTTTGAAAGAAAACCTGCCTGAACTCCTTCTCCATACTCGAGCATAGAGAAAGACCGCCCAACATAAAGCGGTGATCGGATGCGTACACGTCCCCAATAACGGTTCCTAGTGCCCGCGCGCGGCAAACTGCGTGCCCCCTATCCAACAATCCCCTTGTCGGCACTACGGCTCACCTGGTACGCACTTAACCAACGTTCTAGAGAGGATATTTCGTCCGACGTGAGCAGGATGATGAGTGAAGGCGGGATGCCTTCACTCGCCTTGAACTCTCCGATGAACGTCGAGCTCGCACGCTGCGAGACACCCAATCGCTCTACCCGCAACAATTTGACCATGGAGCCTTGTTCTCGTATCAACATCATCGTTCCCGCATCAGCAGCATTGTCCCAATCGGATTGATCACCCTTCGTCAGCACGCGAAGCTTCTGTAGTGCCTCGAGGCCACGACGAACAACTTCACCGATTGGCACACGTTGTAGTCGTGACTCCTCGGTCAACGCATCAAACGTTGACCATGTCATACTGATGTTCCGATTGGCACATCGCCGCGTTCGCTTCTGCTGATCGAGCGGAAATCCAAAATCGCTATCGAATGGCATGTTCGTCGACTACCTCTTACCAGCCCGGGGCACGTGAAATCACATGGATCGCGAGTGCGCAACCTATAAACAATCGCAGTGATGGATACGGGACCAATCACTGCGATCACACGACTATTGCGTACGACTCGGCCGTATCTCGACACGACGATCAGGTGCCAGGCAGCGAATGAGCTCCGCACGATTGCGCATCTCGCACGCCGTTCCGGGAAGGACTTTGCCATCGCCACGTGCATCGATCTGTGCTGTCACGCCTTGGCTTGTCAGATACCACTTCACGGTCTCGGCTCGGCGCTGTGACAAAGCAGCGTTATACTCGTCTGAGCCCAACCGATCCGTATAGCCCACGACATCAACGTGGCGAACGGACGGCGCTGCACTCAGCTTCGATGCAATCTCGTCCAATTCGGCTCGACCTTCCGGTTTGATTGCATCGACGTCAGCCTTGTCGAACGCGAACAGAGCGTCCGCCGCCAATACGATCGGTTTTTCTGCGACCGGCGCGGGCGTCGCAACTACAAGCTGCGGCGGCACTCCACACTGGAAGGTCATGGCGCCGGGATCGTCGATTTTCTGCGCCGGATCGCTCAGCCGCTGCAGCCGATCAAGTGGTCGAACTGGCTGATCGCCACACACGCGCTGCGCCGCACGCATGCAAGCATTCGACGACTCAAAGAGTCCGTGACACTCGACTCGATAAGCACGCGATCCGTCGGCAAGATCGATCGCATATGCGTTGAACGTCGGGCCGGACGCGGATGAACACGCAGCAAGCATCGATACAGTCAACGCCGCGGACACAAAGGTTTTCAACATAGTCATTCTCCCGGTTCGTTATCGGTGGCGGCGGATTCAAACCCATACCGGTCGCATCCACCTGTCGGTCATCAATCACCCGCCCCTGTCATTTCCACTGGTACAACATGCCGGCGCCGACCACCCGCTGCGACCCGCTGAAGCCACCATTGAGCGATGCCTTCAGGTTTTCTGTAATCCGTGCCTGCATGCTGACCGCCATCGCCTTTTGCCCCTGGAATGTCGATGTCCCCAAGCCCATGCCGAACAGTGCATCCCGGTCCAGTTGCGGGATCGACGCCATTGCGCCCACCGCCGCAATCCCCTGTCGAGCCATGGCATCCGTCCGCTGCAATTGCGAACCGAGGCTATTGATCTGGGATTGCTGTCCAGCTACCGTTTGCGATACGGCATTCAACTGATTCAGGTTGACCGCATCGGTGCCTGCCGTACCCGGTGCGACGTTCGTGACCTGTCGCTCCTGCCCGGGGGCGCCGACCGACACCGCGTTGTCGCGATCCGCAATCGACCCGGTACCAAGGGCCACTGAATTTTTGCCCGACGCCTGAGCCCCGTTACCCAACGCGGTGCTCCCTGCTCCAGACGCGATTGCACCGCTGCCCCCGGCAGTGGAATTGGCTCCCGATGCTTGCGGCGCCTTGATCGGGATGTCCTGGCTCACTTGGAACGGACCCGTCGCACCGTTTTCGACATTTGTGACTCGGTTATCCAGATTCTTCATGTCATTACCCACTTGAACGACGGTCCCTGCGACCTCCTGAACCTTGGAATCGGTATAGGAATTCGCGGTCTTAACCGCACCGTCCAATTGACGCAAATTGACCGCGTCAGTCGCCTGCTGCCCATCCGCAACGTTACTGATCGTGCGCTCCGCACCCGACGCGCCCACCGAAACCGTACCCGCCGTGTTGTTTTGTGCGTCCGAGTACTTACCGGTGTAACTTTCCGCACCACGGTTTGCCACTGATCCGCTTCCGAGCGCAACATCTCCGTCCGTGCTTGCCGTCGCACCATTGCCCATCGCCACTGAATTGCCGCCATTCGCGATCGCGCCAGGCCCTGCCGCGACACTACCCAAGCCGTTTGCCTGCGAGTCAGGCGCCGTGCCGCCGTTTGCGTGGAAGTACTTGATCCCGCCACCGTTTTCGATCGTCGTTACGCGTCCGTCGAGCTGATCAACGTTCTGCTGGACGGATTTGAGCTGACTCACGTTCACCGCATCGGTGTCGGCCGCACCGGCTGCGACGTTTGTCAGGCGGCGTTCCGCGCCACTACTTCCGATGCTGACCTCGCCGACCGGATTGACGCCTGCCAGCGCGAAGGTACCCGGGTTGTACGCCGCCATCGACAACGTAGAACCGTCTGCGACCGAGTTCGCGCCAAGCGCGACGCTACCGACATAGCTCGCCATCGCATCGCGACCCAGCGCGAGCGCATTCTCGGCCTTCGCCGTCGCGCTGTAGCCGACCGCCGTGCTGCCTGGCGCCTGCGCATACGAGTCGGTCTGTGCAAGTCCAGATTCGTTGGTCCGCACATAACGAATCCCCATCCCGTTCTGATCCGTGTACGACTGGCTCGTATCTCCCGCGATGTTGTTCAGCGTATCGCCCAGCTTCGTCACGTTCTGGTTCGTTTCGTAGAGCTGTGCGCCATTCACCGCATCGGTGCTATTCGCCGACACGTCACCCTGCGCGAGATTCGTGATCTTCGTCCCGCCTGTCTTGCCACCGTCGGTCGACGCCGGCCCCTCGAGCGTGATCTGCGTCTTCGGATCGCCCGGGTTGCCGTCGTACTTCACCGCACGGTCGTTCACGTTGCTAACGTTTTCCGCTACGGCCTTCAACTGGCTCACGTTCACCGCGTCGCTGTCCTGCGTGCCAGCCGCGACACCCGTGATCTGCCGGAATTTGCCGTGCGCTGCATCGCCCACCGAAACCGCCGCAAGCGTGCTTTGCGTCGCCGCAATCGCCGTACCGTCCGCCCCCGGCGGTACATAGCCGGCCACACCGGCTGCCGTGTTCGCAACCGAACTGGCCCCCAGCGCGACGCCACCTGCGACCGACACGTTGGTTCCGGCGCCGATCGCCACGCCCTGCTCGCCTCCAGCCTGCGCCTGCGTGCCCATCGCGATCGCGTCAGCCAATTGCGCATGCGCGCCTTGCCCAACTGCGACGCCTCCCGGCGCGTTCTGCTCGACGATCGCGCCGTTGCCGAGGCCAACACCGTTATCGCCATTGACAACCGTCTTGGGCCCGATTGCGACCGACTCCGCACCGGCGGCCAGCGAGTCGTCCGCAGACGAATTCGCGTGGAAGTAACGCGTGCCCGTGACAGTTAGCGACTTCATCGCGCCGGTGAGTTGTCGCACCGTCACTGCATCGTGATCATCGGTGCCGTCAGCGACGTTGGTGATCTGCCGATAGCTATCGCTCGACCCGACCGATACGGCACCAAGCAGCGTACGATCCGTCGTGTTGTAGGGAATGAGCCCACTGCCCGCCGTAATGCCACCATTCGCCGGCGCAAGCGAACGGTCGGACACCGCACCGGACCCGAGCGCGACGCCCCCCGCGATGCTCGACTTCGTGTCACGGCCCAGTGCCAGCGCGTTGTCCGCACTCGCCGTCGCGCTATAGCCAACCGCCGTGCTGCCGGGAGACTGTGCGTATGAATCGGTCTGGGCAAGCCCTGATTCGTTGGTCCTTACGTAACGGATACCCACTCCGTTCTGATCCGTGTACGACTGGCTGGTATCGCCCGCGATGTTGTTCAGCGTATCGCCCAGCTTCGTCACGTTCTGGTTCGTCTGATTCAACTGCGAACCGTTTACAGCATCGGTGCTGTTCGCCGACACGTCACCTGCCGCGACGTTGCTGAGCTTCGATGGCGAGCCGCCCGGGTTCAGCGTCACGCTGTTGTAGTTGATCGACCCGTCCGGGTTCGTGTCGTACTTCACCGCCTGATCGCTCGCCTGCTGGATCTTCTGGTTCGTGTCGTTCAG
>Ga0068855_100006436_pt1 | contig 14298 bp, 10 predicted proteins | sample KBSCornC52_FD_66592 | JGI IMG/M metagenome (GOLD analysis project Ga0068855, IMG submission 66592) | Corn rhizosphere microbial communities from Kellogg Biological Station, Michigan, USA - KBS Corn C5-2 | ecosystem: Host-associated > Plants > Roots > Rhizosphere > Soil ... | reverse complement strand
CACCATGATGGGTAGTCCTGCTAATTTTAAAGCGATGGTTGATTTTGTTAATGCACATCAGATAGTCCCGGTTGTTAGCGAGGTATTTAACCTGGCAGATACACCAAAAGCAGTCGCTTCAATGGAGCATTCAACACAATTTGGCAAAATTGTCATCGCCGTATAATACATGTTGCAGTTAAAGGTTGAAAAGATAGTATGGGAATTGCCGGACACGGCGACTTTCTTTTTAACGGAAATATCCGGCAAACCGATAACGTATAAAGCCGGGCAGTTTATCACGCTGGTATTTACCCATCACGAAGAAGAGATCAGGCGTTCCTATTCGCTGAGCTCTTCTCCTGATGAACCTTTATTATCCATCACAGTAAAGCGTATAGCAAATGGCGAAATTTCCAGGTTCCTGTTAACCAAAGTAAAACCAGGCGATATTTTAAATGCCGTTGAGCCTGCCGGCAAATTTACAATCAGCGATTTCGAAACCCAAAAGGACATATTCCTATTTGCTGCCGGCAGCGGTATTGTGCCGGTATTTTCGCAATTAAAATATATTTTGAACCGGAAGGGGAAAAGCCGGCTTATCCTCATCTACAGTAACCAAAACAGCGCATCCATTTTATTTAAAGATAAAATAAACCAATTAAGCCTGGATAATCCCGACAGGTTAAAAGTTATCCATTTACTCAGCAGCGAAGCCAACCGGCTTAATAACCTGACGCTTGAAAAACTAGTGCGGCAAAACGCCCTATCCGGCCTTAATAATGCCGAAATTTATACTTGCGGCCCCTTTGAGTACATGCGCATGATAAAACTTACCCTGCTTTACATGGGCCTGGACGCAGCGCAGATCAGGAAGGAAAACTTTGTTTTGGAGACGGTTCCTGTTACAGCAAGTTCCTTAACCTTCGCACCAAAAAATATCCGAATCCATTTCCGCCAGGAGACGCATGACCTTACCGTTGGCGAAAACCAATCAATACTGCAGGCGGCCTTGCAAAACAATATCCCATTGCCTTACAGTTGCCGGGTTGGCGATTGTTCAACTTGTTCTGCGGTATGCAAAAGCGGCAAAGTAGAGATGGTAAAAAATGATGTATTAACCGATGCCGACATCGCCGCCGGCTGGATATTAACCTGTACCGGCCACCCGATCACGGATGATGTGGTGATTGTTTATTGAGGCAGGAATTGAAACCCGACAAAGCTGCCGCAAGCGTCCTCGCTTGTGGCCCGCAGATATGTAGCCAGCATGCTTGCGGATCACATTTATAGTTCGTTACCTAAACGCGGACCACAGGCGAGGACGCCTGCGGTAGCCAAACTTTAGACAGGCCCTGAATTTTTCCTTAAAGCGATAAAACCACTCCCCCGCCAACCTGGTACCCTTTGCGGAAAACCCCGTTAAGCCGCGTTTTATCCACGTGGCCGCTTGCGAGGTAAAGCTGATCGAAACCGGTTCCGGTTTGCCAGTCATAATAGCTGTAGCCAATATTTACCGCGATGTTCCCCGTTAAATTGTAAATTAATTTACCGTTGGTGCTTATTCCGTATCCATCAGCCGAATGGTGGTAACTAACCGGGTGCTGAAATTCGTTAATCAGGTTCCAATCGCCCAGTGCGCTGTATTTTGCCTGGTAGTAGGTTATTGCCGCCGCAAACTTTAAGGCATGTATAATTTTAACCGACGAAATCACTTTTATCAGTGGCCCCTTCCATTGCGTATGGTAACTGCTGTTGAGACCGGGGAATCGGCCCGTAAGATCAACTATATACAGATATTGCGCGTTATTGCCATAACCAATATAGGGCACAAGACTGAATACCGGTTTGTTGAAAATGACATACCCTGCACCCAGCGACCAGCCATCAGTGTAACCCTTATTATCGCTGAAAGTTTCTGAGTAGGTAGGGGCCATCCGGTTGTCCATGCTGTAATCCATATCGCTAACCGACCCTGATGTTACCGATGTCCGGTTATAATCAGCAAAAATTGAAAACCTTCGCCATAAATTCCACTGAACAGATGCAGCATAATTCTGCCCGCTTACATTTTTCCATTTAAGCTCCGAAAGTATATTAGGGCTTTGTCCGCTTGAATTGCCCGCAATCGACCAGTTAAAATTCTCCTGTTGCCTCCCGGTTGATAAGGCCAGCTTTAACTTTTGCTCAATATCCTGCGCATAGGCGGCATATGCCGCGCATAGATTTAACAAAAAAAACAGACAATACTTTACAGTTCTATTCATCAGTAACGATAAACAGTAATAAATTGAAATTTTGTTGTGCTGAATAACGGCTTGCGGCTCTTTAATTGGCTTTGTAAACCCTCACATAGTCCACATACATATTTGCCGGCAGCTTGCTTAAATCAACCGTTTGTCCCGGAAAATCTCCGGCAACGGCCAGGTTTAATATGATGAAGAAAGGCTTATGGAATGCATCGGTACTGTTTACATTATTGGCAATATTACCGGTTACATACAAGGTATTGTCTACATACCATTTTATCGCAGTATCGTCCCAGGTAACCGCGTATATATGGTAATCGCTGGGTGAGCTGGACAATTGTTGCCCATAATCGGCCTGGTGACCACCCGCACTCCAGTGCATCGTGCCGTAAATGGTACTGTCGGCATTAACATGTTCCATAATGTCGATTTCGCCGCAACTGGGCCATGATACCCCTGAGTTTATATTGGATCCTAACATCCAGAATGCGGGCCATAAACCTGCGCCCATAGGTATTTTTATCCGGGCCTCTATTTTCCCGTAGGTAACATTCACCTTGTTGGCGGTGTTCATCCTTGCCGAAGTGTAAGGGAAACCGCCGGCTGTTTCTTTTTTAGCCGAAATAACCAGGTTGCCATTTGCAACGGTTGCATTTGCTGCCTGGTAATACTCCTGTTCGTTATTTACATGAAGGCTGCCGGTTTCCATATTCCAGTTTTTGGGGTCTACAGATGTGCCATTAAATTCATCCGACCATACCAGCGTAAAAGTAGTGGTATCGGTAATTTTTTTAACGGTATCGGGCGGGGTCACCGGTATCACTACTTTATTGTCATTAAAGATCGAGGATTTTTTGCACGAAACGGCAACAACTGCGGATAGTAAAATAGCTAGCGCACATTTTGCCTGGGGTAAAAAGTTTTTTCTCATAATATAGTTGGTGTGTTAAATATACACATTTATGCAATAACCGGGTTTGGTTAAAAGCACAACCCTAGCGAATAATCTATTTATTTACAACCACATGCGGTCTTTTGTTTGCTTTTTCCACTAATAATAAAAGGCCCCGGCCTGCGCCGATGCCCTTGATTATAAAAAAACCAGATTCTGCATCATTTGCAAAACCTGGCTTAAATAAAATGACATTACTGGTTCACTTTAAATGCTTCCCAGCCCGAGGCCGTCGTCCGGTTACAGGTCATGGCCTGCGTACCGTCCTCGCTCGATACAAATTTCCCGTTGTTGCCCTGCAGCGTAATGGTACCGTCGGCATTGGTTCCCCATTTAAAGGTTTCCCATGCACCAACGGTTGTACGGTTGCAGGTAATGGGCTGCGTGCCATTTTCGCTCGATACATATTTACCCATGCTTTGTAAGGCAACATTGCCATTACCTTCATCAACCACTAAAAACTGCTCCCAGGCCTGGGCAGTTGTCCGGGTACAGGTCATGGCAGTGGTGCCATTTTCGCCGCTCACATAATCGTTATTAAAGCCTTTCAGGGTTATGGTTTGCCCAATTGGTGGACCGCTGCTGGTAACGCCTTTGTAAACGCGTACATAATCAACATACATGCTTGCCGGTAATGCCCCAGTATTTACCGTTTGCCCCGGGAAGTCGCCTGCCACGGCCATATTTAAAATCAGGTAAAAAGGATTTTGGAAAGCGCCGGTATTATTGATATTATTTGCAATATTGGCAGTGGCATACAGTGTATTATCAACCCACCATGTAATGGATTGGTTATCCCATTGTACAGCGTACAAATGGTATGCGTTGGCATTGGTAGTGGTGTTGCCGCCATATTGTACATGGCCACCATTGTACCAGTGAATTGTGCCGTAAATGGTATTGCTGGTGTTAACCTGCTCCATAATGTCAATTTCGCCGCATTGTGGCCAGCCGACCGAGCCAATATTGGTGCCCAGCATCCAGAACGCCGGCCACGAGCCCTGGAACTCGGGCAACTTAATGCTTGCTTCAATCCGGCCGTAGGTGGTTGAGAATTTCCCCGATGTTTCCAGCTTGCCTGATGTATAGGGCTGCCCGCCAACGCTTTGGTTTTTTGCGGTGATCACCAGGTTGCCCCCGGTTTCAGCAACATTGGCGCTTTGGTAATATTCTTTCTCGTTATTAACGCCGGGGTTTCCATTGTCGATATTCCACTTTGTACCGTCCACGCTGGTACCATTAAATTCATCCGACCAGATAAGCTGGTAAGAGACGTCGGAATGGGTAATTGCCGATTTATCAATGCTGATATTCGGCGCGGGATTTGTTGTTGCCGAAGGCGCATGGACATCCTTTTTACAGGAAATCACTAAAAATACCAGGGCCAGTACTATACCAACGCCCGGTAATAATTTAAATAGTTGTTTTCTCATGGTTTATAGTGTTTGATTGGTTTACTTTTTTGTGGCCTGTGCTTTTCCCCTCTTGAGAGGGGCGGAGGGGGGTGTTATACGATAACCTGTCAATCTCGTCGAAACTTGATGTCGGATTTAGCGTTCAACACACCCCTGCCCCTCTCAAGAGGGGAGCCCTGCGCACAGGCCATTTTCCTTCTACATTATTTATTAACTCCGAAAGACTCCCACCCAGAAGGGCTTGCCCGGTTGCAGGTCATGGCCTGCAGGCCGTCCTCGCTGGATACAAATTTTCCGTTGTTGCCCTGCAGGGTTATAGTGCCATCGGCGTTTACGCCCCAGGTAAATTCTTCCCAGGCGCCATAAGTGGTGCGGTTACAGGTAATAGGCATGGTGCCGTTTTCGCTCGATACATATTTGCCCATGCTCTGCAGCGCTACTTTGCCTCCGCCGGCATCAACTACTAAAAATTGCTCCCAGGTACCGACTGTTGTGCGGGTACAGGTCATGGCTGTGGTGCCGTTTTCGCCGCTTACATAGTCATTATTAAAACCTTTAAGGGTGATGGTCTGGCCGATTGGAGGACCGCCATTCGACTGTGTTCCCGACCATTTAAAGGTAGCCACCGCGCCTGCGGGTAAGGAGTAGGTAAAGGACTCGCTGCCCCATTTAATCTTAAATGACTGCGTTGAACTTGCTGTATTAAGCGCTACAACTACTTTGGTACCGTCAGGGTTTTTAAAGGCAACATTTTGTATGCTCGATGTAAATGTGTTTGAAGCTATGCGCACCGCACCAGCCTGCACAAATTCCGATGCATGTGCAACGGTGTAATACGCCGTATTGCGGGTGTAATTGTTACCCGATATGGTAACCGCACCAAGGCAGTTTGAACAGCCGCCTGCTGTATGTGGGTTGTAATTCGGGTCGGCAGCCAGGTTCCACTCCAGCACTACACGGCTCCAGTTGCGTGGCGCACCGATAATTAAATTATTCATGTGCCAGTCCAAATCGCCTCCAAAGCTGCCCGGACCACCAATGTATTGCTCGGTGAAGTACACATTTTTGCTGGGGTAGGCGTTATGAACAGTTGTTAATGCGCTGATATCGCCTGCATACAGGTGAAATGCCGATCCGTCGACATAAGGATTTGCGCCGGAGTCACCTAACACAGCTTCCGGGTACCCGGGCTGATCGCAGTTATGGTCGTAAGCTATTATTTTGGTGGTGATACCATTTGAAGCAAATTGGGGCCCTAAGTTATTTTTAATAAAGTTGGCTTCTTCGTTCGATTGCATGGTCATCGCCGGATTATTATAAGGATTCAAGGGCTCATTCTGTGGCGTTACGGCATAAATTTTTATGCCCTGTCCGGCCATTGCCTGTATGTATTTTACAAAATAACGTGCATATGCATCGTAATAAGCCGTGTTCAAATTGCCGCCTGTAAAGCCGCCGTTGCCTGTTGTGCCGGTTTTCATCCAAACCGGCGCTGTCCATGGGGTGGCCAGTATCTTAATATTGGGATTAATGGCTACTATTTTTTTCAATACCGGAACCAGATCCGTCATTTCCTGGCTGATGCTGAAATGGGTAAGATTTACATCAGTTTGGCCTGAAGGCATATCGTCGTAAGTAAAATCCGACGAGCTCAGGTCCGATGCACCAATGGTAATCCGCACAAACGCCGAACCTACGTGGCCCGATGCTGTGGAGAAGATATCATTAAGCATGGTACTCTGGTTGGCGCCCAGCCCGTTTATCAGCGACGCGCTGCCACCGGTTAAGGCATAACCAAATCCGTCGATAGTTTGATAGGTGGTCGTTTCGTCAACAGTAATAGTAGTAGGATTGGTACCTGCATCAGCTGCAAAATTAACGCTGCCCTGTTGTGCCAGCAGTTTGCTCTGATCGGTGGTCGTTTCCCATATATTAACTGTTTCGTTTGCCGATCGTACTACCGTACTGCTTCCGCCTGGTGTTAAGCCGGGAACAGGTTTCGACAGGTCCTTTTTACAGGAATAAATAAAAAATGCAAACAGCATCATCAAAATTGCGGGTAATCTCAAGTTGTAATTTGTCCTCATAAAAAATTGGTTTATAGTTTGATAAAATTGGTTCAGGATCAGGGTGTTAAACTTAATTTTAACGATTCGACAATATTTTAATCATTAACCTATGCTTAAAAACGAAATCATGATCTTGCAGGTCAGCAAAGTCATTTTAATCAATTATTTAATGGCAAAGGGGCTATCAGTTACATATTGGTAAAACAAAGCTAATGTTAAATTTCCTATAAAAACAAATAAAAATGTTTATAAATAACTGACTATTAGATATTTAAATTAAAACTGATACGCTTCAGACACAAGCATTTTTTTCACAAAAAAGGCTGTAATTCGTTACAGGGTTGATTTTTATATGCACGGGTAGTTGTGGTGATACGCTTAGTTCGCACGTTAATTTTTACGAAAAATTATTATAAATTTTTCTTTTGATGATAACGATGCATTGCGAACGCGGAATACGATGCCTGTCAGGCCAGTATTAATTATGCTTAACGAGGGGAAATGGAAAGACTGGCGCTTTTGAAATTTAACACCGGCGAATTTACGCATAAGCGCCTCCTTCGTACACTTTGGGCGTATTTTTGCCCTTAAACATACAAAGGAGGCGCAAATTGATAAACTTGTTTTAATTACGAATGAACCAATAGCTTGCTCCTCTCCAGCTGCTGTAATTGCTGTGCCAGGCGCTCGCGTATTTCTACTATAAACTCATCCTGGCTGTAGGCGAGGTTGTTCATTTCGTCCGGATCTTCTACCAGGTTATACAATTCGTATTGATTGGCGTAGGCGCCCATCGCATCAAAATAATAACTATACTTCCAGTCATCGGTCCTTACGGTTCGCACCCGGTTGGCTGCATTCACCATTGATGGCTTGTTGTTAAGGCCGGCTTTGGTATCATCAAAGGCAAAAAGAATACTCCCCTGCACGGGTTCGCCTTCTTTCATAACGGGCAGTAAACTTACGCCACGCAACCCGGACGGCGGACTGCTTACATTGGCAATTTCGGCGATGGTGGGCATCAGATCTACCAATGTTGCCAGGCACATCGAACTCTGCGGCCTTTCGCCATTAAACAACACCGGGTTCGAGAACACCATCGGTATCCGGATGGTTTCTTCATAAGCGTTAAACATTTTTTGGCGCAGGCCACCGTGGGTTAAACCCATTTCGCCATGGTCCGATGTCTGTATCACTACCGCGGTATCAGCAAGCCGATTACCATTTTCATCCTCTGCATAAAGCATATTGGTTACATAGCTGATCTCTTTATCTACTTTTGATAACAGGTAGCCATAAAAATTAAGATAATTAAGCTCATCATCGCGATCATTTAGCGGCCCCAGTCCTGCATTTTGAACCGCCAGCGTTTGAGCCTGCGCCATTGGCTTTTTGTTTTCGAGCAAGTTTTCATTAATACTCCTTGGACGATGTATTTGCCTGCCTGCCCAGTCCGACGGTTGGTACCCATAAGTACCCGCTGTTTTAGGATATGCCAGCAAATCGTGCGGATTTACGAGCGATAAAATGAGGCAATAGGGCGTCATATCGCCATTGGCCCGCCGGGCTTTAACCGACGCCAGGTAGGTAATAGCTTCTTTTACATAGCGGGCATCGTGATTGGCATAGCCTCCGCCAAAGTTGAGCGGGTTGGTGTCTTCGCCCGAGTCCGGCGGCGTCCAACCCATGGCGCCGTAAAGCGCAACATCAGCTGCTACCAATGAGGCGTACGTGGTAACCCCCTTGCTTAAATGCCATTTGCCCCGGTATTGTACATCGTAACCGTTGCCTTGCAGCATATTCATTAAGTTAGGCGATGTATTATTTAATTCGCCTTCTGCCGGCGAGTAGTTGCCCAACGCAGTGAGGGTTTGCGTAACCCCGTGCTGCGCCGGGTAAGTACCGGTAAGGAGTGTGGCCCTGCTGGGCGAACACATACAGGTGTTGCAAAAAGCTCTGTCGAAACTAAATCCATTTTGTTTGAGGAAAGTAAGGTTCGGCAGGTTCTCCTCTTCCCATCCGGGTGGGAAGTGTTGCGTGGCGCGTTGCTGATCGGTAATAATTAGGATAATGTCTGGCTGCGGGCCAAGTTTCTCCAGGTTTTGGTTAAAGCTCATGATTAAATGAATTTAAATTGATAAAAATTTAGGAACTATTTTGCTTTGATTTGTCTGTATAAGGTTCGGGGGCTTAGCTTCAAAATTAATAAAAATAGTATTCGGAAACCCTGATAAAAAAATAGTTTTTGAGGAGTAAAAAAAATTTACAATTTGATGTATTTGTTGTGGCGAGGGAGGTATTACGAATGGCAGGGAAGATGTAACACAACCAACATTTAACTCAATCGCCCTCAATAACCAAACTGCTCCAGCCTTTATCGCCGGCGTTTTTAATTACCTTTTTATGAGTATTCATTACCTTTTTAATGCGGGTACTGTAGGCCCAGCAGGTGCTTTGCCGTATGGACAGTATTTCAGATAGTTTATGAGATGATATTTTCCCATTGGTTGAATACATTAAAAAAATCATATAAAACGCCTTGTTAATGGGTATACGCGTGTTTTGCAGCAGGGTGCAGGCTATTACCGATTCTTCGTACCCGCAACGCGAACAGCGCCTGCTGTAAGGCAGATGGCCGCTCCCATAGTGGGTGTTGGTGCATTTGCGGCAGCTGTAACCGTTGGACCATTTTAAATCGGACAAAAACTTAAAACAGGTTTCCCTGTCGGGGTAAATTTTGCTGAATTCTTCAAAATCAACTTCGGCCGACATAACCCGGTCATGCGTTACCCGCTCAATATCCTGGTGCAGGGTCGAGTTGTCCTTCTCCAGCAGCACATTCATCCGGGATATTTCTTCGCTCTGATGCAGCAGCAACTGGTTAACCGATTTCAGCTCTTCATTTTGTTCTGCAATCAGCGACGATTTTTCAAGCAATTCCTTTGTGCGTTCTTTCACCTGCTCTTCCAGGCGTTTATTCAGCGTATCCTTTAGTTCCTCATTTAGTTTAAGCTGCCTGATCATCAGCAATTGCGATTCTTCTTCTTTTCGTTTTAATATCCGCACTTTATCGCCTATAGCAAATGAGATAAACACCATCTCCATAATAAAACAAAAACTCAGGCTATAATAAATTACAGCCGTTACCGGGAACCACCAGATATTAAACGCAATCAGCGTTTTTATGATAAAGCCAATAAATAAAAAGGTGTAGCCTATCACAAAAAACCGGGCCGCCCGGTATCCTTTTATCAAAACATAACAACCGGTAAAATACACAAAGGTTAGGGGGATAACCTCGATGATCTTATAGCTGAACCAGTTTTCGTTAACGGTTAAGCACAGCACAAAAAACAGGCATCGCAGCCCTATGATCCAGCCGATGAGCCGGTTTAGTAATGGTGCGTTTGCTTTGGTATTGAGCAGACTTTGCGCAAAAAGCATCGAAAAAATACTGGCCAAAAACAAAAATACTCCATAGGCATTGTGGTTCCAGACAGGTGAACCCGGCCATATATACTGGTACGCAATCCCATCAACACACATTTCATACAAGCCTATGCTCAGATTGTAGGCAATGTAATATAAGTATTGCTTTTGCCGCATGGCCACAAACATCATGAGGTTGTAAAGTCCAAAAACCAGTATCATCCCATAAAAAACACCGAAGAAAAAATACTCATCGAGCGCATAACTGATAAACCAGTTTACCGACCGCAAAACCATAATAACGTTTACCGGCCGGTGCGATTTGATACGTACGTAATAGGTTTGCGTACCGCTAAGGTTGTTACTTAAATTTATACTGAGGTTTTTATGGTGATATAGCCGCGCCGAAAACGGAAAACTGCTGCCCAGCAGCTTTGCCGAATAATTATGCTGTTTATCGGGCGAGTAAACCGTAATGCTATCAATAGTTTGATCAAAAAATTCCAGGATCCAGTTGTTTTTCGTAGCCGGGTCATGAACAATGTTTACCCGGTACCAATAGGCGCTGCCCGGGTTATGGGTTGCAGGCGTTGCGTCCTGGTTGATGATAAATTTACCGGCAAAGGAGGCGCTTTTTATTTGGTCGAAAGTAAGGTGGTTAGTGGTGTCCTCCAGGTAAGCAACCTCAGCATGCCTGAAAATTTGCTGTTTGGCCGTATCGCTGATTTTAACCGGAACCTGTGCAAGTGCAGTAGCTGAAAACCACAATAAAAGGAATAACGGAAATGCAAAAAATTTCAGAAAAATTTTATCCATGCTTTCAGGTTACGCAATGTGCCTTGTGGTTTATGCTAATTGGTATGCAAAACAACAAATAGGTTTATAATTGGTTTCAGGTTAGGCAATGATAATATTTTTCTTTTTATAATCCTATTAAGTGTAAATTTTACACTTACAGAAAAAGGGAGGGATACAAAAGTCTTAAAACGAGCACAGGAGAAAACAAGGGATAATTGAGCTCACCCCCTGCATTCTCCTGCACTATTTTTTTTAAATTAAATCAAGCCTTTTTTATGGCACTTTTAGTCCCAGTGCCTCAATATATCCTTTATTTGGCCGGTTGTTTGGAAACTTGCTATTGGCTATAAATTGATAAAGGGCTTTTTTAATCAGTTCCCGGTCGGCGGGCGAAGGCGCTGCCTTGCGGATAGCTGCGAAATCTGTCCTGGGCTGCTCGGTGTAATCAATCAGCTTATCATATCCTGCGGGAACATCAAAGGTGATAACGCCAGCAGTATTGTCCATCTTTTTGTAAGGCCAGTAATGCCAGCCAATATTGTTTTCTTCGAGCGTTTTACGGAAACCTTCACACCATTCATCTTTATTTTCACCTGTCTCGCCGCAATAAATAGGCACGTTATATTTATTCCTGAAATCGATATAATCCTGTATTACTTCCTTGCCGGTTGTTTGCGTCCAGTATTTATGGAACTGGTAAACAAGTTTTGAGTCAAACGGCGCCCCAAAGCATTTAAAATTACTGTCCCATTGTGCGCCGCCTAAAATAATAATGTGGTTTTTATCAACTGAACGCACTGCTTTGGTTATCAGTTTGTAAACCGGTTCCAGGTAGGGGTTAAATTCATCGGCATTAAAATACGTGGCGATAGGCTCGTTCAACAGGTCGTAGCCCATTACCGTGGTTTCGTTTTTATAATGATTGGCTATCCTCTTCCAGATAGCCGCCGTAAGCTGCTGCATGGCCGGGCTTTTAAACAAAAACGGGTAGCCATTGCCGTCGTCAATATTATCTCCGGTTTGGCCACCGGGAGCGCAGTGCATATCTAAAATAACATATAAACCTTCTTTTTTGCACCAGCCGATCACCCTGTCGAGTAGTTCAAAGCCCCTGTTGGGATTGTTTTGCCCGCAATAGTTTTCGTTGGTGAACAAACGGTAGTTAAAAGGAATGCGGATAGAATTCATACCAGATGCCTTTAAAAAATGAATATCGCCTGCGGTTATATAGGTATCCTGGTACTGTTTCCAAAACTTGCTTGTTTCTTCGGGGCCAAGCAGTTCAAGCAGCGCCTCGTTGATCAGGCGGGGCGAGTTAATGCTTTTAAATTTAAACATATAACCCTCCGGAACCAGCCAGTTACCCAGGTTGGTGCCGCGCATCAGGAAAGGTTTATTGTTTGGACCGATGATCTCCTTGCCGCGGGTGGAGATAAACCCTTTGTGTTGCGCCAAAAGGGTGCATGGGATAAACAGCGTTAAAAACAGCGTAAGGAAAGTTGATTTTTTCATGGCTAAATAATAATGATAATGAATGGTAAACAGCAACCGTTGGCATTGCTTATCATACGGCGCACGGTATGCAAAACTTTATTCATCACAAGGATGCTGTTGGTTAATAATTTAGAGTCCGGGTTAACAAATGGTAAAAACTGGCCTTGGTTAGTGTTATGTTTACACTGCGAAGTGCTAAGATAGTACAATACTCATTAATGAAAACAAGTTTTTTTATATCGAGGGATATTATTGAGCAACAATATTTTGTTTACGCAGGCGTAACGGACAATTGGCTCAAAACCTTAAACTTTCGCTGTACTATGTTATGCCCAATAGGGTTAACATGGGTTAACACAATTCATGGTTAACATCAATTTAATGTATTGATAATCAACCAATTAATTCATAAGCGCCTCAAAAAAGTGTTAACCCTGAATTTGGCACAATTTGCATCCCGACAAACGCAGCGTAAATGCAAAATTTGCCGTAATTTAGCCATGCCGGGCGGCCGTCATTTTACAGATCGTTGCTCAACCTAAAATATACAATATCAATAAATGAAACACATAAAATTTTTAATACCCGTTTTACTGTTGTTAACTACAACAGCCTTTGCACAAAGCCTGAAAGTAGCGGCTGCCGCAAACCTGCAGTCGGTTATTAAAGTGTTGGCCCGGGATTTTAAAACCAAAACTGGCATCACTATCGAGCCCATTGTCAGTTCTTCGGGCAATATTACCGCGCAAATCCGCAACGGGGCGCCTTATGATATATTTTTATCTGCTGATGTTACTTTCCCTGCAACGTTGTTTAAGGAAGGTTTTGGCAGCAAGGCTCCTGTAGTTTATGCACAGGGGAGCCTTATCCTGTGCAGCAGCCAGGATGTAGGTTTCGACAACTGGGAACGCCTGTTACTTACCGACCGGGTAAAAAAAATTGCCATAGCCAACCCGGCCATAGCGCCGTATGGCAAAGCCGCAACCGAGGCCCTTAAACAAAAAGGTATTTCTGCCGAAATACAATCAAAAATAGTTGCCGGCGAGAGCATATCGCAGGTAAATACATACATTACTACCGGCGTGGCCGATGTAGGCTTTACAACGCAAGCACTGGTGAAGGACCCAGCCAACAAAACCAAATTATATTGGATTGAAGTAGACCCTAAGTTGTACGCGCCGATAGAACAGGCCATGATACTGCTGAAACATGCCAACGGTAACGCCGACGCCGAAAAGTTTTATCAATATATATTAAGCCCGGCAGCCAAAGCAATATTTAAGGAGTATGGATATAAGAATTAATGTGCAGATGTGCGGATTTCAGATGTGCGGATGCAGGCATGTTGGTAAATACGGTTTTAACATCTGCACATTCTCCCATCTGCACATTTGCACATTTGCACATCCGCACATCGACAATGGATCTTAACCCAATCTGGCTTACGCTTAAACTGGCTGTCATTACCACCGCGCTGCTGTTAATCATCGGCTTGCCGTTGGCATGGTGGTTATCAAAGGGGCGGTCGGTTTTTAAGGTGATAACGGAGGCCATCATCACTATGCCATTGGTTTTACCGCCTTCGGTACTGGGTTTTTATCTTTTGCTGGCCTTTAGTCCGCAGCATGGGGTGGGTAGGTGGCTGGCGCAAAATTTTAATATCCAGTTCGTATTCTCATTCCAGGGCCTGGTGCTGGCGTCTATTATCTACAGCATGCCTTTTATGATCGGGCCCATCAAATCGGCCCTGCAGCAATTGCCGGCTTCGCTATCGCAGGCGTCCTATTCAATAGGTAAAACAAAATGGCAAACCTTTACAAAATTGCTGCTGCCCAATATAAAACCATCATTGTTGACGGCTGCCGTGCTAACTTTTGCCCATACGCTGGGCGAATTTGGCGTGGTGCTGATGA
>Ga0068855_100006435_pt1 | contig 14299 bp, 8 predicted proteins | sample KBSCornC52_FD_66592 | JGI IMG/M metagenome (GOLD analysis project Ga0068855, IMG submission 66592) | Corn rhizosphere microbial communities from Kellogg Biological Station, Michigan, USA - KBS Corn C5-2 | ecosystem: Host-associated > Plants > Roots > Rhizosphere > Soil ... | reverse complement strand
CCGCCACGATCGTTGCGCGGCGTGTAACCGCGCGAGCCGCGATCGGACTGGCCTCGCTCGGGCCGGCCGCCGCGCTCCGAGCGCTCGAAGCGCGGGCTCGAGCTCCGCTCTCCGCTCTCGCCGCGGTCCGCGCGGCTCGACGGCCTGTCGTTGTCGACACGCATCGTGAGCCGTTTTCCGCGCACGGTGATGCCGTTCATCTTCGACGCCACCTGCTCCGCCACGGGCGTCGAGATCTCGACTATCGAGTGCGTGTCGCGCAGCTCGATCTTGCCGATCTGATCGGAGCTGATCCCCGACTCGTTCGCGATGCTTCCCACCAGGTCGCGCGGCGTCATGCCGTCGGCCTTGCCCGCGTTGACGAACAGGCGGCTCATCTCGCCGCGCGACGCCGGCGTGCGCGAGGGCGCGCCGCGCGCCGATCCGCTGCGCGCCGAGTCGCGATCGCCGCGCTCGGGGCGCGCACCGCGCTCGCGATCCGGGCGCTCACCGCGAGGCGCACGAGTCTCACGCTCACCGCGCTCGCTCCGTGGCGCACGGTCCGCTCGCTCGGCGCGCTCCGTCGGCGCCGCACGCTCGGCAATCGGCGCCAGAATGCGGTCGGTCTTCTCCGGCTTCTCTGCCGGCTTGTCGCGCTCGCGATCGCGCTCGAGCAGCCTGAGCGCGGCGGCCGCGATCTCCACTCCGTCAAACTCCGTGAGCAGGGGCTCGAGCGCGATGAGCTCGCGCGCATTGACACCGCTGGCGAGCGCGGCGCGCAGCTCGTCGCGCACCTTCTCGTCGCGCGAGCGCGCCCGCGCGCCGGGACCGGAGAGCACGAACGGCGTGACGCGGCCACCGCTCGCGAGCGTGCGCAGCGCGGGGATCTGGCGTGCCGTCGCGAGCGCGATCACCGCGCTGCCACTCTCCGCCAGCGTCTGCAGCACGTCGGAGGACATCGGCGACTCGTAGAGCACGATGAGCGAGACGTTCTCCACCGGCTCGCCGCGCGTGATCACGATCGAGGGATCCTGGTCGGGGATGCCGATGGCGCGGAGCGTGTTCGCCACTTCTCTCGCGGCGTCCTCGGAGCGCACATAGATGGCGGCGCGCTCGGGATCCGTGTCGTCGAGCAGGCGGCGCAGGGCGCTCACCCGTGCCTGGGGCGCGATCGCGACGTAGCGCAGATCGACGGGAACTCCTTCGACCACCGGTGTCGCGTGGCTGCGCCGGGCCCGGCGCGCGTAGCGCTCGGCGAGGGCTTCCACGGCGGGCGTGAGATGTGACGCGACGATCACGCGGGCGGCATCCTTCGGCACCTCGGCCATCACGGCTTCCAGCGGCTCGCCGGCCGCATCGCTCATCACGTCGGCCCACGCGAGCACGAGCGTGTTGACCGAGTCGAGCTTGATCGCGGATGCGCGAATGAGCTCGAGGATGTCGGATGGCGTGCCCGCGACGACGGTGGCGGGGCGAACGCGCAGGAGGCGCGAGGCGCGCCGCCACGCTGTGACGGGGAGCACACGCGCGGGAGTGCCGGCGCGCGCGCGTGTCGCGGCCTCGGCGATCAGAACCGCCGTTTCGGAATCGGGGGTGAGCACGAGGAGCTGCGTGTCCGCGCTCTCGGGGTCCAGGCGCTCAAGGGCGGGGTCGATGAACTGCGAAACCGCGGCCGCGTCGTGCGGCAGGACGTGCAGAACGTTCTGGTTGCGGGCGACAGCAGGTCGCTCACGCTCTTCCGAGTCTTGCTCCACCAAACCCCCGATTTTCAATGGCCGGCAACGCGCCGACGTAGTAAAGTATACATGACCGACCAAACTCACTCCAGTCTCAGAGCTACGCCGTGACCGAAACCACGACGCTGCGCGCGTTTGCGCCTTCTTCCAACGTCTCGTTCCTGAAGGAATCCGCCACGATCGCCGTATCTGCGCGCGCGCGAGCGCTCAAGGCGCAGGGACGAAAGGTGATCGACCTCGGCGCGGGCGAGCCGGACTTCGATACGCCGGACTTCATCAAGCGGGCCGCGGAGCGCGCGATCGACGCGGGCGCCACGAAGTACACGGCCACCGAGGGGATCATGCCGCTGCGCGAGGTGATCGCCGCGCAGGCGAGCGCGCGCTGGAGCGGCGACAGAATCACCGCCTCCGATGTGGTCGTGTCGAACGGATCGAAGCAGTCGCTGTTCAACGCGTGCTTCACGTTGTTCGGCGAAGGGGACGAGGTGTTGATCCCGACTCCGAGCTGGACGAGCTACTACGAGATGGTCGCGCTGAGCAGAGCGAAGCCGGTGTCGGTGATCGGGGATCCGCAGAACGGGCTCAAGGTGACGGCGGCGTTTCTGGATGCCGCATCGACGCCGCGCACCGCTGGGGTGATGCTCAACTCACCGTGCAACCCGACGGGCGCTGTGTACAGCGAGAGCGAGCTGCGCGAGATCCTCGAGCTCGCCGATGAGCGCGACTGGTGGGTGCTGAGCGATGAGATCTATCGCCGCATCTCGTACAACGGGCCGGCGGCGTCGGTGCTCGACCTGTCGACGAGGCGCGATCGTCTCATCGTGATCGACGGCGTGGCGAAGGCGTACGCGATGACGGGATGGCGCATCGGGTGGACGATCGCTCCGCGCGCGGTGAGCGCCGCGATGGGTGCGTTGCAGTCGCACACGACGTCGAATGCCGCCGCGCCGTCGCAGCACGCGGCGCTCGAGGCGCTCACCAACGTGGACGCGGCGGAGAAGGCGATCGCGCCGATGGTCGCCGAGTTTCAGGCGCGTCGCGATGCGATCGTGAAGGAGATGGCGGTTGCGCCGAGGCTCGAGTTCGTCTATCCGGAGGGCGCGTTCTATCTGTACGCGAACGTCGCCACGGAGCGGGGTGGCGACGGCACCGCATTCGCGGCCGCGCTGCTCGAGCAGCACGAGGTCGCGATCGTTCCCGGTGCGGCGTTCTTCACTCCGGACTGGGTGCGCCTGTCGTACGCGGCCCCGCGCGAGCAGGTGATCGCGGGAGTGCGCCGGCTCGTGGAGCTGTACCAGTCGTTCGGCGGGTAGACGGCACGGCCGTCGAAGCCGGCGCGGAGCAAGTGAGAACGAGCGCGTCGAGTATCGTTTTTTCCAAACGGAGAACGGCCGTCGTCGAAGGATTCATTCTCATTCAGGCGCTGCGACTTTTTCTAAGACGGTTCCGTGGGTAGCGCTTGTCGGCCACGCATGTCAGTCGGCGGCCTTGCGCTCGTCCAGGCACCAGTTGGGGCGTGTGCGGTAGATCTCCTGCCACTTGCCCTCGCGCCACGCGAGCACCGAGAGGAAGGTGTCACCGCCGAATTGCCAACCCTGCAGCACGATCTCATCGGTTCCGTCGCCATTGATGTCGAGGTGATCGAAGTAGCGGCGGAAGGCGGCGGCTGCGAGCGGGCCGTTGATGCGGTGCGAATAGGTCGCGTGGTATGTGCCCGAGGAGTCCCTGTCCGCGATGACCACGAGATGCGTGGTGCGCGTTGCGATCGAGGCGGGCCGGTCGGCAGCCTCGTCGATGAAGGACGCGAGGATCGTGGGCGCCGCGCTCGCGCCGGTGTTGAAGGCCATCGCGCGGAAGTTGAGCGAGTCGAGCTTCGCATCGTTGATTCCCACCGAGGCCGCCACATCGCGCGCGACCGCGCGGGCGATGTGATTCACGGAGTCCTGGCTCATCGTCGCGGCCGTGCGCGCCTTCGGCGCCACCGGAGCGCTCGACGCCAGGAACTCCAGCGTGAAGTCGGACGCGGGACGTCCGTTCACCTTCACGCTCGACATCGGCGTGAGCGCCGCGCAGCCGGGAAGCGCATAGAGCGCGTCACCCGAGTCCGACCACATGCCGCGCTTCACATCCACGGAGCCGCTCGCGAGGCCGCTCTGATAGAGCGAATAGCTCGTGCCGGGCCGCTGATACATCGCGTCGAACTTGCGCCATCCCGAGGCCGACAGACGGATCGGCTTGATCTGGCCGTGAACGATGGCCGCGATCGGCACCATGCGCGGATCGCTGCTCTCCCCGAACACCTGGAAGAGCACATCGGGCTTGCCGGCGAGATCGAGCTCCTCGCCGGGCGCGAGCTGCGGCGGCGTGGACTTTTCGCCCGCGCGCACGAACTCCTTCGCCTTGTCACATCCGGTAGCGGCCATTAGGATGGTCGCGAGCGCCACGAGTTTGGAGATCACAGCGAAGTGAAAGAGAGAGCGAGTGAGGGGGCGGACAGCGCGGACGGACGTGCCGAGCGGCGGAGGTATTCGGCGGCCCCGGATGCGCGGTCTGGCGCGTTCGAGCCCCTCCGGAGCCTGCACGCCGCTCGACGCCATCTCGCCCGGCTGATCCCCAACGTTCGCACAGCGACGGGCAGTAGCTCGCCGCTGGAACGCCTCGAGCGGGACATGGAGCTCCCGCATGTGATAGACGCGGAGGGCGCCGAGGATGCAACTTTGCGCGCGCGCCCCGTGGAGGGCCTTCCCGTGCCGGCAATTCGTGCCTTTCTGGACGGCACGCAGCGAAGCCATGTGATCGGCTGGCTGGGCGCATTTCCGCTCGTCTACGGAACCTCCGCCGCCGTAGTACGGTCACGTACCGATCGCCGGCTGAGCACGTGGGAGGCGCCGCACATTCAGCATCGCGTGTACGCGCCGCTCGCCTACCTTCCCGAGCGCCACGAGCTCGAGCTCGCGTTCGGCGAGATGCTCGAAGACACCACGCGCCGCGCGCCCGACGGCTCGATCCCCGCGCCGCACCCGACGCTGCTGCTCGAGCGGGCCACGCTCGCCGTGTCGCGCGACCGCGAGCGCCTCGAGCTCTCGCTGGCCGAGCGATGGTGTGCGGCGCGGAGCGAGCCGATCATGATCGACGGCGGCATCGGCGCGAGCGAGGCGGTAGCGCAGTCGTCGTGCGCCGTGGGAGTCGTGAAGAGCCATCGCACGCTGTACGCGGAGGGCGAGGCGCTCGCGATCGTGCTCGCGCTCCGCAAGGGCGAGCGATCGAGCGTGATTCGAGTTGCGCCGCGTGGGCGGAGCGAGGTGCTGAGCTGGTACCTGCGGCTGCGCGACTCGGAGGGACGCGACGCGCTCTGGGGGCTCGTGCGCGTGGAGATGTGCGCGTGCTCGCGCGAGTCGGTCTCGGAGCGCGCAGACGAGCGCTCGCGATGGCTGCTCGCCGAGTCGATGCCGCTCGCCGCGCCCGATCCACGCTGGGATCGCATGGCGTACGGCATTCGCAGCGCGGAGGAGTTTCTGCGCGCCACGACCAACTAGCCCGCTCGCTCGGCTGGTCCGCGGTCACGCACAGGCACATCGGTCAGTGCCGGCTACTTACTTTTGGGAGTCCGCGGCCAATTCGTCGCGCGCGCTCGCCTTCGAGGACTCATGACCGCACCGCTCGGGCTCGTCGTCGCCACCGAACGCACCCCCAACACGCCCCACCAGTTCCAGTTCTGGACGGCCATCGATTCGCCCGTGGGCATCGGCACGATCGTGCGCGTGGACGGCAGGCAGCCGGTGGACGGACACATCCCGCACGTGTACGGCGTCGTCACGGAGGGATTCAGCTACACCGATCTCGCGTCGCCGCTGTTCGATGTGCTGGGGCACGATGGTGATCCCGGGCAGAGTGCATTCGCGCCCACCGAGCGCGCCGAGGTGCGCCTGTACAGCGCGGCGGTTCTGCGCCACGTGCCCGAGGAACCGCTGCAGCCGGTGCCGATGGGCGAGGTGTCGCTCGCGACGGAAGCCGACGTCGCGATCGCGCTGCGCATGGATGGCTACCTGCGCGAGGACGCGAACACCGGCATCCCGATCGGCCTCTATCGCTCCGGAGGCATGGACTCGGCCATCTATCTCGATGCGGAGTTCCTCCTCGGACCCGAGGCGGCGCACCTCAACATCACCGGCGTTTCCGGACTCGCGACGAAGACGAGCGCGGTCGAGTGGCTGCTGGCATCGATGTTCGCGCACTTTCCGAAGAGCAAGGGCTCGGTTGCCGCCGTGTGCTTCAACGTGAAGGGTCCGGATCTCTGCTTCCTCGATCAGCCCGTCGAGCTCGACGAAAGCGATCGCGCGATGTACGAGACGCTCGGCGTTCCCTGCGCGCCGTTCCAGAACGTGCGCTACTTCGCGCCATTCAAGGCGGACAACGTGTCGCTCAACACGCTGCGCTCCAACGAAGAGCTGCTGGGCAACGTGCAGCCGCTCACCTGGGGCCTCAGGGAGGTGCTCCAGTTCGCCGAGGTGCTGCTCAACCGCGACGATGTGGATGCGAAGGCCGATGCGCTGATCGACTTCATCAAGGAGCGGGTGCTCGACCGCGAGTTCGAGGATCACGTGCTCAGGCAGAAGCATCAGGTGCGCTCGTTCGCGGACCTGGAGGGATGGTTCCGCGATCTGCTGACCGGGATGGAGGATCAGGGGCACGAACACTGGCGCACGCACCACGTGGCGACGATCCGCAAGGTCCGCAACCGGCTCTTGAACATCTCGATGCGGTGCGCGGGGCTCGTCACGAACGATGGACACACGAGCGACCTGCCGTGGGGACACTTCGCGGACCGTGCGGTGTACGTAGTGGACGTCGCGCTCGCGGAGGAGGATGCGCAGGATCTCATCTTCGCGCGGGTCGTCTCGAAGCTCCGCGAGCACCTCGAGAAACGCGATCTCGGTGTGTCGCACGTCGTCGTGTTCGTGGACGAGCTCAACAAGTATGCGCCGGCCGACGGACCCGAGACATACGTTCGCAAGATGCTGCTCGACATTGCGGAGCGCGGCCGGTACCTGGGGCTCGTGCTCTTCAGCGCGCAGCAGTTTCGATCCCAGGTGCACCGGCGCGTGGTGGGCAATGCCGGAACGGCGCTCTACGGGCGGATGGATGGGGATGAGCTGGCGACGCCCGGCTATGCAGTGCTCAGTGCGGCTACACGCACGAAACTCGCAACGTTGTCGAAGGGACAGTTGATGGTTCGGCATCCACACTTCACACAACCGATCTTCGTCTCCTTTCCTCGTCCCGCGGTCATGCGCGGGCGCGACGGCGTGGAACGTTTTCCGCAGGCGGCGGACGTGCCGCTCGACGTGGGCGTGCTGCGCCAGCTGCGGCGCTTCGATCCGTCGCTCACGCTCGCGTGGCTGCAGGACGTGATCGGGCTGCACGAGAATGAGGATGTGCTGCGCGCCTTGCATGCGACGCTCGCGCACGCGCCGGACAACGTCGGCGCGTTCTTCAAGTCGCAGTTCAGGAAGATCATCCGCGCGACGCCCGCTCCTGCGCCCGCGCGCACGCCGCTTCGCGTGCTCCCCGATGATGATCCGTACGCGATCTGAGCCGGCGCTGCGCCGACTCGCTCGCGCACTCGCAGTGGCGGCGCTTCTCGCTGGTGCATCGGTGAACGCACGGGCGCAGACGGTGATGCTGCGCATTCAGCCCCGCGTCGGCGACACGATGTACACGCGCTTTGAGCAGTCCGTCGAGATGGTGGGCACGCGGAACGTGCACTCCGTCGACACGACCATGACGTCGCGCATGGACATCATGATCCTCTCGCACTCGCTCGTGCAGGCGAGCGACGGCCACGGGACGACGGTGCTGGCGATCACCGATTCGGTCGCCATGCAGGGCCACGGCACCGGCGCGAGCGCGCCGAACGAGACCATCCAGCACGCGATGCAGGGCCGGCAGGCGCGCCTCCACATCGCCCGCGACGGCTCCGCCGAGCTGCTGGAGGCCTCGGACGATGTCACGCCGCAGGTGGAGGCGCTCTACTCGGGGATGCCGGCCACGCTGCCGGAGCGGCTCGTGTCGGTGCGCTCGTCCTGGGAGCGCACGGCGTTCATTCCCGTGAGCCAGGAGAGCGACTCCGCGCACTCGGCCCGGGTGCGCACCACGTACCGGCTCGACTCCCTCTCCTCCAACGGAAATCTGGCGTACATCTCGATCCACGGGACGATTTCGCGGGACAGCGCGGCGGCGCTCGTTTCGGAGTCGCTGCGCGTGGGCTCGACGGGCACGGTCACCGGGCACATGACGATGGACCGGAAGCACGGCTGGTGGGTGCAGTCCGAGGTCGCGATCACGATCAAGAGCATCGTGACGCGCATCGTCGAGCCGGTCTCCACGATGCAGGTGCAGACCCGCATCGTGCAGTCCATGCAGACCCGGATCGCGCCGTAAGCATCCTTTTCCGCCGTTTGCCTATCCCCAAGCACGTAGCGGGGTTACGGCTGGGGGCGTAAATTTGGAGGGTGCGCCTCGTACACCTCGCCGACCTCCATCTGGGCTTCCGGCAGTACCATCGGCTCACGCCAACCGGAATCAATCAGCGCGAAGCGGACGTAGCCCATGCGTTCCGCCGCGCGATCGATCGTGTGATCGCGCTCGCGCCGGACATCGTCGTCATCGCCGGCGACGTGTTCCACACCGTGCGCCCGATGAACCCGGCGATCATCGACGCGTTCACGCAGTTCGCGCGGCTCACGTCATCGCTTCCCGACACGATCGTGGTGATGGTCGCGGGCAATCACGACCGCCCGCGCGCCACGGAGACCGGGTGCATCCTCAAGCTCTTCGGCAAGCTCGGCGTGCACGTCGTGGTGGACGAGCCACGGCGGATACCATTTCCCGAGCGCGATCTCTCGATTCTCGCGGTTCCCGATCTCACGGGTCCGCGTCCCGAGCTCGCCCCCGATCCGACGGCGCGGCACAACGTGCTGGTCATGCACGGCGAGGTGGAGGGCGTCCTGCCGCACGGCGGCGATCGTGCCGCGATGGAGATTCCGCGCTCCGCGCTCGCCGCATCGCGCTGGAGCTACATCGCGCTCGGCCACTACCACGTGCACCAGCGCATCGAGGACAACGTCTACTACTCCGGATCGCTCGAGTACACGAGCTCCGATCCGTGGAGTGAGCTCGAGCAGGAGGCGCAGCTCCGGCTTCGGGGCAAGGGCTTCATCGAGTACGACCTGGAGAGGGCGGAGCACACCTTCCATCACGTGCCCGCGAGCCGCGCGCTCGTGAGCCTCGATTCGATCGCCGCGCGCGGGATGTCGGCGGCCGAGCTGGACGTCGCGATTCGCAACGCGTGCTCGGAGTGCGAGGGCGGGATCGAGGAGAAGATCGTGCGGCTGATCGTGCGCGACGTGCCGCGCCACATCGTGCGCGAGCTCGACACGCGCGCGCTGCGCGAGCTGAAGCGGCGCGCCATGCACTTCCAGCTCGACACGCGACGCCCCGACGCCACGCGCCCCAGCGGGATCGGGAGCGGCCGCCGGCCGACGCTCGTGGAGATGGTCACGTCATATCTGCAGAAACGCCCACTGGACGAGGAGCTCGACCGCGGCGCGCTGGTGCAGCTCGGCCTCGAGTACCTGAAGCAGGCAGACGAAGCGGAAGCGGCTGCGGCGGCGGCGCCGAGGGAATAAGTGCGCCTCAACAGTCTTGCGCTGACGAATTTTCGGCAGCACGCCGATACGCGGATCGACTTCGATTCGGGGCTCACCGGTGTCATCGGCGCGAACGGATCGGGAAAGACCACGATCCTCGAGGCGATCGCGTGGGCGATCTATGGTACCAGCGCGGCGCGCGGCACTCGCGAGTCGATTCGCCACAACCGCGCCGGCGCGCGCGCGACCGTGCGCGTGGAGCTCGACTTCGATCTCGGCGGACACCGCTACCGTGTGGTGCGCGGACTCACGAGCGCGGAGCTCTATCTCGACGGCGCCTCGGCGCCGATCGCGAGCTCGATCAGCGGCGTGACCGAGCTGCTCACGCGCAGGCTCGGCATGACGCGCGAGGAGTTCTTCAACACGTACTTCACGGGGCAGAAGGAGCTGAGCGTGATGTCGGCGATGGGGCCGTCGGAGCGCGCGCAGTTCCTGTCCCACGTGCTGGGCTACGAGCGGCTCCGGAGCGCGCAGCAGCTCGAGCGCGCGAAGAAGAACGCGCTCGTGGCGCAGATCGGTGGCATCCGGCAGGGGATGCCGGATGCGGCGATCGTCGAGCAGCAGCTCTCGGAGGCGGAGCGCAGACTCGTGGCTGCGCGGCAGCAGAGCGAGAGCGCGCGCGTACGGCACACGACTGCCGCGTCGGTGCTCGAGGCGATCGCGCCGCGGTGGGAGCGCGTCCAGCGCGAGCGCGAGCAGCTCGTCGCGCTGATCTCCGAGATGCGCGTGGCGGAGGAGGAGGAGCGCTCGGCGACGCGCGACAAGGCGCGGCTCGCGCGCGACCTCGAGGAGATCGCGGCGGCGCGTGCGGAGCGCACGGAGCTCATGCGCGAGCTCGACTCGTACGGCGAGCTGCACGCGGAGTTCCAGCGTCTCGAGGTGCTCGCGCGCGAGGAAGGGCGGCGGCAGGCGCTCATCGAGACGGGCGAGGCGCTCGCGGACGAGCTGCACAAGCTTCGTCAGCGGCGGCAGAAGGTGGAGAGCGCGCCCAAGCTCGATCTCGAGGTGAGCGCGCTGCTCGAGGAACGGCGGGAGGAGCTCGAGCTGGTGGATGGGCAGCTCGAGGCACGGCGCACGGAGTGGGTGCGCGATCGTCAGGAGGCGGAGACGAAGCGGCAGTCGCTGCGCGAGCAGTACGTGGAGCTGAAGCAGCAGCGCGATCGCCTGGCGGCCACCGGCGAGGAAGGATTCTGCCCGACGTGCACGCGCCCGCTCGGCACCCACCTGCGTGGCGTGCTCGAGATGCTCGATGCGCAGATGGAGACCGTGCGCGTGGATGGGAACTACTACAAGGGCCGCCTCGAACAGCTGCTCGACATGCCGGAGGACGTGAAGGCGCTGGATGAGCGACGGCGCGCGCTGTTCCAGGAGGTCGCCAATCTCGAGCGGCGGATGATGAAGGTGCAGCTGGCGGTGCAGGAGCTGTCGCAGCTCACCGGCGACATCAGCGCGAAGGAGGAGCGCGAGGCGGTGCTCGCGCGCGACCTCGATGCGATTCCCGCCGGCTACGACGCGCGACGTCACGAGCTCGTGCGGCTCGAGATCGACCGGCTGATGCCACTCGACGCGAAGGTGACGCGTCTGAGCGCGCAGATCGAGCGCGAGCAGACGCTCCTGCGCGAGCAGGCGCAGGTGCTCGCGAACGCGTCGCAGCTCGCCGTGCGGATTGCGGAGCTCAAGGCGCGCCGGGATGCGATCACGGTGTCGGAGAGCGACTTCGCGACGATGCGCGTGGAGCACGAGCGCGCGCTGGCGGAAGTGCGTGCGGCGGAGCTGGCGGTGGTGAGCGCGGATGGCAACGCACAGGCGGCCGTGATGGCGATGGACGTTGCGAGCGCCGCCGCGAGGGAGCTCGGCGAACGGCAGCGGCTGCTCTCGGAGCTGACGGTGCACAAGCGCCTGCACGATGAGCTCGATCGCGCGTACACCGATCTCAGAACCGACCTGAACTTCCAGCTGCGCCCGGAGCTCTCGGAGCTCGCGAGCGCGTTTCTCGCGGAGCTCACGGACGGGCGCTACGATGAGCTCGAGCTCGACGACCAGTACAACATTCTCGTGCTCGAGGATGGACGGCCGAAGCCGGTGATCTCGGGTGGCGAGGAGGACCTCGCGAATCTGGTGCTGCGACTCGCGATCTCGCAGATGATCGCGGAGCGCGCGGGGCAGCCGTTCTCGCTGCTGATCCTCGACGAGATCTTCGGCTCGCTCGACGAGCTTCGCCGGTCGAGCGTGCTCGAGCTGCTGCGCCGTCTCAACGATCGCTTCGAGCAGGTCATTCTGATCACACACATCGAGTCGGTACGGGACATGCTCGACCACGTGATCACGGTGCGCTACGACCCCGAGCAGGGATCGTCGACGGTCGTGCAGCACGATGGCGCGCCGGATGAGCCACTTCTGCCCGACGACAGTGCGCTGATGCCGCCGTATCTCGAAGAAGCCGGGGCTGCGGACTGATGGCGATCGCGAGGCCCTGGCGCGCTCCGCGCCCCGACGGCCCGTACGCGGCGGTCCCGGAGGATCACGCCTCGCTGAATCACGTCTTCAGCGAGGCATTCACGGAGCGCTACCGGCGCGACGGGCTCGTGGGCGTACGCGTGCCCTTTCTCAATCCGGCGATCTGGCGCTACGCGATCGAGGATGCGAACGGTGGCGCGCTGATCTGGCGCGACGAGCGCGAGGAGATCGCGGCCTTCAACATCGTGCACTGCTCGGGGCGCGAAGGCTGGATGGGGCCGCTCGCGGTTCGCCCGGATGCGCAGGGCTCGGGGCTCGGGAAGGAGATCGTGAAGAGCGGCATCGACTGGCTGATCGCGTCGAAGGCGCTCACGATCGGGCTCGAGACGATGCCGCGCACGATGGACAACATCGGCTTCTACTCGTCGCTGGGCTTCGCGCCGGGCAAGCTCACGGTGACGGTGACGATCGACGCGGCGCCGTCACCGGAAGCGCCGAGCGTCTTCGGAAAGCTGAGCGCGAAGGACAAGGAGGCCGTGCTCGTGGAATGCTGCGCGCTGTCACAACGCGTGCAGCCCGCGTGCGATTTCACGCGCGAGATCGCGATCACCGACGATCTCGGTCTGGGCGAGACGATTCTCTTTCGCGATGGCGGGAAGATCACGGGCTTCGCGCTCTGCCACACCGTGCCGCTGGTGGAGGGCCGCGCGCGCGAGGAGACGCGCGTGCTCAAGCTGGTGCTCGCGCGCGGCTCCGATCTCGCGAATGCCGTCGCGACGTTGGCCGACTTCGCGCGGCGCGGCGGGACGCGACGCGTGGCGTTCAGGGTGCAGACGGAATATCTGGAGGCGTATCAGAAGCTCATCGCGATGGGCGGCCGCGTGCGGTGGACGGATCTGCGCATGTCGCTGGCGACGCACCCGGAGGCGAAGGCGCGGGACGGGTTGTTGTGGAGTAACTGGGAGATCTAGGCGCGCGCTGACGTCGCTCGCCCGACGCCTCAGCGCGTGTCGTACAGCACCACGCGTACGCCCGTGAACTGCCGATCGCTCTCCACCCGATAGCGACGACCCAGCGAATCGCGCACCGTGGCGCCCGCGTCGCCGTCCTGGTTGAACACCGCCCACAAGCGATTATATCGGTGCTGCACGCCGGAGATGGCCGCGCCGACATCTCCCTCGCCGAACGCTCCCGGATAGATCACGCTCACCCTGTGCGCGCTCGAATCGCGCCGCGCGAGATAGTACTTGAAGGGATCGACGCCCGCGCCCGGGAAGAACAGAGCGGCATCCCCCTCGCGGGCCGAGTCGAGGATGTAGCGGGTCGCGTCGCGCCAGTCGTCCTTGTCCGAGCTTCGATAGTAGCCGACCAGCGCGTGCGCGGAGATCGCGAGCAGCACGAGCAGCGCGCCGAGCGACAGCCCGCGCGGTCGAAGACGCTCCACTCCCACCGCGACGAGCAACACCACGAACGGGAGACACTCCACGAGATACTTGTCGACGAAGATCGGCTTGATGATCGAGACGGTCAGCACCAGCAGGATGGGAAGTGCCGCTCCGCTCACGACGAGCGCGTAGTGCCACGTCGTGTGCTCGCGCCCGTGCATTCGCCACGCGGCACCGACACTCGCCGCGGCGGCGATGAGCACCACGGCGTACACCGGCCACGCGATCATGCGCGCGCCGTGCGTGTTGTCCCCGCCGAGCAGCGAGTAGATGAGATACTCCACGCGCTTCCACGTTGGCGAGGGAATCCAATTCGCCGGATCGGCGTGCCCGAGCAGCACGAACACGGCGATCGGGATGAGCAGAATGCCGACCACGATCACACTCGACGCGATCCGCTTCCATGGAACATCGCGCGGGCGCGCGATCGCGAGCGACGCCCACTGCGCCGCGAGCGCGAGCGTTGCGTAGAAGTGCGCGTAGGCCGCGAGCGCGCCCGTGACCACGTACGACACCCAGACGCGCGTCCGGCGCGGCGATCCGCTCTCGACGCCTCGCACCAGGAACAGCGTCGATGCGGTGACGAGCAGCAGCATCAGGCTGTAGCCGCGCGCTTCCTGCGCGAATCGGATGTGATAGGGATTGAGCGCCAGCAGCAGAAGCGAGATCATCCCCGATCGCGCGCCGAAGAGGCGTGTGGCCAGCCGATGGAAGATCGGGAGCGTCGCGACCGAGCAGATGACGGAGAGACTGCGCACCATCCACTCGCCGGTGCCGAGCCGGATCCAGCCGCGCAGTACGAGATAGTACGGAAGCATGTTGAGCTCCCGCGCCTGCATCAGATGCGTGAACTGCGGCCAGGGCAGCCGCGCATAGGCGACACTCAGCGACTCGTCCAGCCAGAAGCTCGGCGCACCCAGATGCAGCAGCCGGAGCGCGGCGCCGATCGCGACGATGCCTGCGACGAGCAACG